>Ga0180217_1001186_pt1 | contig 30610 bp, 23 predicted proteins | sample eDN3rd37CBELigOP_FD_128521 | JGI IMG/M metagenome (GOLD analysis project Ga0180217, IMG submission 128521) | Enriched Organic Plus compost microbial communities from Emeryville, California, USA - eDNA 3rd pass 37_C BE-Lig OP (version 2) (version 2) ... | reverse complement strand
TAGTACACTTTTTCTTTGCCGAATAAAAATGCGAAAGGTGATGAAAGAAGCTTGAAAAAACATTCTTTAACAAAAAAATTATTATCCTTATCAATCGCAGCTCCACTATTAATGACAGGTTACCAGAGTAGTGCCATAGCATCTCCGCCAAAAGCAAATCACGGGAATGCAGTTCAACTAGAATATCTTGACAGAGGTCTAGTAGCGGCAAGCACATCGGAAGGAGTCTTTTTAAGCTGGAGGCTGCTCGCAAACGAAGTATCGGGATATTCTGATTCAGGATTAACCGGTTTGAATTTCCATGTTTACCGTGACGGTAAAAAGATTGGAACAGTTAAAGATAGCACAAACTTCTTAGATCAAAATGGGACAGAAACATCAAAGTACTATGTTTCCGCTGTTAAAGACGGAAAAGAAGTGGACCAAAGCAGTGAAGCATCACCTTGGAAAGATACATATTATGATTTGAAACTAAAAAAGCCGGCTGACGGGGTCACTCCAAGTGGTGAAACATATTCTTATAGAGCCAATGATATGAGTGTCGGTGATGTCGATGGTGACGGACAATACGAATTTTTTGTCAAATGGGATCCATCCAACTCAAAGGATGTCTCTCAAAAAGGATACACAGGAAATACGTATATCGACTGTTACACTTTTGATGGCACACTGCTTTACAGAATTGATCTGGGAGTAAATATACGCTCCGGTGCCCATTATACACAATTTTTAGTGTATGACTTTGATGGTGACGGAAAAAGTGAATTAATGTTTAAAACAGCTCCAGGTACAAAGGTTATCAACTATGATAAAAATGGACAAGTAACTTCCGAAAAATATATTACCATGCTAAAAGAGGACAAAAAAGCAGGTTATAGTAATCAAGATGACTATCGAATGAGCAGTGAAGATTATTATAACCATGTAGTAGATATGTTTAAAAACTGGCATAAACATGAAGAAGTTGTAAATGGAAATTGGCCGGCAACACTTGAAGAATCCTTTGGAATAGAGAAACAGTATGATTATCCCCTATCAACAGAGGATGCAGAAGCATTGGCAGATTATTTCATTGATGAATATGCACCAAGCAGAAGTTCCCGCAACGATTTAAGAGATTTTGAAGGATTTATTGTAAAAGGTCCTGAGTACTTATCAGTATTTGAAGGTAAAACAGGAAAAGAACTTGAAACAATACGTTATAAGTATGAGCGCCATGATGATGGCTTGATGTGGGGAGATTACGCAATGTCAAGAATCGAACCCGGCAATCGAGTTGACCGCTTTTTAGCTGGTGTTGCATATTTGGATGGTCAAAAACCTTCAGCTATTTTTTCAAGAGGCTATTATACAAGAGCTACAATGGTTGCTTATACATGGGATGGAAAGCATTTAAGAGAACAGTGGGATGTTGACAGTGGATGGACTCCTATGACAAATCCGTTCAATGACGGACCACATGGTAGATTAGGTACAAGTGAGGAGTATGGGACCCTTACAACTCAGGGTGCACATTCACTAAGTACAGCAGATGTAGATAGTGATGGCAAGCAGGAAATTATATACGGATCTGCAACAATCGACCATGATGGTTCATTATTATACAGCTCAAGTGATGTGATGCCACCGGAAAGTGCAACCCCGGGTGTAACAGCAGGTTTAGGACATGGCGATGCCTTACATGTTGCGGACATTGATCCGGATCGGGAAGGCCTGGAAATCTTTATGGTTCATGAAGGAGGCGCATATGCTCCTTATGGGTATGCACTTCGTGATGCTGCGACAGGTGAAGTAATTTATGGCGGGTATACAGGAAAAGATACCGGTCGAGGCATGATAGGTGATGTTGACCCTGACCACAAGGGACTGGAAACTTGGGCAGTTGGTCTTTGGACAGCAAATGGAACGAAAATCAATACATCCGGTCCAGGAACAAATATGAAAATTAAATGGTCGACCGATATGACAACTCAAATTGTAGACGGAGCAATTGATGCAACACCTACTATAGAAGATTGGAAAAAAGGAACTGTATTAACAGCTGAAAATACTAGAACAAATAACCATACAAAAGGGAATCCGTCCTTAGTTGCTGATATCTTCGGTGATTGGAGAGAAGAATTGCTTGTCCGAACGGAGGACAGTGAGGCTATACGTATCTACTTAAGCTCTGAGGTTACAGATCGGAAACTCTACACATTAATGCATGATGCACAATATCGAACAGGGATTGCATGGCAAAATGTAGGCTATAATCAGCCAGCATATACAAGTTACTATTTTGCTTCAGATACAGATTGGAGTAAAGTGCAAACTCCTGAATTACATATGCCTGGTGAAGTAACTGCACTAAGAAATACACTGGATATGTATGTTGAAAAAGGTGAGGTCAGAGGATCACTTGTACGAAAGCTGGAAAATTCGTTAATGCAGGCTCAGCATCATATTGACAAAGGTTCAAATAAGAAAGGCATTTCATTCTTAGAAAAGTTTATCAAAGAATTAAATGCCAAAAACTCAAAGAAGAATGTCTCTGATAAAGCTAAGTCTATTTTAAACAATCAAGCAGAAACATTAATCGAAAATCTAAAATAAAAAGGTGGGTCAAAGTATTAAGTTTAGTGCTTTGACCCTTTTGGCAATGTCCATATTTGTCAAATGATAGATTATTGGCGATAGTTGATAGATTTTTAAACGAAAGTTTATAGATTACGACCAAAAGTTGTTAGATTCCCAAGAGCGGATTAATAAAAAAGAGGCAAATAGTCATGCAGGAAAATATTGAAGTATTTTCCTGCATGATTTATAATGAAGTAAAATGTTAACGTGTGCATTTTATAAGCCCTATACATTTTAATAGGTTCATTATTTAGTATAGAAAAAAATGTTTACGTTTTCAAAAATGATTCAAAGGGGCTGAAGCAATTGAGTACGTTTATGGGAGAAAATTTTTTATTATCAAATGATGTAGCAATTGAACTGTATCATCAAAATGCAAAAGACTTGCCAATTATTGACTATCACTGTCATCTTAGTCCACAGGAAATTTACGAAGATAAAAAGTTTGCGAACATAACAGAAGCATGGCTATATGGTGACCACTATAAATGGAGAGCAATGAGAGCAAATGGAATTGAAGAGGAATATGTAACTGGTCAAGCAAGTGACTATGATAAATTCCTGGCTTGGGCAAAAACAGTCCCTATGACAATTGGAAACCCGCTATACAATTGGACACATTTAGAACTTCAACGTTTCTTTGGTGTTTATGAAATATTAAATGAAAAAACAGCTCCAATGATATGGGAAAAAGTAAATGAACAATTAAATAAGAAAGAGTTTTCTGTTAGAGAATTAATAAAAAAATCAGATGTTGAAGTTATCTGTACAACAGATGATCCGACTGATACCCTGGAATATCATCAAAAGCTAAGAGACGATGAGAACTTTAACGTACAGGTTTTACCGAGCTTCCGTCCTGACAAAGGATTGGAAATAAATCGTGATAGCTATTGTGGATGGGTAAGTAAGTTGTCGGAAGTATCAGGTAAAAAGATTACAAGTTATGATGAGTTTTTAACGGCATTGGAAGAGAGAATAGAGTTCTTCCATTCACTTGGCGGCAGAGTTTCAGATCACGCGATTGATACAGCAATGTTTATGAATGCTGATAAGGAAGAAGTTGAAGTTATTTTTACAAAGGCTTTATCAGGAGAAAAAGTAACAATTGAAGAAGAAATGAAATATAAATCATACACACTTGTTTTCATAGGGAAAAAATATGCAAGCTTAGGTTGGGCTATGCAATTACATATTAATGCCCTGCGAAATAATAATACCCGCATGCTTGAGAAATTAGGACCTGATACAGGCTTTGACTGTATGAATGACGATCTTATTGCTAAGCCGTTAGTTCAGCTGCTTAATGCACTGGATAAGGAAGATGCACTACCTAAAACGATTCTATATTCTTTGAATCCTAGAGATAATCAGGTGCTTGCTAGTATTATCGGAAGCTTCCAAGGCGGAGGAATTAAAGGGAAAATCCAATTTGGTACAGCATGGTGGTTTAATGATCATAAGGAAGGAATGCTCGATCAAATGAAGGCGCTTGCCAATGTAGGTCTTTTCAGTCAGTTTATTGGGATGTTAACAGATTCAAGAAGCTTTTTATCTTATACAAGACATGAATATTTTAGAAGACTTGTTTGTATGTTGATCGGAGAATGGGTCGAAAGTGGAGAAGTACCACATGATCAGGAGTTACTTCGTCAAATTGTTCAAGGAATTTCCTATCATAATGCAAAAGAATACTTTCAGTTTGAGGAACTGATGGTACGAGGGTAATGTCTGTGATACCCTAATGGAAAAGGAACCTGAAAGTAGGTATAAAAGTGGGAGTTACAATCAAGGATATTGCAAAAATGGCAAATGTCTCACACACAACCGTGTCAAGAGCACTTAATAATAGTCCGCTAATCAAGGAAAAAACAAAGCAGAAAATCATTCAAATCGCTAATCAATTAAATTATTCGCCTGATGTTCATGCAAGAAGTTTGGTTTTACAAAAATCATATACCATTGGACTGTTTTTTACGAGCATTTCAAATGGAACATCATCCAGTTTTTTGTCTGAAACAATTAAAGGTGTGAATACGGTCATTGATGAAAACTATAACTTATTTATAAAGGGAATTCAGGATATTAAGGATTATACAATGATCACCCGTAAACGGTTTGACGGCATTATATTAATGAGTCAAAGTGATATTGACAATGCGTTTATTTATCATGTGATAGAAAAGGAAATACCGCTGGTTGTGTTAAACAGACAAATCGAAGAGCGCTCTGTTGTGAATGTGCTATCAAATGACCAAGAAGGTGTGTATGAGGCAATTCAGTTATTCATCAAGCATGGACATCGTGATATTGCGATTATTGAAGGAACTCCACATTTTAAGTCTGCACAAGAACGAAAAGAAGGCTATTTAAAGGCTTTAATGGAAGAGCAGTTACCAATTCTGCCTGAATACATGGTTAAGGGGAATTATAATATGGAAAGCGGTTATGAGGGAATGAAAAAATTATTATCCCTCGACAATTGCCCTACTGCTGTTTTTTGCTCAAATGATGATATGGCCATTGGTGCCATGAAAGCCATTAATGAAGACGGTTTAATGATTCCAGAAGATATATCCATTATAGGATTTGATGATATTGGATTCTCCGAGTATACTGCACCGGCGCTTACAACTGTAAAAAGGCCGATTGAAGAAATTAGTATAACTGGGGCTGAAAAACTGTTACAAGTAATGGATACTGGTAACAAGGAGAATGGACCAATCTTTCTAACAACGAATGTGGTCAGAAGACATTCGGTTGCAGATGTAAAGTGTAATAGTTGAGCTCACGAAAGTAGCTCAGCTATTTTTCCTGAACACAATGTTAACGTGTGCATAAATTGGGAGGTATGGCAATGGAGCAGTTATCGAAAAAAATGGATAGTGAGTATACACCATATCCTGAAAAAGTATTGCAGTTCGGGACAGGGAATTTTTTACGTGCATTTACTGATTGGCAAATAGATGTCATGAATAAGAAGGGGATGTTTAATGGCCAGATTGTTGTTGTCCAGTCAACCCCAAAAGGTGCAGTTGATACAATAAACAAACAAGAAGGTCTATATACATTATACTTACAAGGCATCAAAGAAAATCAGCCTGTCAGTGAACATGAAATCATTCGCAGCATAAGAAGAGGTATAAATATTACCAACGAATATGATGAGTATTTGAAGATAGCAGGAAATCCGGATTTACGATTTATTATTTCAAATACGACAGAGGCAGGTATTCAGTTTCATGAAGGAGATCTTTTGACAGATCGTCCCCAAAGCAGCTTTCCAGGCAAATTAACAGCTCTACTATATGAGCGGTATCAGGTCTTTCATGGTGAAAAAGATAAAGGATTTATTATCTTACCATGTGAGCTAATCGAAGATAACGGAAAAGAACTAAAAAAAATTGTGTTAGCATATGCGAATGCTTGGAAGCTGGAATCCGGTTTCTCTGATTGGGTTGAGGAAGCAAACACATTCTGTAATACATTAGTTGACCGCATCGTCCCCGGTTACCCAAAGGATTCGGTACAAGATAAAACGGATGAGCTAGGCTATATTGATAAATTGATGGTAGTTGGAGAACAGTTTCATCTTTTTGTTATTGAGGGACCGTCTTTCATCAAGGAAGAATTTCCAGCAGCTCAGGCAGGTTTGAATGTACATGTTGTAGATGATTTAAGCTCTTACAGGCTTAAGAAAGTCCGCATCTTAAACGGTGCCCATACTGCGATGACACCTGTTGCTTATTTATGTGGAGTAAATACAGTAAGTGAAGCAGTGACAAGCGATTTAACTAAGCAATTTGTTGAAAAAGTAATATATGATGAGATTATTCCAACCTTACCTTTTCCGAAAGAAGATCTTTCTCAATTTGCAGCTGATGTATTAAATCGATTTAAAAATCCATTTATTCACCACTATTTATCTAGCATTTCGTTAAACTCTGTTTCAAAGTTTAAAGCAAGAATTTTACCAACACTTTCTGAATATGTTGAAAGGTTTAGCCAGTTGCCTGAAGCGACTGTTTTCTCGTTAAGTGCACTGCTTTATTTTTATAAAGGAAAGCGGGGAGATGAGTCGATCACTCTTGTTGATGATGAATCTACACTACACTTATTTAATGATTGTTGGTCTTTATATACTGACAATATGGAAGAGCTTGTATCTACCACTCTTTCAAATGAAAAATTATGGGGTACTGATTTATCAAAAATTCCCCAGTTAACTGAATCAGTTGTCAACCAGTTAAAGAAGATAAATCAATATGGAATGAATGAGGCGTTAACACAATTCTTGCAAAAGACAGGTGAGAAAAATGAAAGCGTTTATTAAGATCAAAGAATCAGATAATGTGGCAGTCGCGATTCGGAAAATTGATCAAGATCAAGTTCTTGAGATTGATGGTGCGACGATCAAATTAAAAGAAACAGTTAATAAAGGCCATAAATTTGCACTAAAGGAAATCCCTCAAGGTGAAAATATTGTGAAGTACGGTTTTCCAATTGGGCATGCTACACAACAGATTGAACCAGGAGAATGGGTTCATACGCATAACACAAAAACAAACTTGTCAGGTGTCGAGGAATATGAATACAAGCCAAAGTTTCAATCAGGACACAAACTAAAAAACACAACAACATTTAAAGGTTTTAAAAGAAAGGATGGGAGGGTCGGAATTCGTAATGAGCTTTGGATTGTTCCGACTGTAGGATGTGTGAATGGAATCGCGGATCAAATGATTCGGGTATTTCAAGAAAAAGTCAGGGATATAGCTCCATTTGAACATATTCAAGTTCTTAAACATAATTACGGTTGTTCTCAGCTTGGAGATGATCATGTAAATACAAGAACCATTTTAGGTAATGCTGTTAAACATCCAAATGCAGGCGGCGTGCTAGTTTTAGGGTTAGGCTGTGAAAACAACGAGATTAATGAATTTAAAGAATCTCTAGGAGATTTTGATACTAATCGGGTAAAGTTTCTAAGTTCACAGGATGTCATGGATGAGGTAGAAGAAGGAGTTAAGCTTTTGCTAGAAATTTTTGAAAATGCAAAAGATGATCGCCGGGAAGACCTTCCATTATCAGAATTAAAAATTGGACTAAAATGTGGCGGCTCAGATGGTTTTTCAGGTATTACAGCCAACCCATTATTAGGGCAGTTTTCCGATTATTTAGTTGCACGAGGTGGGACAACAGTCTTAACTGAAGTACCGGAAATGTTTGGGGCAGAAGAAATATTAATGGAGAGAGCGAAAGATGAGGAAGTCTTTCAACAAATTGTTGACCTGATTAATGATTTTAAACGATACTTTGAACGTCATGATCAGCCGGTTTATGAAAATCCATCACCAGGAAACAAAGCGGGTGGTATCACAACACTTGAAGATAAATCACTAGGTTGCACACAAAAAGCAGGAACATCTCAAGTTGTGGATGTATTAAAATATGGAGAAACACTAAAAACGAAGGGACTAAACCTGCTAAGTGCTCCAGGAAATGACTTGGTAGCTTCATCAACCCTAGCTGCAGCCGGTTGTCAATTAGTCCTGTTCACCACCGGAAGAGGAACACCTTTAGGAACATTTGTCCCAACGATTAAGATCTCAACAAACACACAAATATATGAAACTAAGCCGCACTGGATTGACTTTAATGCAGGAACATTAATCGATGGTCAATCACAGGAAGAACTCCTAGAAGATTTTATTTCATATGTTATCAAGATCGCGAGTGGGGAAAAGGTTAATAATGAGAAAAATCATTTTAGAGAAATTGGTATTTTTAAAACAGGTGTAACCTTATAGCATAAAAGCTTCAATCCTGGCTAGGATTGAAGCTTTTATTTGTATTTCTATTTACTTTTTGAAGATAACCATTCCATAAGAGTAATTGTCTTACCATCAATCGTTTTTTCTACATCATTGTTATAAACATAAATCCATGACCAGTGTCCATGATACTCGTATGGTGTGCCATCCTCTTTTTTGTATAATCCGGAAGTATCAATGACGTTATCAAATAAGGAGAGATGAACATCTTCTGCCCCCGCTTCGATTAACCGGTTATAGGTTGGAACAACAAATTGATTTGCAGGGACTACATCATCTGTTTTTGCATGAATAAACCAGATAGGCAGGTCTTTCATCGTATCAATATCCTCGTCTGTAATGAGCGAGTCATTTAGTGCCTCACAGGTTGGAAAAGCAGCGGCAAAATAATCAGTATAGTCTCGGATCATCAACATGGTCATATATCCACCGTTTGAATCTCCGCCGATGTAAATTCTGTCAGGATCTATGTCTTTGTTTTTCTCTACATACTCTTTGATTAATGACATTAACGCATCTTGATATTTTGACGTACCATCGCCAAATCCTGTGAATCCATCCATCCAGAAAGATGGTGTTTGAGGAGCTAAAACATAGGCTCCATCAAAATAGGATTGAATTTCATCTGAGGCAAAGTTAACGGCTTTGTTTCCGGAAATGGCAATTGTCGGGTCTGTCCCGCCTTCACCTGCTCCATGTAACCATATAATTAATGGATTTTTTCCTTTATCTTTTGCTGGTGAGTAGTCAGCATAAGTTAGTTTAGTATCTTTATATGTAGCCTCACCGATTGAAAAATCATCGACTAATTCTCTAACGCCACCATTAAATGTATCCACAACTAAACCTGATATGGTTCCTGCCGGTGTTTCAATTGCTTCTTTTTGAGTAATTGTGTAGGTGTTCTCATTCCAGTCATTGTATCCTGAGCCAGCCCAATCGTAGTTAATCGCTGAACCTAAAGAAATCTCCGGACCAATTTGCATTTCCAATACGACATATTTTCCAGTCTTAACAACCGGGTTTCCGTTTTTATCGGCTACATAGGCTTTCGTAACATGACGATACCCCTCTTCTAAGAAAGGTGTTGCTAAACGGCTGTCACTTCTAGATACATGGACATCGAAAGTGTCTGTTGTTACTGAATCCTTCGGGATTGGCTTTCCAATATCAATCATAACCTTCGTAATAGCAGCACCCCAATCTTCAACTTCTGTTATGGTTTTGTAGGATGTTGGTTGGGTTTTCAATTCTTTTGCTTCTCCTTCCGACATAAAAAATAGTGTGGAACTAGCTACTAATGTACTTAACATTGCGGTTTTTGCATGCTTTTTCATAACGTTGAACAACTGAAAAACCTCCTTTGGTTAAGTGTTAAAACGCTTACATTAATAGTTTAATATATTTTCTTTTTGAAGACCTGTCTTTTTCTAGCTTAAACAAGGTCGATTCTTGATTCGATGCGTTGTGTTTTAGTTGTTTTACCCTGTATTCATTTTTCGATATTGACTTGGTGTCATATGATAAACAGACTTAAACACTCTTGTATAGGACTTTTCACTTGGAAAACCATGCTTCAGGGCAATATGAATGACTGGTAAATCAGTATTCATTAAATCCGGATAGGATTTCTCAAGGCGTATTGTATGGATATAATTGAGTACAGTCATACCGATATGCTTGAAAAAAAACCGTGAAAAGTACTCTGAAGATAAATTAAACTGTGCGGCTAGATGATCAATAGCTAGATTTTGATTATAATGTTTCTTTATGTAATTCGTTATCGATGTTAAACGTTCTAAATACTTGTTTGTTTTAATGGTAGGACTATTTTTTTTCTCTTCTTTGAAGTCGTTTAGTAATTGATAGATTAATTGGTATGCTAATCCGGTTAAGTTAATGCGGGCAAGGGGATCATGTTCTTTGTTCAAGTAATGTACAAGAATTTCATTTAATAGGGTTCGAAGCTTTTCAAATTTTTTTATTCTACCAGGATCTTGTTCATGAATAGAATTACAAGTAAGCACAATTTGATCATAATTTTCATAGATCGCTTTCAGGAATTCGTACTTAATAAAGATTGTGACGGCCTTTCGATTTTTCCCTGTTGTCACTGAAAAAGAATGAATAGAGTTTGAATTTATTACCACAATATCTCCTTCACTTGATTCATATTCTTTACCATCTGCGTAAATTTGATCGATCTTCCCTGCAAGAACATAGGAAATTTCAATATCTTCATGCCAATGTCTTGGAATATATATTTCTTCATCAGAGGTATGAAGGATGACTTTAATAGGCAAATCATCATCGGTTTTTACCAACTCATATTTGTAGTCCATTTTAGAAATCCTCCTAATACGTTACGTTTTTTTGCTTTGATCATATCCTAATCCTTATCGAAAGAAAAGATAAACATTAGAAGTTTATAAAATAAATGATATTGGATATAAGTCATGAAAGTGATAGGGAGAAGTCAGAATAATGCTAGAAATCAGTCAGTTTTGCAGTAGTAACAAATTTGAAAACGCTTTATAATCAAAATTGTAAGGAAGTATATACAAAAGATTGAAAGGGGAAGGATTAAGATGACTACATCGATTGGACTTAACTTATACTCGGTATTTAGAGAATTAAATGAAGATTATTTTGGAACGTTGGAAAAGGTTGCAGGAATGGGGTATAAAAATTTGGAACTTATTTCTGCTAATTTTTCAACTGGTGAAAGATTTGCAGATACATTTACTTTACAAGCAATAAAAAAGAAATTTGATGAGCTTGGATTACGTGCGTTTGCTGCACATGAAGGTGTGGCACCAGGTATGGCTTTGGTAGATGGAAACTGGGATAAGATAATTGAAGAAAATGCTGAACTAGGCTGTGAGTCAATTGTTATGCCGATGACATTCATTAGTACTCGCGATGAAGCACTTAAAACAGCGGAGGAACTGAATATCATCGCTGAAAAATGTAAAACAGCCGGATTAGATTTTTACTACCATAACCATGCACATGAGTTTAGGCAAATTGGAGAAAAAACACTATTTGATATTTTAGTAGAAAACACAGATCCTAATGCTGTTAAATTTGAGCTGGATCTTGTTTGGGTAACGAGAGGCGGACAAGACCCTATGAGTGTTCTTGAAAGATTAGGGAATCGCTGTGATATGATTCATCAAAAAGATTTAGGAACTCATGTTAACGCTGTGAATGTATTCTCTGCAGTTAATCAGGATGAACTAAATGAAACAATGAAAATTTATCGTGAAGTTGTACAGCCGACTGATTTCGTTAATCTTGGAACAGGTATTGTCGATTTTGAGAATACATATCAAAAGATTCATAATTTGGGAACAATTCGATATGCGATTGTTGAAAATGAAGGTGCAGTTGGTAATAAGTTTGAAAGTATAGCAAGTGATTTAAAGGTAATGGAGAAGTATGTTCAAGAGCTTACAAAAGCTGATTAATAAGGAGTGATTTACATGTCAAACGATACATTAAAAATCGGTATTATTGGTTGTGGCGGGATAGCCAATCAGAAGCATATGCCTGCATTAGCAAAACTAGGACACCTAGGTGAAATGACAGCTTTCTGTGATGTAGTCGAAGAAAGAGCGATGAAAGCGGCAAAAGAATTTGGAACTGCTGATGCGAAGGTTTACAACGATTATAAAGAGTTGTTAAAGGATGAATCGATTGATGTCATTCATGTACTAACACCAAATCTGCAGCACTCCTTTATCACTGTGGCTGCTCTTGAAGCTGGAAAGCATGTAATGTGTGAAAAGCCGATGGCGATTAACTCCAAGGAAGCTTTAGAGATGGTTGAAGCAGCTAAACGAACAGGGAAAAAGCTGACGATTGGGTACCAAAACCGTTTCCGCGATGATTCACAAGTTCTTCATAAAGCTTCACGGGCAGGTGAGTTCGGGGAAATTTACTTTGCAAAAGCGCATGCGATTCGCAGGAGAGCTGTTCCAACTTGGGGAGTCTTTTTGGATGTGGAACAACAGGGCGGAGGGCCATTAATCGATATTGGGACACATGCTTTAGATTTGACACTTTGGTGCATGGACAACTATCAACCACAATCTGTTACGGGATCGGTCTTTCATAAATTAGCTGATAAACATGAGGGAAATGCATTTGGTCCATGGAATCCTGATACATTTGGTGTGGAGGATTCAGCATTTGGTTTTATTAAAATGCAAGATGGATCAACGATTATACTTGAATGTTCCTGGGCTTTAAATACAACAGATGTAAGAGAAGCGATGACCTCCCTATGCGGTACAGAGGGTGGCGCTGAAATGAAAGGAAACCCTTCAACAGGTGGAGGAGAGCTTGTCTTTAATGGTACCAAGTATGGGAAGTTAGTCGAAACAAAACCTGCAACAGGTGGTGGCATCGCGTATTTTGATTCAAGCGCAGAAGACCCTGGTGTGATAGAAGCAAGACAGTGGTTAGAGTGTATTATTAACGATACAGAGCCTTTAGTAAAACCAGAACAGGCATTAGTTGTTACGCAAATTCTTGAAGCCATCTATACATCTGCAAGAACTGGGAAAACAGTGGAATTTAATCAAGATACAGTACAAGTACCATCATAATAAATAAAATACCCAAGGGAATTTGAGATCTTTTATAGGTCTCTTTTTTTATATTTTTAAAGTGTAATATATTTTTGAACGATTTATTGTGCTTGAAATCTCATGTCTAAGTGTAAGTAATAAACAATCAGAACGTTGCACTAATTTAAAAAGGGAAAGCCCAGAATGAATAGGCTCTCCAGTTTTATGTTTATATTATTCTTGTAACTTTGTGATAAACTTCAAAGCGTTATCCTTATTTTTAGAATCTACTCGAATAGCGGCAATCCTTTTACTTTCGTTTACCTCTAACCCATCAAATAGAGATGTATCATTGATCACGACCCCATAAATTTGTTCTGTTTCATCTGCTGGGGATTTTCCATACACAAGTTGATCTTCTACTACCTGATCTTTAATAGAAGGTTCAAGTGGCTGGAATATTTCCAATTGCATAAGCTGTTCGAAGTTTTCCTCGCCGACAATATACACATCTGATTGGTCTGACATGAGGGTGATCACACTCTTTTGTTGGTTTCCTGCATCCATCGTGTCGTTTATTTCTGTTGGTGCATAATTAGAGTTTGTTATGACTCTCTCCCATGAAGGAAAAAGAGAGAGAACATTTTCTGAGACAGGGTTTACATCACTTCCAAGTAAAAAATAATCTCCGTAAAGCATAATGCCCAGGTCCTCAGGCGGAAGGCTGGCTAACTCTTTTTTCTCTTGATGATTGCTGACAAGCGTTTGGATAATGGATCCAAGTAAAATCAGTAAAATGATAGATCCGGCAATGTGTAATTTATGATAATAAAGAAAGTGCTGCAGCTTATTCTTAAAAGACTTGTTTTCTTCCTTAGGATTGGAACCGTATACATTAACGTGTTTAATAGTATTGTAGGCATCAGTTATTTGGGTCATATCGAAAGGTTTTTCAGTATTCGGTACGCTATGATATGATCGGTCTCTTTTAATCCAGGTCATATATTGCTTCTCAACCTCATCCATTGTCGAGTCTTCTGGAATTTCCAATAGTTTATAAGCTTCTTTTATATCCAAAACATACACCCCTCTTTTCATGCTCTCTACTATGTTGAAGGAAAATGGTAGAAATGGTCGTTACTATAAAGATATCTTAAATTGAAGGTTTTTGCACTACTTACATGAAAAAAGTAGGGAGGAATATTAATAGGGAATCGTTTCATACAATTCTTTTTCAACATTACCTTAACAGTGGTTTATCATAGTAACCAACCTATAAACGATCTACGACCTTTGTCTGAGAAATAAATGGAAAAAATCATCCTTTTACATGAATGGAAATCTTCTCTTTTCATGTATAGTTAAAGATAAGGAGGGATCATATCATGATTAATGTTGCCATTATATCCGGTAATCAACATATTCAAAAAAGTCTGAGCTTGCTGGTAAAAACAGATCCTGAACTTAACATAATAAAAACTCAAGAAATCGTTCTTGATAAGAAAGTAGTTTTGCTTGTTGATACAGAAATAGATGATTTGGAGGATTGCCTAAGAAGATTTTCTAAGCATATTCCAATCATTTTATATAGTCATTCAAAAGATTTTTTAGATATGAGCTATTTGCTCAATAAATACAAGGTGAACTTCTTTAATGTTTATACAAAGCCTGAATGTATTCTTAACATTATTAAAGAACCATTTTGTTGATGGTTGCTATAACAACTTTACTTACTTGAAATAGAGCTTCAATCTCTTACTATAAGAATGAAAGTTTTTCTTTTGCTTCCAATCTTTTTACAAAAGGTGTAGGATGGATAGAAGAAATGGAATGATGAGAGGTGTAATAAGCTTTATGCTACATAATCCAACAGGAAAAGAGCGGTTGGCATTAGCTTTTCTATTAAGTTCATTAGGAATATTAGGCCCGCTTAATATCGATATGTATTTGCCTAGTTTTCCGGATATTGCAAATGATCTGGGAGCTCGTGCTTCGCTTGTACAACTTAGTTTAACAACTTGTTTAATTGGTCTTGCCGTCGGTCAAGTAATCGTTGGTCCAATTAGTGATGCAACAGGGAGACGGAAGCCTTTAGTTATTTCCCTTTCGTTATTTGCTCTAGCATCACTTTTTTGCGCATTGGCACCAAATATTATTGTGTTGGTAATTGCTCGTTTCTTGCAGGGCCTTACAGCTTCTGCAGGTGTTGTTCTTTCACGTGCTGTTGTAAGAGATGTATTTAGTGGAAAAGAGTTAACAAAATTTTTTGCTTTATTAATGGTGATTAATGCAACGGCCCCAATGATGGCACCAATCGCAGGTGGTGCTATTTTGTTATTACCGTTTGCAAGCTGGCATACGATTTTCTATTTTTTAAGTTTACTTGGTATGATCATCGTGACAATCATTTCTTTAAGATTACCAGAAACATTACCAGCAGAGAAACGAATCCCCAGTACTGTGGGGCATTCAATACGTACGATGAAGGATTTAATTAGAGATCGTTCATTTATTGGATACGCCTTAACAGTGGGTTTAATTCATGGTGGCAGCTTTGCTTATGTGTCAGGTACACCTTTTGTGTATCAGGGGATATATGGTGTATCTCCACAGGCATTTAGTATCTTATTTGGGATAAACGGGTTAGCCATTATTTCCGGCAGCTTCATGATTGGACGATTAAGCGGGATTTTTGATGAAAGACGGTTGCTTCGTGTCGCAGTCATCACCGCTGTTAGTGCAACAACTATACTGTTGATCATGACAATCATTAAAGGACCTCTTGCAACTCTTGTAATCCCGATTTTCATTTATATGACGTCAATGGGCATGATTTTGACAAGCTCCTTTACACTTGCAATGGAAAAGCAGGGACACCGAGCAGGGAGTGCCAGTGCCTTGTTAGGCTTGCTGCCACTTTTACTGGGATCATTAGTATCACCTCTGGTAGGAATAAATGAAACAACCGCAGTACCGATGGGAACGACTTTATTTCTTACCTCATTGATTGGAGCAATTGCGTTTTTTACATTAACAAAACATAGAGACAAAGCATTAGATTTACAAGCAGAATCGGGGACATAATGTCTCCGATTTTTTTGTCAAAGCAAGACTCTCCTATACTCCTACCGATCCTGCCTGCTGTCATACAGCATCCTATATTCCGTAGGAGTCATTCCTTCCTGTTCTAAAAACCGCTTATTAAAATAGCTAATGCTTGGATACCCCGCTTTTAGGGCAATTTCTTTTATCGTCATTTCTTTTTTGTCCATCAGCCATTGTTTGCTTAATTGCAGGCGGCAAAGTGTGATAAATTGCATGGGTGTCATTTGGGTTGCACGTTTAAATAATCTGCAAAAATAATAGGTACTGACACCTGTTTGCTCCGCCCAGTAATCAAGTTCAAAGGGTTCGCATGCTTTTCTTTGCATACTAGGTAGTAAAGTTTGAATCCGATCATCTAATTCTGGTCGACGGTCGGACGATTTTGGCGATGCATTTGTAATGAATTCCATTAAAAATGTGTACGTAAGAGTGGAGAGCTGTAATAGATGCAAAAAGCTGTTCTGTTCAGCTTCACGTAATAACTGTTCATGCGCTTTTTCAAGAGGTGCTAGTTGTTTGATTGTCCATATTGAATGCTGATCAAATCCTTGTTCAGACAAAAAGGTATTTAAGATACTGCCATAAAAATGGGCCCATCGAATATTCCACGGATCCTCCTTGCTACTATAATATTTTTGCTCCTGCATAGGAAAATATAAAAATGCATCACCACGCTTAAGTGTAAATTGTTTTCCATCAATCTCCACAAACCCGGTTCCTGATAAAATAAAATGAATACTGAAGTTATTTAATGTACCTACTTTTCGATCTACCTCATGATCAGGTTCCTCCCAGTACCAGCCAATTGATTCTGGCAGAATCATAAATTCATGGTTTTGTAAGGTTGGAAGCAGATATTGTCTTGACATTGTATCACTCTTTCATCGCAATATTGTTTTATATTAAGGGCAAAAAGTTTCTATTTTTATTTTATGTGTAGTTTCATATAATGACAATATAGTATTAAGCTTTCATGAAGGAGTGAAGAACGTGGAAAAAATACGTTGGGGAATTATTGGTAGTGCAAATATTGCGAAGGGTTCGGTTATCCCGGGGATCAAAGCATCAGAGACTGGTGAGGTTGCAGCCATTGCGAGTAGAGGGATAGAAAAGGCAGAGGAAACAGCTAAACAACTACATATACCGAAAGCGTATGGAAGCTATGAAGAGTTATTGGCAGATCCGGAAATTGAAGCCGTTTACATACCTCTTCCTAATCACTTACATAAAGAATGGACAATACGTGCAGCAGAAGCAGGCAAGCATGTGTTATGTGAAAAACCAGTGGCGATAAATGCAAACGAAGCAGAAGAAATGGCAGAAGCGTGTCAAAAAGCCGGTGTCGTATTTGCTGAAGCATTTATGTATCGTTATCATCCTCGTTATGATCTGATCCGTGATATCATCCAATCAGGTGAAATCGGTGAAGTACGCGGTATCCACGCTACATTTACATTTAATAATGCGAAGGATTCTGAAAATGTCCGTTACAAAAAAGAATGGGGAGGAGGATCCTTATACGATGTCGGTGTTTACCCAATTAGTGCGGCAAGAATGATATTAAATCAAGAGCCACAGGCTGCAACAGTTCACGGTCTCTTCTCTGAGCAGCATGATGACGTTGATATGATGGCTTCCGGACTTCTTGAATTTGAAAATGGTGTTGCATTAACATTTGATTGCGGCATGTGGGCAGCCTTTCGAAATGAACTGGAAATTGTTGGAACAGAGGGCCGTATTGAAGTTCCATCTGCGTTTGTTACAAAGCAAAATGAGCAGGATCATTTTGTTGTTCATACGAATGCTGGAAAAAGAGAGGTAGAGGTTCCATACCTTAATCAATACGCTTTACAGGCAGATGCTTTAGGAAGAAGCATTCGAAATGGTGAGGAGTTACCATATCCGGCAACAGATGCTATTTTAAATATGAAAGTTCTTGATGCTTGTTTAACATCAGCAAAAGAGCGTCGTCGCGTTGAATTATAAAATCTAGGAGGGTTTACGGTGAAAACAATTACGATTCCAGGCTTAGAAAAGCAAGTTACTAACTTAATTCAAGGTTCCGATTATTTTAAACCTAGTGTTTATGAGAAAGTGTGTAATGTTCTAGACCGTTATGTAGCGATCGGTGGAAATACGATTGATACAGCTCATATCTATTGTGGCGGAGAGAGTGAAGTAGCGATTGGTATGTGGTTGAAGGAACGAAACAATCGAGAGGATATGGTGATTCTTACAAAAGGCGCTCATCACGATCAGACAGGTCCTCGCGTTAATGCTGAAGCAATCTCCAAGGATTTATTTGAAAGCTTAGATCGATTACAAACAGATTATGTTGACTTGTATGCTCTACATCGTGATGATCCAACTGTGCCAGTAAGTGAAATAATAGAAATATTAAATGAGCACATTAAAGCCGGCCGAATTAAGGCTATTGGAGGTTCAAACTGGTCTGTACAGAGATTGCAGGAAGCTAATGAATACGCTGCTAATAATGGACTTGTTGGTTTTACCTTTAGCAGTCCAAACCTAAGTTTGGCAAAAGCTAATGAGCCTTTCTGGGCAGGGTGTGTGTCAGCTGACTCGTCTGACCTTGCATGGCATAAAGAGCACCAATTTCCACTTATGTCATGGTCATCTCAAGCAAGAGGCTTCTTTACAGGACGTTTCTCTCCAGAAGACAAAAGTGACAGTGACATTGTGCGCGTTTTCTATAGTGATGCCAATTGGGAACGCCTGCGTCGTGCAGAACAATTAGCTAATGATAAAGGTGTTACGACCATTCAAATCGCACTTGCATATGTTCTGAATCAACCGTTTCCTGCTTGCGCGTTGATTGGAGCGCAAAATGAACAGGAGTTACAATCCTGTTATGAAGGGTCATTAATTGAACTTACTGAAGAGGAACTAAATTGGTTAGAGAATGTATAAACAATAGTAGTATGTTGCTAGAAATATAAAATTTTATATTCCTTTGGCTTAAATCCCTTTGTATATAGGATTTAAGCCATTTTTTTGTTGAAAATAACTAGAGAAAAATAGCTTTTCAAAGAAACACGTTATTGTACATCTTCTTATTTATCTTTAAAATAAAATCAATATGTGAAACCGCTTTTTTTACCTCTGGAGGAATAAACATGATATTGTCTAGTAAAATAAAACATTTCGTAAATAAATACATCCTTGAAAGCATGCAAAGAAAGCTAATGGCTACTCTGCTTCTTATTATGATGGTTCCTCTATTGATTTTTATGTTGGTCTCCACCCATATTTCCAGAGGTGCTGTTGAAACTTCTGAAATCACCTCAAACCTATCCCGAATGGATCTATCAAAAAGCTATATTGAAGAGCAGCTTATCTGGTTTGATGATTTTTTGTTTTCGGCGCTAGTGGATGAAAAATTGGTACCTAGTATAACAACTGTTGATGATATTACAACAACAAAATCATTTAATTTACAATCATATTTACAGGATAAATTATTTGCTCTGTATAATGCGAATGAAAACATTCTGTCTGTTGCATTAACTTCATATGAGGATAAACGCTTATACAGGGTTGAACAAAGGGAGTTTTTTATAACAAATATGATTGGAACAGCTCTGCAACAAACTGGAAAGGATTCCATGTTTTCCGTAGATTCATCTACAGGTACTTTTACCTTTAGTCGGAATATTTATCGTTTTGAAGATCAAAAACTAGTAGGAAGAATAGATTTAAACGTTTCGTTTGATTTTATCGCACATATTGCAGAAAACCTTCGAAGTAATGAGGAAGAATCGATTATGTTGGTCGATTCAAATGGAAACCTGCTTTTTGCCCTAGATGAAAATAATGAAGCTGCCCCAAAAGATCTTTCTGCTAATTTTAAGCAACAGCATGAAACAAATTATTTTTCTCTTAATCAAGATTACTATTTTTTTCAGAAAATGATGAACGAACAAATTGCGTTAGTAAAGGTTGTTCCAGAAGAGGTGATGCTGATTGGTTCTAAACATATTAGACAAACAGGATTATTGATTCTCATCATTTCAATTTGTGTAACAGTTATTTTATCTATTATCATTTCGAATCAAGTTGCAAAGCCAATTGTGTTGCTTTCTAAGAAAATGGAGCTTGTGGAAGAAACTAATTTTAACGTTAAAATTGATTCAAAACGTACAGATGAAATAGGGATTCTTCAACGAAAATTTAAGGAGATGATTGATCGAATCAGGGATTTAATTGAAAAAGATTATAAACGTGAGATGGAAAATCGAGACGCTCAATTTCTTGCATTACAGTCACAAATAAATCCCCACTTTCTATATAATACTCTTCAAGTAATTTCAGGAATGGCTTTAAAAAAGGGTGCTAGAGAAATATATGAAATGATTCAAAGATTAGGTGGTATGTTCCGATATATAACGAATAAACGAGGAGATCTTGTTTTTGTATGGGAAGAAGTTCAACATTTACAAAACTATTTGTATATCCAAAAAGTTCGTTTTGGTGAAAATATAACAATCGACTTATTTGTTGATGAGCAAGTAAAGGACGCAATTATTCCTCTATTATCTCTACAGCCAATTATTGAAAATTCTTTTAAACATGGTTTTGAGTCTCAAATTGAAAAAGGGATTTTAAAGATTGAAATACAAAAAGTGTTTGATGAAATTGAAATAATGATTGAGGACAACGGCATGGGAATGTCGGAAGAAGTGCTACTACAAGTCAGAAATAAATTATCAACCGATAGTTATATATATAATCGCAGCATTGGATTGAAAAATGTTGATACTAGAATAAAGCTGTATTTCGGACATGAATATGGAGTTGAAATTTTGAGCCAAAAATCTAAATTTACAAAGGTATTGATAAGATTGCCATTTCAAGAAGGAAGTGAATTTAAAAAATGACGACATTATTAATAGTTGATGACGAAACTTGGACAAGGGAAACAGTCAAAGCTTTAATTGATATGACCTCATTGGGAATAACAAAATTAATCGAAGCAACAAATGGAGAAGAAGCTATTAAACAAATGGTCTCGGAGAACCCTGACTTTATTATGACTGATATGAGAATGCCTGGTATAGATGGTATTAGATTGTTAGAAGTCATTGAAAAAGAGTATGCTGACATCCCTACCATTGTTTTAAGCGGTTATCAGGATTTTGTTTATACAAGACAGGCGATTAAGTCAGGAGTAATTGAATATTTGCCTAAGCCGGTAGATGAAAAAGAATTGAACGAAGCGCTGAAAAAAGCTGTATTGGAAAAACAGAGAAAAGAGCAAACACGGTATCAATTTTTTACAGCAAAACAACCTGAGTTACTAGAAATGATTGAATCCTTCCGACAAACAGTATCATTTTCATTAAAAGAGTTAAATGCAAAACAATTATCAACTTGTTTTCAAGAGTTTCTTGGTAATATTCAGGGTGAATTAATACATGACCCATCGTTTATTATGTACCTTCATCAGGTGTTTCTTGTATTACTTGAAGAAACATTAAAAGCCCACAAAATAAAATTGGAAGAAATAGGGTTAAAGTGGAATGATATTGAGTATAGGGAAAATCAATTATTAGAGAATGAACTTATGACCCAATTGAAAATTGGTGAACTGCTTATTTGTAAAGTAGAAGAAATAAAAAAACAAAAGACCAAAATTAACTTAGAAGAAATTAAGCTATATGTGGACGGAAATTCTATATCACAAAACATATCACTTGAAGTGATTGCCAAGAGATTTTATGTAAGCAAGGAATATTTAACCACTGCTTTTAAAAAGAAATATGGATGCAATGTAACAGAATATATTATTGCTTCTCGTATGGAAAAGGCCAGAGAACTAGTCATGACGACTACATTACAGTACAAAACAATTGCAGAAATGGTCGGATATGAAGATGTTTCATATTTCTACCGAGTGTTCAAAAAATATTATGGATGTTCTCCCGGGAAAATTCGGAAAAGTTAAAATAGTCCAAATGTAAGCGTTAATATTTTCGATTTTTATCGTTTACAAAACAGATTATGATAGAAGCAGGAAAGGGGAGTTGAAAATGAAAAAAACGCTTACAACAATAATCGCAACAGTCTTATTTTTAGGAATTCTAGCTGGCTGTAATGCCGGTGAAAGCAGTTCTTCCGGTGAAGGAGGAAGCTCAGAAAAAGTAGAACTAAAAGTATTTATTGGACAGCCGAGATTTAAAGAACAATATGAAACTTATATCGATCAATTTATTGCGAAACAGAAAGAAGAAAAAGGGCGAGAGGTAACAGTTAAATTAGAGCTTCCAAGTGTAAATGAAGCACCTCAATTATTAAAAACTAGACTTGCTTCTGGAGATAGTCCAGACGTTTTCGGAATTCATGCAATTAATGATCTCCCAGTCTATGATAAAGCAGGTTATTTAGAAGATCTTTCAGGAGAACCTTTTGTTGAGAAATTATATGATACTGTTAAACCAATGGTATCTAGAGAAGATCGAGTATTGGCAGTACCTTTAGAGACACTACAATGGGGATTTATTTACAATAAGGATATCTTTGAGGAAAATGGTTTAGAAGTTCCAACAACGTTAACAGAAATGAAAGCGGTTATAAAAACCCTTGAGGATAAAGAAATCACACCATTTATTAGAGCTTACAAAGATTCATATATTCCGCAATTATTCCTACCTTTAACAGTAGGTGCACTTGAAAGTACAAGTAATGAAGGATTTTTAGATTCAATGAATGCTGGAGAAGGATCATTTGCAGAATTAAAGGGTATGTTTGACATTATGGACCTGGTACATGCACATGGAACAGATCGTCCATTTGAGGTAGGACAAGATCAAGGAGCAGCTGCATTTGCTAGCGGCCAAGCTGCAATGTGGGTTCAAGGACCTTGGATGGCTGAGTCAATGTTAGCAACGAATGAAAACTTTAACTTTGGTGTTGCTCCTTTACCAATTAATGATGACGAAAGTGCAACACTAATCAACTTAGGTGCTTCTACATCATTAGCGGTTTCTAAAGAAAGTAAAGTGAAGGATGTAGCAAAAGAATTCATTAACTATATCCTTGATGATCAAGATTCCAGTGCTTTCTATGAGAGCTTAGGATTTAATCCACTTTCAACAGTTCATACATTTGAAACATACCCATGGTTGGAAGATTCATCTAAGTATGTTGAGGAAGGGAAAGTATATCAAGATCCAACAATCCCATCTGCTGTAAAATCAGCTTCAGAAAAATTATTCCAGAGCTATTATGCTGATGATGCCTCACAAGAGGATGTCATCTCAGGACTTGATCGTGCTTGGGAAGAGTATAACAAGGTGAATAAAGAATAGTGCCTAAATAAGTGAAAGACAGTTTAATAAAACTGTCTTTCACTTTATAAAAATGATTGGTAGTAAGAGGGAAGTCTTCACGAAAATGTCCCCTAATCATTATCTTCCAACAGAATCCTAGAGTGAAAGGAATGAGTAATGTGGCAGTAACTGAGCTGAAAAGTCCGGTAACGGAAGTAACATCTACTAAGAAAAAAGCCAAAAAAGAAAACAGTCACTTACGATTAATCTTGTTTGTTTTACCTGCATTTATCTTTTATATCTTATTTCTTTTGATTCCTACAGTAGGTGCCGGTATTTATAGTTTCACAGATTGGAATGGATTAAATAAGGCTTATAATTTTGTGGGTTTTAGTAACTATATTGAAGCATTTAGAGATGATTCTGCATTCAGACATTCCTTTTGGTTCACATTAAAGTATACGGTTTTTGTGTTTGTCATTCAAAATGTTGTCGCATTAGGATTAGCGTTATTAATCGAAACAAGAATGAAATCAAAAGGGTTTTTTAGAACAATCTTCTTTATGCCAAACATGATCAGTCTAATTATCAGTTCATTAATGTTTTCGTTCATCTTTACGAATGTATTCCCGGAATTATCAAAGAAAGCTATTTTTTCTATTTTAGACCAATCATGGATTGGTGATCCAAATGTTTCATTTTACTCTATCTTAATCGTTTCCTTATGGCAAGGAATTGGCTATATGATGGTCATTTACATGGCAGCACTTCAGGGAGTACCTAAACAATTGAAAGAAGCCTCAATGATTGATGGTGCAAATGTATTCCAACGTCTCAGACATGTTGTGATACCAATGATTATGCATGCGATTACAATTTGTTGTTTCTTAACACTAAATGGAGCATTTAAAGTATTTGATGTTGTATATGCACTAACACAAGGCGGACCAGGTACATCTACACAGGTAATGGCGCTAAATATCTATGAGGAAGCATTCTCGAATAATTTCCGATTTGGATATGCCAATGCAAAAGCAATGATTCTATTTCTAGTAATCTTGCTCATTACACTAATTCAAGTGAGTATCTTAAAGCGCAAGGAGGTTGAAGCATGAGGAAAAATCTTACTTCATCCATTATGGTCAATTTAATCTTAACGGTCTTTGCGATTATCTCATTTTTCCCCATTTACATGGCGTTCATAAATTCTTTTAAAACGCAGGGAGAGATCTTTAATTCAGTCTTATCATTCCCAACATCATTTTCGTTAGAAAATTATATTGGGGTATTTACAGAGTTGGATCTATTAGGTAGTTCTTTTAACACACTTATTGTTACAGTTATTGGTTTAGCTGGAATTGTAATTTGTGGTTCACTTGCCGGTTATAAGTTAGCCAGAACATCTGGAAAATTAAGTGCGCTTATTTTCACTCTTTTTATTGCATCAATGCTGGTTCCGTTCCATTCCATTATGATTACACTAAGTCAAATGGCGAAAGGTTTAGGATTACAAGGATCCTTATCAGGTCTTGGATTAATTTATATAGGCCTTGGGGTGAATATGGCGGTCTTCCTTTATCATGGGTTTGTGAAATCGATACCAAGAGAGTTGGAAGAGGCGGCTAAAATAGATGGTTGTAATGATATTCAAATCTTTGTTCGGATCATTTTCCCATTGTTAAAACCAATTACAGCTACCATCTTAGTATTAAATGTTTTATGGCTGTGGAATGACTTCTTATTACCACTAATCATGTTAACAGATGTAAACAACTATACACTTATGCTTTCGATCAATATGTTATTTGGTCAATATGTGGCAGATTGGCCAAAAATTTTAGCAGCATTAGTTTTAACTGCTTTACCGGTCGTCGTGTTCTATGCATTTTTCCAAAAATATATCCTCGAGGGTATTGCTGATGGAGCTATTAAGTAAAGTGGGAAGGATGTTACGTAAGAGATGAATAAATTATTATACGGAGTTGCTTATTACGATGAATACATGCCGTATGAACGGCTAGAAACCGATATTCAAATGATGAAAGAAGCAGGAATAAATGTTGTCAGAATTGCAGAATCAACATGGAGTACACATGAGCCCCAGAATGGTGTGTTTGATTTTACCTCTGTTAACCGGGTGTTGGATGCAATGCATAAAGCAGGTATTCATGTTATCGTTGGAACCCCGACTTATGCGGTTCCAACTTGGATGGTGAAAGAACATCCGGATGTATTGGCTGTTACGAAAAATGGACAAGGTAAATATGGTGCAAGACAAATCATGGATATTACAAATCCAACTTATTTGTTTTACGCTGAACGTATTATTCGAAAGCTAATGGGAAATGTAAAAGATCATCCGGCGATCATAGGGTACCAGATTGATAATGAAACGAAGCACTATGATACAAGCGGGCCGAATGTACAGCAGAGATTTATAAAATATTTAAAAGATAAGTTTGAAACAACAGATGCTCTGAATAAAGAATTTGGTTTAGCTTATTGGAGTAATGATGTACATGCTTGGGAGGATATGCCATCATCAGTTGGAACAATAAATGGCAGTTTTGGTGCCGAATTTTCAAAGTTTCAACGAGAACTGGTCGATGAATTTCTTGCATGGCAAGTTGACATCGTAAAGGAATATCGAAAAGAGGGTCAGTTTATTACACAGAATTTTGACTTTGAATGGAGAGGCTATTCATTTGGAGTACAGCCAAATGTAAACCATTTCACTGCATCCGAACCATTCGATATCACAGGTGTTGATATCTACCACCCGACTCAAGAGGATCTAACAGGAATTGAAATATCCTTCGGAGGAGATGTTGCAAGATCAACAAAGCAGCAGAACTATTATGTTCTTGAAACAGAAGCACAAGCCTTCTCCCATTGGACACCTTTTCCTGGGCAATTAAGGTTACAAGCATTTAGTCATGTAGCATCTGGTGCAAATATGGTCGCATATTGGCATTGGCATTCTATTCATAATTCCTTTGAGACATATTGGAAGGGACTTTTAAGTCACGATCTTCAACCAAATCCTGTATACAATGAAGCCAAAACAATTGGAGCAGATTTTAGCCGTCTCTCTTCAAAAATTATGAACTTAAAGAAGAAGAATAAAACAGCCATTCTTGTAAGCAATGAATCGCTGACAGGTTTAAATTGGTTTAAGTTTAAATACGATAGTGAGTTGAACTATAACGATATTGTCCGGCTTATCTATGACGAATTATATAAATTAAATGTGGAAGTAGATATCCTTCACCCGGGATCTGAAAATTTTGATGATTATTCCCTAATTGTGGTTCCGTGCTTGTATGTTGCACCAGACGAACTATTAGTTAGATTAAATCAGTACGTTGAAAATGGTGGACACGCAATTTATACGTTTAAATCGGGGTTTACAAATGATCACATTAAGGTGAGAACAACCAGCCAACCTGGGATCATTGAAAAAGCATGTGGTGTAAACTATCAAATGTTTGTTGAACCGAAGAATATGAAGCTGGCAGGGAACCCTTATGAAGTAGAAGAGGATAAAAATCGTGTCCATACATGGATGGAGCTATTAACTCCAACAACAGCGGAAACTCTAGCAACATATGATCACCCTGCGTGGGGAGAATATGCAGCTGTTACAGGAAATGAGTATGGAAAAGGCTATGCAACCTATATTGGATGTATTGTTTCAAGTGAGATAATGTCGGGAATTCTTACCCAGGCATTAAAACGTGCAGCAATATGGGGAGTGGAGCAAGATGTGAAATTCCCTCTTGTTATTAAAAGTGGTATCAATGATGAAGGTAAAACGATTAAATATGTTTTTAACTACTCTTTTGAGCAACAAGAAATAGAGTCTCCATTTTCAGAAAGTACGGATTTATTATCAGACTCAACATATCAAACAGGTGAAACTCTTACAATTAAACCATGGGATTTTAAAATATTAGAAATGAAATAGGGAGGACATGATGAGCTTTACTTGGATATCCACAACAAGGAGTGAGTACTGGCAGGAAAATGATGCAAGTACTATATTATATGAAGATAAGAAACCAAACCTAGTAATTACTGCTGAAAAGAAACGAGTCATTGATGGCTTTGGCGGCTGTTTTAATGAACTAGGTTATGAAGCTCTTACTCTTTTATCAGAGGAAGATCGCAACAGTGTGCTTGATTCTTTATTTTTACCGGAAGGTGAATGTCAATTCAGTATTTGCCGTCTACCAATTGGTGCAAGTGACTATGCACTTGAATGGTACAGTCATAATGAAACACCGGGTGACTATGAAATGAAGTATTTCTCGATTGAGCGCGATAAAAAATATTTAATTCCTTATATAAAAGAAGCATTAAAACGAAACCCAAACATAAAACTATTTGCTTCACCATGGAGTCCTCCAACTTGGATGAAGTTTCCGAAAGCGTATAACTATGGCACGCTTCGCTGGGAGCCTGAAGTGTTAAAGGCATATGCACTATATTTCGTAAGGTTTGTCCAGGCCTATGAAAAAGAAGGGATTACAATTCACCAAATTCATGTTCAAAATGAAGTGGTAGCCGATCAAAAATTTCCTTCCTGCAAATGGACAGGTGAGCAATTACAAGAATTCATCGGTTCTTATTTAGGGCCGACTTTTGAAGAACACGGAATAAAAGCGGAAATTTGGCTTGGAACGATCAATGCACCAGAACCTTGGGAAGAGCTCATGCATGGGACAACAACAGATTATGATGTGTATGCGCAAACCGTTCTTAGTGATCCCAATGCCTACCAATATGTTAAAGGTGTAGGATATCAATGGGCAGGTAAATACGCAATTCAACGAACAGTTCAAAGCTATCCAGAGCTAAAATATATGCAAACAGAAAACGAGTGTGGAAATGGTAAAAACACATGGGAATACGCACTGTATGTTCATAATTTATACCGTCATTATTTTGTAAATGGTGCGAATGCTTATATTTATTGGAATATGGTCCTGCAATCAAACGGGAGAAGTACATGGGGATGGGAACAGAACTCAATGATGACAGTTGACCCGGATTCAAAGAGCGTAATCAATAATCCTGAATATTATGTAATGAAGCATTTCTCGCATTATGTAAAGCCGGGTGCAGTCAGACTTGAAACGTCAGGACCTTGGACAGGAAACACAACAGCATTTCAAAATCCGGATGGAAGCAAGGTTGTTGTCATATTGAATTCGTTTAAAACAGATCGAGAATTAGTGCTGGAGCTAAACGGTGAAAACCAATGCATTACATTAGAGGCTGAATCATTTAATACGATAGTCCTATAACTGAAAATTAACTAAAAAGCTTCATTCCGGACAGGATTGAAGTTTTTTGTTTTCTAAAAAAGAAAGAGAAAAGATGCGACAAATGAAATACGAAATAATTGCACCAATCCACCTTATGTTAAAATAGCATAAAGAATTGCTCTTTTCTTTATTAATAGGGAGTTTCCATAAATTCCCTGTTCATAAGGTTGGGACAATATTTTTTTTGAGCAATTTTCTATTCGTTCTATTGTTGGTAGTAAAAGAATTTTAGTCAGTAAAATTATGTTGTTGCAATGAGGCGACATTGTTAAATAAGACAAGAGAGTCGAGTACTAAGATAATTTCTTAAGGTGAGGTAATGACTTGGAAACAAAATATAATATTGTAAAGCAAGCAATAAAATCGAAAATATTAGATGGTTCATTTCAACCACATCAAAAAATAAGTTCTGAAAGTGAATTGATGAAACAATTTGGAGTTAGTCGTCATACTGTTCGTCTTGCTTTAGGTGATTTAGTAAATGATGGGCTGTTATATAGAGAGCAAGGGGCAGGAACGTTTTGTGCAGACAGGACTAAGACTGAAAGATCTTCTGCAACTAAAACAAAAAATATTGGGATTATCACTACTTATATATCCGATTATATATTTCCTTCAATTATAAGAGGGGCAGAATCGTATCTAAGTAAACAGGGGTATAATGTAACATTATTTAGTACTAATAATGATCATGGAAATGAAAAGCGAATTCTAGAAAATATCTTAACTCAACCTCTTGATGGAGTCATTATAGAGCCAACTAAAAGTGCTATTGCAAATCCCAATATAAACTATTATCTAAATTTAGAAAGGAAGAAAATACCCTACATAATGTTGAATGCTTTTTACGATGAACTAGAGCCTCTAAGCCTTACGATAGATGATGAAAAAGGCGGCTATCTGCAAACTGAACATCTTATTAAATTAGGACACAGGAATATAGTAGGTTTTTTTAAAAATGATGATATTCAAGGGATAAAAAGGATGAAAGGGTACATTAAGGCTCATAGAAATCATGGGGTTTTAATAAATCCAAATTATATTATAAATTATAAAACAATTGAGAAAACTTCGAAGCCAATTGAAGCTTTAAGTCAGCTCTTATCAATAGATAATATGGATAGGCCAACTGGAATTGTTTGTTACAATGATGAGTTAGCAGTTCTCTTATTGGATGTTATTCGAGGAAAAAACTTAACTGTACCAAATGATCTATCCATTGTAGGTTTTGATGACTCGTTTATGGCTAAAGTTTCAGAAGTAAAATTAACCACAATTCAACATCCAAAAAGTAAAATGGGAGAAAGGGCAGCAAGTATTATATTAAACATGGTACATGAAGCAAATTATCATTTAAAAGGAGCTAGTGAGACGAAAGAGTCTATTGTGTTTGAGCCAAAATTAATTTTAAGGAATTCGACAAAAGCTCTTTAGGTAGAAAAAAGAGACTCAAACATGCACCTAAATCAATTTACATGAAAAAACATGCAGTGTAAACCTACTATTTTCGCTGTATGTTTTTTTATGTAAACCGCGAAAAATATCATAAATGGTCGATAAAAATTTAGAAAAAGGAATTGAAAAGTTGTAACAACCTATATATAATAAAAACCATCAAACTTATACGTACAAATATAAAATCTACACTCTAATAAACTTAGAGAGTTTTCTTGAAGTTTATCGGACTGTTGATAATATTAAATTGATATAATAATAGAATTTATATATACTTATACGTATATGATAATGTATGTGTTAAAAAGTTATAATGATAAGTGAAGGCTTGGTTATTGGTATTTAATCGTTTTTATAATAAGAAGTCAATCATATCTTATAAAAGAACAAAATGTATGCGTATACAT
>Ga0180217_1001183_pt1 | contig 30664 bp, 26 predicted proteins | sample eDN3rd37CBELigOP_FD_128521 | JGI IMG/M metagenome (GOLD analysis project Ga0180217, IMG submission 128521) | Enriched Organic Plus compost microbial communities from Emeryville, California, USA - eDNA 3rd pass 37_C BE-Lig OP (version 2) (version 2) ... | reverse complement strand
TAGGCACGCAGGAAGGCATGCACGCCCTGCGGCGCGTGCCACATGTCCCCATTGGCTTCGCGCGTCGCGTAGTACCACTGGTAGTGCTTGCGCGGCCGCGGCAGCGCCGCCAGCGCCGCGTGGATGTCGGGTGCCGACGGGCGCGGCGCCTGGCTCTCGGGCAGGGCGGGCGGCCCGGCGAAGGGCGCGCTCATCAGCACCACGGAGCGGAACAGGTCCGGCCGGATCAGCGCGCACCAGGCGGCGACGGGCGAGCCGAAATCGTGCCCCACCACGGCGGCGGCCACGCCGTGCCCGAGCGCCGCCAGCAGCCCCATCGCGTCCCGCACCAGGTTCAGGATGCGGAAGGGCGCGAGATCGCCGTCGTAGTCTGCTCGCCATCCCGTGGTGCGCCCATAGCCGCGCTGGTCGGGTGCGACCACGTGATAGCCGGCCGCAGCCAGGGGCAGCATCACCTTGCGCCAGGAATAGGCGAGCTCCGGGAAGCCATGCAGCAGCAGAATGCAGGGCCGACCGGGCTGCTCGAATCCGGCCTCCAGGATGTGCACGCGCAGGCCGTTGATGCCGTTCAGGAAACGCGCGCGAATGCCAGGCGGCAGGGTGGCACTGTCCAGCGGCGGCAGGTCGGTCATGGCGTCCTCCATCCCTGGAAGCGGAGGATGGCCGCCGCGATGCGCGAAGGGAACACCCGGCGCGCGGCCAGGCGCGCCGCGCGGGCGTCACGCCACCCCGTGCCGACCCATTTCCAGGAACTTCTCCCGTCGCCGGGCCCTGAGCGTGGCGCCGTCCAGGGCCAGCAGCGGCGCCAGCACCTCCGCCATCTTCTCGCCGACCGCGGCGATCGTCGCCGCCGGATCGCGATGCGCGCCACCCATGGGTTCCGGAACCATCGCATCCACCAGGCTCAGCCGGCACAGGTCGTCCGCGGTGAGCCTGAGCGCCTCGGCCGCCTGCGGCGCCTGTGCGGCGTCGCGCCAGAGAATGCTGGCGCAGCCCTCGGGGCTGATCACCGAATAGATCGCGTGCTCCAGCATCAGCACCCGGTCGGCGGCGGCGAGCGCGATGGCGCCGCCCGAGCCGCCCTCGCCGATGATGCTGGCAACGAACGGCACAGGCGCCTCGAGGCAGGCCTCGATGGATCGCGCGATCGCCTCCGCCTGGCCGCGCGCCTCGGCCTCCACGCCGGGGAAGGCGCCGGCTGTGTCCACGAAGGACAGGATCGGCAGGCCGAAGCGTCCGGCAAGCTCGATGATGCGCCGCGCCTTGCGGTAACCCTCCGGCCGCGCCATGCCGAAATTATGCCGCACGCGGCTTTCCGTGTCCTTGCCCTTCTCGGTGCCGAGCACCGCCACGGCGCGGCCGCGGAAGCGCCCGAGGCCACCCAGTACCGCGGCATCGTCGGCGAAGGCGCGGTCGCCAGCAAGCGGCGTCCATTCCTCGATCAGCGCGGCGATGTAGTCGCTGGCGTGCGGGCGATCCGGATGGCGCGCGACCAGCGTCTTCTGCCAAGGTGAAAGTTTGGCGTAAGTGGACTTCAGCAGCGCCTGCGCCTTGTCGCGCAGCTTCGCCACTTCCTCCGCAACATCGATGCCGCCGGCATCGGTGGTGCGGCGAAGCTCCTCGATCTTGCCCTCGAGCTCGGCGATCGGCTTCTCGAAGTCCAGGAAATGGCGCATGCGGGCGGGGGGTTAGCGGAAAAGCCCGCGAGGCGGAAGCGGCGAGCTCAGGCCGGCCTGGCCTCCGCCAGCGGGTGGTGCGTCTCCACCAGCGCGCGCAGGCGCTCCTCCAGCACCTTGGTGTAGATCTGCGTGGTGGCGATGTCGGCATGGCCGAGCAGGATCTGCAGGCTGCGCAGGTCGGCGCCGCGGTCCAGCAGGTGGCTGGCGAAGGAGTGGCGCAGCACATGCGGGCTGACCCGCTCCGGCGCGATGCCGGCCGCCAGCGCCGCATCCTTCAGCAGCAGCCCGAGGCCCTGGCGCGTCATGTGGCCGGAGGCGGCGCGTGCCGGGAACAGCCAGCGCGGCGGCGTCGCTCCCTTCCGGCCCCGCCCCACCAGGGCCTGGCGCGCGGCGAGCGCAGCCTCGCGCGCGCGGCGGGAGATGGGCACCAGCCGTTCCTTGCCGCCCTTGCCGCGCACCGCGACCATGGATTCGTCCTCGCGCAGCGCCGCCGCGGACAGCTCCACCAGCTCCCCCGCGCGGAGGCCGCTGCAATAGAGCAGCTCCAGCGCCGCCACGGCCAGCGGGCCGCGATGGCCGGGCAGCTTCGCCGCGCCCGCGATCAGCGCCTCCACCTCCGCCTCGGTCAGCGCCTTGGGCAGGTTGGCCGGCAGGCGCGGCCCTTCCAGCAACTCGGTCGGGTCGTCCGGGCGCACCCCCTCGCGCGCGAGGAAGCGGAAGAACTGCCGAAGCGCGGAGAGCCGCCGCGCCGCCGTGCGGGGCTTGAGGCCGAGATCGGAAAGCCGCCGCAGATAGGCCGAGAGCATCTCCGTCCCCGCCGCGGAGGCGCTGCCGCCCGCACCCGCGGCGAAGGCACGGAAGTCCTCGAGATCGGCCCGGTAGGCGGACAGGGTGTTCGCCGCCGCCCCGCGTTCGGCCGCCAGCATCTCGAGGAAGGCTTCGATATGGCGCGGATCCGGATCCGGGGCGACGCCGTCCATGCCCGTTGCCCTCGTGCCGCAGCCCCGAGGGTCAGCGCGCCTGGAACCGGTCGTTCGGCAGCACCCGCTCCACCGGCGTGGGTTCGACCGGGGGTGGGAAGGCACCGACCACGAACAGCGCGACCAGGACCACGCCCACCAGGATCGTAGCGAGCAGCAGGATGGGGCGGCGAAACATCGAGTCGGTGGCCTCCTCGCGCGCGGGCAGCGTTGTGCTACCCTTCACTCCCGTGTCACGCAACTCCGCACCGGCGCTCGATCTCGCCGACACCGAACCGGTCTTGCCGGCCAACGACCCGGCGGGCGGGACCGCGTCGTGCGTCTCGCGATGCGACGCCGTGCGGGGCGCGCCGGCGCCTGGCATCGGCCGCAGCATCGTGCTCGTGGGCATGCCGGGGGCGGGCAAGTCCTCCATCGGCCGTCGCCTGGCCATGCGGCTCGGCCTGCCCTTCCTGGATGCCGACATGGAGATCGAGGCCGCTGCCGGCCTGCCCATCACCGAGATCTTCGCCCGCTACGGGGAGGCGCATTTCCGCGACGGCGAGCGCCGCGTCATCGCTCGGCTGCTCTCGGGCCCCCCGGTGGTGCTCGCCACCGGCGGTGGCGCCTATGCCGATGCGCGCACCCGGGCGGCCATCCGCGCGAGCGGGGCGGTCGCCGTCTGGCTGAAGTGCCGCGCGGCCACGCTGCTGCGCCGCGTCGCGGGGCGCGAGCATCGGCCGATGTTCCTGAACGCCGATCCGGCCGAGGTGCTGGAACGGCTGATGACCGCCCGCCATCCCTGCTATGCCGAGGCCGATATCGTGGTGAGCTGCACCGACGAGAGTCCCGAGATCACCACCCGCCGTGTGCAGGACGCGCTCGCGGCCTGGCGGCCGCCGGCACGACTGCCGGTAGGCCTTGGCGAGCGGGCCTATGACGTGGTGGTGGGAGAGGGGCTCCTGGCCCATGCGGGCGGGCTGATCGCGCCGGCGCTGCCGGCCCGGCGCGTCGTGGTCATCACCGACGCGACCGTGGCGCCGCTGCATCTGCCGGCCCTGCGCGCCGGACTGGAGGAGGCGGGCTTCGCCATCGCCGCCACCGTCACCGTCCCGGCCGGCGAGGCCAGCAAGGGCTTTTCCACGCTGCAGCGGGTGCTGGAGGAGATGCTGGCTGCCGGCATCGAGCGGCGGACCGCGGTGGTCGCGCTCGGCGGCGGCGTGGTGGGTGACCTCGCCGGCTTCGCCGCCGCGGTGGCGCTGCGCGGCCTGCCCTTCGTGCAGGTGCCGACCACCCTGCTGGCGCAGGTGGATTCCAGCGTCGGTGGCAAGACGGGGGTGAACCTCGCCGCCGGCAAGAACCTGGTCGGCGCCTTCCATCAGCCGCGCATCGTGCTGGCCGATACGGCGACGCTGGCCACCCTGCCGCCGCGCGAGCTGCGCGCCGGCTATGCGGAGGTGGCGAAGCACGGTCTCCTCTCGGGCGAGACGCTGTGGAGCTGGTGCGAGCGACACGGCCAGGCCCTGGTGGCCGGCGACCGCGCGGCGCTGGCACATGCCGTGCTGGAGAGCTGCCGCCTCAAGGCAGGCGTCGTCGCCGCCGATGAGCGCGAGGAGAGCGCCGAGGGCGGACGCGCGCTGCTGAATCTCGGCCACACCTTCGGCCACGCGCTGGAGGCCGAGTGCGGCTATTCCGGTGCGCTGCTGCACGGGGAGGCGGTGGGCATCGGCCTCGGCCTCGCCGCCGCGCTCTCGGCACGCCTCGGCCATTGCAGCCAGGAACTGCCGGGGCGGGTGATGTCGCATCTCGCCGCCTGCGGCCTGCCGGCGCGCATCCGCGACCTGCCGCGCGGCTTCTCCACCGCCGCCCTGATGGCGCGCATGGGCAAGGACAAGAAGGTGCGCGATGGGGTGCTGCGCTTCGTGCTGCTGCGCGGCCCCGGCGAGGCCTTCACCGCCGGCGATGTGCAGGCGGCGGCCGTGGAGGCGCTGCTGCGCGACGAGGGCTGCACGGACTGACCGGCCGGGCCGCGCAGACTGCCGCGCCGCGCGGTCACGCTTGCGCCGGCGCGGTGTCGGGCTCCGCCGAGGCGGGCGGCTCCAGCGCCATGCGCAGCGTGGCCCGGGTGCCGTTCCCCGGCGCACGTTCCGTCTCCAGCGTCGCGCCGATCTGACGCAGCAGGGCCCGCATGACCGTGTCGCGCATGCCGTCCTCCGGCACGTCCTGCACCGCGGCGCCATGCGTCACCAGCACCTCAAGCCCGCCCATGGCCTCTCCGGCCGAGATCTGCACCGGCCCCGACTGCTCTTCCGCGCGGCACTCGGCCAGGGCCTGCGTCACCAGCGCTTTCAGGATCAGCGCCAGGGGAATGGCCTTGTCGGCGTCCAGCAGCAGTTCGGGCGGCGCCTCGGTGCGGAGATCCGCGCCCGGATGCAGCACCGAGGCGCCGGCAGCCACTTCCGACAGCATGTCGGCAACGCGCACGGACCGCATGTCCGGGCTGCGCTGCAGGGCGCGGTGAGCGTCGGCCACCGCCTGCACGCGCGCCACCGCCGCCTCCAGCGCCTCCCGCGCCGCCGGTGTGTCCACCCGCCCGGCCTTCAGCCGCAGCAGCGAGGCCACCAGCTGCAGGCTGTTCTTGATGCGGTGCTCGGCGGTGCGGGTGAGCTGTGCCTGGGCCTCGGCGGCGGCCTGCATCGCGACCTCGGCGCGGCGGCGGTCCTCGATATCGGTGCAGGTGCCGACCCATTGGCGGATCTGTCCCTCCGCGTCGCGCACCGGGGCGGCCTGGATGCGGAACCAGCGCCAGCCGCCCGCGGGGGTAGCCAGGCGAGCGTCCTGGCCGAATTCCCCGCCCGTGGACAGGGCCGTCTCCCAGGCCTCGGCGAGCTGCGGCGCGTCCTCCGGATGCACCAGGGAGAGCCAGCGGCGCCCGCGCGCCAGGGAGGGCGTGAGGCCGCTGAAGGCCTGCATGCGCCGGTTCATGTACACGGGCTCGCCCGCCGCATCCGATTGCCAGACCATATGGGGCATGGTCTCGGCGAGGGTCCGGAACCGCTCCTCGCTGGCGCGCAGGGCCTGTTCGGCGAGTTTCCGCGCGTGGATGTCGGTGTTCGTGCCGATCCATTCCTGAACGACACCGGCGCCGTTGCGCACCGGCACGGCACGCACGGCGGTCCAGCGCCAGCCGCTGCCGGCCCGTGCCAGCCGGTACTCGGCCTCGAAGGTCTCGCCCCGGCCCAGGGCGTCGCTCCATTGCTGCCGCACCCTCTCCCGGTCCTCGGGATGGATGGCGCCGAGCCAGCCCCAGCCCTCGGCTTCCGCCGGCGACTGGCCGGTCAGCGCCGCCCAGGTCTCACTGCGCAGGAGTCGTCCGTCGGGTGCGGTGGTCCAGACGACCAGCGCCCCGGCCTCCGCCAGGGCGCGGTAGCGCGCCTCGCTGGCCGCGAGCGCGGCCTCCGCCCGGTGCAGATCCGTTACGTCGCGCCAGGCAAGGATGCCACCGGTAACACGGCCCGCCTCGTCACGGATCGGCCCGGCGCTGCACAGGATGGGCATCAGCGTGCCGTCTCCGCGGCGCAGGACCCAGGTCTCGTGCTGCACCGTTTCGCCACGTCGCGCGGCGCGGCTCAGCGGCAGCTCCTCCGGCCGCGCGGGCGTCACGCCATCGGCATGCAGCACGGCCCAGGCGCCCGCATGCTCCGGCGCGATGCGGTCCAGCACGGCCGTGGCGCTGAGTCCGGAGAGCGCCAGCCCATGGGCACTGACGCGGCGGATGCGTGCTTCCCGCCCCTCGGCCAGGATCAGGCCTTCGGGGATATGGGCGAAGAGCGCATCGAGCGTCGCGCGCGCCGCCTCGCCCTCGCGCAGCGCCCGGCGTTCCGCGGTGATGTCGCGTAGCTGCACGAAGAGATCGGGCGCGGCACCATCCCGGTGACGGAGCGGCGTCACCTCCAGCGTCCAGATCCGCGGTGGCGCGTCCGCGCGCAGGCGGAGTGGCACGGCGATGCGGCGATGGAACCGACCGGAATCGCGGATGCGCTCCAGCGCCCTGAGATGGCGCGGGAGGTGCGGCAGCACATCCCGCGCGGCGCGGCCCAGCAGCGCCTGCTCGGTGAAGCCGCTGGCTGCGCAGAAGGCGGCATTGACATAAAGCACGCGCAGCATCGGACCGCCCAGCACGATGGTGGCGGCAGGCGAACTCTCCGCGATATCCCGCAGAGGGCCGATATTCGGTGCCGCCGACACACCCTCGTCCAGCACGGTCCTCATCCCACGATCGCTGCTTCCCGGCATCGTATACATTGACCGCATGGAGCCGGCGATGACGAAGGCGTGGTGCCGAATCAAAGGCAGCGGAGTCCGGCGCCGGCTGGCAGAGGGGTGCCGCGCATGGCATAGGCAAGGCACGCGCCGCATCATCGGAGCCTTGCCAATGCCCCTCACCGCCCCTGCCGAGCGGGAGCTCTTGCACCTGCGCGACATTCAGCTGCGTGGCTATCGGCGCGCCGACGGACTGTTCGACATCGAGGCGCATCTTCTCGACACCAAAGCCTATCCCTTCGAGAACGAAATTCGCGGCCAGGTGCCGGCGGGCACGCCGCTGCACGGCATGTGGCTGCGGCTGACCGTGGACGAGGAGATGATCATCGTCGCCTGCGAGGCATCGTCGGACCACACGCCCTACGCGCTGTGCCCGCAGGCGGCGCCGAATTTCGCGCGGCTCGCGGGACTGAAGATCGGGCCGGGATTCGCGCGCGCCGTGGCCGAACGCGTCGGCGGCACGCTGGGCTGCACGCATCTGCGCGAGCTCCTGGGCCAGATGGCGACCACGGCCTACCAGACGCTCGCTCCCTTTCGCATGCAGAAGGAGCGGGAGGAGGCGGCGCGCCGCGCAGCGGCGGGCGAGCCGCCGCCAAGGGCGAAGCCCGCCCTGCTGGGAACCTGCATCGCCTATGCGGCGGACAGCCCGGTGACGCTTGGCCGCTGGCCCTGGCTCAAGGACCGGCAGGCCGCGGAGTAGGCCAGCCAAGCAGACGCCCCCCCGATAGCGGCCGCGGCGCGCCGGTGGTGCCGGGGAAGGTCAGCGGCAGGCCGCGCACCACGCGCGCCGCCAGCACGCCGAAGGCCTGTGCCTCCAGCGCGTCGCCATCCCAGCCGACCGCCTCCACGGGCCGCACCGGCTGCGACAGGGCGGCGGCCAGCGCCGCCATCAGCGCCGGGTTGCGCCGCCCGCCCCCGGTGACCAGCCATTCCCGCGGCGAGGCCGGCAGGTGGGGCAGGGCGGCGGCGACGCAGGCGGCGCTGAAGGCGACCAGGGTGGCGGCGCCATCGGCGGGCCCGAGCGCGCCGAGTCCCGCCGTCTGCAGCGCCCGATCGAAATCCAGCCGGTCCAGCGACTTGGGCGGCGGCGCGGCCAGGTAGGGATGGGCGGCGAGCCGCCCGAGCACGCCGGCATCCGCCCGGCCCGAAGCGGCCAGCCTGCCGTCCTGGTCGAAGGCCAGGCCGGCCTGGCGACGGACCCAGTCATCCAGCGGGCCGTTCGCCGGGCCCGTGTCGAAGGCCAGCAGGGCGCCATCGGGGCCGATCCAGGTCACGTTGCCGACCCCGCCCAGGTTCAGCACGGCGAGCGGCTTCGGCAGGTCGCGCGCCAGCGCCGCATGCATCACCGGCGCCAGCGGCGCCCCCTGCCCACCCGCAGCCACATCGGCGCTGCGGAAGTCATGGGCCACCGGCAGGCCGGTCAGCCGCGCCAGCAGCGCCGCATCGCCGACCTGCCAGGTCCGGCGCTGCTGCGGCCGGTGCAGGATGGTCTGGCCGTGGAAGCCGAGCAGGTCGGGCACCTCCTCCGTTCGGGCGCGCAGCGCGGCGACCGCCTCGGCATGGCGTTCGGTCAGGCGGCGGACGCAATCCGCGAGGAGGGGGTCGGCGGGGCCGAGCCCGGGCGCCAGATCCAGCAGCCGCCGCAGGTCCCGTTGCAGTCCGGGTGGGTAGGGCAGGGTCAGCGCCGGACCGGTGCGGGCGATCGCCTCCCCGTCCGTCTCCACCCAGGCGGCATCGACGCCGTCCAGCGACGTGCCGCTCATCAGCCCGATGGTTCTAAGCATAGGACCGCCATGCTAGAGCGCGATCGCTCGCGATTGGCTCATCCGGGAGCGTGACCCGCGTTCCCGAAGGGTCCCCGTAGCACATGGGCGCTTCAAGCCGAAGCAGCCATGCGCTAGGGGTCCGCCCCCCATCCGGGCAAGAGCAGTATCCGGAGACGCGCGATGAGCGGCCCGACAAGCGACTTCCTCCATGCGGCGCGGGAGCGCGGCTACATCCACCAGATCACCGATGCCGAGGCGCTGGACGCGCGGCTGCGGGAGGGGCGCGTCGCCGCCTATGTCGGCTTCGACTGCACGGCCGACAGCCTGCATGTCGGACATCTGCTGTCCATCATGCTGATGCGCCTGTTCCAGCGCACCGGGCACCGGCCCGTCGCGCTGATCGGCGGCGGCACGACGAAGGTGGGCGATCCCTCCGGCAAGGACGAGGCACGGCAGCTTCTGACCGAGGCACAGATCGAGACGAACAAGGCCGGTATCCGCCGCACCTTCGACGCCTTCCTGGATTTCGGGCCGGATCAGGCGGTCATGCTCGACAATGCCGAGTGGCTGGACGCGCTGCGCTACATCCCCTTCCTGCGCGACATCGGGCGGCACTTCTCGGTCAACCGCATGCTGACGATGGACAGCGTGCGGCTCCGGCTCGAGCGCGACCAGCCGCTCTCCTTCCTCGAATTCAACTACATGCTCCTCCAATCCTACGACTTCCTGGAGCTCTACCGGCGCCATGGGGTGACCCTGCAGATGGGCGGCTCGGACCAGTGGGGCAACATCGTCATGGGCGCCGACCTGGTGCGGCGGATGGAGGGCGCGGACGCCTTCGGCCTGACCACGCCGCTGCTCACCACCGCTTCCGGCACCAAGATGGGCAAGACCGCGTCCGGCGCGGTGTGGCTGAACCCGGACCGCCTGCCGCCCTACGACTACTGGCAATTCTGGCGCAATGCCGAGGACGAGGATGTCGGCCGCTTCCTCGCGCTCTTCACCGAGCTGCCGATGCCGGAGGTCCGGCGCCTCGCCGCGCTGCGCGGAGCCGAGATCAACGAGGCCAAGAAGGTGCTGGCAACCGAGGCGACGGCCCTGCTGCACGGCCGCGACGCGGCCACGGCGGCGGCCGAGACGGCACGCCGCACCTTCGAGGAGGGCGCCGCGGCCGAGACGCTGCCGAGCATCACCGCCGCCCTGCCTGTACCGGTCGTGGACCTGCTGGCCGCCGCGAAGCTGGTGGCGAGCAAGGGCGAGGCCCGGCGCCTGGTGGCGCAGCACGGCGTGCGGCTGAACGATGTGCCGGTGACCGACCCCTTGCAGCCGGTGACCGCGGCCGATCTGCGCGACGGGGCGGCGAAGCTCTCGCTCGGCCGCAAGCGGCACGTTCTGGTGCGGGCGGGGTAGGGCGTCGCCCGCAGCGCCTGGGGCGCAGGCGGTCCTATGGCCCCGGGCCGCTTCCCATCCCCGCCGACCGAAGCGCGCCGCGAATGACCGGCATGCGCGGCAGCACCTCTCCGGCGAAGCGGTCCGGCGCCTTCTCCACCGCGGTCTGCGCCCCTGATCGCCGCGGCCAGTGGCCTGCTCGCACTGACAGGGCCAGCATCGTCCAGGCCAGCGCCAGGCAGGCCGCCAGGGCGCAAGGTGGCGGTCCGTGGTTGCCAGCACCGATCCTCCCGCGTGGCGCCGGCGCGCACGGGAGGGTCGGGGCGCGGCGGACCTCGAGCATGTCCGCCGCGGCGACCCTGGCGCGCGGGCGACCGCCGGCATCGACCCCGGCGCGGGCAACCCTCCGCATCCCGCGCGGCGGCACGGGTGGCATGGGGCGCGGCGCTGCGGCAGGGCAATGCGGCACGTCCCGGGCCGTTGCCTCAGGCGACGAACTTCGCGACGGGAAAGGTGCCGGCCACAATGCCCGGCTTCCCTCGGGACGGGGCAGGCCTTATTCCCAGGCGCAGAGAGCGCCGCGACATCCATGAACGATACGGATTCCGTTTTGCCGACCGCTTCACGCCCCTCGGCCGCGCCGACCCGAAGCGCCGAGTTACGCCACGACTTCCGCGCCGCCGAGCCGCGCTGGCAGGCGGAATGGGAGCGTCGCGGTTGCTTCGCGGTGCCGGACGTGCCGCCGCCGGGTGCGCGCAAGTACTACGTGCTGGAGATGTTCCCCTATCCCAGCGGCAAGATCCATATGGGGCATGTGCGGAACTACACGCTGGGTGATGTCGTGGCGCGCTACAAGCGCGCACGGGGGCACCTGGTGCTGCACCCCATGGGCTGGGACGCCTTCGGCCTGCCGGCGGAGAACGCGGCACGGGAGCGTGGCATCCACCCGGGCAAGTGGACCTACGACAACATCGCCACCATGCGCGCCGAGCTGAAGCGCATGGGGCTCAGCCTCGACTGGGCGCGGGAATTCGCCACCTGCGACCCGGAATACTACGGCCGGCAGCAGAAGCTGTTCCTGGATTTCTGGAAGGCGGGGCTGGTCGAGCGCAAGGAGAGCTGGGTCAACTGGGACCCCGTGGACGGCACCGTCCTGGCGAACGAGCAGGTGATCGATGGCCGCGGCTGGCGATCCGGCGCGCCGGTGGAGAAGAAGAAGCTCTCCCAGTGGTTCTTCGCCATCACGAAATACGCGCCCGACCTGCTGGAGGCGCTGGAGGGCCTCGACCGCTGGCCCGAGCGCGTGAAGCTGATGCAGGCCAACTGGATCGGTCGCAGCGAGGGCGCGCGCCTGCGCTTCCGCCTGACCGAGCCGGCGGACGGCCTGCGCGAGGTCGAGGTCTTCACCACCCGGCCCGACACGCTGTTCGGCATGAGCTTCCTGGCGGTTGCCGCCGAGCATCCGCTTGCCGCGGCCGCGGCGGCGCGCGACCCGAAGGCGGCGGCCTTCATCGCGGACTGCCGCCGCATGGGCACCAGCGAGGCGGCGATCGAGCAGGCGGAGAAGCGCGGCTACGACACCGGGCTGCGCGTGGCGCACCCCTTCCTGGAAGGCGTCACCTTTCCTGTCTGGATCGCCAATTTCGTGCTGATGGAGTACGGCACCGGCGCGATTTTCGGCTGTCCGGCGCATGACCAGCGCGACCTGGAATTCGCCCGCAGATACGGCCTCGGCGTGACGCCGGTGGTGCTGCCACCCGGCGCCGATCCCGCCAGCTTCGCGGTCGGCGACGAGGCCTATACGGATGACGGGACGATTTTCAATTCCCGCTTCCTAGACGGGCTGGATGTGCCGGCCGCCAAGCGCCGTGCCGTCGAGGAGCTGGAGCGCACGGGCCAGGGAACCGGCGTCGTCAACTGGCGCCTGCGTGACTGGGGCGTTTCCCGCCAGCGCTACTGGGGCTGTCCGATACCGGTGATCCACTGCGGAGCCTGCGGCGTGGTCCCGGTGCCGGAGCGTGATCTGCCGGTGCGCCTGCCGGAGGATGTGGACTTCTCGAGGCCCGGCAACCCGCTGGACCACCACCCGAGCTGGAAGCATGTGGATTGCCCGCAATGCGGCAAGCCGGCGCGGCGCGAGACCGACACCTTCGATACCTTCGTCGATTCCAGCTGGTACTTCGCGCGCTTCTGCTCGCCGCGGGCGGAGGAGCCGGTGACGCGGGCGGCGGTGGATGCCTGGCTGCCGGTGGACCAGTATATCGGCGGTATCGAGCACGCGATCCTGCACCTGCTCTACAGCCGTTTCTTCACGCGCGGCATGCGTGACACCGGGCACCTGACGCTGGCCGAGCCTTTCGCCGGCCTCTTCACCCAGGGCATGGTCACGCATGAGAGCTACAAGGCGGCCGATGGCCGCTGGCTGTACCCGGACGAGGTCGAGATCACGGCCGCACCCGACGGCACGCGGATCGCGACAGTAAAGGGCACGCAAGAGCCGGTGACCATCGGCCGCGTCGAGGCGATGTCCAAGTCCCGGCGCAACACGGTGGACCCGGGTGCGATCATAGATCGTTACGGGGCGGATACGGCTCGCTGGTTCATCCTGAGCGACAATCCACCCGAACGCGACATGGAGTGGACCGAGGCCGGCGTCGCAGGGGCTTTCCGCTTCAGCCAGCGCCTCTACCGCATGGTCGCGGCTGCCGTGCCCGGCCTGCCGCCGCCCGGGAGCAATGCGGAAGGTGCGGAGGGCGCCGGGCGCAGGCTGCGCCAGGCGACGCACCGCACCATCGCGGCTGTGACCGAAGCGCTGGAGACCTTCGCCTTCAACGTCGCCGTCGCGCGCATCCACGAATTCGCCAACACCATCGCCGAGACGGAAGGCAAGACCGCGCCTGGCATGGACGCCGCCCGGCGGGAGGCGCTGGAAGTGATCGCACGCCTCTCCGCGCCAATGATGCCGCATCTGGCTGAGGAGCTCTGGTCACTGCTACGCCCGGGCGAAACGACGCTCCTGGCCGAGCTGCCGTGGCCGGAGGCCGACCCGGCGCTGCTGAAGGCCGAGACGGTCACGCTCGCCGTGCAGGTGCTGGGCAAGCTGCGCGGCACCATCGAGGTGCCTGCCGGAGCGGATGAAGCGGTGATCTTCACCGCCGCCGAAGCCGAGGAAAATGTCCAGCGCGCCATCGCCGGCCGCCCCATCCGCAAGCGCATCCATGTCCCGGGCCGTGTCGTCAACTTCGTGGTCTAGGCGCGGCCTGCTGCACCTGGCCGGTGCGACGAGCCTCGCGGGCTGCGGCTTCCGGCCGCTCTACGGGCCACCGTCGGTGCCGGACGATGCGCCCACGGAGCTGCGGCAGGAGCTCGCCGCCATCCGGGTCGGGGTCATCCCGGAGCGTTTCGGCCAGCTGCTGCGGCGCGATCTGCAGCGGCGCTTCGAGGGTCTGGCCCCTGGCACCCCGGCCCGCTACCTGCTGACGGTCGGGGTCACCTTCGATATCGAGGTCCTGGGCTATCGGCGGGACGGGGCCATCAGCCGGCTGCGCTACATCGCCACGGCCAACTGGAACCTGGCCACCCAGTCGGTGCCGCCCCGGATTCTGGCACGAAGCGCAGCGCCACTGCGTGTGATGGATGCATTCAACGTCCCGGATCTGCAGTTCTTCGCCGCAGACACGGCGCGCGAAGCGACCGAGGCCCGATTGGTCGAGCGGCTGGGCAACGACATTGCGCACAACGTGACCCTGCAGTTCCGGCAGCGGGCAGAGAACCCGATGGCGCAGGCGCCGGAAGGCACGAACGGGCCGGACCGCGCGGCCGGCTGACGCGCTGTGGCCAAACTCGATGCACGCCGCCTGTCCGCCTTCCTGGAGGATCCCGGCAGTGCATGCCGGGTGGTGCTGCTGCATGGCGACGACCCCGGCCTGATCCGCGAGCGCGCGACACGCCTGCTGCATGCGGTGACGGAAGGCGACGGGCTGCGCCTCGTGGATGTGCCGAAGGAGGGGGCGAAGGATCCCGGCCTGCTGACAGCCGAGGCCGCCACCATGGCCCTCACCGGCGGGCGCCGGGCCGTGCGGGTGCGGGAAGCGACCGACGCCTTTACCGCCGCCGCGAAGGAGGCGCTGGCCGGCCCCGGCCCGGGACTGGTGGTGCTCGAGGCCGGGGAGCTGCCAGCGCGATCCAGGCTCCGCACACTTCTGGAACCAGCCCCGGCCGCGGCCGTGATCGCCTGTTACCGGGAGCGTGGAGCGGAGCTGGCAAGCTCGATCAATCGGATCCTGACCGAACTCGAGGTGCAGGCCGAGCCGACGGCGCTGGAGTGGCTGGCCCAGCGCCTGGGCGATGACCGGCTGCTGCTGCGGCGCGAGTTGGAGAAGCTGGCGCAGTATGTCGGTGCCGGTGGGCGGGTTACGCAGGAGGACGTGCTGGCCTGCATCGCCGAAGGCTCGGCACTCGACCTGGAGGAGGCGCTGATCGCCGCCCTGACGGGGGATGTGGCGCTGGCGGATCGGGCGCTGGACGCGGCCTTCGCCGAAGGCGTCGCTGCCGTGCAGGTGGTGCGCGCGGCTCTCAGGCATGTGCAGCGGTTGCATCTGGCGGCGCTGGCCGTAGCGGGCGGCGCTTCGCCGGCGGCCGCCCTGGACGGGTTGCGCCCGCCGGTGTTCTTCCGCCACAAGCCGGCGCTGGAGCGGGCGTTGCGGCTTTGGCGCGCAGAGGCACTGGCGGCCGCCGGAACGGCGCTGCTGGAGGCGGAGCGCCGTACCAAGACTACTGGCCTGCCGGATACGGTGGTTGCCAAGGCCGCCGTGACGGCCCTGGCACGCCAGGCGGCTAGCCGCCGTTGAGGAGCCGGATCAGCCCGTCGAGCTGATCGAGATCGCGATAGCGGATGCTGACCTGTCCGCCGCGTCCATCATGACGGATGGTGACCTTGAGCCCAAGCCGGGCGGAGAGATCCTGCTCCAGCGCCGCTGTCTCAGGATCCCGGGACGCGGGCCTGTTCGGCTCGGGCCGCGGCTTTGCCGCGGCGAGGGCCTCCGTCTGACGTACATTCAGGCCGCGGTCGACGACCTGAAGGGCGAGCCCGATGGGATCCGGTGCTGTCAGCAGGGCCCGCGCATGGCCTGCCGTCAGTGCGCCGTCACGCAGCAGATCGCGCACCCGCTCGGGCAGGCCAAGCAGGCGCATGGTGTTCGCTACGTGGCTGCGGCTCTTGCCGACCGCCTGGCCCAAGGCGTCCTGGGTGAGACCGAACTCGTCGATCAGCCGGCGGTAGCCTTCCGCTTCCTCCAAGGCGTTCAGATCCTGGCGCTGCAGATTCTCGACCAGGGCGGCAGCCATCGCCTCGCGGTCGGCAAGCTCGCGAATGACGACCGGCACCTCATGCAGCGGCACCTGCTGGGCAGCGCGCCAGCGGCGCTCACCACCGATGATCTGATAGCGGCCCTCGGCACCGGGCTTGGGGCGCACGAGGATGGGCTGCAGGAGCCCGTGCTCGCGGATCGATTCCGCGAGTTCCTGCAGCGGGCCGGGCTCCATTGCCCCGCGCGGCTGGAATGGGCCCGGTTCCAGGGCCTCGATCGGCATCTGGCGCAAGCCCTCGATGCCTCCTTGGCTTCCATCTCCCGTGGAGACCGGAACGTCCCCCAGGAGAGCGGACAGCCCGCGCCCCAGCCGGGGCGGGCGCTTCACCGGTGCGGTGCTCATGCGGCACTCCTGGCCCGGGCGCGATCGCGCCTGCGAAACTCCGCGGCGAGGCGGATATAGGCCTGTGCGCCGGGCGAGCGGAAATCGTAGAGAGTGACAGGCAACCCGTGCGACGGTGCCTCGCTGATGCGGATGTTCCGCGGGATCACTGTCTCGAACACCTTGTCCTTGAAAAAGCCGCGGACATCCTGCGCAACTGCCTCGGACAGGTTGTTCCTGCGATCAAACATGGTCAGCACGATGCCTTCCAGGGTCAGTGCCGGATTGAGGCCACGCCGGATCCGCTCGATGGTCTGGGTGATCTGGCTGACGCCTTCCAGGGCGAAGAACTCGCATTGTAGCGGCACCAGAACGGCCTGCGCGGCAACCAGTGCATTGAGCGTCAGCAATCCGAGCGAAGGCGGGCAATCCAGGAACACGTACTCGAAGCCTTGCAACGCCATGCGCGCGGCATGCAGGGCGTTGCGCAGCCGGCGATCCCGGTCCTCGAGCTCAACCAGTTCGACTTCAGCGCCCGCCAGATCAGGATCCGCTGGGACGATGGAGAGATTGGGCACCTCGGTGGGACGGATGGCATCCTCAAGGCGCGTGTCGCCCGCCAGCGCAGCGTAGCTGCCGACGCCCCGCGAGCTGCGGTCAAGACCGAGGCCGGTCGAAGCATTGCCCTGAGGATCCAGGTCTATCAGCAGCACGCGGTATTCGGCCGAAAGCGCCGTTGCGAGGTTAATAGCAGTCGTCGTTTTCCCCACGCCACCCTTCTGGTTGGCAAGGGCGATGACACGCGGGACGGCGCGGTCAGGCATGGGTGCCAACAGGGCGGATCTCGCTCAAACGGAGGATGGTGGCGGCCGGGTCGGTCCGGCTGGGGAAGCGCTCTATGTGCATTGTCCAGTCCTGCGCAGCGGCGGTCAATTCGTCCTGCACGCCGCGTCCCTTGGGGAAGAGCGCAACACCGCCCTCCGCCAGCAACCTGTGGGCATAGCAGAGGAGATCCGGCAGTGGCGCCAGGGCTCGGGCGGTGAGCACGGCGGCGTGCGGCGGCGAAGCAGCTTCGATACGTTGCGCATGGACCGTCAGATTGGCGAGCCCCAGGGTACGCCCAGCTTCCATCAGGAAGGCCGCCTTGCGTCGGTCTGCCTCTACGAGATGAGTTTCCCGGCCGGTCGCCAGGGCAAGGACGAGTCCCGGGAAACCTGCTCCCGAGCCAAGGTCTACGATCGGGCCCATGCCTGCGGGAACCAGCGGCGCGAGCTGCAGCGAGTCGAGGAGGTGACGGCGCCAAAGCGTCGCCTCGTCCCGAGCAGCCACAAGATTGATGCGGGCATTCCAGCGCTGCAACAAGGCGATGAAGGCGTGAAGCTGCTGCTCCGTTTCACGTGGAACGCCTAACCGGCCGTCCAGCGCCAGATGGTGCCGTTTCACGTGGAACGTGCCTCGATCCGCCGCAAATGGACCGCCAGCGCCGCGACGGCGGCCGGCGTGACTCCCGGCACGCGCCCGGCACTTCCAAGTGTCGCCGGTTTGGCACGAGCCAAACGCTGCCGCATCTCAAGCGAAAGTCCTGGCACTGCTGCGAAATCGAGATCCTGCGGCACTGTGAGCCGCTCCTCGCGATCCAGCAGGCGCAGCTCGGCCGCCTGCCGCTGCAGATAAGGCGCGTATAACGCCTGAGCCTGCAACTCCTGGCGCATCTTGGGTGTAAGCTCACGCAACCAGGGAAACAGACGCTCAACAGCACCGACGTTCAAGGCTGGCAGCGCGAGCGCCTCAAGAACGCTCCGCCACCGGCCATCCTGCTTCACCGGAATGCCCGCCGCCTGATACTGCGCCGGTGTTGCCCCATCCTCGCGCGCTCTTGCCAACGCATCCTGCACCGCGGTGGCGAAGGCGCGGTGAGCCGCTGCGCGCTCGGGGCCGACACACCCCCATGCCACGCCCATATCCGTCAGACGCAGACCCGCGTTGTCGGCCCGCAGCGCCAGCCGGAACTCCGACCGTGCCGTGAGCATGCGGTAAGGCTCAGTCACCCCCTGCAGGACAAGATCATCGATCAGCACACCGATATAGGCTTCACCTCGGCGGAGGATTCGGTCCGGCTGGCTGCCGCCGGCTCGCGCCGCAGCGTTGAGGCCGGCCATCACGCCCTGTGCTGCTGCCTCCTCATACCCCGTGGTGCCATTGATCTGCCCGGCCAGGAACAACCCCGGCAGGGCACGAACCTCCAGGGTCGGCCAGAGCGCACGCGGATCCACGTGATCGTACTCGATCGCATATCCGGGCCGGAGCACTCGCGCCCGTTCCAGCCCGGGGATGGTGGCGATCAGTGCTGACTGGATCTCCTCGGGCAGGCTCGTGGAAATGCCATTCGGATAGACGGTGTGATCCTCCAACCCCTCCGGTTCGAGGAAGATCTGGTGGCGCGCCTTGTCGGCGAAGCGGACCACCTTGTCCTCGATCGAGGGGCAGTAGCGCGGTCCGACACCTTCAATACGCCCTCCATAGACGGCGCTGTGATGCAGGTTCTGCCGAATCAGCGCATGGGTCGCCTCGGTGGTGTGCGTAATGGCGCAGGCGACTTGCCGATTGGTGATCCGTTCGGTCATCCAGGACAGTGGTTCCGGCGGGTCATCTCCCGGTTGCGCCTCCAACGACGCCCAGTCGATGCTTCGTCCGTCGAGCCGCGGCGGCGTACCCGTCTTCAGGCGCGCGAGAGGCAGGCCGAGCTGCGCCAAGCTACGGGCAAGGCCGATGGCCGGCGCCTCGCCGACCCGACCGGCAGGCAGACGCCGTTCACCGATATGGATTTCGCCGTGCAGAAAGGTACCGGTCGTCAGCACCACCGCTCCGGCACCTATCCGCTGCCCATCGGCGGTGACCACCCCGGTCAGCCGGCCCGATACATCGAGGACGAGATCCTCGACCGATCCGGCACGGAGGGTCAGCCCCGGGGTCGCGCGCAGCAGGCTTTGCACCGCTCGGCGGAAAAGCCCCCGATCAGCCTGGGCGCGCGGCCCGCGCACGGCCGGTCCCTTGCTGCGATTCAGAAGCTTGAAATGGATGCCGGCCGCATCCGCCGCACGGGCGATGATGCCATCCAGCGCATCCACCTCGCGCACGAGATGGCCCTTGCCGATCCCACCTATGGCGGGATTGCAGGACATCTCACCGATCGTCTCGATCCGGTGCGTCAGCAGCAAGGTCCGTGCGCCGCAGCGCGCCGCCGCTGCGGCTGCCTCGGCGCCGGCGTGCCCCCCGCCCACCACCACCACGTCCCAGGTCTCGTCCAGCATGATGGCCGCCTATAGCGGATCGCTCACCGGTGCCGAAGTGTCCCACGCGGTCAGGCGGCGCCGAGTTCGTCCCCGATCTGGAAACCCAGGGCCAGCTGGTAGATCATCAATGCAAATCGCGGGTCAGCCGTCAGGTCGGCTGCCGACACGCCGGCCTCCGACGCGATCCGTCGGCAGCGCATCAGGATGGGTTCGTCGAGCGTCGCCGTCACGCCACAGGTGATGGCGAAGCCCCGCACACGGGCGAGCCTCGCGGCCAGCACCGTTCCCGCCGCCGCGCTCTCTGTCAACGCCTCGTCCAGCACCCAGACCTCGCCGCCGAGCAGCGTGTCCTCCAGCAACAACCCTGCCTCCGCGTGCGGCCCGAGCACCCGGAAGATCGAGAACCAGGCACCTTCGAGCGCCCGCAGGACCAGCATCGCCTCGCCCTCGGCATTGCGGTGCTGCCGTACTGCCCGATCAATGGCCCGAGAGCGCCCCGGCAGTGCCGTGTAGATGGCCAGGTCGAAGGCGAAGCGAAGCTCGTAGTCCGAGATCTGGGCCATTTCCTCCGCCACTGGCAGCCCCAGACGCTCCGCATGCTCCCGCAGCTTCGGCAACGGAACCGCACGCAAGGCGGCATCCTGGAGTCGCTGCCGCAGCGCGGCGCAGCGCCGGTACAGTGCCTCGAGTTCTGCCCTGCGCTCGTCCATCACATCACTTCCCGATGCAGAATTCGCCAAAGACGACGTCCAGCACCGCCTCTACCCCAACCTGCCCGGTGATACGCCCGATCGCACGCAGGGCAGCCCGCAGCGCCTCCGCACGCAGCTCTGGCAGGGCAGCCGAGGGCAGAACTTGCAGCCAGTCGACAGCTTCCTGAAGGGCAGCGCGATGGCGCGGACGGGTCAGCGGCGCGGCGGTGCCGAAGCCGGCCCTGGCCGCGGCCTCCTCCGCCAACCGGGCTCGCAATGCTTCCAGCCCCTCACCGGTTCTGGCCGAGACAGCCAGCGGCACCACTCCGCCGATCGCTTCCGATGCTGGCGCGAGATCGCACTTGTTCGCCACCACCAGCACACCGGGCCCGATCATCGCCAGTGTCTCCGCATCCGGCGGTCGATCGGCGGCAAAGACTGCCAGCACCAGATCCGCCTCCTCGCCACGGCGCCGGGCACGGCGGACGCCCTCGGCCTCGATCTCGTCAGCCGCCTCGCGCAGCCCGGCCGTGTCCGCAAGCGTCACCGGCACCCCGGCGAGGTCGAGACGCGCTTCCACCACATCCCGTGTCGTCCCCGCCCGGGCGGAGACGATCGCTGCCTCCCGGCCGACGAGCACGTTCAGCAGGGAAGACTTGCCGGCATTCGGTGCACCAAGGATCGCCACCAGCAGGCCCTCACGCAGCCGCTCTCCGCGCCCTCCGTCGGCCAGATGCGCCAGGATCTCGGAGCGCAGCGCAGCGGCCTGCTCCTCCACCTGCGCGTCGAGGTCGGCCGGCAGATCCTCATCCTCGAACTCGATGAAGGCTTCCTGCCGCGCCAGCAGCCGGGTCAGCCGCGCCGTCCAGGCGCCGTAGAGCGTGCCTAGCGCACCTTCTGCCTGACGCAGCGCCTGACGGCGCTGGGCAGCGGTCTCGGCCTCCACCAGGTCGGCAATGCCCTCCGCTGCGGTCAGATCCAGCTTGCCATGCAGGAAGGCGCGTCGCGTGAATTCGCCAGGCTCGGCAGGCCGGGCCCCCGTGGCGGCCAGCGCCTCCGCCACGCCGGCGATCACTGCCGAGCCGCCATGCAGGTGGAATTCCACCCCGTCCTCGCCGGTGTAGCTGCGCGGTCCCGGGAACCATAGTACCAGGGCACGATCCAGCACCTCGCCAGTCGCGGGGTGGCGCAGGCGCCGCAGTGTGGCCTCGCGTGGCCGTGGCAGGGATCCCGCCAGAGTGGTCAGGATCGCCGCGGCATCGGGACCAGACACCCGCATCACCGCAACCGCGGCACGCCCCGCGCCGGAGGCGAGGGCGAAGATCGTATCGCTGTTCATGCAACCCGCCCCCGGCCGCAGCGGGGATGGATTACCCCTTCGGCGGCGGTACGTCCTTCTCTGTCAGCATCAACCGCTGCACGCGGCCGCCGCCCTGAAGATGCACTCTCAGGATCTCGTCCACATCCTCCCGCGTTTCCGGCCGGTACCAGACGCCCTCGGGATAAATCACCAGGGCCGGGCCGAATTCGCAGCGGTCGAGGCAACCCGCCATGTTCACGCGCACATCCTTCAGGCCGAGCTCCTTCGCCCGGACCTTCATATAATCGCGCAGCTTCTCGCTGCCCTTCGCGGCGCAGGAGCCTCGCGGATGCCCGTCCGGTCGCCGGTTGCAGCAGACGAACACATGCGCGCGATAGTAGAGCGGAGGATCGGCCAAGCGGGGGTCGGCGGCGGGAGCATCGTTCACGGCGGCTGTCTCCGGCGGGGCGGCCGGTGTGAAGGCAGCCCTCCGGCCCCCATGTAGCGACCTCCGCCCCCTGGAGCCAGGGTCCCCGCCATGTCCGATACCTCTCGCCTGCCCCCGCCCGAGAACCTGCTGCGGCATGCCTCCTCGCCCTACCTGCTGCAGCATGCGGAGAACCCGGTGCACTGGCGCCCCTGGGGACCGAAGGCGCTGGCCGAGGCGCAGGCGCTGAACCGGCCCATCCTGCTTTCCGTGGGCTATGCCGCCTGCCACTGGTGCCATGTCATGGCGCACGAGTCCTTCGAGGATCCGGAGACGGCTGCGCTGATGAACGCGCTCTTCGTCAACATCAAGGTGGACCGGGAAGAGCGTCCGGACATCGACGCGCTGTACATGAACGCGCTGCACTTGATGGGCGAGCATGGCGGCTGGCCACTGACAATGTTCCTCACCCCCAGGGCCGAGCCCTTCTGGGGCGGCACCTACTTCCCGCCCGAGCCGCGCTGGGGTCGGCCTTCCTTCCGTCAGGTGCTGCAGGGTGTTGCCGCCGCCTGGAAGGAGGAGGACCAGAAGGTTCTGCACAATGTCAGTGCCCTGAAGGGTGCGCTGCAGCGCCTGGCCGATGCCACCCCGGGACCCGTCCCCGGCGAGGCGCAGCTCAATGCGGTCGCGCTGGCGCTGGTGCGCAGCACCGACCAGGCGGAGGGCGGCCTGGCCGGCGCGCCGAAATTCCCCAACCCGCCGATCTTCCGCTTCCTCTGGCAGATGCGCTTCCGCCTGGACCAGCCAGCCTGCGGCGAGGTGGTGGAGATCCTGCTTCGGCGCATGAGCCAGGGCGGCATCTACGACCACCTGGGAGGCGGCTATGCCCGCTACAGCACCGACGCCATCTGGCTCGTGCCGCATTTCGAGAAGATGCTCTACGACAACGCGCAGATCCTCGAGCTGCTGGCGCTGGTGCAGGCCGACCGTCCTGACCGGCTCTTCGCCGCGCGCGCCGAGGAGACGGTAGGCTGGCTGGCGCGTGAGATGATGGCGGAGGAGGGCGCGGACGGGGCTCCGGCAGGAGTTGCTCCACGCCCTCGACCGGTTGCCTTCGCCGCCACCCAGGACGCCGACAGCGAGGGCGAAGAGGGCAAGTACTACGTCTGGACCGAGGCCGAGCTGGATGCCCTGCTGCCGCCGGAGGACGCCGCCCTGTTCAAGGCCACTTACGACGTCTCGGCGGAAGGCAATTGGGAACACAGGACCATCCTGAATCGCCGCGAGCATGCCCAGATGCTCAGCGACGAGGCCGAGGCAGCCCTGGCGCGCTGCCGTGCCATCCTGTTCGAGGCGCGCTCGAAGCGCGTCCCGCCCGGACGGGACGACAAGGTGCTGGCCGACTGGAACGGGTTGATGATCGCGGCGCTGGCCCGCGCCGCCTCCGCCTTCCGCCGCCCCGCTTGGCTGGACCTCGCCCGCGGTGCTTTCGACTTCGTGGCGACCCGCATGGCCGCTCCCGATGGCCGCCTGCTGCATGCCTTCCGAGCAGGCCAGGCCTCGGCGGCCGGCCTGCTCGAGGATCATGCCGCCATGGCCCGCGCCGCCCTGGCGCTGTTCGAGGCCACCGGAGAGGACCGGTATCTCCGCCACGCCATCGGCTGGGCCGAGGCGGTGGAGCGGCATTTCGCCGCGCCCGACGGCGGCTACTACAGCTCGGCCGACGATGCGGCGGATGTACTGATCCGCGGGCGGACTGCCGGCGACACCGCAACCCCCTCCGGCAACGGCATGATGGCAGAGGTCCAGGCGCGCCTCTTTCACCTGACCGGCGAGGAGCGCTGGCGCATCGCCGCCGAGGGCACCATCGGCACCTTCAGCGGGGTCGAGCGCGGTCTTGCCGCCATGCCCGGCCTGCTGGCCGCCGCCGACCTGCTGACCAGCGGAGCAAGTGTCGTCATCGCTGGTGATCCGAACGATCCGCGCGCACAGGCGCTGGCGCTGGCGGCCCTTGCGCATCCGGACCCGGCCGTGGTCGTGCAGCGTGCCGCCATGCCGGATGCGCTGCCGGCGGGGCACCCGGCGCATGGCAAGGGGCCGCAGGACGGTGCCCCGGCAGCCTATGTCTGCCGTGCCGGCGCGTGCGGCCTGCCCGTGACGGACCCGGCCGCGCTGCCCGCCGCGCTCGCCCGCCCGCTTCGGGCGAGGGGCTGAGACGGAGAAGGACGAGGCCGTGCGTCCACCCCACGCTCCTCCGTGTTTCGTGTTCCGATCTGCCCCCGACCGGTCCGGGCGGATCCGGGCGCCGGACCGGGGGACCGTCCGCCACGGCCGGGCGGCATCCCATGCCGGCGGACGTCATGGTGCTTGACGCCAACGACATCCGGGTGTGCCATCCCGCCCTTTCCGATGCCACAGCTCAGCCTTCATACCCCGCTCGGCGACATCACCCTCTCCGAGGAGGAGGGGGCAATCGTCGCGCTCGACTGGGGCCGTGGCATCCATCCGGACCATCCAGGATGGGACCGGATGGAAACCCCTCTGCTGTGCGAGGCTCGTGACCGGCTGCAGGACTATTTCGATGGCCGGCCGGTGGATTTCGACCTGCCTCTCGCCCCCCAGGGAACGCCTTTCCAGCGCCGGGTCTGGGAGGCGTTGCGTCACATCCCACCCGGTGAGACCCGCAGCTATGCGGAGATCGCGCGGGAGGTCGGCTGCCGTGCCGCCCGCGCCATCGGCCGTGCCAACGGCGCCAACCCCATTCCCATCCTGATCCCATGCCATCGCGTGGTGGCGGCGGATGGTTCGCTCGGCGGCTATTCCGGTGCCGACGGCCCCGCTACGAAGCGATACCTTCTGGATCTCGAACGCCGCGCGCGTCAGCAAGGAACCCCCCGATGAACCATGCCATCCGCGTTCACGAGACCGGCGGTCCCGAGAAGCTGCTCTGGGAAGAGGTCCCCCGCCCCGATCCGAAACCGGGCGAGGCGCTGGTGCGCCATGAAGCCGTGGGCCTGAACTATATCGACGTCTATTTCCGCACCGGTCTCTACAAGGCTCCTTCCATGCCCGTGACCATCGGCATGGAGGGGGCAGGCGTGGTGGAGGCAGTTGGCAACGGTGTCACCGATCTCAAGCCTGGCGACCGCGTGGCCTATGCCGGCGCGCTCGGCGCCTATGCCGAGGCGCGCTGCGTGCCTGCCGACCGCCTGGTGAAGCTGCCGGAGGGCGTGGGCTCCCAGGAGGCCGCGGCGATGATGCTGCAGGGCATGACGGCGCAGTTCCTGATCCGCCGCACCTATCCGGTGAAGCAGGGCGACACCATCCTGGTGCATGCTGCGGCAGGCGGCGTCGGGCTGATCCTGACGCAGTGGGCGAAGCATCTCGGCGCCACCGTCATCGGCGTCGTCTCCACGCCCGAGAAGGCGGAGATCGCCAGGGCGCATGGCGCCGACCACGCGCTGCTGACCACGGATGACATCCCGGCGAAGGTGAAGGAGATCACAGGCGGGGCGATGCTGCCGGTGGTCTATGACAGCGTCGGGCGCGACACCTTCACGACCTCGCTCGACTGCCTCCGCCCCTTCGGCCTGATGGTGAGCTTCGGCAACGCCTCCGGCCCGGTCTCCATCCCGGATCTCGGTGTCCTCGCCGCCAAGGGCTCGCTCTATGTCACGCGCCCCACGCTCAACACCTACACGGCGAAGCGGGAGGACCTGGTGGCGACGGCGAGCGAGCTGTTCGAGGTGGTGAAATCCGGCGCGGTGAAGATCCGGGTCAATCAGACCTGGCAGCTCAAGGATGCCGCCGAGGCGCATAGGGCACTGGAAAGCCGGAAGACGACCGGCAGTACAGTCCTAGTGCCATAATTTATCCGGCAGAAAAACCGGAACAAAGAAAACAGACCGGCAGGAATTTTTCCGGCCCGTGGATCGTCTGCAGCAACTGACCGTCTTCCGGCGTGTCGTCGAGACGGGGAACATCACGCGCGCGGCACGCGACCTGGCGATGAGTCAGCCCAATGTCTCGCGCATCGTGGCGGAGCTCGAAACGCGGCTCGGGGTGCCGCTGCTGCTGCGCTCGCCGCGTGGCCTCGCCCCGACCGAGGCGGGGCACGCCTTCTATTCCGACGCCATCCGCGTGCTCGACGCGCTGGAGGAAGCGGAGACGCATGTGCGCGGCAACCAGAACGGGTTGTCCGGACCCGTGCGCATCACCGCCTCGGCACCGCTGTTCAACCGCATCGTCATGCCGTGGCTGCCGGACTTCCTGGCCGAGCACCCGGCGCTCGAGTTCGAGGCGCGCCTCGATTCGCGCCTTGTCGATCTGGTCGAGGAGGGCATCGACCTCGCCATCCGCGTCGGCGAGATTGCCGATCAGTCCATGATCCAGCGCCGCCTCGGGCGGCTGGAGATCGCGCTCTTCGCCGCGCCGGACCACCTGGCCCGCAACGGCGCGCCGGAGACGCCCGAGGAGCTGGCGGCGCATCCGTTCTGCGTGACCCTGGCCAGCCGCATGCCGGTAACGATGCGGCTCGAGGGGCCGGAGGACCAGGTGGCGGAGGTCGTCGTGCCTGTCCGCTTCCGTAGCACGGATGTGGAAGCGATCACGCTCGCGGCCATCGCGGGCTGCGGCATTGGCGTGTTGCCGGAGTGGAGCGCCACGCCAGCCGTGGAGGAAGGCCGGCTGGTCCGGGTCCTGCCGCGCTGGCGAGCGGAGGCCAAGGACGTCCACGCCGTCTGGCCCGGCACCCGTGCCCTGCCGCGGCGCGTGCGCGCCTTCCTCGATCGTCTGGTGGAGCGCTGCGCCGAGAACCCCAAGCTCAGGGCGCCATAGCGGGTGCCGCGCGACCGCGGCAGTATCCCTGCGCCTCAGGCCTCGGCTGCGAGGCGCAGGACCGCATCCCGATAGGTCGTCTCGAACACCGCATCCAGGGCAGCGTTCACGCCTTTCAGCCCGGCGGCGACACGGCCGGCCCAGCCCAGATATTCGAGCCGCCGGGCATGATCCCAGCCGGCGGGCGGGCTGCTCATGATGGAACGCAGATTCGAGATCTTGTCGGCGAGCTTCACCTGCTTCGCCGCGTCGGAGCTCTCCGATGCCCGGCGTATCTGCAATGCCTTGCGGGTCTCCTTGGGCAGCGTCTTGTCATCCGAGACCTCGGCAATGATGCCAGCGATCTCGGGGCCGAACTCGGCCTCGAGATCGGAAAGGGTGGTCGGGACGGAATCCTCCGCGCTGTCCTCCACGACATCGTGCAGCAGGCCGCCAAGCACGGCGGACAGCGGCGCGCCATGCGTCGCAAGGATCAGCGCGACCTCCAGCACGTGGTTCACATAAGGCTCCTGCGCAGCGCCCTTGCGGCGATGTCCCGCATGGACACCTGCGGCGAAGACCGCGGCACGCAGCACCGTCGCCGTCGAGTCCGGCGGCGACGGGGGAGTGGTGGCGGGCAGGTCGGGGATGTCTCTGTCCATCGTGGTTCCTGAACGGGCAGGGCACGAAGAACGAGGCCGAGGCCCTCTCTATGCCCTGCCGCACCCGGTGGCTCAGTACCGATGGTAATGGCCGCGCGGGGGCGCGTGGTAGCGGCGCGGCGGCGTGGGCGTGGTGGCGGCGCCGGTGACCGCGCCGGCCGCGGCACCAAGACCCGCGCCGATGGCCGCGCCCTGTCCACCCCCGGCGATGCCACCGATGGCCGCACCCCCGGCCGCACCGAGCAAGCCGCCCCCTACGGCGCGCTGCGCCGGGTTGTAGGGGTTGGTGCAGGCGGCGGCGCCAAGGCCGATGGCGGCAAGCAGCAGGCCGGCACGGAGCTTCGCGGATAGGGGCATGAGCGAGCCTTTCGTCGGTTGTATGACGCATACCGGTTGAGCACGGGATCATGGCGATACCGCGACGCGATTGCGGCGCCGGCATTCCCTCGCGGGGACGCGTCCTGCCATCCGGATCCGGCTTTTCAGCGTTCCGCAGGCCAGACACGTGGAGAGGAGCGAGGCCGCATCGGCACAGATGCGGCTGACCATTGATCGCGCGGCGGGCCCTGGCCGGATCGCCGATCTGCCGACGCTTCCGGCTGCTCCGGCCAGGCTGCCTCTGCGGCTGAGCCGGACGATCCGCTACCGGCATTCATGGCGGCCACGAGCGGGACCGCGCCCGATGCGAGCGGATCGCCACAGGCACGCGTCATGAACAGGATCGGCACGGCCGGCCGAAGCCGTCCGCGCCGGAAGCACGCCACGCCAGCCGCCGATCCGATGGACCGCGGCGGCGAGCGGTCTGTCAGGTGTTCATCGCGTCGAAGAAGTCCTGGTTGGTCTTGCTGTACTTCAGCTTGTCCAGCAGGAACTCCATCGCGTCCTGGGTGCCCATCGGGTTCAGGATGCGCCGCAGCACCCACATCTTCGCCAGCGTCGCGCGGTCCACCAGCAGCTCCTCCTTGCGGGTGCCGCTCTTGGTGATGTCGATCGCCGGGAAGGTGCGCTTGTCGGAGAGCTTGCGGTCGAGGACGAGCTCGCTGTTGCCGGTGCCCTTGAACTCCTCGAAGATCACCTCGTCCATGCGGCTGCCGGTATCGATCAGCGCGGTGGCGATGATGGTCAGCGATCCGCCTTCCTCGATATTGCGTGCGGCGCCGAAGAAGCGCTTCGGCCGCTGCAGCGCATTCGCGTCCACGCCGCCCGTCAGCACCTTGCCCGAGGAAGGAACGACGCTGTTGTAGGCGCGGCCGAGGCGGGTGATCGAGTCGAGCAGGATCACCACGTCGCGCTTGTGCTCGACCAGGCGCTTCGCCTTCTCCAGCACCATCTCCGTCACCTGCACATGGCGCGTGGCGGGCTCGTCGAAGGTGGAGGCCACCACCTCGCCGCGCACGGTGCGCGCCATGTCGGTCACCTCCTCCGGCCGCTCGTCGATCAGCAGCACGATGAGGAAGACGTCCGGATGGTTCGCCGTGATGGACTTGGCGATGTTCTGCAGCATCACCGTCTTGCCGGTGCGCGGCGGCGCGACGACCAGCGCGCGCTGGCCCATGCCGATCGGCGCGATCAGGTCGATGACGCGGTGCGTGTAGTCCTTGGTCGGGCCCTTCGCGGCGCTCTCGAAGTCCGGATGCTCCATCCTCAGCCGCCGGTTCGGGTAGAGCGGCGTCAGGTTGTCGAAGTTGATCCGATGCCGGAGGCTCTCCGGCGGCTCGAAGTTGATGGCGTTGACCTTCAGCAGCGCGAAGTAGCGCTCGCCATCCTTGGGCGCGCGGATCTGGCCTTCCACCGTGTCGCCGGTGCGCAGGCCGAAGCGCCGCACCTGGGCAGGGGAGACATAGATGTCGTCCGGTCCCGGCAGGTAGTTGGCCTGCGGGCTGCGGAGGAAGCCGAAACCGTCCGGCAGGATCTCGAGCGTGCCTTCCCCGTAGATGGCCTGATCATTCTCGGCGAGCTGCTTCAGGATCGCGAACATCATGTCCTGCTTGCGCAGGGAGGATGCGTTCTCGATCTGCAGGCTCTCGGCGAAGGAGAGGAGATCGGCGGGGGTTTTGGCCTTGAGTTCAGAAAGGTGCATGGCGCAGCGCGTCCGGATGCGAAGGAAGATCGGGACTCTTCCGTTGGGCAGAGGTGGCACGGCTCGGCACCGCGCCGGGGCCTCGGCCTGACGCCTGTGCCGCGTACCGGGGCCTGTGGAGGCCTTGGCGCCGTCGGCCGGCGCTGTCCCGAGGAGAAGGAGGGAGGTCGGCGGCAGGTGCGGAGACTCCGCACTGGCAGCCGGAGGAAGCGAGGGGGAGCCTAAGCGTCGCCCCGCACCTCGTCAATGGAGCAGGTGGGCCGGAGGAGACGCCAGGTCAAGACCTTGTGGGCCGAATTGCACCCGTTCAGAAAGGTTTCACGATCACCATAATGACAATCAGGATCAGCAGCAGGGTCGGCACCTCGTTGACCACCCGCCAGTACCGCTCGCTCCGGGTATTGGCATCCGCCGCGAAGGCCTTGCGTGCCGTCGCAAGGTGGTGGTGGAACCAGGTCATGCCAAGGAACCCCGCCAGCTTGCCGTGCCACCAGCCCGCCCGCCAGTCCACCACCCCGGGCGTCAGCACCAGGGTCAGGCCGAACAGCCAGGCGGCGATCATGGCCGGGTTCATGATCCCATGCAGCAGGCGGCGCTCCATGGTCTTGAACAGCGCGGACTGGGCCGAGCCCGGCTCCACCTGCGTGTGGTACACGTAGAGCCGCGGCAGGTAGAACAGTCCCGCCACCCAGGCGAAGACCGAGAGCAGGTGCAGCGCCTTGGTCCAGGCATACCAGGGCGCCAGCAGGTCGATGGTCACGCTCCCCTCCCAGATGGCAGGCCGAGCCGCGCGGGCAGATCGGCCATCCTGGCCAGCGGCTCGGCGCCCACCGCCTCGAACACCCGCGGATCGGTCTCTCGTGTCAGGCCCAGCACGCGGCATCCTGCGGCGATGCCCGCCTCGGCGCCCAACAGGCTGTCCTCCACCACCACGCAGGCGGCGGGATCCGCGTCACAGGCCCGGGCCGCCGCGAGGTAGAGATCGGGGGCGGGCTTCGGCCGCGCCACATCCTCGAAGCTGAAGGCACGACCAGCGAAGGCCTCGGCCAGCCCGAGGCGCGCGAGCTTGGCGGCCAGTTCCTCCCGGCCGGAATTGGAGGCCACGGCGGTCGCCAGGCCCGCGGCCTGCACGGCCTGCACCGCCGCGATCGCGCCCGGCATCGGCTCGAGCGACACTGCCATGCGCGCGGCGATGCGGTGGGCGAGCGCGTCCACCCAGCCCGGCGGCAGGGGACCGACCCGAGCCTCGATCACCGGTAGCATGTCCGGCACCGCCATGCCGAGGAAGGTCTCCCGCGCCTGCTCCCCGGTCAGGTGCCAGCCGCGCGCCGTCAGCTCCTCGGCGACCAGCAGGTTCACCAGCGTCTCGCTGTCCGCCAGGACGCCGTCGCAGTCGAAGAGCACGGCGGAGGGTCTCATCGCCGCGCGCCGTGGCGGAAACCCGCCACCCTCCTGCGCCGGGTGGAGAGTGGCTTCGCCGCCCCGCGCATCGCCCCTGTCCGGCACATCCGTCTCAGGCGCCGGCGCGCGCAGTCGCCCGCTCGGTCTCGCGGGCATGGGTGTGCGGGCAACCGTCGAAGGCCTTCGG
>Ga0180217_1001182_pt1 | contig 30673 bp, 31 predicted proteins | sample eDN3rd37CBELigOP_FD_128521 | JGI IMG/M metagenome (GOLD analysis project Ga0180217, IMG submission 128521) | Enriched Organic Plus compost microbial communities from Emeryville, California, USA - eDNA 3rd pass 37_C BE-Lig OP (version 2) (version 2) ... | reverse complement strand
TAAAAATCTGAAAGATTTTGTATCGAGAACTAAATAAAAAGACTTCTCGATACAAAATTTCTTCCACTTCGTTACAGAAATCTCACTCGAAGTGACGTTAGTTGATATTTTTCGTTTCCTAAAATGCACAACAGGTTAATCTGTTTTATTTATACTCATTTTAAATTAACCGTTTCTTCGGCTAATCTGTATTCAAACTTTTTTAAACTCCTAAATATCGAAGTATATTTGCTGTTGGTAGTAATTTTAAGAGAAAATGCAATCTACACAATTTGATTTAATACCTATTTTGATGCAGTTAGGACTGGCTGCCGGTTTCGTTATACTAACCGTATTTATCTCCGGAAAGTTAGGTCCAAAGCGTTCATCAAAAAAGAAAGATGTGAATTTTGAGTGCGGTATAGAATCCGTCGGTAATGCCCGCGTGCCTTTTAACGTGAAATACTTTTTGGTAGCCATTCTGTTTGTGCTGTTCGACGTAGAGGTTATTTTTATGTATCCTTGGGCAGTCAATTTCAAAGCACTTGGCTGGGAAGGTTTTGCCAAAATGGGCATCTTTATCGCCATCTTGGTAGTTGGATTATTTTATGAGTTCAAGAAAAAAGGACTCGAATGGGATTAAACAACGGAATTATGAGTAACAAAGATATCAAAATGACCGCCCCTCCCGAAGGCTATACCGGAGAAGGTTTTTTCGCAACCAAGCTGAGTGACATTGTCGGGCTGGCTCGTGCCAACTCCATGTGGCCTTTGCCTTTCGCCACTTCTTGCTGCGGAATTGAATTTATGGCAACCATGGCAGCCACATACGACATTGCCCGATTTGGCTCGGAACGAATGAGTTTCTCGCCTCGTCAGGCAGATGTACTGCTGGTTATGGGAACCATTGCCAAGAAAATGGCACCGATTCTTCGTCAGGTTTATGAGCAAATGTCGGAACCGAGATGGGTAATCGCAGTGGGGGCATGTGCCAGTACCGGAGGCGTGTTTGACACCTACTCTGTATTGCAGGGTATTGACAAAGTTATTCCTGTAGATGTTTATGTACCGGGTTGTCCGCCAAGACCGGAGCAGATTCTGGACGGTATCCTTCAACTACAGGAAATCGTGAAGAAAGAATCTGTTTACAGACGCGGTTCTGAAGAATACCAAAAGTTATTAAACTCATACAACATCAAATAATGAGCTTGACTAACGAAACCATACAACAAAAACTGATAGAGAAATTCGGTACCGATATTATAGAATTTCATCAGTCATACGATATATTAACCTTTGAAATCAATCCGGAAAAAACCCGGGAGGTCATTCAGTTTCTGAAAGAAGACCAGGAATTAAATTTCCATTTTCTGACAGATGTCTGCGGTGTGCATTATCCTGATTATCCGGAAGAAAGGCAATTTGCCGTTGTTTATCATCTGCACAACTGGCTGACCAAAGTTCGGATAAGAATCAAAACTTTCCTGAACGGCAGAAAACCTGAAACAGAAAGTATTGTAGATATTTTCCCGGCAGCCAACTGGCAAGAAAGGGAAACCTATGATTTCTACGGAATTATTTTCAAAGGACACCCGCAATTGAAGCGTATTTTAAACATGGACGAAATGGAATCTTTTCCATTAAGAAAAGAATTTCCATTGGAAGACCAAGGTAGAACCGATAAAGACGACCGTTTCTTCGGAAGAACCGGTCCTAATTGTTAATCCATTCGAGTTATGTCAGAATTATTGCTAACACCCGAAGACCGGTTTCAGAAAGAAATTGACCGCCGCAAAAATGAAGACGGAGTGGAGTTATCTGTACTCAATCTCGGTCCGACACACCCCGCCACACACGGTATTTTCCAGAATATCCTGTTAATGGACGGAGAAAAAGTCATTGACGGAGAAGGCACTGTCGGATATATTCACCGGGCATTTGAAAAAATCGCCGAAAACAGACCTTTTTATCAAATCAATGTGCTTACCGACAGGCTAAATTACTGCTCATCACCTATCAACAATATGGGTTGGTGGATGACTGTCGAGAAGGCGATGAACATCGAAATCCCGAAGCGTGTACAGTACTTGCGTGTAATTATTATGGAATTGGCTCGTATTGCCGACCATATCATCTGTAGCTCAGTGATGGGTGTAGATACCGGGGCTTTGACCGGGTTTTTATACGTTTTCCAATACAGAGAAAAAATATACGAAATATACGAAGAAATCTGTGGAGCAAGACTAACTACCAATATGGGTCGTATCGGCGGGTTTGAACGTGAATGGAGTGAAACCGCATGGAAAAAAATCAATGAGTTTTTGGACGAGTTCCCGGCTATATGGACAGAGTTTGAAAACCTGTTGGTAAGAAACCGTATTTTTATGGACAGAACAATAGATTCCGGAGCTATTTCTGCCGAGAGGGCATTGGCTTATGGTTTTACAGGTCCAAACCTACGTGCATCCGGGGTAGATTATGACGTTCGAGTAGCACAACCTTACAGTTCGTATGAAGATTTTGAATTCGATGTTCCAGTTGGACAAAACGGCGATTGTTATGACCGTTTTTGTGTGCGTAATGCTGAAGTTTGGGAAAGTTTAAAAATCATTCGTCAAGCCATAGACAAAATGCCGGAAGGACCTTTCCATGCTGATGTTGCTGAATATTATCTTCCACCAAAAGAAGATGTATATAATAATATGGAGGCCTTGATTTATCACTTCAAAATTGTGATGGGAGAAATTCCGGTAACCAACAAAGAAATTTATCATGCCGTTGAAGGCGGTAACGGAGAATTAGGATTCTACCTTATCACTGACGGAAGCCGAAGACCATATCGATTGCATTTCAGAAGACCTTGTTTCATCTATTACCAGGCATTCAACGAAATCATCAAAGGTCGTAGCTTGTCTGACGCGATCATTACGCTGTCAAGTATGAACGTTATTGCTGGAGAATTAGACGCTTAATCTTATGGAAAGAACAACAATAAAACAAGAAATAAACATAAGCGAATCGTTAATGGAACGCATTAACGAATTGCTTTCACATTATCCGTCTGACAAAAAGAAATCGGCTTTACTGCCTGTTCTTCACGCAGTTCAAGACGCACACGACCATTGGTTGAGTGTGGAATTGATGGATAAAGTAGCTGAAATTTTAGAAATACAACCTATCGAAGTTTACGAAGTAGTTACGTTCTATACGATGTACGCTCAAAAACCAAGAGGAAAATACCCTTTGGAATTTTGCCGAACTTCGTGCTGTATGCTTCGTGGAGCAGAAGACATGATGGATTACACCTGCAATAAATTAGGAATAAAAGAAAACGAAGTAACTCCAGACGGAATGTTTTCCGTTCACGGAGTGGAGTGTTTGGGAGCTTGCGGATATGCTCCGATGTTGCAGTTAGGAGATTTTAACCACGAGCATTTGACCAAAGAAAAAATCGACCAGTTGATTGAAGATTGCAGAGCAGGAAAAATTGATTTAGTATAATTTCGGAGTTATGGCAAGAAAGATATTATTGGAGAAAACAGGAATTGAGGGCATTCGTAATTATGATGTATATCGTAAAAACGGAGGATATGCCTCTGTTGAAAAGGCTCTGAAAATGACACCTGATGAAATTGTCGAGGAGGTCAAAAAATCGGGAATGAGAGGACGTGGAGGAGCAGGTTTCCCGATGGGAATGAAGTGGAGCTTTATCGACAAAAAATCGGGAAAGCCAAGACACTTGGTCTGCAATGCTGACGAATCCGAACCCGGTACTTTCAAAGACCGTTATTTAATGGAGTATATTCCGCATTTGCTTATCGAGGGAATGATTGCTTCGAGCTATGCTTTGGAGGCAAACCTTTCGTATATTTACATTCGTGGGGAATATATGTGGATTTTCAAAATATTGGAAAAAGCCATCAAAGAGGCTTATGCAAATGGTTGGTTAGGAAAAAACATTCAAGGCTCCGGATACAATTTGGACTTGTATGTACATTGTGGAGCAGGAGCTTATATATGTGGAGAAGAAACAGCTCTTATCGAATCTTTGGAAGGAAAAAGAGGAAATCCGAGAATGAAACCGCCTTTCCCTGCCGTTAGCGGATTGTGGGCAGAGCCGACTGTTGTAAACAACGTGGAATCTATATCGAATGTGCCTTGGATTATTTTAAATTCGGGAGATGAATATGCCAAAATCGGAATCGGACGTTCAACAGGAACGAAACTGATTTCTGCCTCGGGGCATTGTAAAAATCCGGGTGTTTACGAAATCGAACTCGGACTTTCGGTTGATGAATTTATGAATTCCGATGAATATTTAGGAGGAATGATGAACGACAGACCATTAAAAGCTCTTATCCCCGGAGGTTCATCAGTTCCGATTCTGCCTGAACATCTGATTTTTAAAACGGCAAACGGAGAAGATAGATTGATGACTTACGAGAGTTTGTCTGATGGAGGATTTCAAACAGGTTCGATGCTTGGTTCAGGAGGATTTATTGTATATAATGATACTTCTTGTATCGTAAGAAACACTTGGAATTTCTCTCGTTTTTATCACCACGAAAGCTGCGGACAATGTTCGCCTTGTCGTGAGGGAACAGGTTGGATGGAAAAAGTTTTGCACCGAATCGAAACAGGACACGGAACGGAAGAAGACATCGAATTGCTATGGAGTATTCAGTCGAAAATTGAAGGAAACACCATTTGTCCGTTAGGAGACGCTGCAGCTTGGCCAGTTGCTGCCGCTATAAGACACTTCAGAGAAGAATTTGAATATCACATTCGTTTCCCTGAAAAAATCAAAAACAGAGACCATTTTGTAGATGAACCGATGTCAAGATTAGTCGTAAAGTCTTAATGTCGAAAGTCGTAAAGTCCCAACGGACATTTGACGTTATGACATTAAGACATTCGACAAAAATTATAGAAGAATGGGAAAATTTAATGCGTTTGAAGAAATTATAGCTTGGCAAAAGGCAAGGGAATTTAACAAACGTATTTATGAGGTAACAAATAAAGAAAATTTCAAAAGGGATTTTGAATTAGTAAAACAAATAAGAAGAGCGTCTATTTCAGTTTCTTCCAATATATCGGAGGGATTTGAAAGAAATTCAGACAAAGAGTTTATTTACTTTTTGTATGTAGCAAAAGGTTCATCAGCCGAAATACGTTCTCAATTATATTTGGCATTAGATTTAAATTATATAACAAAAGAAGAATTTGAAGAACTGTTTTTAAACATTTCAGATATTTCAAAATTATTGAGTGGACTTATAAAGTATCTAAATAAGTCGTAAAGTCAAAAGTCATAATGTCCAAACGGACATTAAGACATTCGACCAATAACAATAAAAGTATCTAAATAAGTCATAATGTCTGTAACGTCATAAAGTCCAAACGGACATTCGACATTAAGACATTCGACATTAAGACATATAAAGAATGAAAGTAACAATAGACGGACAAACAATAGAAGTAGAGGCTGGGACAACCATTTTACAGGCTGCCCGAATGATGGGAGGAGAATCTGTTCCTCCTGCGATGTGCTACTATTCAAAACTCGAAAATACGGGAGGGAACTGTCGTGCTTGTTTGGTGGAAGTAGCCAAAGGAAGTGAGGCAGACCCAAGACCAATGCCGAAAATGATGCCTTCGTGCAAAACAACCGTTATGGACGGAATGGAAGTAAAAGTAAAATCTTCCGAAAGAGCCATGGATGCCCGAAAAGCCGTAACGGAATTTTTGCTTATTAACCACCCTTTGGATTGTCCAGTTTGCGACCAGGCAGGGGAATGTGATTTGCAGAATCTGGCATTTGAACACGGATTGGAAAAAACCCGCTTTAAAGAAGAAAAGAGAACTTTTGAGCCTGAAAATATCGGAGATAAAATACAACTTCATATGAATCGTTGTATTTTGTGCTACCGTTGTGTAAAAGTAGCGGACCAACTTACAAACGAGAGAGTTCACGGAGTAATGAACAGAGGCGACCACGCACAAATTTCTACTTATATTTCCAAAGCAATTGACAATGAGTTTTCGGGAAATATGATTGATGTATGTCCGGTTGGAGCTTTGACGGACAAGACATTCCGTTTTAAGTCGAGAGTTTGGTTTAACAAACCTTTCAATGCACACAGAAACTGCGATAAATGTTGCGGAAAAACAACCCTTTGGATGTTCGGAAACGAAGTTCAGAGAGTTACAGCTCGCAAAGACGAATACCACGAAGTGGAAGAGTTCATCTGTAATGAATGCCGTTTTGACCATAAAAACGTAGAAGATTGGGTAATTGAAGGACCTCGTAAGTTCGAGAAATTCTCCGTAATCAACCAAAACAATTACACCCGTGAGATGAAAAAAGTGGAGATACACACTGAAAAACAAATCTTGCTAGGGCGTGATCAAGATCGGAAAAAAATCAGTATGAAAGACATTCCATATTCTGAAAATCAAACAAACGAATAAAGATGGAAAATGCAATTATCATAGAAAAAAGCGTTATTATTTTAGCCGTATTTGCCATCACGATGTTGTTTGCGATGTATTCGACATTGGCAGAACGAAAAATAGCCGCATGGATTCAGGACAGACGAGGCCCGAACAGAGCCGGTAAAGGCGGTATTCTACAGCCTTTGGCAGACGGTTTGAAACTGTTTTCCAAAGAAGAATTTATGCCAAACACACCCAACACATTTTTGTTTGTGTTAGGTCCGACAATTTCCATGACTATGGCATTGATGACCAGTGCTGTTATCCCATGGGGAAGCACCTTGGAAATTGGCGGAAGAACAGTCGTTTTACAAGCTACCGATATCAATGTGGCCATGCTGTATGTGTTTGCCGTACTGTCTGTGAGCGTTTACGGAATTATTATCGGAGGCTGGGCGTCCAACAACAAATTCTCTTTGATGAGTGCCATGCGTGTAGCTTCACAGATGATTTCGTACGAAATTGCGATGGGATTATCCATCGTAGCGTTACTGATGATGTACAGTACCATGAGTTTATCTGAAATTGCGGCAGGGCAGCACGGTATGGCTTGGAACATTTTCTATCAGCCTTTAGGTTTTTTTATCTTTCTAATTTGCTCATTTGCTGAAACCAACCGTACGCCGTTTGATTTGGCAGAATGTGAACAGGAATTGATAGGTGGTTATCACACAGAATATTCCTCTATGCGAATGGGATTCTATTTGTTTGCGGAATATGCAGCAATGTTCATCTCTTCTACCCTTTTGGCGGTGCTTTACCTCGGAGCATACAATTATCCGGGCATGGATTGGATAGCCGAAAACTGGGGACACAACGTATCAGGCATCATCGGAATATTAGCATTATTTGCTAAAATATGTTTTTTCATATTTGTATATATGTGGGTAAGATGGACCATTCCAAGATTCCGTTACGATCAGTTAATGAATTTGGGCTGGAAAATACTGATTCCGTTATCTATTATCAATATCATTATTACCGCCATTGTAATTCTTATTCAAAACTAAAGCGAGTAGCTTTAAAATAAAACAGACATGTCTATAGATACTATTTCATTATCGGGCAGAAAAAAGCAAGTGGCTAACAAAAAAATGAATTTTTGGGAGCGTATTTATGTGGTAGCCATTCTTAAGGGAATGCAAACTACATTCAAACACATTTTCAAAAAGAAAGTTACCATCAGTTATCCTGAACAACAACGACCATTCAGTCCTGTTTACCGCGGGCGACACACACTGATGCGGGACGAAGAAGGTAGAGAACGTTGCACCGCCTGCGGACTCTGTGCTTTGTCGTGCCCTGCCGAAGCTATCACGATGAAAGCTGCCGAGCGTAAACCGGAAGAAAAACATCTGTACCGCGAAGAAAAATATGCTGAAATCTACGAAATCAATATGTTGCGGTGTATTTACTGCGGATTGTGTGAGGAAGCTTGCCCGAAACAAGCTATTTACCTAACAAAATCCGGAAGAATCGTAAATGCCGGCACCAGCAGAGAAAGTTTTATTTTCGGTAAAGAACAATTGGTTATGCCACTTGAGGCGGCAGTCAACAACACAAAACAAAATCAAGCTTAAATATATGAATACTATCGAAATCATATTTTATATATTATCGGCAGTCACATTGGGCAGTGCCATGCTGACGATTCTGAGCAAGAACCCTATCCACAGTGCTATCTGGTTGGTTATAAGTTTTTTCAGTATTGCCGGGCATTATGCTTTGATGAATTCTCAGTTTCTGGCAATGGTGCATATCATTGTATATTCCGGAGCCATCATGATATTGATGCTCTTTACCATTATGTTGATGAACCTCAACATCAGTGACCATATTTCCAAACCGATGGTCACAAAAGTAATTGCTGCCGTGGCATTTTGCCTTGTCGGACTTACTTTAATCAGCGTGTTGGCGAAAACCGCACCTGCCATCGACACTTATGTAAACGGAACGCACGATTACCAATCTATCGAAGTATTAGGACAAATATTATTAGATGAATATGTTCTGCCGTTTGAAATGGTCGCTATATTATTGCTTATGGCGATGATTGGTGCAGTACTCATCTCTAAAAAAGACAGAAAACCAGCATAATATGGAAAATGTTTTACAAATCATCGGTGTAGAAAACTACATTTATCTGGCTGTGATGCTATTCGCAGTCGGTGCTTTCGGATTGCTTTACCGACGCAACGCCATCGTGATGTTTATGTCTATTGAAATCATGCTGAATGCCGCCAACCTACTGCTGGTAGTCTTTTCAAACTATCATCAGGACGCAAGCGGACAGGTTTTCGTATTTTTCAGTATGGCAGTAGCCGCTGCCGAAGTAGCTATCGGACTGGCAATTTTAGTGTCTATATACAGAAATATGGGCAGCATAGATATTGATAAACTTAAAAACTTAAAAGGATAATAAATGGAGCTATCGATACTCATTACCATCATTTTACCCTTGGTTGGCTTCTTACTGTTGCTCCTCGGCGGACGCAGCATCAGCAATAAATTGTCGGGAGCAATCGCTACACTCACTGTGGCAGCATCTTTTGTTCTGTCGATATTCATCTTTACTTCTATCAAAAGTACAGGCGAACCTATCCATATTCATCTTTTTGACTGGATACAATTTGCTGATTTCAAAATTGATTTTGCTTTTCACATCGACCAGCTGAATGCTTTGTGGTTGCTTTTCGTGACCGGCATCGGAGCGTTGATTCACTGGTATTCAACTTCGTATATGAAAGGCGACGACGATTATAATAAATATTTCTCTTACCTGAACCTGTTCGTATTTTTTATGTTGGTTTTGGTCAGCGGAAGTAACTTACTGATTATGTTTATCGGTTGGGAAGGCGTAGGTTTATGCTCATACTTGCTTATCGGATTCTGGCATAAAAATCAAGCGTTCAATGATGCGGCTAAAAAAGCCTTTATCATGAACCGTATCGGGGATTTAGGTTTCCTTATCGGGGCTTTTATCCTGATTTCGTTATACAATACTATTGACTTTGTTGAATTACGTCAGCTTACTGAACACGGAACGTCATTGGCTGCATTGCCATTGCTTGGCGGAGCAACTTTGGCATTGTTTGTTGCCGCAGCAGGGAAAAGTGCTCAGATTCCGCTTTACACTTGGCTACCCGATGCGATGGCGGGTCCTACACCGGTTTCTGCATTAATTCACGCAGCAACTATGGTTACTGCAGGGATTTTCATGATTACACGACTGAACTTCATTTTTGACCTTACGCCTAATGTACAGAACATCATTGCTGTTGTTGGTGCATTGACTTCGTTGCTCGCAGCCTCAATCGGTCTGGCACAAAACGATATCAAAAAAGTATTAGCCTATTCAACCGTTTCTCAGTTGGGACTAATGTTCTTAGCTATCGGATTGGGTGCTTATGAAATCGCTGTTTTCCACGTGATTACACACGCTTTCTTCAAAGCCTGTTTGTTTCTGGGTTCAGGGTCAGTTATCCACGCTGTGGGTGGCGAACAAGATATGCGTCACATGGGCGGACTGAAAAAATATATGGGAATTACTTATGTAACTTTTCTTATTTCCTCATTGGCAATTTCCGGAATTCCGCCATTTTCAGGGTTTTTCTCTAAAGATGAAATTCTGATGACGGCTTTCCATAACAATATGGTACTTTACATCATCGGCTCGTTAGCATCAATCATGACGGCTTTTTATATGTTTCGATTGATATATCTAACTTTCTTCAACCAATTCAGAGGAACGGAAGAACAAAAATCACACTTACATGAAAGTCCGAAAAGTATGACTACTCCTTTGATTGTATTGGCCATATTGGCGACTGTCGGCGGAGCAATCAGTTTGCCGGGAAGCAGTTGGCTAAACGATTTTCTGGCTCCGGCAATCGTACACAATGCAGCTGCCCACCCGCACGAATTGGGCACAACAGAATATCTGCTGATGGCTGTGGCTGTGGTTGGGGCTTTGGTCGGAATCGGTTTGGCATACAACAAATACGGTAAAGGCAAATTTGTTCCGGGCAACGACAATCAGTTATCAGGCATACAAAAAGTTTTATCCAACAAATTTTATATAGACGAAATATACAATGTGCTTATCGTTGCACCGATAAACTGGTTGGGAAGTGTTTTCAAAACTATTTTCGAACCACTTATTGCCGGCATTGTTTTATCGTTTGGCAGATTTGCCCACGAACTATCCTATCAAGGTAAAAAAGCCCAAAACGGAAATATCGGATTATATCTGTTTGCTTTTGTCTTTGGTATTTGTGCTATTGTTTATTATTTATTCATCAGATAATATTAGATATGAACGTTAATTTTATATTAATCACACTGTTACTCGGAGCCATAATTACCTATTTATCCGGCAACAAACAAGCCCGAAATGTAGCGACTGTATTTGGATTTTTGTCCTTTGCAATGACAATATATGCCTCTGTCTTATTTTTGAACGGAACAGACGTATCTTTTGCATCAAAATGGATGTCTAAACCAAATGTTTCTTACGTCTTACACGCAGACGGACTGAGTTTGCTCATGCTTTTGCTGAACACTTTTCTGACGCCGGTTATTATTCTCACTTCGATTGGGAGCAACCACAAAAACGCACGCTTACTTTATGCCTTGGTATTGTTTATGGCATTCGCGATGGGCGGAACGTTTTTAGCTTCCGACGGTTTGGCTTATTACATTTTTTGGGAACTGGCTTTATTGCCAATCTTCGCCATCGGGTTACTTTGGGGTAATGACAGTTGGGAAAACAGAAAAAAGGCAATGTACAAATTTTTCATTTACACATTTGCCGGCTCGCTGTTTATGTTGGTGGGAATCATTTATTTATATACGAAAGCCAATAGCTTTTTACTGGCAGATTTCCTGCAAATTAATTTAACTTCTAAAGAACAAACCTATATTTTCTTTGCATTTTTTGTTGCCTATGCGGTTAAAATCCCGCTTTTTCCTTTTCACACCTGGCAGGCAAATGCTTATGAAAAATCACCAGCAATCGGAAGTATGTTATTGTCCGGTATTATGCTTAAAATGGGATTATATTCCGTACTTCGCTGGCAGATTCCACTGACCGAAAACATCAGTTCGACTTTGCAAAATACTGTGATTGTCTTATCATTAATCGGTGTGATTTATGCCTCATTCATCGCATTGAAATCAACGCATATCAAACGAATATTGGCCTATTCATCTATGGCTCACGTTGGGTTAATTGCCGCAGCGGCATATACCTACAACACCAATGGTTTCCAAGGAGTTGCTGTTCAGATGATTGCTCACGGCATCGTCATCGTTGCATTGTTTTTCCTGGCGGAAATTCTTTATCAGAGATATGGCACGTATGACATCAAAGAAATGGGAGGCATCAGAAGTCAGGCAGTAAGATTTTCTTCTTATTTCCTCATCTTTGTTTTTGCATCGGTAGGATTGCCGGGAACATTTAGTTTTATCGGCGAATTCACTCTGTTGCTGAGCTTATCTGAATACAAAATTATTTATGCCATCGTTGGTGGAACGACCATCATTTTCGGGGCTTATTATATGCTCAAAATGTTCCAGACAGCGATGTTGGGTCCACAAAACAGCAAAACATTCAAAGATGTTTCCGGATACGAACATCTTATTTTACTCCTTTTGGCATTGATTGTCCTGTTTTTTGGATTATATCCAAAGCCAATTACGGATTTATTATTTGCAACATTATAAAAATTAAAAATATCGGATTAACCGAAAATACAACAAGTTAAACCTATGAATACATTAATCGCATTAGCTATATTATCTGTGTTGGTATTGGTTATGGAGATGCTCAACCTCCGAAGAATCATTGTGCCGGTAACCATCATCGGATTATTGGCCGCTTTGGGCATATCGGTATCTGAATGGGACACCAACCAATCGTTTTACCACAGCATGATTGTCGTGAACAAAACCAATATGCTGTTCAGCGGATTATTTATCGTACTGACGATATTTTTGGTTGCCTTGAGCGAATCTTTTTACAAGCCTATTTACAACAAAATTGCCGACTTCATATCCATAAAATTGTTTTTGCTGATTGGTGCAGTTTGCATGATTTGTTTTGGAAACATGGTCATGTTTTTCTTAGGTTTAGAGATATTATCTATTTCACTTTATGTGTTGGCAGGAAGTGATTTTACCAACATTAAAAGCAATGAGGCCGGAATGAAATATTTGCTGTTAGGCTCTTTTGCTTCCGGATTTGTATTGTTCGGTATCGCTATGATTTACGGAGCTACGGCAAGTTTTAATATTATCGAAATCAGTGCACTTTGGTCTCAGCAACCGCTATGGTTTTCGTTGGGAGCCGTGCTTATTTTAATCGGATTGTTGTTTAAAGTAGCTGCATTTCCGTTCCATTTCTGGGCACCCGATGTATATCAAGGGGCACCGGTATTGACCACAACACTGATGAGTACATTGGCAAAAGTTGCCGCTGTGGCTGCTTTGTTCAAATTATATCAGATTTTTATGCCTGGATTACCTTCTGAATTCAATCAACTATTGATTTTCATTATCATGGCTACAATGTTGGTTGGAAATATTATGGCATTACAGCAAAACAACGTGAAAAGAATGTTGGCTTATTCCGGGATTTCTCATGCCGGATTTATGCTTATGGCATTGCTCAGTGCAGCTATTTCTGGTCCGTATCTGTTCTATTACGCTACTGCGTATTCTATTGCAGGTATAGCCGCTTTCAGTGCTGTGCTATATGTTTGTCAAGGAATGGACGATGAAGATATTTCTTCATTCAAAGGTTTGGTTTACCAAAAGCCCCTCATGGCGGTCGTGCTGGCAGGCGGTTTGTTATCTATGGCAGGAATACCGGTAATGGCAGGGTTTTTCGGAAAACTTTTCTTGTTTGAAAACACCTTGAATGCAGGTCATACATTCCTCGTAATTTGGGCAGTTATCAATTCTATAATCAGTATTTATTACTATTTCAGACTGATGATTACCGCTTTTACCAAACCGGAAACTGACACAACAACCGACGAAATTATTCACAAGAAAAGATATTATACCACTTATATGCTGGTAGGAATGGTTAGTGTAATAATCAGTATCGCTATCGGTATTTATCCGGATTTAATCCTCGGTCTTTTCTAAGATTTCCCGATATTTGCCACGAATACACTCGTGGCATTTTTATATTATGATAAAAGAAAATCCTTCCGCTTACGAACGGTTTCTGCCTTTGGTTACCGCTATAGCCATGTTCATGCAGTCGCTCGACGGAACGATTTTAAACACGTCTTTGCCGAGCATCGCCAAAAGCATGGATTATTCGCCGTTGGAAATGCAGTCGGTTATTGTCAGCTACACGCTAACATTGGCGTTATTCATTCCGCTTTCCGGTTGGTTATCCGACAAATTCGGAACAAAAAAAATGTTCATGTTTGCCGTATTTCTTTTCACTTTGGGGTCGCTTTTCTGTGCCTTATCGGTTAATCTGTTCACACTTAATTTATCACGGATTCTTCAGGCAATCGGTGGCTCAATGATGGTTCCTATTGCCCGGCTGGCGATTTTGTATCAATATCCGCGGAGTGAGTTGCTCAAAATCATGAATTACATTACCATTCCCGGATTATTGGGGCTTGTTGTAGGACCAAGTTTGGGTGGGTTTTTATCTGATAATCTGTCCTGGCACTGGATATTTTTAGTCAATCTTCCGGTCGGGGTTTTCGGTATTATTATGGCATGGAAAATTATGCCGAATTACAAAAACACCGTCGGTAAATTCGACATTCTCGGATTGCTCTATTTCAGTCTGGCATTGGTTTTTATTACTTTAGTTATGGAACTCGGAAGTGTGGGCATCAATCACTGGACGTTGCTTTCGGGATTAACCTTTTTAGCCGGATTGTTGTTTGTTTTATATTACCGTCATTTCAAAAAAAGTACCAATCCGATTATTGACCTGAATCTTTTCAAAATCAGAACACTACGTATCGGATTAATTGGCAGTCTGATTACTCGTTTCGGTATCAGCGGATTACCCTTTCTGCTTCCACTGATGATGCAGGTCGGGTTTGGTTTTTCAGCTTCAAAAGCCGGTATGATGCTCCTTCCCTCTGCCCTGACTACAATTGCAGTAAAGCCGTGGATTGTTGGTATCGTCAAACGATTTGGCTACCGGAAAATTTTGATGAGTAACACACTTTTTCTGGCGACAATTATCTTTGTATTCAGTTTTATGGAAAAAGAAACGCCGCTGGTTTATTACATTTTGCTGATGGTAGCTTACGGAGCATTTACCTCCATACAGATGACCTCGATGAACACCATTTCCCTTTCCGACCTCGGTGATAAACAAGCGAGCGGAGGCAACAGCCTTTTGACAATTATGCAACAACTTTCGGTAAGTTTCGGGATTTCTATCGCCGCTTTGGTGTTAGCTTTCTACAAAGACCAAATGGATTTTTATCACGGCGATTTGGTAACCGCTTTCCAATACACCCTGATGACATTAGCCGGACTGACAGCCTTATCCAGTCTCACGTTTACCCAACTTAAACGCAGCGACGGCGAGAAAATGGCAAAATAAATCAAAAAACCACTTTCTAAATTTTGTTAATTTTTAACAGATTATTATATTTGTATCTGAAAAAGAAAATTAGCCAAATTATCTATTATTTATACTTAAATCTTACTTTAATTATGAAAAAGCAATTACTATTGTTGCTTTTTGGCTTATCCGCTATGTCGGGTTACAGCCAGGAAGTGGCCTGGGAACGCAGTATCGGCGGCTCCCATTCCGAATACCTTTTTGATATGACCCCGACGGTAGATTACGGCTTTATTTTGGCCGGAAGTTCCCTGTCGGACAAAACCGGAGATAAAGCTGAACCCGGTAGCGGCAATCTCGATTATTTCATCTGGAAAATGGACAAGCACGGTGAGGAAGAATGGCAGATGAGCTTCGGTGCCGACGGAGCGGATCTGTTACAAAAGATTATCCCCGCAGACGACATGGGCTACCTGCTTGCCGGGACTTCCAACTCCGGAATCGGTGGTGTGAAGTCTGAAGAGAGCCGAGGCAAAAACGACCTCTGGCTGATTAAAATCAACGCTAAAGGAGCCATTGAATGGGAAAAGACCATTGGCGGTTCGGGTGACGACAAGCTGATGACTGTCACTAGGCTCGATGACGGATACATCGTAGGTGCAGCAAGCAATTCGCCGGTATCGGGAGAGAAAACCGATAAGAGCAAAGGCGGTATGGACATCTGGCTGATCCGTTTAGACAAAACCGGAAAGGTTCTTTGGCAAAAGACCTATGGTGGATTCTATAACGATGAAGTAAAGAAAATCCTGCCTACTGAAAGTGGTTTTGTCGTATTGTCAGAATCCAACTCCCCAGCGGGTGAAGATAAGAACCTCGATAATCTGGGCAGTACCGATATCTGGGTGTTGCAACTGGACAACAGCGGTAACCTCCGCAGTCAGTATGTTTTTGGCGGGGAGGGTGACGACCGGGCAACGGATATTTTACCCATCGAAAACGGTTATATCATTACAGGCAGCAAGCAGGAAGACGGCAACCGTCAGTTTTGGGTGATGCAGACCGATAAACAACTGATGGAAACCGACAGCTTTACCCATGAATTTTCGGGTGATGCTTTTATGACCGATACTTTCCTTGATGAAAACGGCAATCTGCTTTTGTCGGGCTATAATATGAATTTGAAAACCAGAAAAAAAAGCTACTTGTCTGTCAAAACCAACCTGAGTGGTGACAAACTTTGGGACAAAGAACTATCTACTTCGGGCGATGATTTACTGCGTAAAGTGGTCAAAACCCGTGATGGTGGTTATGTGTTTGCCGGAAACTCCAACGGTACAAAAGCCAAAATCAAAAGCAGTAATCAGGGAGGTTACGATTATTGGGTGCTGAAGCTGCACAGCGAAGAAGAAATCAAAACTCCGGGAATCAAACTGGAAGCCATTCCGAACCCGACCGAAAACTTTACACAGATTGTACTGAACCATGACTACGAATATGGCGAATTGATGATTGTGGATATGACGGGTAAAATCCTGCATCGCGAAGCCCTGCAGTATGACATGGCAACGCTGGATTTCTCTACTTACCCAAGAGGGGTCTATGTAGTGACAGTGAAAACCGACGTGATGGAAAGTTCAGTGAAAGTAATCAGAAAATAAACGAATTATGAGAAAGATATTCGGGCTGTTAAGCCTTTTAATAACCTATAGTGCCACGGCACAGGAAATAGTGCTGCCGGGATCTACAACTAATATAGAGCATGCAGAAAGCATAGCCACGGGGAATGTGAACCCATCCATTGAGCTGTTTAATTTGGAAACGTCAAGTCCAAACCTAAATTTACAGGCAAGACTGACGTTCAATCCTTTTGCGTTTTTCTATGAAGATATATTGGGATATGAAGTAAAATCCTTTTTTGACAAAGGATGGGATATTAATATCATTCCGAATATTACTAAATACGTGGACCGTGGAAGCATTGATGATGAGTTGTATTACAGTGAAGTTGTAAAATGTAGTCCAGACATCAATCATTCAACAACCTACAATTTCAATGTTTTCGGTGTACAAGGTGTGTTTACTTTTGAAGAACAGAACGGGCAACTTGCTGTAAAAACTTTATATAGCTCTGACTATATCGACATTGATGTTGACTATGATTTTTCAACAGTTTCGGGTCAGGAGATATTTCAGATAAATACCATTGCTCTTATAGACAAAAACGGTACCCGTTACGAGTTTGATGAAAAGCAAAAATCAGCGTTTTACGTATCCGGCATGAGCTGTGATAACCAATTTCACGAAATAAACCGCTCATTTTTACTGTCGGAGGTCAAGGATAAGTTTGGCACAACCTTACTGACATATGAATATTACAGCTACCCTGATTCAATAAATCAAGGGTCTCAAACCTTCCAATACGACCAGAAGTACCTGATGTCTATTTATGTGTCTGAGATGTCGAGAGTTGATTTTATACTGAATCAAACCCAAAAAAGATATACATCTGTCCGGGTATCGCGGTCATCAGGACCCGCCTACATGCTGGAAAGGGTAATCGAACTGCCATCAGGAGGTTTGAACAAGAAGATCATTTTCAATAATGGTGACTATCAGCACGGCAATCAGGAAACGGAATATGAGTATAAGATTTCATCCCAGTTCTATCCCAATTCTACCAACAATTACGTAGAGATTACGTCGCCTTTTAAGGGAATAACCAGATATGAATTTGAACCTCACGATTACGGCTATCATCATACGCCGGACAATCCGGCAGAATTTCCGGAATACACCACGGTGGAAGAACAGTTGCCGGTCACTAATTTATCTACCAGCAACTTTAGTAAATACAGTTTTCATGTTCCGGATGAATACCTGAATGATGACAAAATTTATCTCTCCTATGCAACCCGTGTTCCGCCGGGGTCTATTGATCCAGGTGGTGGTCAAAATGCAGGGAATGTACCAATAGACCTTATGAAGTCCAACAACACCACAGTGCATTCATTCGGTCTTCCCAACCAGCAGATTCAGGTAAATAATATACTGAACAATTACAAGAGCAATTTTACGAATAACACTTTTTATGTAGGAGGAGATGCCTTATTCTACGAATATACCGGCGTAAAAGTAAAACGGGTATATGAGGTACTGGACCCGACTATTGAGAAAAAAGAACATTTGGGAGGGTATCGCATACGCAAGATTATAAACAAAGACTATGACGGGACAGTAATGTCGGAAAAAACCTTTACCTATCGGATGAAAGACGATCCTTACAGAAGTTCCGGAGTTGTAGACGTCTTTTACGTGACTGGTCATACGCCTGTACACAGCAAATACGCACAGACTCCGCTTATTATTTATTATACTTCTGTAATCACGGAGGAAGAAGGGAAGGGAAAAGTTGTGTACGATTATAGTGACGCTGTGATTGGCTGGCATAATCTTGTTGTTCCGCTAAGTAACCTGTCTTCCATACCAAGTGCAGTCTATACCTACAACGAAGCCGGAAAATTGCTTAGTCACGATACGAATGAATTTGAATTGGTCGAAATAGACCCCAATGGAAATGGCTATTTCAAACCTATACCGATACTAAAAAAAATGACGACCACTGCCAAATCTTATGCTCCGGGACTGTTTACCTCTGAAAGCCGTACTGCCGTGATAGAAACCGACTTTGATACCATCAGTCGTCAGGTAACCCATCGTAAGATTACCGATATGGTTACTTCGGAAGTATTTGAAGAGCAGCACTACCACCTAAAAATGGGAAATGCCTACTACCAGACTGCGGTTAAAAAATACAAAAACGGTACAATAATCAACCAGAGCAAGGCAGAATACGCTCCGGTAAACAACGGTACGCTGGCTAACGTATACGCTCTGGAAAAAACATTTGCAACCAAAGAGAACCGCCCATGGCAAGTAGAAAAAGAAATTACACTTTATGACAACAAAGGAAAAGTTCTTGAATACAAGACCAAAGAGGGCACTTATGTATCCCTGATATGGGGATACCATGACAGTAAAGTGGTTGCCGAGCTGAGAAACCAACGCTATGCACAGATAGCTGCCGGAACGATTACCAATATCAAAACATACTCCAATTCGGAGAACGCTTCTTTGGAGACTGCTTTAAACAGTCTGCGAAACGCCCATCCGGAGGCTTTTATTACCACCTACACGTATTTTCCATTGGTAGGACTGAGGAGTGTTACCGATTTGAACGGACGCCGGACAACGTATCAATACGACCAGTTTAATCGCTTGCATAAGGTACTCAACCATGAGGGCGATGTAGTGAAAGAATATGACTATAACTTCAAAAACTAAATGATGAAAAAGCTACTGACCATATTATTATTGGGTATGATTTCGTGGGCTTATTCCCAAAATCAGAACCATAATTACATACAGGAAAAAATATACCTCAGTGACCAGGAAAACGATGAGGAATCACTGACAGGAATTACTTATTACGACGGATTAGGTCGCCCTATTCAGGCGGTTCAAAAAGGTGCCTCGCCGGTGGAAGGACAGGACATCATCAAACATATCGAGTACGAACCCAATATCGGGCAGGTCAAGGATTACCTGCCTTATGCCGGTTCGGGAGCCAATTTTGCCACCAATGCCAAAGCAGAAACGCTGGATTTTTACAATACGTCAAAGTACCAGCTCACTACCAACCCCTACAGCGAAAACCGGTTGGAAGCCTCGCCAAGGCAGCGGGTATTGGAGACCGCCGAACCGGGTAACGACTGGGCAATGGATGCGTCTGAAAAACACACTGTACGGTATGACTATGCCTTTAATACCTCAAGAGAAAACGTACGGAAGTACACGGTGAGCAGTACATTAAACACCTCCCGCGGGGCTTATGTCAATACCATTGCTGAGAATGGTTACTACTCCAGCAACAGCCTGTCTAAAACCGTAATAAAAAATGAAAACTGGAAAGCCTCGGACGGTAAGAATAACACCACCGAAGAGTTTAAAGGCTTCGACGGGAATATTGTACTGAAACGTACCTATAACGATGGCGTTGCTCACGATACATACTACGTCTATGACATTTATGGTAATTTGTCGTATGTGCTGCCACCATTAGCCAACGGTACTGTAACCAGCACCACACTCGACAAATTGTGTTATCAATACCTCTACGATGAGAAAAACCGCTTGGTAGAGAAAAAACTGCCGGGAAAGAATTGGGAGTATATTGTGTATGACAAAGCCGACCGCATTGTGATGACCGGACCGGTAAACAGCCCCTTTGGTGACGGGAATACGGGATGGTTATTTACCAAATACGATGCCATGAACCGTGTGGCATATACCGGTTATTACAACGGACACAGCGTAACGGCTGCTAACCGCCAACTTATTAAAGATGCGGTAGATGCTCAATCGGACAACAACGAGAGTAAAACCACTGCCAACCAAACGGTGGATGGCGTGGCGATACGCTACAGCAACACCAAGTTCCCGACAAGTTCGGTAAACCTACTCACGGTAAACTACTATGACGATTATAGTTACCCCAATGCTCCGACGAGTTTTCCGAGTATTGGTGGGCAGCCAACGGTGCAGACGGTAAAGGGACTACCCACAGGTAGCTGGACACGGGTAGTGACCACCGCAGCTGAACGGAAAGGTACAACAGCTTACGTGCTTTACAATGCCAAATACCAGCCTTTGCGGGCATACAGCAAAAACCACCTGAATGGTTATACACAGACTGATTACCAAGTAACTTTTGCCGGAGTGCCGACCAAAGCAACCACCAAACACCGACGCACCAACAGCGGCACGGTACTTACCATTGTAGATAATTACACCTACGATGACCAGCTGAGACTGACCAAGCATACCCAAAAAACAGGTAGCCAGCCCGAACAGCTGATTACCGAAAATGTGTATGACGCATTGGGCACGCTGGTGACCAAAAACGTAGGCGGACTGGAAACAGCCAGTAATCCATTGCAAAAAGTGGATTACAAATACAATGTACGGGGTTGGCTCACGGATATCAATAGCTTTCAGGAGGGTGCTTTTGGGGTACTATTGCCGCCAATGGATCAAAAAGATCTATTCCATTACAAAATCAAATACAATAGTATTTTTAAAGGTGATGATGATACAAAACCTCAGTATAATGGCAACATATCCAGTATAGCATGGAGCACCAAAACCGATAATACAGCCAGGGGGTATGCCTATGATTACGACCACCTGAACCGATTGCAATATGCAAGTCACTTAGGAAAATTTGAAACAGGTGGTGGGGTGATAATCAGAAGTTATAACTACACCCGCACCGGGCAATATGCCGAAGACTTAACCTATGACAAAAACGGAAATATACTTAGCCTTGAACGTTTTGGACAGGAAGTATCCGGACAACCGATACAGATTGATGAGCTGACCTATACCTACGACGGTAACCGCTTGCTGAAAGTGGCAGACGGTACAAACAACCCGGAAGGTTTTGACGACGGAAATAGCAGTAATGATTACTTATATGACAACATGGGTAATCTTTTGGCGGATAAGAATAAAAAGATTTCGAGAATCAGATACAATCATCTCAACCTGCCAACGGAAGTAACATTTAATACCGGAAAGATTCATTACACTTATGATGCTGCCGGTACACGACTGGCTAAAAAAGTAGAACCAACAAGTGGTGCAACGATTACGACCGAATACTTAGGCGGTTTCCAGTATGAAAACAGCGAGCTAAAATTTTTCCACCAGCCGGAAGGGTTTGTACAAAAAGAAAATAATCAATACATTTACCACTTCATTTACAAAGACCATCTCGGTAATAACCGATTGACCTATGCTGATTTGAACGGAGATGGTGAAGTAACCCCGGGAGAGATTATTGAAGAAAACAATTATTACCCGTTTGGCTTAAAACACCAGGGCTACAACGAGCTGGCGGGCGATGCACATAAATACAAGTTCTTAAACAGAGAGTACCAACCGGAGTTGGGATTGAATACCATTGCAACCGATTACCGCCATTACGATGCTTCCTTGGGCAGGTTTAATAACATGGACGCATTAAGCGAGCTGGCACCAAGTCAAACACCTTACCGTTACGGGTTTAATAACCCGGTGTATTGGACTGACCCGACAGGGTTGTTTGAGACTGAACAACAAGCAAATAGATGGATGGCAAGATATAGTATTTCGGGGTCAGTTTATTCATATGAAGGTGTGTATTGGGTGTATTCTAATGGCGTACATTATTATATGGATGGCGATTTACTCCATTTTTACTATAATGTTAGTGATGGTGGAGATGGTGTCTTAGATTCAATGGTATTTGGAAGTACTAGCGGAAGACCGGTAGGTGGTGCAGGCGGCAGTTCATCATCGGGTAGTAGCGGAAGCCCTGCAGGAAATGGACCGGGAGGACCGAGCAGCGGTGCCGCACCAGGAGCACCAGCAGGATTTTCAGGTGCCGGACCAGGTGGGGTATCTGGTGGGACAGGAATGGCAACAGGAAATAACATTAACTGGGCACAGGTAAACCAAGATGTAGGTAATTTTGGAGTAGCAAATAGTATAAAAACCGGTTTGATAGAAATGGCTGGTGAAACAAGCAGTTTGACGAAAGCTACCGCTAATTATTTGAAAGTTTTTAAGACCGCCGGTGTGGTTGGAAGTGTTGTTACTACGGGTTATTCTTTATCTAACGTACACGACCAAGCAAAATCTGGCGGAATTACGGAAGTTATGCAGCATAGAGATGTCTTAGATGCAACAGTAGGGATTATTGGTTTAGCAGCAACTGGAGCAGCTTACTTCGGAATAATATCCAATCCTGTAGGTTGGGCAATAGGTGCCGGCGTCTTAACATACTATATAGGTACAATGATATATGATTACTATAATCCTTAAAATATGAATTTATATTATAAAATATGGGTAGATTGTATTTTAAAAGCACAATCACAACCTCAAAATAAGGACAACTGGAAATTATTTACTATGATTTTTATGTCAATGACGATGGCAATAAATTTATGGTTCATAACTTTTGTCTTAATGGAACATTTCAAATATTCGATACCATTTTTTCCATTGAACATCAATGTCTTTCAAGGAACAAGAATAGGTTCTTTTGTAAATTTTTTCGTTTCATATTTATTACCTTTTTTGGTTTTAAACTACTTCTTAATATTCTATAAAAGAAAATATGAAAAATTAATAAAAGTTTTCCCTTACCGTAAGGGGAAACTTTTTATTGCATATTTTTTTGGTTCTTTGGCTATAGTACTTTTATATTTCTTAATAGCATTTTTGATACTAAAAGTGTTATAGTCATATGAATTTATATTATAAAATTTGGGTAGATTGTATTCTGAAAGCACAATCACAACCTCAAAATAAGAATAACTGGAAGTTTTTTACGTTGCTTTTTATTTCAATGGCTATGGCAATCAATCTCGCTGTCTTTATGGCTATTTTACAGAGGAATATTTTAGGGTATTCTTTTTACGATTTCAAAATTAGTTTTTTGGAAGGTACAAGAACGGGTTCTACCGTAAGTTTCTTTGTATTGTTCTTGCTACCACCTCTTTTGATGAATTATATGTTAATTTTTAGAAAAAAGCATTATGAAAAACTCATTAAAAAGTATAAATATTATAATGGCAAATTATTCATAAGTTATTTTTTAACCTCTTTATTTCTACCTTTTATATTATTGTTTTTAGGCTATTTATGGAATAAAATGGTCTAAAATAATTTTTAGATGCTGACGAAGGTTCATCATCGGGTAGTAGCGGAAGACCGTCAGGTAGCAGACCTTCAAGTCCGATAGGGATAGGTTATGGTTACGGAACTGGTGCTGGACCAGGTAGTGGATTTTCAGGTGCCGGACCAGGAGGAGTGTCTGGTGGGACAGGTACCGGAAGTAACTTTGCTGATAATTGGAATAACTTTAACAATAATGTTGTGTTTCCGGCAAATGGCGTTGCAACTATATTTGAAACAGGTGCCAAACGTGCAGGAACTACCATAAGTACGGCCAATGCTTTTAATAAAAAAGCTTTAGCAGAAACTTTGTCGGCAGCCCGAATAACAAAAATAGCGGGAACAGTTTCAATGGCAGGGAATATTTCTACAATGGGTCAAGCTGCTTATCAATGGAATGAAAATAGGACATGGGGTAATGCTACAAGAGTTGGCGTTCAAGCTGCCATTATAGGAATTGAATATGGATTAAACGTATGGGTGCCTGGATTGGGAATTGTAGTAGGAATGGGGCTTAGTGCTTTGGAGGCTTATTATGGTCAGCAGTTATACGACTATATTGATGGTAAATAAATAACAGTTAAGAAATGTATAAATTTTTATTTTATAAGCTGTATCGTATGGCTGTAAATCAACAGGAAACAGTACCTCCAAATTTTGGTTTTGTTGCACTAGCAACAATGTTTGAAATATTACATTTTGCAATATTATTTGGTTTTATTGATGAATTTTTTGGGTATAAATTCTCATTTGTTAGTTCACTAGAGAAATATGTTGGAATTATTTATTTAATTTTAGGATTAGTGCTTAATTATCTGATTTTTATCAAAACCAAATGGATTTATAGAATTAATGAATATTATCAAAAACAAAACCGTATACTTTGGAAAGATAATTTGTTGTTTTTCTTATATATAATTCTACTAGCGGGATTCTTTGTGTTTCTGACATGGTATCATCAAAATTATAATGTTTAAATTTTTATTTTATAAGTTATATCGTTTTGCAAAAGCACAAGAACAAACAGTTCCCCAAAATTTTGGTTTTGTTGCACTTGCAACAATTTTTGAATTGTTGCACTTTGCAATAATAGCAGTGTTTTTTAAAATTGTAGGATTAGAAATCAATCTTATTAGTAAAGAAGTCTTTGTTGCATTAATATTTATCTTTGGTTTTTCGATAAATTATTTTCTTTTTATAAAATCTAAACTAATTTATAGAATCAATGAGGAATATCAGAAGCAAAATCGTACTGTATGGAAAGACAACGTACTCTTTTTTTCTTATATAATATTTATTTATTTAGTTATGTTGCTTGAAGTATGGATTTATCAAAGGTAATAGCTAATGTACCAAATGTGGAGCCGCACCTGGAGCAGCAGCAGCAGGAGCTGTTATAGGATCTTTTATCCCCGTAATAGGAACGGGAGTAGGTGCAGTAGTAGGTGGAATAGTAGGTGGAATAGTGGGTTCGCAAGTAGGTTCAGATGCAGGAAAATACTTGGTAAGAGAAACCTATAATTATTAAATTTATAAATATGAAAGAGATAAACATTAAAACAAATAAAAAAAAGTTAATATTTCTTTTCTTTATGAGCTTTGTTTTGGCTTTTTTTAGTTTTTGGTACATATTATATCCCTCAGATTTTGTAAATATTATTACTCGAAGAAAAGAGTTAATATTTATTGCAGGAGTTATTGGATCAGTAATATTTGGAGTCAGCTCAATATGGATATTTTTTAGGTTATTTGATAATAAGCCAGGACTAATTATTAATGAACAAGGTATTATTGATAATACAAATACTGGTTCGATAGGGTTGATAAAATGGGACGATATTATTGAAGTTCGGCATAAGAGAATCATGTCAAATTCTCTTATGCTTATTGTAGTTAAAGACCCTCAAAAATATTTACAGAAAGTATCTGTTTTTAAAAGATTGTCATTGAAGCAAAATATAAATAACTATGGTACTCCAATAGCCTTAACTTCTGTTTCATTAGACTGTAATTTTGACGAATTGGAAAGAATCGTAAATGATGCTTTTTCAATAATTCAACAGAATAATAGCGAGTAGTGTACTGATAATATACCAAATGTGGTGTTGAGCATATTTCAACTATAAAAAGTTTTTAAAATCAAGCATTAGTATAGTAGTGGGAGTATAAAAGACGGGCAAATGACAAAAAGCAAGTTTACTGGAGACACCTATTTTTGGGGAATTTTCTTATCAATTTGGATTATACCTGGTGCAATAATGATTATTAGAGGGTTAAGGAACTACACCTTTAAACTTGGTGAGACTTTGATTTTATTATTATTTGTTACATTGTTCTATTTTCTAATTAATTTTTTGAAGCATATAAAAATAATAACAATCAAGGAGGATGAACTAAAATATTATTCCTTGTTGCGTCCATTTGGCAAAACATTAAACTTAAAAGATTATACAGGTAAGATAGTCACTTCCGAATCTGGTTCAAGAGGAAGCTATCAAGTTATCTATTTAGTGAATAAACAAAATGATACTGCATTTAAACTTATGGGACTGCACTACAAAAATTTTGAGGAAATAAATGATGCGATAGTACTTAAAAAAAATTAACTTTCATCCAACCCTGTCACAGTATTTTAAACTTCTGTTTTTTGAAAAGGTACAAGTAAAAAACGGGGGTAACAAAAGTGAAACTTTAAGCACTATTTTAAATATCATCAAGATTGTAAGTATAGCCGGAGCTATTCTCCTAATATTAGGGTTGATTGTAAAACAACTATAAACCTCATTATTCAAAAACGCTCCAAATAGAAATGGAGCGTTTTTCCATTCCTCTTGTACCAAATGCCAACATAAATGTCTATGACAAAGGGTATAAACAAGCGATACATAAAATTACCGCGTTAAGAGGAGTAACAAATACTGTATCTAAAGGAGTAAATGTTATGGGATATGCGGACGGTGCTATCAAATTTTATGAAGGAGATTATGTTGGTAGTGCACACTCAGCGGGTACAAATTATGTTGGTGTAAAAATTGGTTCATCGTTAGGTTGGGGCTATGGCGTTGTATTTACGGCGTCCTATGCTTTCTGGGAGCAAAACCTGCCTAAGAGTGAGGTGTACAACAGGCTGATTCACGGGAGAGATTCCGACGTTTATAAGATGCGTTCCCGACATTGGCGTTAAACATATATTATATATACAATGAATAAAATATTAAATTCAATTAAAGAATTCTGGCTTGATTTTTTTTCAGCTTACTATCGTAGGCTGAAGAAAAATGCTGACTATGAAACACCTTATAGTATCTTGTTACACCTCGGTTTCGTACAGGGTGTTAATTTTGACACCTTATTATTACTTGTTCTGACTTGCTTTCCGTTTATTGAACTCAATAAATTTGTTTTTTTAATACCTATAGTTTTATTTTCAATAATTAATTGCTATATTTTTTACTATAAGTTTGATGAGCATCAAAGAAAAGCTGCAATCGACCGAAAACCACGTTATAAGCGTATTGTGTATGACCTGTATGATGTTTTCTCAACTATCTTGCTCATGTTTATGGCGTACCTTTACTCTTTAACGTAATATTTTTGAAAAGAAAGTGCAGAAAACGTCAAAAACATTAAATACAATTAAAGAATTCTGGCTTGATTTTTTTTCAGCTTACTATCGTAGGCTGAAAAAAAATGCCGATTACGAAACGCCTTATAGTATTTTGCTATATATGGGGTTTGTACAAGGCAACTGTTTTAACTCTATATTTGTCATATTATTACACCTCTTTTCTGTAAAATTAAACAAATGGATTCTATTAGCTCCCATGGTAGGTTTTGTGGTTATTAATTGCTATATTTTCTATTATAAATTTAATGAAAGCCAAAGAAAAGCTGCAATTGACCGAAAACCGCATTATAAGCGTATTGTATATGATTTGTTTGACTTTTTGTCGGTAGTTCTGTTTTTTATCGTCTTGTATATTCTTTCAAAGTATAGATAGGGTAATGTATCAAATGTGGTGTTTAGCAAATTTCAGCCATAAAAAGTGTTTAAAATCAAGCATTAGCATAGAAATAAGGGAGTACAAAAGACGGGCATTTGTCCGTCTTTTGTATTTTTACGACTTTAAATCGCCTTAAAATCAATTTAACCAAACCTAATGTTTCAAATGTGGAGTTGACTACAACTACTCCCGCACCGGGCAGTATGCCGAATATTTGTCGTATGACAAAAATGGTAACATTCTAAGCCTTGACCGTTTCGGACAGGAAGTATCCGGACAGCCTATAAAAATTGACGTACTGACCTACACCTACGATGGTAACCGCCTTTTGAGCGTGGCAGACGGCACAAATAACCCTGATGGTTTTAACGACCAGAACAGCACAGGCAATGACTATGCTTATGATACCATGGGTAATCTGAAAATAGATAAAAACAAAAATATAGAGAGAATTAATTACAACCATCTCAACCTGCCTGTGGAAGTGTTTTTCGATACCGGAAAAATAAGCTACACCTACGATGCCACCGGTACACGACTGGCGAAAAAAGTAGAGCCAAAAAGTAGTGCAGCAGTTACCACAGATTATTTGGGTGGTTTTCAGTATGAAAACAACGATTTGCAATTCTTTTTTCAGCCGGAGGGTTATGTGAAGAAAGACGAAAATGCTTATCTTTACGTTTTCCAATACAAAGACCATTTAGGAAACGTACGCCTGAGCTATGCCGATTGTAACAATGACGGAGTTATACAACCAGCAAGCGAGATATTAGAGGAAAACAATTATTATCCTTTTGGATTAAAACACCAGGGGTATAATGAATTAGCCAATGCTAACCGAAGCGAGCAAGCCGAAAAATACCAATACAACGGCAAAGAATGGAATGATGCTTTGGGGTTGAACATTTATGAGATGGACTTACGCCAATACGACCCAGCTATCGGGCGTTGGACGGTGCAAGACCCGGTAATACATCACAATTTTTCGCCATACAGTGCCTTTGACAATAATCCGGTGTATTGGGCAGACCCAAGTGGAGCGGATGCAGTACCTATAACGGTTATGGATTTGTTTAATGCTACAGAAAACGGCAGTAATGCAAGTTTTGAGTTTAGTAATGGCAGGATGATTAGTGCCAACTTGGCTGGCGAACTCGCAAGTTTTATTTCAGAACAATTGCAAGCAATGTATGAAATGCAACCACTGGAGGGGACTGAATACGAAGGAAGTAAAGGAAATGCCTATGGCGGTGGAAATGGTGGTGGAGATCCTATTAAGAAATATGTAAGCTCATTAGATGGAACAAAAATAAATTATCTTTTAGCGGAAAATGTTGGAATTGCAGGCTCTTTTCAGATAAAAGGAGGATTAGTCGTAGATGTCTACGGAGAGATAACAACGCTTACTGTTGGCGTAACGGGAAGAACTTTGGCAAAAAATGTAGGTGAGATAAACTGGGGGGCTACAATTGAAATATTTAGTGGAGAAAAGTTAATCTCAAGACATCTTATCCAGAGAAGAAATGAATCATATTTAGTTACAACAGGATACGACTACATAGGCTATTTACAAACAAATTTTAACAATATTTCAGATTTAAATATTAGAGTAAATATCAATTATATTTTTAACAATTATGGACAAAGAGCTGCGTCAAGCACATACACTAAACATTTTTATTATGACTAAGTTTTTTTTATTAATTACATTATTTCTTGTGATTGTATCATGTAATAAGGATGCAAATGCACAACAGGCACAGGTTATCGAGAGGATAAATCGTTTATCTCTGTCTAATAATCAAGATTCTCTGCAATTGGCGTTGGAGGAATTAGATGATATTGGAGAAAAAAAATCCCTCAGTTATAATCTTTTTACAAAAAAAATTGATTTACTGCTGAAACTCAAAAAAATTGATTTAGCATATTCAGAGATGATTAAAAACAAAGATAATTATCAAGAATACGATTTGCATTTGCTTCAAGGACAAATTGAGAAATATTACTATGAAAACGATAAGTACTTAGAAACCTGGAAACAAGGAATACTTGTTACTGACAAAGTATTAAAGAAATATGGTGATTCCGGATCACTGATGAATAAACTCATTCTTGTTAGTTTGGTTACTTCAAAAGAAGAGGCTTTATCAGAATTAAAAAAATATAGTACCGAACACAATATAGATAGTACAGACATATCATTTATTTCTCATATGATTGAAAGTTTTGAAGAAGAAAGTGACTTACTCTATTTGAAATAAGTCTATATTCAGGTAATGTACCAAATGTGGTGTTGAGCAAATTTCAACTATAAGAAGTGTTTAAAATCAAGCATTAGCACAATAATAATGGGAGTACAAAAGACCATTTGGGAAATATACGCCTGAGTTATGCCGATGTGAACAACAACGGAAGCATTGAACCTGCAAGTGAAATTTTAGAGGAAAACAATTATTATCCTTTTGGTTTAAAACACCAAGGCTACAATGAATTAGCCAATGCTAACCGAAGCGAGCAAGCCGAAAAGTACCAATACAACGGTAAAGAATGGAATGATGCATTGGGGTTGAACATTTACGAGATGGACTTACGCCAGTACGACCCTGCCATTGGGCGTTGGACGGTCCAAGACCCGGTAGTACATCACAATTTTTCGCCCTACAGTGCCTTTGACAATAATCCGGTGTATTGGGCAGACCCAAGTGGAGCAGATGCAGTGCCTGTTTCAGTAATGGACTTGTTTAATGCTACAGAAAACGGCAGCAATGCAAGTTTTGAGTTTAGTAATGGTAGGATGATTAGTGCCAACATGGCTGGAGAACTCGCAAGTTTTATTTCAGAACAATTGCAAGCAATGTAT
>Ga0180217_1001179_pt1 | contig 30728 bp, 26 predicted proteins | sample eDN3rd37CBELigOP_FD_128521 | JGI IMG/M metagenome (GOLD analysis project Ga0180217, IMG submission 128521) | Enriched Organic Plus compost microbial communities from Emeryville, California, USA - eDNA 3rd pass 37_C BE-Lig OP (version 2) (version 2) ... | reverse complement strand
GTACCTGGTCCCGGTGGGCGAGGCGCTGAAGGAGCGGTTCGGGGAATCGCTTGCCCGGACCGATCCCGTCCATGGCTTCGGCGTGGCTGAGCCGGAGCTCTGGCTGGCGCCGGTCCGCGACTTCACCGTCGCCCGCATGATGGAGGCGATCCGCGAGGATCTCGCTGCGCTCGGCGTGTTCCAGGACGTCTTCATCTCCGAGGCGCAGCTCGTCCGGGAAGGCAAGCTCGAGCAGGCGGAGGCGCTGCTGGCCGCCAAGGGCCTGATCTACCGCGGCGTGCTGGAGCCGCCGAAGGGCAAGACGCCGGAGGACTGGGAGCCGCGCGAGCAGACCCTGTTCCGCGCCACGCAGTTCGGCGACGAGGTGGACCGGCCGCTGCGCAAGTCCGACGGCTCGAGCACCTATTTCGCCAACGACATCGCCAATCACCTGCACAAGATCGAGCGCGGCTTCGCCGAGCTGGTGCATGTCTGGGGCGCCGACCATGGCGGCTATGTCAAGCGCATGCAGGCGGCGGTGAAGGCGCTCTCCGACGGCAAGGTTGGCCTTGAGGTGGTGCTGACGCAGATCGTGCACGTGCTGAAGGGCGGCCAGCCGGTACGCATGTCCAAGCGCGCCGGCACCTATGTGACGCTGCGCGACCTGATCGACGAGGTCGGCCGCGATGCCGTGCGCTTCACCATGCTGACGCGCAAGGCCGATGCGCAGATGGAATTCGATCTGGACAAGGTGGTCGAACAGTCACGCGACAACCCGGTCTTCTACGTGCAGTACGCCCATGCGCGCTGCCGGTCCGTGCTCCGCCAGGCGGGCGACCCATCGCCGGATGAGCTGGCCACCGTGCCGCTCGGCCATCTTGCGGACCCCGCGGAGCTGGCCCTGATCCGCCGGATCGCCACCTGGCCGCGCACGGTGGAGGCCGCTGCCATGGCGCGGGAACCCCATCGGATCGCCTTTTTTCTCCATGACTTGGCCGGCGACTTTCATGTACTCTGGAACAGGGGGCGGGATGACGCGACTCTCAGGTTCATCAGGGGAGATGAACCCGAGGCAACCTGGGCCAGGCTCGCACTCGTTGCGGCCACGGCCTGCGTCATCCGATCTGGCCTCGCGGTGATGGGGGTCACGCCGGTCGAGGAGATGCGGTGAGCGACATTACGATTCCTTCCTACCGGGTGCAGCGTGGGCACTCCGGGCCGTCCTGGCCCATGCTGGCGGTGGCCGGCGGGCTGCTCGGCACCGTCGCGCTGGCCGGTGCGATCGCCTGGAGCGTGTCGCAGAGCGGTCCGCGCACCATCCCGGTGATCGAGGCCGACAGCCGGCCGATCAAGGTGCGGCCCGAGGATCCGGGCGGGCTGGTCGTGCCGAATATCGACCAGCTGGTGCTGGAACCGCCGGCCGTGCGCCGCGCCATGGAACGCGAGCAGGCGGCCAATGCGCGCCTCGCCCCCGCACCGGAGGCTCCGGCACTCGACCTGCTCCTCCTCCAGACGGCACCGCCCACTCCGCAGGCGGCGCCACCCGCTCCGTTGGCGTCCGTCCCGCCCTCGGTCCCGGCGCCCGACGACCTGCCGCCGATCGCCGCGCCGGCCTCGGGGCCTGCAACCTCCGGCGCCGCCCTGCCGGGCACCCCGGCGTCCTCTCGCGGTGATGTGTCGCGGGGTGACCTGTCGCCGGACGGCGCCGCGGCACCGGCCGTCGCGCCGCCGGTGCCCGCGCAGCCGAGGGCGACGCCAGAGCCGGCCGGCCGAGCCATGGTCCAGCTCGGGGCGCTGAGCTCCGAGGAGGCCGCCCTCGGCGAATGGAACCGGCTGCAGCGACGGATCCCCGAGCTTGCCGGCCGCCAGCCGCAGGTGACCCGCTTCGACCGCGGAGGGGGGCAGCCGCCGCTCTGGCGACTGCGCACCGGCGGCTTGGCCGACACCGAGGCCGCACGGGCCCTCTGCGAAGCCGTGCGCTCTCAGGGCGGCGCCTGCATGGCGATCGGGGGCTGAGATGGCGGGCCCCGCTCGCGCGGCCATCGTCGGCCTCTCCGGTCCCGTGCTGACGGCCGGGGAGGCTGCGCTGTTCCGGGAGCGGCCGCCCGCGGGGCTGATCCTCTTCGCCCGTAATATCCTGGAGCCGGACCAGCTTCGCCGCCTGACCGGCTCCGCGCGCGACCTGTTGGGCGAGGCGCTGCCCATCCTGGTGGATCAGGAAGGTGGCCGCGTCGCCCGGCTCCGCCCGCCACACTGGCCTTCCTTCCCGCCCGCCGCCGCCTTCGAGCGCCTGCCGGAGGAAGCGGCACGCGCCAACGCCGCGCTGATCGGCCTGGCCTGCCGGGAGGTAGGTCTCGACGTGGTCTGCGCCCCGGTGCTCGACCTGCGCTTGCAGGGAGCCCATCAGGTGATCGGCGACCGGGCATTCTCACAGGACCCGGCGGAAGTGGCGCGGCTCGGCCGCGCCTGGGCGGAGGGGCTGCAGCAGGCCGGCTGCATCCCGGTGCTCAAGCATCTGCCGGGGCATGGCCGCGCCATGGTGGACAGCCATCTCGATCTTCCCCGGGTCGGCACCGGCCGCGACGCCCTGGCCGAGGACTGCGCCCCCTTTGCCGCCCTGGCCGGATGCGGCGCTTGGGGCATGACGGCCCATATCCTCTACGAGGCGCTCGATCCGCGCCGTCCCGCCACGCTCTCGCCCATCGTGATCGATCGCGTCATCCGCCGCGCCATCGGCTTCCAGGGCGTGCTGCTCAGCGACGATCTGGCGATGAGGGCGCTCCAGGGCGCTCCTGGCACGCTCGCCCGGCAGGCCATCGCCGCGGGCTGCGACCTGGTGCTGCACTGCACGGGCGTGCTCGAGGAGACGGCCGAGGTGCTGGCCGATTGCCCGCCGGTCTCCGAGGCAACCGAGACGCGGATCGCCGACTCGCGCGCCAGGGTCGCGGCCAGACGGCAGGCCCTGGACAAGGTCGCCCTCGCCGCGGTGCGCGACGCACAACTGGCAGCGGCGGCGTGAGGCAGTCCCGTCCGGCGACGCGCCGGTCCTCGCCGTGACTTGGCTGCCGGAACTCCTGGTGGCGGTCGGTGCCGCGGTGCTCGCCATCACCCTGCATGAGGCTGCGCACGGCTATGCCGCGCTTGGCCTCGGCGACGACACGGCAAAGCGGGCCGGGCGGCTCAGCCTGAACCCGATCCGCCATGTGGATCCGGTCGGCACCCTGCTGGTGCCCGGCATCCTGCTGATCGGGCAGCTTCTGACCCTCGGCCGGGTGGAGGGGATGTTCGGCTGGGCGAAGCCGGTGCCGGTGTCGGTCTGGCGTCTGCGGCACCCGCGCCAGGGCATGATGCTGGTGGCGGCGGCCGGGCCGGGCATGAATTTCGGCCTGGCGCTGCTGGCGGGGCTGCTGGTGCATCCGGCGAGCCTGCTCGGCGAATTCGTCTCGGTCGACTCGCTTCTTTGGGTCTATCGCTTCCTGGCGCTCTCGATCCTGTCGAATTTGGTGCTCGGACTGTTCAACCTGCTGCCCATCCCGCCGCTCGATGGCGGCCGTATCGTCGCGGGGCTGCTGCCCGGGCGCCTGGCACTGCCCTACATGCAGCTCGAGCGGTACGGCATCCTGCTGGTGCTGCTTGCGGTCTTCCTGCTGCCGCGGCTGGTGGAGGGCTTCGATCCGATCGGCTGGGCGCTACGCCACGTAGTGGCGGAAGCCTTCGACCTGGTGCTGCGGTTGACCGGCAACGGGGGCGGAACATGACCAGTGCGGCGCCGGCGCTGCATCTGCGCCTGGAGGGCTTCGAGGGGCCGCTCGACCTGCTGCTGGAACTGGCGCGGGCGCAGAAGGTGGATCTCGCCTCCATCTCCATCGTCTCGCTGGTGGACCAGTACCTGGCCGTGCTGGAGCAGGCCCGGGCCGTGCGGCTGGAGATCGCCGCGGACTGGCTGGTCATGGCCGCCTGGCTCGCCTGGCTGAAGTCCCGCCTGCTGCTGCCCGAAGAGGCGGCGCCGGATGAGGACGCCGAAGCGCTGGCCGGGGCGCTGGCCGACCGGCTGGCGGAGCTTGAGCGCATGCGGGCGGCCGCCGCCTGGCTCGCCGGCCGGCTGCAGCTCGGCCGCGACGTCTTCGCTCGCGGTGCGCCGGAGTCGCTCACGGTGCGGGACCGCTCCGGCATCGCTGCCGACCTGCCGGCGTTGCTGCAGGCCTATGCCGCCTCGCGTCGTCGCGCTCTCGGCCGCCGGCCCTACACGCCGAAGCCGCGCCGCCTCTGGACGGTACAGGAGGCGCTGGCGCGCCTCGCGCGTCTGGTGGGCGCGCTGCCGGGCTGGGCCGTGCTGCAGCGCTTCCTGCCGGAAGGCTTCATGGACCCGGTGGAGCGCAAGGCGGCGCTGGCGAGCACCCTGATCGCCGCGCTGGAGACCGCGCGCGGTGGCGACATCGAGCTGCGGCAGGAACGGGCCTTTGGGCCGATCCTGGTCCGCCGCGCCCAGGCCGAGCGTCGGGAGGAGCAGGATGCACGCGCTGCCTGAGGACGGATCCATGCCCGAGGCGGACGCGACCCCGGAGGACGCCGCGCCCGCGGCGCAACCACCCGATCCTGCCGATTTCGAGCAGGCGCTGCGCCTTGCCGAGGCGCTGGTCTTCGCGAGCGACCGTCCGGTCACGCCCCAGCGCCTGCAGCCGGTGCTGCCGCCGGGCTGCGATGCGCGAGCGGTGCTGGAGACGCTGGCGGCGCGCTGCGCCGAACGGCCGGTACGGCTGGAGGAGGTGGCCGGTGGCTTCGTCTTCCGTACGGCCCCCGACCTCGCCCCGGCGCTGACCCGGGTGGTGGAGGTGCCACGCCGCCTGCCCCGGGCGGCGATGGAGACGCTGGCCATTATCGCCTATCACCAGCCTGTGACCCGCGCCGAGATCGAGGAGATCCGCGGTGCCAGCCTGTCCCAGGCCACGCTCGAATCGCTGCTGGAGATGGGGCTGATCGCGCCGCGGGGGCGCAAGGAGGTACCCGGACGTCCAAGCCTCTGGGCCACGACGCCCCGCTTCCTGGAGCAGTTCGGGCTGCGCGCGCTCTCTGACCTGCCGCGACGCGAGGAACTGGTGAACGAGCCGACGCTGCCCTTCGAGGCGCCGTCCGCCGCACCGGCGGAGCCGCCCCGGACGCCTGAGGAGCCGCCAGCAGGGCCCTGAGCCTGGCCTGGCATCACGGCCCGTCCCAGGCAATGCGCGTCCCGGCGCGCTGAAATGACCGTGCAGCCCGGTCGCGAGGCTTGCCGTCCCGCAACGATAAAGCTTACGGTGGCGATGGCGGGAAAGGGGGCCCGACGACCGCTTTTCAATTCGGGGACCCGATCTCGTGCTCGTCCGACGCAAGCCACGGTCGATTGCCGACGACGGGTCCGCTGCCACTCCGGTGCGCCTGCGCATCGCCAGCAGCCTCGCTGCCTTCCGACCGCTCCGCTTGGCTTCCGTGCTGCTGCCGTTGCTCGTCTTCGCGGGTGGGGCGTCATGGTCGTGGCAGCAGCTGGAGGCAGAAGCTCGGGCGCGCCTCACCCGCACCGTGGAGATCCTGCGGGAGCACGCGCTGCGCGCCTTCGAGACGCAGGAGACGGTCCTTGTCGCCGTCACGCGCGCGACGGAGGGCATGGAGTGGGAGGAGATGGCCTCCAGCCGCCCACTGCACGAACTGCTGCGCGCGCTCGACAGCCAGGCCGCCGCCCTCGACGGCATCGGGCTGGTCCGCCCGGACGGGCGGATGGTGGTCACCGGCGGGAGCTTCCCGTTCGAACCGCTGGATGTTTCCGACCGCGAATACTTTCGTGCGAACCGCGCGATGGAGGTGGGTTCGGCGTCACGGAGCTTCGTTGGCGAAGTGGCGGTTACCCAGCCACGGGACGTTCCCGCCTTTTCCCTGAGCCACCCACGGCGCGACCCGGCGGGCGGCTTCGACGGCCTGGTCGTGGCGACTTCCACGCCGGAGTATTTCGCGGACTTCTACGCGCAACTGGCCGAATCGCCCAACGACGTAGCGGTGCTGTTTCGATTCGACGGCGCTCTGCTCGCACGCTGGCCTCCCGTTTCGGATTGGAGGAACGAGCAGGCCAGGATGGGCGGCCTGACAGAAGAGATGGCTTCGGCACCGCCCGGGCGTGGCGTAACCACCTTCCATTCGGTGCTGGACGGCAAGGAGCACCTGTTCGCCCTGCGGCAACTGGAACGGTACCCGGTCGTGGTGGCCTATGGCCTCAACCTGGCCGCCCTGCGTTCCGCTTGGCTGCGTCAGCTTGCCGTCATCGGCTCGATCTGCACCCTGACCGGTGGCCTGATGCTCGGGCTGACGGCCCGCGCCGCGGCCGCGGCGCGGCGCGAGCGCGCGGCAGCCGAGCGGGTGCGCGCGGAGGCGGAGCGGCGGGCGGAAGCCGAGGCAGCGCTGCGCGAGGGGCAGCGGCTCGAGGCGCTTGGCCAGCTCGCGGCCGGTGTCGCGCATGATTTCCGTAATACGGTGCAGGCAGTGCAGGCCGGGGTGCAGCTGATCCGCCAGGCCCTGGATGCGAGTGACACTATCCGGGCCCGCGAGATCGTGAGCATGGTGGCGGATGCCGCCGGACGCGGTGCGGCGCTGACGGAGCGGATGCTGGCGGTGGCGCGGCGCGAAGGGAGCACCACCCCTGGCGCCGGTCATAGCCTGCTCGAGGATCCGGCGCGGGCCGTGACGGAGATCTGCGAGCTCCTGCGTTGCACCCTCGGTGCCGGCATCCGGGTCCGCTGCGAGGCATCGAAAGGTGTGCCCTCGCGGGTGCGCGGCGACCGCGCCGAGCTTGAGGCGGCGCTTATCAACCTTATCGTGAACGCGCGCGACGCCATGCCGCAGGGCGGGGACGTCGTGGTCTCGGTGGCCCCGGAGAAGGCCGTGGCCGCGAAGCAGCATCCGGCCGGCCTCGCGCCGGGCTGCTACGCGCGCATCGTGGTGGCCGATACGGGCATCGGGATGGATGCGGCGACGCTGGCGCGAGCGACGGAGCCGTTCTTCACCACCAAGCCGCGCGGCAAGGGCACGGGCCTCGGCCTGGCAACGGTGCGCGCCTTTGCCGAGGGCGCAGGCGGGGTGCTGCGCATCGAGAGCGCGCCGGGCCGCGGTACGACCGTCACGGTCTGGCTGCCGGCGGCCGGTGCCGCGCCTGCCCGGGAGCAGCCCGGCAGTCCCTGATCCGGCCATGCGGGTGAACAAGGGGCTGCCGGGCAGGGGCGGGCGGCGACCACCGCCACGACCACTGCTATAGAGCCCCGGCATGACCCTACGACTTTCCGGCATCCGCCATGCCTACGGCGCGCGGCAGGTGCTGCACGGCATCGACCTGACGGTCGGAGCCGGCGAGATCCTCTGCCTGCTTGGCCCGTCCGGCGATGGCAAGACGACCCTGCTGCGCATCGTTGCGGGGCTCGAGCCCTTGCAGGCCGGCCGCGTCGAACTCGGCGGCCAGATGGTGGCGCAGCCGGGGCGCGAATTGCCACCGGAGGAGCGCCATGTCGGCTTCGTCTTCCAGGATTACGCGCTGTTTCCCCACCTGACCGTTTCGGAGAATGTGGCGTTCGGCCTGCGCAGGACGCTCCGGGGCGAACGTGCCTGGCTGGTGGCCGAGGCGCTGGCGCGCGTTGGCCTTGAAACCTACGCCAATGCCTATCCGCACATGCTCTCCGGCGGCCAGCAGCAGCGGGTGGCGCTGGCTCGGGCGCTTGCCCCGCGTCCGCAGGTGCTGCTGCTGGACGAGGCTTTCGCCAGCCTCGATGCCAGGCTGCGCGAGCAGGTGCGCGACGACACCCTGCACGTGCTGCAGACCGCCGGCATCCCGGCCCTGATCGTGACCCATGACGCGGAGGAGGCGATGTTCATGGCCGACCGGATCGCCCTGATGCGGCAGGGGCGCATCGTCCAGCTCGGCACGCCGGAGGAACTGTATCTGCATCCGGCGGATCCCTTCGTCGCAACCTTCCTCGGTGAGGTGAACCGCATGCCCGCGCGGATCCGGGCCGGGCGGGCAGAGACGGCGATCGGTCCCCTGCCTGCCCACATGCCGGACGGCCCGGCAGAGGTACTGCTGCGGCCCGAAGGGGTCCGGCTGCTGCCGCCGGAGGCCGCCGGCACTCCGGCCGAGGTCGAGGCCTGCCGGCTGCTCGGCGCCACCACCCTCGTGCACCTCGCCGTGGCGGACGGGGCGGGGGGCGTGCTGCACCTGCACGCCCGCACGCCCGCCGGCGCTTTGTTGGCACGTGGACAGCGGGTTACCGTTGCGATGGATCCGGAGCGTGCCTTCGTATTTCCGCCCCAGACTCCCTAGATTGCGGGGGGCCGATTGTGGCCCCTGGGGGTTCCTGCTAACGGAGGCGACCTTGCGGCCCGGGAGGTCCCGATGGGGGGCACCGCGCCGCGGTCGGGAAAGACATGTTCGACCTCGCCTGGTCCGAGATCGCGCTGATCGGCGTGGTGGCGCTCGTCATCATCGGCCCGAAGGATCTGCCGGAGGCGATCCGCGGCGTCGCGCGTGGTGTGCAGAAGCTGCGGCGCATGGCGGCCGAGTTCCAGAGCCATGCCGATGAGCTGGTGCGCGAAGCCAATCTGGATGAGGTGCGCAATCAGATCCATGAGGTGCGCAGCACCTTCAACGAGGTGCGAAATTTCGACCTGCGCACTGAAGTGGAGCGCAGCGTGGATGCGGATGGCAGCATCCGCCGAACCTTCAGCGAGGATCCGCTGAAGGCCGATGCCGGAAAGGCGCCCTCCTCGGTGAGCACATCGCCGGAGGCGACGGAAGGTGCGGCTGCGCCCGCGCAGGCTGCCGAGGCACCGGCGCCGCCGGACTCGCCGCCCGCTTTCATCCCGCCGGATGTCGCGGCGCATGCCGCGCCGCAAGCCGATCCCGCCACCCACCCGAAGGCATGAGCTCCACCACCGTGCCCCGCGATCCAGAGGATACGATCGACGACAAGCCCATGCCGTTGATCGACCACCTGATGGAGCTGCGCCAGCGGCTTCTGTGGTCACTCGGCGCCTTCGTGCTGGCCTTCGCGGTCTGCTACTACTTCTCCACCCAGATCTACGGCTTCCTGGCCCAGCCGCTGGCAGACATCCTGCAGGGCCAGGCCGGCGGTGACCGGCGCATGATCTTCACGGCGCTCTACGAGGCCTTCTTCACCTACCTGAAGGTGGGCTTCTTCGGCGCGGTCTTCTTCAGCTTCCCGGTATGGGCGACGCAGCTCTGGCTGTTCGTCGCGCCCGGCCTCTATCGCAGCGAGAAAAAGGCCATCCTGCCCTTCCTCGTCGCCTCGCCCTTCCTCTTCGTGCTTGGCGCGGCGTTGGCCTATTATTTCGTCTTCCCCCTGGCCTGGCGGTTCTTCATCAGCTTCGAGACGCCGCCCGAGCCGGGCGCCCTGCCGGTGCAGCTGGAAGCCAAGGTCAGCGAGTACCTCTCGCTGGTCATGCAGATGATCCTGGCCTTCGGCATCGCCTTCCAGCTGCCGGTATTGCTGACCCTGCTGTGCCGGGTCGGGATCCTCTCGGTGGAGACGCTGAAGAAGGGGCGCCGCTATGCCATCGTCGGCATGTTCGTGGTGGCGGCGGTCATCACGCCGCCCGACATCGTCAGCCAGATCGGCCTCGCCCTGCCGATGATCCTGCTCTACGAGATCTCCATCCTGGCCGCGCGGTGGATGGCACCGAAGCCGCCGGACGAAAGTAGCTGAGCTGCTGCGGGGGCGCGCCCCCGCGTCCCGGGCAGGGGCCAACCCCCTGCATCCCGCCGGGGAGAGGCACTCCCCCCGAACCCCGCCCTCAGATATCCCGGACCAACCGAACCATGCACGACATCAGGACAGTGCGTGCCGATCCGGCAGGCTTCGACGCCGCGATGGCGAGGCGAGGGCTGGCGCCGGTGGCGGAACAGGTGCTCGCCGAGGACCGACGTCGCCGCACGGCGCAACAGGCGCTGCAGGAGAAGCAGGCGCGGCGCAATGCGCTCTCCCGGGAGATCGGCATGGCCAAGCGCGGCGGGGGCGATACCGCCGCGCTGGAGGCCGAGGCGGTGCGGCTCCGGGACGAGATGGCGGCGCTGGAAGGGGAGGCGAACGCAGCCGAGGCCGCGCAGACCGCACTGCTGGAAGCCCTGCCAAACATCCTGGATGCTGAGGTGCCGGAGGGGCGTGATGAGACCGCGAATCTCGTGCTGCACCAGCATGGGGAGATCCCGGATTTCGGCTTCGCCCCGAAGCAGCATTTCGAGATCGGCGAGGCGCTGGGCCTGATGGACTTCGCCGCCGCGGCGAAGCTCGCCGGCAGCCGCTTCACCGTGCTGAGGGGCGCTCTGGCGCGGCTCGAGCGCGCGCTGGCCCAGTGGATGATCACGCTGCACACGGAGCAGCATGACTACACCGAGATCTCGCCGCCGCTGCTGGTGAACGATGCCACCGTCTACGGCACGGCCCAGCTGCCGAAGTTCAGGGAGGATCTGTTCCGCACCACCGACGGCCGCTGGCTGATCCCAACCGCGGAAGTGCCGCTGACCAACCTCGCAGCGCAGGAGATCACGCCGGAGGCTGCGCTGCCCTTCCGCTTCACCGCGCTGACCCCCTGCTTCCGCTCCGAAGCCGGCAGCGCCGGGCGGGATGTGCGCGGCATGCTGCGCCAGCACCAGTTCCAGAAGGTGGAGCTGGTTTCCATCGCGCGGCCCGAGGACAGCGCCGCGGAGCATGAGCGCATGACCCGCTGCGCCGAACGCGTGCTGACCGAGCTCGGCCTCACCTGGCGGCGCGTGTTCCTCTGTGCCGGCGACACCGGCTTCGCTTCCGCCCGCACCTACGACCTGGAGGTCTGGCTGCCGGGGCAGGGGGCTTGGCGGGAGATCTCCTCCTGTTCCAATTGCCGCGACTTCCAGGCTCGCCGCATGAACGCGCGCTACCGCCCGGCGGAGGGCAAGGGCCCGGCCTTCGTGCACACGCTGAACGGCAGCGGTGTTGCCATCGGTCGCGCCCTGATCGCCGTGCTGGAGACCTTCCAGCAGGAAGATGGCAGCGTGCTGGTCCCGGCGGCGCTGCGCCCATGGATGGGCGGCATGGAGCGGATCGCGGGCTGACCCGTGTTCTCCGCCGCCGGAAGCGTCCTGCGGTTCGGCGCCTGGCATGCCCGGTCGCTCATCCCTCTGCCTGACGGGCGCATGCGCGCCATGGACCTGCCCCGAGATCGCCTGACATCGGGGCGATGCCAGGGGCTGGTGCATCTCCGCCTTGGAACGGAATGGCAATGAGCCTCATCTGCGTCACCGACATCACCGCGGGAGCGCATGGGCCGGTGCGTCGCCGCATGGTCGGCCGGGGCGGTGATCCGGGCAGCCGTCCTGCCCTGTGCGGGAGTGCGGCGGTGGCTGGCCGATGAGCGTGCGCGATCTGTCCGGGCGCGCCCCGCTCGCACGGCGCGTGGCTGTCCCGCCCGGCGCCGCGGTGCATGCACCGGTCCGGGGGACGGCCCGGATCGACCTGGATGCCATCCTCGGCCAGGCGGCGCCCGACCGGCTTGCCGCTGCGGTCCTCGCCTATCTGGGCCTGCCCGGACTGCTCTTTCTGGTGGGCTGGACGGAGCCCTGGGTGGCGCTGCTGGCCGGCGGCGCGGGCGCAGCGGCGCTGGCATGTGTGCCAGGCTGGCACGGCGGGACCGGCTGGCCGCTCGGCGCGGGCATGACGACGCTCTGCCTCGTGCTCGGCCTGGCCTGGGCAAGCGCAACCGGGGCGCTGCACCTCGTCTATGCGACCGCCGACTGGCAGATCCGGGATGCGGTGCTGCGCGACCTCGCTGCCGGCCCTTGGCCGGTTGCCTATGCCAATGCGGCAGACGGCGCCCACTGGCTTCTGCGCGCGCCGCTCGGGTTCTTCCTGCCGGCAGGGCTGGTCGGGCGCGGCTTCGGCTTCCACGCGGCGCAGGGGGCGCTCTGGATCTGGGCCGGGCTCGGGCTGGGCCTGGTGCTGTCGCTCCTGGCGACGCTGGCGCAGGCGCTGGCGCCGGCGCGGCCCGCGCGCGCCTTCGCGGTGCTGGCTCTGGTGTTTGTGCTGTTCCATGGCCTCGACATCCTGCCGAATGTCTGGCTCGACTGGCACGCTGGGGCTGGCCTGCTGGCAAGCTGGGGCCGGGGCGGCGAATGGTGGGCGCGCCTGTTCCAGTATTCCGGCCATGTCACCGCCCTGCTCTGGGCGCCGAACCATGCGCTGCCGGCCTGGCTCGCCGCCCTGCTGCTGCTGCGCCACTGGCGCTCCCTAGCCTTCCTGCGGGGCGGTGTGGCCCTGTCGCTGGCGGCGGCGGCCTTCTGGAGCCCGATCGCTGCCGCCGGCGCGGCACTGCTGTCCGTGGCGGCCACGATCCGGGGCGGGATGCCGGCGCTGCGCGCAGCCGCCACAGCGCCGGTCAACTGGCTGGCGGTGGCCTTCGCCATGCCGCTCTGCGTCTATCTGATCGCGGGAGCCGAGGCGGTCCCGCACGGACCGCTGTTCGCCGCGCACCCGCCTGCGGAGGCGTTGGAATGCTGGGCGATGTTCCTGGGCGTGGAGGTGCTGGCCTGGGCTGCGCTGGCTGCCATGCTGGTGCGAGGCTGGCTGTTCGGGCTGGCGATCGCGCTGCTGTGCCTGTTGCCGGCCTATGTCTTCGGCCCCGGGAACGAGATGACCTCGCGCGGCGGCATGGCGCCGCTAGCCGTGCTGGCGGTGGCCTGCGGCGCGGCACTGCTCGTTCCGGTGCCCAGGCAGGACGGGCGGGGACACTGCCTGGCCCGGGTTGGGCTGCTGGCCTGCGCCGCACTGGGCGCCGCGGGGGCGCTGATGGAGGGCAGCCTGCTGCTCACGAAATCCCCCTGGCCCGCGAGTGGGCGCTGCTCGGTGCCCGAGGCGGCGCGGCAGTCCGTCTTCCAGGGTTCGACCAACTGGTCGCACTACCTGGCGCCCTGGCCGGACAGGGAGCTCGAGGGCTGGCTGGAGCAGCCGGAGCTGCGGCCGGTGCCGCCTCCGGGCGGCTCCCCGCCCTGCTGGCCACAAGGCGGCGTTTGACGGGCTGCGGGGCTCCCACCGTGCCGCGGCAAGGGGCGGAGGATCTCAGGCCGCCTTGACGCCCATCCGCCCCGCAAGGTCCAGGATGAACTGCCAGGCCACGCGCCCCGAGCGTGCGCCGCGCGTCACCGACCATTCATTCGCCTGGCGGCGCAACTCCTCCGGGTCGATCGCGATGCTGAAGGCGCGCGCATAGCCTTCGACCATCGCGAGATAGGTCGGCTGGTCGCAATTGTGGAAGCCGATCCAGAGGCCGAAGCGGTCCGAAAGCGAGACCTTTTCCTCCGTCGCCTCGGAGGGGTTGATGGCCGTCGAGCGCTCGTTCTCGATCATATCGCGCGGCATCAGGTGACGGCGGTTGGAGGTGGCGTAGAACAGCACGTTCGGCGGCCGCCCCTCGATGCCGCCGTCCAGCACGCTCTTCAGCGCCTTGTAGTCGGCGTCCTCGCGCTCGAAGGAGAGGTCGTCGCAGAACACCAGGCAGCGCCGTTCCTGCGGGCGCAGGATGTTCAGGAGATCGGGCAGGGTCCGGATGTCCTCGCGGTGGATCTCGATGAGCGCCAGGCTGCCCGCCGCCTCGGCATTCGCTGCTGCGTGCGCGGCCTTGACCAGCGAGGACTTGCCCATGCCGCGCGCGCCCCAGAGCATGACGTTGTTCGCCGGCAGGCCGCGGGCGAAGCGCAACGTGTTCTCGAGCAGCAGCATCTTCTGCCGGTCGATTCCCTGGAGCAGTGCGATCTCCACGCGGGAAACGCGCGGCACGGGCGAGAGGGCCGGCCTCGGGCCAGGATGCCAGACGAAGGCGTCGGCGCCCTTGAGGTCCGGCGCCGGCGGGGCAGGGGGGGTGAGACGCTCCAGCGCCTCCGCGATGCGGGTCAGCGCGGGCAGCAGCACATGGTCCATGACGGTATCGTTCGGCCTTGCCTGGTATTGACGGAAGGGGGCGGGAAGCTAGGTTGCGGGCCCACCCCCCCGCAAGACGGAACCGACCGGGATGCTCATCTCCCCCGCCTATGCGCAGGATGCCGCCGGCGGCGGCGCGGCGCTGATCATGCAGCTCCTGCCGCTGCTGCTGATTTTCGTGGTCTTCTACTTCCTGCTGATCCGCCCGCAGCAGAAGAAGCAGAAGGAGCACCGCGAGATGCTGAAGGCGCTGAAACGCGGCGACAGGGTACTGACCGCAGGCGGCATCATCGCCCAGGTGACTCGGGTGAAGGAGGGCGTGGACGAGGTGGAGGTGGAGATCGCGCCGAATGTCCGCGTCAGCGTGGTGCGCCAGACGATCACGGACGTGTTCAAGCCCGCGGCGGCGAATGACGCGAAGGCGGGTGAGGCAGTGAAGGGGTGAGAGCCGGCTCGAGGGCGGCACGGCGAGCCGCCCCCCGGCCCCGGCCCTCCCCTGTACAGGGGAGGGCCGATCGGCTCAGGCGCTCTGGCCGGACTTCATCCCGCCCTGCTGAAGCAGGGTGTTGACCGCCTCCCAGTCCACCAGCTTGTCCAGGAAGTTCTGCAGGTAGTCCGGGCGGCGGTTGCGGAAGTCCAGGTAGTAGGAATGCTCCCAGACATCGCAGCCGAGGATCGGCGTGCCCTCGCCGGTGGAGAGCGGGTTCGCGCCGTTCGGGGTCTTCGTCACCTTCAGCTTGCCGTCCGCACCGATGACCAGCCAGGCCCAGCCTGAGCCGAACTGCGCGGCGCCCGCCTGCTTGAAGGCCTCCTTGAACTGCGCGAGGCCGCCGAGATCCTGGTCGATCTTCGCCTGCAGCGCGCTTGGCAGCTTGTCGCCGCCACCCTTGGGCGACATGACCTGCCAGAACAGGATGTGATTCCAGTGCTGGCCGGCCTGGTTCAGCACGGGCAGCCCCTCTGCCCCCTGCTTGCCGGCCTCGGCGACGATCTGTTCGAGCGACTTGCCCGCGAGGCCTTTGCTCTCGATCAGCCCGTTCAGTGCCACGACATAGGCGTTGTGGTGCTTGCCGTGGTGCAGCTCCAGCGTCTCCTGGCACATGCCCTGGCCGGCGAGCGCATTGGGGGAATAGGGCAGCGGCGGCAGGCTGAAGGCCATGGTGTCTCTCCCGTTTCGTGGATGGCGGTCACCCCCCGGAACGAGGCGGCGGCCCCGCGGACAGCTAGGCGGGGGTCCATCGCCCGTCAAGCAAGGGTGCGCGGTTTGCCGTCGGGCCCGGGGCGCCCTTGCCGGGCGCGCGGCCTGCCGGGGCGTGGTTTGCCCGCACGGCGCCGACGGGTATCAGGCCGGGCATGGCCGCCGCATTCGCCCCCCTGTCGCGCCCCGCGGAGATCGCGCGCGCGAACGACCCGGACCGATTCCTCTGTGCGCTTTTCGCGCCGGCGGAGCGCCGCGAGCCGCTGTTCACGCTCATCGCCTACAACCACGAGCTGGCGCGGGCGCGGGAGGCCGGACGCCACCCGCTGGCGGCGCTGATGCGGCTGCAATGGTGGCGCGAGACAATCGAGGCGGTCGCCGAAGGCAGGCCGGCGCGGCGCCACGAGGTGGCGGGGCCGCTGCATGCCGCGATCGCGGCGGGGTTGCTCGATCCCGCCGAGCTGAGCGCCATGGCCGATGCACGGGAGGTCGAGGCGGAGGAGGGGGGCATCCCGACGCGGTCTGCTTTCGATGCCTATCTGCGGGGCACGGCGGGGACCTTCGCCGTGGCCGCCGGGCGGCTCCTCGGCGCGCCTTCGACGCTGTTGCCGGGACTGCAGGAGGCGGGCGCGCTCTACGGCCTCGCGGGCGTGCTGCGCACCGTGCCCGCGCTTGCGCGGCAGGGGCGCTGCCTGCTGCCGCAGGATGCGCTGGCGGAGCAGGGGTTGACGCCGGAGGCGGTGGTGGCGGCGCCCGGGGCCGCACCGGCGCGCAGCGCGGTCGCGGCCATGGCCACGGAAGGGCGCATGAGGGTTGGCGGGGTTGCGAGCGGGTTGCGGGCCCTGCCGCGTGCCGCCGTCGCGGCGGCGTTGCCGCTGGTGCTGGCGCGGCGCGATCTCGCACGCCTGGCTGCCGGACGGGAGATCGCGTCGGCACGCGGCGTCGGCGACCGGCTTGCGGTGGTGGTGGCGGGGCTGCGCGGTCGGGTCTGAGTCCGGTTTCGGCCTGGGCCTGCATCCGCGAGGGCGGACGGGATTTCCCGCGCGCGCTCCGGCCCCGGCCCTGAAGGTCAGGCCCTGCGCCGGGCGCGCCGCGGCGCCACGGCCGTTTCCCGTGCCAGCAGCGGCGCGAGGAAGCGGCCGGTGTGGCTGCCCGGAGTCGCCGCTACCTGCTCCGGTGCTCCCGCGGCGACGATCCGGCCGCCGCCATCGCCGCCCTCCGGCCCCAGATCGAGGATCCAGTCGGCGGTCTTGATGACCTCGAGGTTGTGCTCGATCACCACGACCGTATTGCCGGCCTCGACCAGCGCATGCAGCACCTCCAGCAACTTGCGCACATCCTCGAAATGCAGGCCGGTGGTGGGCTCGTCCAGGATGTAGAGGGTGCGGCCGGTGGCGCGGCGGGAGAGTTCCTTCGCCAGCTTGATGCGCTGCGCCTCGCCACCCGAGAGCGTCGTCGCCTGCTGGCCCAGATGGATGTAGCCGAGCCCGACCTCCTTCAGCACCTTCAGCTTGTCGTGGATGGCGGGCACCGCGGAGAAGAACTCCACCGCCTCGTCCACCGTCATCTCCAGCACATCGGCGATGGACTTGCCGCGGAACTTCACCTCCAGGGTCTCTCGGTTGTACCGCTTGCCCTTGCAGGCATCGCAGGTGACGTAAACATCCGGCAGGAAGTGCATCTCGATCTTGATGAGGCCGTCGCCCTGGCAGGCCTCGCAGCGTCCGCCCTTGACGTTGAAGCTGAAGCGTCCGGGCTTGTAGCCACGGGCACGGCTCTCCGGCAGCTCGGCGAACCAGTCCCGGATCGGGGCGAAGAGGCCGGTATAGGTCGCAGGGTTGGAGCGTGGCGTGCGGCCGATCGGCGACTGGTCGATGTCGATGATCTTGTCCAGCGCCTCCAGCCCCTCGATCCGCTCATGCGGCGCCGGCACGGTGCCCGCGCCCATCAGCCGGCGCGCCGCGGCCTTGTAGAGTGTCTCGATCACCAGCGTGGACTTGCCGCCGCCGGAGACGCCGGTGACGCAGGTGAAGGTGCCGAGCGGAAATTCCGCCGTCACGTCCTTCAGGTTGTTGCCGCTTGCGCCTACCAGACGCAGCATGCGCTTGCGGTCCACCTTGCGCCGCGTGGCCGGCAGCGGGATCTGCCGGCGGCCCGCCAGGTAGTCGCCCGTGAGGCTCGCGGGGTTGGCGGCCACCTCCGCGGGCGTTCCCTGCGCCACCACGCGCCCGCCCCCGGCACCCGCGGCCGGCCCGATATCCACCAGATGGTCGGCGGCGCGGATCGCATCCTCGTCATGCTCCACCATCAGCACGGTGTTGCCGAGATCGCGCAGGCGCTTCAGCGTCGCCAGCAGCCGCTCGTTGTCGCGCTGATGCAGGCCGATGGAGGGCTCGTCCAGCACGTAGAGCACCCCGGTGAGGCCGCTGCCGATCTGCGAGGCCAGGCGGATGCGCTGCGATTCGCCGCCCGAGAGGGTGGCGGAGGAGCGGCCGAGCGAGAGGTAGTCGAGGCCGACATCCACCAGGAACTGCAGACGCTCCTCGATCTCGCGCAGGATCCGGCGCGCGATCTCCTGGCGCTGCGGCGTCAGCGTGGCGAAGACCCCGGCGAACCACTCACGCGCCTTGCGGATGGAAAGCTCGCTCGCCTCGCCGATGTGCTTCCCCGCGACCTTCACCGCCAGCGCCTCCGGCTTCAGGCGGTAGCCGCTGCAGGCGGGGCAGGGCTTCTCCGCCTGGTACCGCGTGAGGTCTTCGCGCACCCAGGGGTTGTCGGTCTCGCGGTAGCGGCGCTCCAGATTCGGCAGCACGCCCTCGAAGGGCTTCTTCACGTCATAGGCGCGCAGCCCGTCCTTGTAGCGGAGCGTGACCACCTGGTCCCCGGTGCCGTGCAGGATCGCCCTGCGCACGGCGGCGGGCAGGTCGCCCCAGGGGGTGGAGGTACTGACCTTGAAGTGCCGCGCCAGGCTTTCCAGCGTCTGGTCGTAATAAGGGGAGGAGGCGCCGGCCCAGGGCGCGATGGCGCCTTCGGACAGGCTGCGCATGTCGTCCGGCACCACCAGCATCGGGTCGAAGAAGGTCTGGGTGCCGAGCCCGTCGCAGGTGGGGCAGGCGCCTTGCGGGCTGTTGAAGCTGAACAGCCGCGGCTCGATCTCCTCGATGGTGAAGCCCGATTCGGGACAGGCGAATTTGGCGCTGAACACCGTGCGCTCGCCGCTGTCGGCGTTCTCGGCATAGGCGATGCCATCGGCCAGCGCGAGCGCCGTCTCGAAGCTGTCAGCAAGTCGCGGCGCGATGCCCTCGCGGACCACGATGCGGTCCACGACGACCTCGATGTCGTGCTTCAGCTTCTTGTTCAGTGCCGGCACCTCGGTGATGAGGTGGAGCGTGCCGTCCACCTTCACCCGTTCGAAGCCGCGGCGCTGAAGCTCCGCCAGCTCCTTGCGGTACTCTCCCTTCTTGCCGCGCACCACGGGGGCGAGCAGCAACAGCCGCGTGCCCTCGGGCATGGTCAGCACGCGATCCACCATCTGGCTGACCGTCTGCGCCTCGATCGGCAGGCCGGTGGCAGGCGAATACGGCACGCCCACCCGCGCCCAGAGCAGGCGCATGTAGTCGTGGATCTCGGTGACGGTGCCGACGGTGGAGCGCGGGTTGTGGCTGGTGGTCTTCTGCTCGATGGAAATGGCCGGAGACAGCCCCTCGATGCTGTCCACATCCGGCTTCTGCATCAGTTGCAGGAACTGGCGGGCATAGGCCGAGAGCGACTCGACATAGCGCCGCTGGCCCTCGGCATAGATCGTGTCGAAGGCGAGGGAGGATTTGCCCGAGCCGGACAGCCCGGTGATGACCGTGAGCGTTCCGCGCGGGATGTCGAGGTCGAGGTCCTTCAGGTTGTGCGTACGGGCGCCGCGGATACGGATCGAACCGCCGGCGAGCGAGGCGCCGGCGGCCGGCGCGGGAGTATCGGGTCCATCCATCGGCGCGCGCTCCATGGGGCCGGCGGGGCCCAAGTTCGCATTGTGTTCCAGGGTGTTTGCCACCATATTGAACGGGCGGGAAGGGGGCCTTCGAACCCTCCCTTCGCGCCCTCCGGGCTGGCCGCGGGGCCGCCCGGAAGCTAGTGTGCGAGTTCGAATTGCGAAGGTCGTTACGGCATGGCCGGCAGCGTCAACAAGGTCATCCTGATCGGGAATCTGGGGAAGGACCCGGAAGTCCGGAATACCCAGGACGGCAGCAAGATCGTCAATCTCACCCTCGCCACCAGCGAGACCTGGAATGATCGGGCGAGCGGCGAGCGCAGGGAGCGGACCGAATGGCACCGCGTGGTCATCTTCAACGACCGGGTTGCCGACGTGGCCGAGCGCTTCCTGCGCAAGGGGCGGAAGGTCTATGTCGAGGGCAGCCTGCAGACCCGGAAATGGACCGACCAGCAGGGGCAGGAGCGCTACACCACTGAGGTGGTGATCGGCCGCTTCAACGGCAACCTGACGCTGCTCGACAGCGGCGGAGCGGGCGGCGAGATGGCCGAGAGTGGCGGCTTCGGCGGTGGTGAGCGGGGCGGCCGCTCCGGCGGCTTCGGGGGTGGCGACCGCGGCGGTGGCGGCGGGCGTGGCGGCTGGGACAAGCCGCGCGGCGGCGGCAGCAGCAGCGATCTGGACGACGATATTCCATTCTGAGACAGGCGGCAGCGCCGGCTGAGGGGCCGGCGCCGCGCGGACAAGGACACAGTACAGCGTGAGCGAGACTGAAGACGGCACGGGCGGGGCACGGCCGGAGGATGCCGTGCCCGTGGCGCTCGAGGAGGAGATGCGCCGCTCCTACCTCGACTATGCGATGAGCGTGATCGTCGCGCGCGCCCTGCCGGATGTGCGCGACGGGCTGAAGCCGGTGCACCGGCGCATCCTCTACGCGATGCACGAGAGCGGCTACACCCACGACAAGGCGCACCGCAAGTCGGCGCGCGTCGTCGGCGACGTCATGGGCAAGTACCACCCGCATGGCGATGCGGCGATCTATGACGCCATGGTGCGCATGGCGCAGCCCTTCGCCATGCGCGTGCCGCTGATCGACGGGCAGGGCAATTTCGGCAGCATGGACGGCGATCCGCCGGCGGCCATGCGGTACACCGAGGTGCGCCTGGCGCGCGCCGCGGCCTCGCTGATCGAGGGCATCGACGAGGATACGGTCGACTTCCAGCCGAACTACGACGAATCGGCGGAGGAGCCGCGGGTGCTGCCGGCCTCCTTCCCGAACCTGCTGGTCAATGGCGCCGGCGGCATCGCCGTGGGCATGGCGACCAACATCCCCACTCACAACCCGGGCGAGGTGATCGACGCCACCCTGGCCTTGATCGCCGATCCGCAGACGCCGCTTGAGCGGTTGATGCAGATCATCCCGGGGCCGGATTTCCCGACCGGCGGGCTGATCCTGGGGCGGGCAGGCATCCGCGCAGCCTTCGAGACGGGCAGGGGCTCCATCCCGCTGCGCGCGCGCTGCGAGATCGAGGAGATGCGCGGGGGGCGCCAGGCGATCGTCGCCACGGAGATCCCCTATCAGGTGAACAAGGCGTCGCTGATCGAGAAGATTGCCGAACTGGTGCGTGCCAAGGCGATCGAGGGCATCTCCGACCTGCGCGACGAGAGCGACCGTGATGGCCTGCGCATCGTCATCGAGCTGAAGCGCGACGCCACGGCCGAGGTGGTGCTGAACCAGCTCTACCGCCTGACGCAGCTGCAGACTTCCTTCCCCGTCAACTTCCTGGCGCTGCTTGACGGACGGCCGCAGCAGATGGGGCTGCTGGACGCGCTGCGCGCCTTCATCGGCTTCCGTGAGGAGGTGATCCTCCGACGTTCCCGCTACCGCCTCGCCAAGGCGCGTGAGCGGGGCCACCTGCTGATCGGCCTGGCCATCGCGGTTGCCAATATCGACGAGGTGATCCGCCTGATCCGCGCCAGCCGCGACCCGGCCGAGGCGCGCGTCGCGCTGATGGCGCGCGACTGGCCCGCCGGCGATGTCGGCGCGCTGCTGGCGCTGGTCGAGGATGCCGGCAACGTCGTGACAGAGGAGGGCACGGTCCGCCTGACCGAGGCCCAGGCGCGCGGCATCCTGGCGCTCACCTTGCAGCGCCTTACCGGCCTTGAGCGCGACAGGATCACCGGAGAGCTGGAGGAGGTTGGCGCACGCATCCGTGAGCTGCTGGAGATCCTCGGCAGCCACCCGCGCCGCATGGAGGTGATGGCCGAGGAGCTGCGCGCCGTCCGGGCCCAGATCGCGACGCCGCGGCTGACCGAGATCCTCGAGGCGGCCGCGGAGCTTGACGACGAGAGCCTGATCGAGCCGGGCAACATGGTCGTCACCCTGACGCGCGACGGCTATGTGAAGCGCACCTCGCTCGAGACCTTCCGCGCCCAGCGGCGAGGGGGGCGCGGACGCAGCGCGGCGGCGACCCGGCAGGACGACGTGGTGATGCGCAGCTTCATCGCGCACACCCATCAGTGGGTGCTGTTCTTCACCAGCCGCGGCATGGCCTTCCGCGAGAAGGTCTGGCAGTTGCCGGAAGCAGGGCCTACCAGCCGCGGCCGCTCGCTGCGCCAGGTGCTGCAACTGCGGGAGGGCGAGCAGGTGACGGCCGTGCTGCCCCTGCCGCAGGACGAGGCCCTGTGGGACAGCCTGCACCTCGTCTTCGCCACCGCCTCGGGCAATGTGCGACGAAACAGGCTCTCGGACTTCCGCAACGTGCGGGCGGCGGGGCTGATCGCGATGAAGCTGGAGGACGGGGACGCGCTGATCGGCGTGCAGACCTGCCGCGAGGGCGATGACGTGCTGCTTGCCACCCGCAAGGGGCGGGCCATCCGCTTCGTTGCCGAGGCGGAGACGCTGCGCGTCTTCGCCGGCCGCGACAGCTCTGGCGTACGTGGCATCCGCCTGGCCGACGGCGATGCGGTGATCGCGCTTTCCGTGCTGCGCCATGTCGAGGCGACGCCGGCCGAGCGCGACGCCTATATCCGCCTCGCTGCGCAGCGTCGCCGCACGAATGGCAATGGCGCCGAGGAGGCCGAGCCTCCCGTGGCCGAGGAAGGGGCTGAGGAGCCGGGCGCGGAGATCACGCTCTCGCCGGAGCGGGTGGCGGCGCTGGAGGCAGCCGAGGAGATCATCCTGGCCGTCACCGATGGCGGCTTCGGCAAGCGCAGCCTGGCCTACGACTTCCGCGTCACCGGCCGCGGCGGGCAAGGGATCGAGGGTATCACCCTCAGCCGCCGCACCGGCCGGGAAGTGGTGGCGACCTTCCCTGTGCGGCCCGGCGACGACATCATGCTGGTGACCGACACGGGCCGCCTCATCCGGCTGCCGGCCGACCAGGTACGCTTGACGCGGCGGCGCAGCCTGGGCGTCATGCTGCTCCGTCTGGATGAGGGGGAACGCGTGACAAGCTGCTTTCCGGTCGTGGACGACCAGGGCGAGGCCGGGCCCGACGCCGGCGCCACGCAATCCGGCGCGCTCGCTGCGACCGAGCCGCCACTCGGCGAGACGCCGCCAGGGGATGCCAGCGATGGCTGAGCGTACCGGTGTCTATCCCGGCACCTTCGATCCGGTGACCAACGGCCACCTCGACGTCATCGGCCGTGCGGCGCGGCTGGTGGACCGGCTGGTGGTGGGCGTGGCGATGAACGCGGGGAAGGGGCCGCTCTTTCCGCTGGACGAGCGGGTCGAGCTGGTGAAGTCGGAAACCGACGCGGTGGCCGCACGTACCGGCACGGTCATCGAGGTCGTGCCTTTCGAGGGGCTGCTGATCGATTTCGCGCGCTCCGTCGGCGCGCAGATGATCGTGCGTGGGTTGCGCGCTGTTTCGGACTTCGACTACGAGTTCCAGATGGCCGGCATGAACCGCCGCCTCGACACGGAGATCGAGACGGTGTTCCTGATGGCGAGCGAGACCAACCAGTTCATCTCCTCCCGGTTCGTGAAGGAGATCGCGCGGCTCGGCGGCGACGTCGCGAGCTTCGTGCCGAAGCTGACGCTCGCCCGCACCATGGCACGCGTGCGCGAGCCGGTGCAGGACTGATCCACTGCAAAAGGAATTCGTGATGCGCCGTCGTGCATTCGCCGGCCTTGCCCTTGCTGCGCTTTCGGCGCCGGCGCTGGTCCGCGCCCAGGGGCAGGAGCGGCTGGAGTTCACGCTGAAGGACGATGGGCGGGTGCTGATCGAGCTTCTGCCCGATGTCGCGCCGAAGCATGTGGAGCGGATCAAGGCGCTGACGAGTCGTGGCCTCTACGACGGTACTCCCTTCCACCGCGTGATCGAGGGCTTCATGGCCCAGGGCGGCGATCCCACCGGCACCGGCATGGGAGGCTTCCGCGACCGCGGCTTCGAGGATCTGCCGGCGGAGTTCACCAACCGCTACCGCTTCATCCGCGGCACCTGCGGCATGGCGCGCAGCCAGAACCCGAACAGCGCGAACAGCCAGTTCTTCATCATGTTCGCCCCGGCACCGAGCCTGGACGGGCAGTACACGATCTGGGGTCGTGTGATCGCCGGCATGGAGGCGGTGGATCGGATCAAGCGCGGCGATCCCGCCCGGAATGGTGTCGTGCAGAACCCGGACCGGCTGATCCGCGCTAGGCTTGTTGGCGCCTGAACCCACCAGGGAGGACGAGATGAGCGACGAGGCCGGCACCCCCGCCGAACCCATCCCCACCGAGACGACGCCCGACCCGAAGGCTGCCGAGCGCGAGAACACGCTGATCCTGGAACTGAAGGACGGCAAAGTGACGATCGAATTGCGGCCCGACCTGGCGCCGCAGCATGTGGAGCGCATCAAGACGCTGGCGCGCGCGGGCTTCTACGACAACACGCCCTTCCATCGTGTGATCGAGGGCTTCATGGCCCAGGGCGGCGACCCCACCGGCACTGGTACGGGCGGCGCGCGGGAGCAGGGCTATGCCGACCTGCCAGCGGAATTCTCGCCGCCCGGCAAGGCCCGCTTCGTGCGCGGCACCTGTGGCATGGCACGCACCATGAATCCGAACAGCGCGAACAGCCAGTTCTTCATCATGTTCGCTCCGGCTCCCAGCCTGGACGGGCAGTACACGATCTGGGGCCGTGTGATCGCCGGCATGGAAGCGGTGGACCGGATCAAGCGCGGCACCGGACCGAATGGCATGGTGCAGGAGCCCGATCGGCTGGTCAGTGCGCGCGTTGCCGCTGACCTGCCGGCAACTTGACAGCGCTGCCCCTGCGCGCTGAAGGGCGTGTGGCGAGCCGGTAGCTCAGCTGGTAGAGCACGGGACTTTTAATCTCGTGGCCGTGGGTTCGAATCCCACCCGGCTCACCACAGGCACCGAGGCCAACCGCTCTCCCGCCAGATCCTCACCCTTCTGTGTCGCGGGTCTGCCGAGACGCTCGCGTCGGACGTGTTGTGTTGGCTTGCGGAACGAGCGCTGAGTTCGGTCCGCGGAGGGCCTGTTTCTCCGGACCTGGGGACTTGGCCGTTCGAGGCCCCAGGTCGGGGGCCAAGTAAGTCAGAGGCTTCGGTGCGGCGGTAGTCGCTAGAGTTCGAATAACGTTTGAGGGGCGGTACGCTCCACGTCCCGTAACTCGCTATCCGAATGTCCAATCGCTCTGGTCAAGGCGGCACGGGCCGGCTCTGGGTACCTCGCGACCCCAGCGCGACAAGGGGGCGCCTGATGGACGAGACTGAACTCTGTCCGTCCTCCACCGCCAACTTGTTCAAGATTTCGGTGCCGCTCATCGCCGCGAGCTGTCTGCTGTGGCTCGCAGCCCCGGCCTATGCGTGGCTGGCGGCCTTCGCGGTGACGCTCGGGCTCGGCTATGGCCTGCGTTTCGCCCCTATGCCGGCCATGCTGATCGAGCAGTTCAGGGTACAGCATCCCGGCGCGATTCTCGGCATCTTCTTCATGGCATCAGGTGTCGCTGCTGTACTTGGGCCGCCGCTGCCCGGGCCCGTTCTGGACGTGACTGGCGGTCACGCCTGGGGGATCGGCTTCGCGCTGGCCATCGGCGTGCTCGGCTTTCTCGCCGTGGCGCCGCTCCGGCTCGCCTGCGAGGAACTGGCCTGCAAGGGGTCCGCATCGTCCGGCCTCCGGCGCTCCGATTGACCGCGCCGGCCGGGACGATAGGGTCGGGTGGCGGGACCGCTTCGCATCGTCATGCCAGCCCGTGCACGGCGGCACGTCGGATAGGATAACGCACATGCTCGCGTCCTCGGGGCGCCAGATCACGCTCGTCCTCTGCGCGGCCGAGGTGCTGACGATGCTGGGCTTCTCCGCCTTCGCCGTGCTCCTCGCCCCGTTGCGCGATCTGTGGGGTCTCAGCAACGCCGAGGCGGGTCTGATCGGCGGGGCCTTTTTCGCAGGCTACACGGTCGCGGTTCCCGTCCTCGTCAGCCTGACGGACCGGATCGATGCGCGGCGTGTCTGGGCTTCGGGCGCCGTCCTGGCGGCTACCGGCAATGCCGGCTTCGCCGTGCTGGCGGACGGCCTGCCCGTGGCCCTGCTGTGTCATGCGCTCGCCGGGGCAGGTCTCGCCGGGACCTACATGCCGGGGCTGAGGCTCCTCGCTGACCGACTGGAAGGGCGCGCCCAGTCGCGGGCCGTCGCCTTCTACACAGCGAGCTTCGGCGTGGGCACGGCGTCGTCCTATCTCCTCGCCGACTGGATCCTGCGCACCGCGACGTGGCGGCTCGCCTTCGGTGTGCCAGCGGCAGCGACCCTTCTCGCGCTCTGCTTGGTCCTCCTCTGTGTCCGCCCGGCGCCGCGACGGCTCCATCCATCGACGCGTCTGCTCGACTTCCGCCCCGTGCTCCGGAATCGCCATTCGGTCGCCTACTCGCTCGCCTATCTGGCCCATAGCTGGGAACTCTACGCGGTGCGCGCCTGGCTTATCGCCTTCCTCAGTTTCGTCGCCGGCGACCAGGCCCTGCGCTCAGGCTGGCCCGCACCCGCGGTGGTCGCCTTCGCTGCATCCGCCCTGGGCATCGCCTCGATCGTGCTCGGCGGCGAATGCTCGATCCGCTTTGGTCGCAAGAGGACGGTGAGCTTGCTGATGTCGCTCTCCGCCCTGGCCGGCGCCGCCCTCGGCATCCTGGGGGAGAGCTACGCGCTCGCCGTGATGCTCGCGCTGCTGCATGGTCCGTTGATGACGAGCGAGAGTGCATCAGTCACGGCCGGTGCCCTGGGCAACGCCGACCCGTCCTATCGCGGCGCCACCATGGCGTTGCATTCCATGCTCGGCTTCGCTGGTGGCGTGTTCGGTCCGGTCATGTTCGGGGTGGTGCTGGACCTGGCGGGGGGCAGCGGCGTCCCAGGTGCCTGGGCCTGGGCCTTCGCCGGACTGGCCGCCGCGACGCTGGTCGGACCGCTCGCTCTGCTGGTCCTGCGGCCCGCGGATCTGCCAGGCGATGGGGGAAGGGATGCGGGCCCCCCGACGCCATCAATCAGCCAACCTGCGGCAGTCACTCCGGGTGACCGTAACGCTGCCTGACGCCCATCTAAAACCACCTCCACGGCATCCCCCGCACGGGCACCTTGCGGCCGCCCTCGCGTGCGGACCATCCGGCGTCCGTCTTCGGAGGTGGGCGGGCATGCCGCATAGGTCCGGAACGGCGGCGCGGCGTGGCCTCGAACGACCGTTGCCTGCCTCCCGTTGCGGGCGAACGGCACCGACGGACCCACGCTCGTGCACCGGCGCCCGTGCCGGACCGCGCGGGGCTGAGGTCATGGGCGGCCGGTCCCTCCGGCCACCACCCGCCGCGGGCGGGACGAGCAGGCATGGCGCCATAGCCAGGCGGCAGTGGCGGCGAGCAGCACGGTGGCTGCGGCGTTCGCCCAGGCCAAGGCATCCCAGCCGGCCCAGTTCCCGGGGCCGAGCGCGCGGATCAGCAGGGGCCCTGCTATCTGCCCGGCGGCGAAGGCCGCTGTCATCCGGGCCAGAAGCGGCGTCGGGTTGGCCGGGCGCAACTCGCGCGCCAGTTGCAGGCCGGCCATGGTGGCCACCATGAACGCCCCGCCGACCAGGACGGCGGAAACGGCCAGGGCCCACAGCGCACGGGTCGCAAGGATCGAGGCCGTGCCAAGTGCCATGGCGGCCTGGGCGAGCGCCCAGACGCGCCCGCGCGGCCAGCCCGAAAGCCAGCGCGCGGCGGCGGCGACGGACAAGGCAGCAGCCAGCCCGAACAGCGGCCAGGTGAGCCCGAACACCAGCGGGTCGGAGACCTGCTGCCGTGCCATGGCAGGCAGGAACGTCGCCGGAATGATGTAGCCGAAGCCGAAGGCGCCGTAGCACAGCACCAAGGCCCAGTGATCGCCCGGTGCGCTCGGCGCGGACGCCGTCGAGCCGCGCGCCCCCGTCGCTGGCGCAGGAGTCGGACCGTGATCCCGCAGACCGACGCTCACGACCACTGCGCCCGCGAAGGCCACCAGCCCCAGTTCCAGCCACAGCCAGCTGGCCGGCTGCCGCCCGCCGAGCCAGGCGAGCGCGCCGGCCAGCGCGATGCCCAGCCCGACCCCGCTATAGATCCAGGCGCCCAGCTCGGGGGCATGCCGCCGGGCCAGCTCGGCGAGGCACCACCCGCTCGCGCAGACCAGCGCCCAGGCGCTGAAGACCCCGGCCGCGGCGCGCAACACGGCGCCGATCAGGATGCCGGTCTCGCCGCCGGTCCACGCGACCGCCGCCGTGGTCAGCGCAACGCCGAGCAGAGCCAGCTGCAGGCCACGGCGCAGATCGCGCGAGAACCAGGTGGCAGTGAGGGCCCCGGCGAGGTAGCCGCCGTAGTTGGCCGCGGCCCACTCGGCACCGGCGGTGGTGCTCAGGGTGCCGTCGCGCAGCATCAGCGGCAGCAGCGGCGTGAACGCGAACCGGCCGACGCCCATGGCGACGGCGAGGGCAACGATGCCCCCGGCGACGATGGGCCATGCCGCGCGATCGGGATGGGTGGTCGGGAGGTGTTCGGTGTCCATAGGCGGCTCCGATGGGACACTTTCGAAGCCGCGTTGAAAATTGAATTTTCTGGAAGTATACTTCTTCAAATGAGAATGATGGACCTGGACGACCTGCACATCTTCCGCTGCGTGGTCAGGGAGGGTGGGGTGACGCGCGCGGCGGGCCGACTGCATCGCGTGCCTTCCAACGTCACGACGCGGGTCAAGCAGCTCGAGGAGCGGTTGGGCGTCACCCTGTTCCGCCGCCAGGGCCGCGGCCTGGTCCTCACCGATGCGGGCCGCACGCTGCTGGGCTATGCCGAGCGGCTGCTGCAGATGGCCGACGCGGCCGAGCAGGAGCTGCGAAGCGGCGGTGTGCGAGGCGTGCTGAGGCTGGGCTCGCTGGAGAGCGCCGCAGGCGCGAGGCTGCCGCCGGTGCTGTCTGCATTCCACGCCCTGTACCGGGACGTCTCGATCGAGCTGCAGACCGGGACGACGAGTGCGCTCCTCCGCCGGCTGGGGCGCTTCGAGATCGAGGCCGCCTTCGTGTCGGAGCCGTTCGAGAAGGGAGGGCTCTCGTCGGTACCGGCCTTTGAGGAGGAGCTGGTGCTGATCACTGCCAAGGGTGCTCCCGTGCTCCGCCGCCCGGCCGACCTGGGAGACCGGACGCTGGTGGCGTTCCCGCACGGCTGCTCCTACCGTCGGCGCTTGCTCGAGTGGTTGGCCGAGAGGGGCGCGTCGCCCGGGCCGATACTGGAGCTTGGCTCCTACCACGCGATCGTGGCCTGCGTGGCGGCGGGTGCCGGTGTCGCCATCGTGCCCGCGGAGGTGCTCGACCAGGCCGTACTGAGCGCTTCGGTGCAGCGTCATCCGATGCCGGCGCGGCTGCGCGTCAATCGGACGCACCTCGTGTGGTCGGGCGAGCCCAGTGCACCGCTGAAGGCCCTCATGGATCTGCTACCCCAGCCGCCTGTCAGCCATTGCGCGAATGACTGAGAGGGCCGCCCCAAGTGCCAGCAGATGCACATCGGCAGTGTGCCGCGACGATGCCTGGGTCCACATTCTGCCCATTGCCGCCCACGTCCACCCTGCTGCACCGCGCTCACCCAGCGCGAAGCGCCGCTCGCTGCCACTGCCACTCCACCGGCATGCCCTCCTGCAGCGCTGCCAGCGTCATCTCCTCAGGGTGCTGGTCGTCCAGGGCTGCCTCCACGATGCCCGACGCGAGCGACGAAAGCTGCAGGAGGCGACCGAGGTAGCCCTGGTCGATCTTCCCGGCTACCGCCAACTCGCCGAGGGAGGCTTAGCGGTCGCTCTGCAGGAGGCACTTCCACCGGCGCGCCCGGTCCAGCGCACCGCGGGGTGGTTAGGGCGCATGCTGGCCTGGCTCGCCCGCTTTCGGTGCCTTGCGCTCCGCTACGAGCGCCGCGACGATCTCCATCTCGCCTTCGCCGCACTCGGGTGCGCCCTCATCTGCCTCAACCAGATCAGGCGGTTCTGTTAGGCGCTCTTGGTGTCTGGCTCGAAACTCACTCATGCTTTCGCGTCAGGTCGTGATCAGCTTTTCGAGTACCTGATCTTCGGCGACGCCCTCGTCCGATCCGGCAACGAAGACGGCGACGGTGCGACCTCGGCCGTCACCGACGCACTGGTAGACTGCGCCGACGCTTCCAGGACCGCCTGCGGAGTGACCGACGACCTGAAGCGACTCAGCCATGCCAGGGCGCCGCATCGCTCCCATCATCAGCCCGAGGCCATAGCCCGTCGTTAGCCAGGGCCGCCCGGCCACCGGACCGCCGATCACATGGCGGTCCAGCAGCGCCGCGCGAGAAGCAGCCGTGAGCAGGTCGCTGCTCAAAAGACGATGGAGCGCGAGCGCCGCCTCCGTGACCGGACCGACGACGATGCCGTGAAAGGCCCATCCTGGATGGTAATCCTGCCCGCTCGCGAACACGGTCTGGCGCATATCCGCACGGGTTTCCGCAAGCCGGGACGCCCGAAGACCGAGGGGTGCCAGGACGAGCATGTGCAGTATTTCCCCTAATCCCGCACCGCAGGCGTTCTCGATCGCACGACGGACGATGAGATAACCGACATTCGAGTAAGCCCAGCCCGTCCCCGGCGCGAACATCAGCCGGTCGGCGGGAACGCGGGCGAAGACCTCTGCGTCGGCCCACGGTTCGTCGTCGCGCGCGACGGCCTCGTGGTATTCCGGCAGAGCGCCATAGTTGCCGACACCTGCACGATGCTGGAGCAGCATGCGAAGCGTGTAGGGCCGATCGGCGAGGGGCGCGTCGAGCGCGAGGCGACCGTCCTCGACCAGCCGAAGCGCACAGGCCGCGATCAGGGTCTTGGTGAAGCTCCACCAGGGCACGACGGCCCGCGAGGCTCCATCCTTGACGTTGCCCTCGGCGTCCACGACCGCGCTGTAGCGGATCGCCATTTCCACACAGTCAGTTAGGTAGCGAAGCGTGTCAGTAAAGGGCGAGCCGCAGGCCGGCGGCAAACGATTCAGGGAAGGCCGCGGCGCGGGCCTTCCGGCATCGGAAGTTGCTTGAGAGGATTGAGGCATGCCAGCTCGTGAAGCAGCGCAAGTTCCGAACTGGATGAATGTTCTGTCGGGGCAAACGGGTT
>Ga0180217_1001177_pt1 | contig 30778 bp, 26 predicted proteins | sample eDN3rd37CBELigOP_FD_128521 | JGI IMG/M metagenome (GOLD analysis project Ga0180217, IMG submission 128521) | Enriched Organic Plus compost microbial communities from Emeryville, California, USA - eDNA 3rd pass 37_C BE-Lig OP (version 2) (version 2) ... | reverse complement strand
TGCCCTACGAGCACAACGCCCTCATCAACCCCCTCCACCCGAAACCGAACAGCCTCAAGATCCTCCGCAGCGCCCGCATCCGACTCGACCAACACCCAACCCGCCCCTGACCTCGCGAGGTCGACCCCCTGAGCCCCAGCCGCCGTGAAGTTCCGCGTCCGGGGGCGCGCAGCGGCCAAGGGGTAGAGAGGGGCGCGGTCGCGTCGGAGCCGAACTCCCATACGAACCGCTCGCGGAGCGCTCTCCTCAAGCCAACGTCGGGGACTTCCATGACCGTCCCGTCGCCGCAAGCGCCGGCGGAGGCCTACGTGCTCTCCGCGGAGAACGGCAGCGTGACTATCGCTATCCACGCGCCCACTGTCGAGCACTCCCTTCGGCGCATGCACCCCCTTGCATCTCCAAGTGCCGCCCACCAACTTAGCGCCCACGTCTGCGTCTCGTCATGGTCCAGCGCTTGTATGGCCGCTACGGCATTGTGTCTGCGGCGGTCGCCTCGGAAGGCGGCGGTGGCGTCGGTGCAGGCCTAGCAGCGAGGCGTCACGCCGGGATGGTTCGCTCGAACCCAGCTGGTGCGTTTTGACCAAGGCTGGGCCGTCACGGATCTCACGTATCGTCAGCCTATCGAAATCCTCTAACGCCCCGGAAACAGCGCCTCCGGTTGACTGGTCGCATGCGAGCGACCGAGATCGAAGTTTCGACCCCGCCCTGGACGCGGACGCCATGGCCCGACCAGCTGGAAGGCGCCGAGGCGGCTGTCGTGTCACCACCAACTCAACGAGAGCGCAGCGCCGCGGTGACACGGTGGCCGCCAAGGCCTGAACCGCTCAAGGCTCCCGAGAGGGCCGCGATAACGGTGTTCGGCTGCGAGCCCCTCGAAGCCAACCTGGTCAGGGACGTCGCGGCGCTCCTCGGCGTGCCCGTCGTGACCCTCGCCGCGCACGCCTCGGAGGAGAACGCCGCGCTGGCCGGCGGCGCGCTATGCGTGAGCGTCAGCCACAAGACGCGGGTCACGAACGAGGCGCTGCTCGCCCTCAAACAGGCCGGCGTGAAGCTGGTCTCCTCTAGGAGCATCGGACTCGACCACATCGACGTCGCCTACGCCCAGAGCGTCGGCCTCGAGGTGCGCAACGTCGCCTACTCGCCTTACGGAGTCGCCGACTACACCACGATGCTGGTCCTGATGGCCGTGCGCCGCGCGAGGGTCGCGCTCCGCCGCGTCGACGCCCGCGACCTCCGCCTCGGTGACCCTGGCAAAGCCATGCGCGACCTGACCGTAGGGGTGGTCGGCGCCGGACGGATCGGACGGGCGGTGGTCGAAAGGTTGCGGGCCTTCGGCTGCCGCGTCATCGCCCACGACCACCGCCCCAAGGGCGCGGTCGAGCACGTGCCGCTCGATGAGCTTCTGGAGGCGAGCGACGTCGTCACGCTGCACGTGCCCCTCACGCCCAGCACCCGCCACCTTCTCGACCGCGGGCGCATCGCGCGCATGAAGCCTGGCGCCGTGGTCGTGAACACCAGCCGCGGGGCGCTGATCGACACCGCCGCCCTGCTGGCGGCTCTCGAATCGGGGCGGCTGGGCGGCGCGGCCCTCGACGTGCTCGAGGGAGAGGAGAACGTCTTCTACGCCGACCATGGCGGCCGGCGCCTGGAGCATCCGCATCTCGAGCGCTTGTTGGCGATACCGAACGTGATCGTCACGCCGCACGCCGCGTTCCACACAGATCGCGTGCTCAGGGAGATGGTCGAGGGTAGCCTCCGTGACTGCGCACGCTTCGTAGCGGAGGCCGGCCATGACCGGTAAGCCGCGAGTCTTGATCCTCTTCGGTGGAGCCTCCGAGGAGCACGACGTCTCCGTGAAGTCGGCGCGCCACGTCGGCCGCTGCCTGGACGCGGAGAAGTACGAGCTCGTTTGGGTCGGAATCACGCGCTGTGGCGAGTGGCGGTCGTGCAAGGGACCGGAGGAGGGCTGGGAAGGTGGCCGACCGGCCATGCTCTCCCCGGACAGGAGCGTGCACGGGCTGCTTGTCGCGGGCCCCGGCGGCTGGGAGGTCGTCAGGGTCGACGTCGTCCTGCCGCTCCTGCACGGTGAACAGGGCGAGGACGGCGCGATCCAAGGACTGCTAGAGCTCTCTGGCGTCCCTTACGTCGGTTGCGGCGTCCAGGCCTCGGCGCTCTGCATGGACAAGTCCCTCGCCTACATGGTGGCGCGAAGCGTGGGCGTCGCCACGCCGCGTTTCCACGTCCTCCATGAGGGCGAGTCGCTAGGCGCTGCGCCGCTCCCGTACCCGGTCTTCGTTAAGCCGGCGCGTTCCGGTTCGTCGTTCGGGGTCAGCAAGGTGAGCATGCTTGAGGAGCTGGAGCCGGCGATCGCGGAGGCTCGACGGTACGACGCGAAGGTGCTCATAGAGGAGGCGGTGGTAGGCAGCGAGGTCGGCTGCGCCGTGCTGGGTGCTGGCGGCGAACTGGTCGTGGGCGAAGTCGACCAGGTCGCCTTGACCCACGGCTTCTTCCGCATCCACCAGGAAGCCGCCCCGGAGTCAGGCTCGGAGAACTCCAAGCACCTCGTGCCGGCAGATATAGGCGACGAAGCGCGAGCTCTCGTCGTGAAGACGGCGAAGACCCTGTACCGCACCCTAGGCTGCCGAGGGTTGGCGCGGGTCGACATGTTCCTGAAGCCCGACGAGACGGTCGTTCTCAACGAGGTGAACACGATGCCCGGCATGACGTCGTACAGCCGTTACCCGCGGATGATGGCCGCCGCAGGGCTGTCCCTGGGCGAGGTCGTCGACCGGCTCCTCGCGCCGGCGCTAGCGGGAGGCGCCCTGTGACCTGGCGGGCCGGCGACGCCAAGGGGCGGCCTGCGACACGAGGCCCGGCCCTGGGAGAGCTTGGACGCGACCCGGCGGGGGAGGGGGCGGGCTTCACGCCCGAAACTGCGCCCTCGAGCGCGCTCCCGGACGGCTTCGCGTACCTCGACGAGGTCGTGCCGGGCGCGCGGTGGGAGGTCCGATACGCGACCCGCGACAACTTCACGGGCGAGCCCGTGGACGGCTACCTGGTGAACCGGATCGTGGGCGCACGCGAGCTGGTCGCGGCGCTCGCGCGAGTGCAGGAGGAGGCGGCCTCGCTCGGCCTGGGCGTCTACGTCTGGGATGCTTACCGCCCGCGACGCGCCGTCGAACGATTCGCTCGGTGGGCGCAGCAGCCCGAGGACGGCAGGACCAAGCGCCGCTACTACCCGAACCTGGACAAGCGCGAACTTTTCGAGAAGGGATTCGTGGCTGCGCGTTCGGCGCACAGCCGCGGCGGCGCCGTCGACCTCACTCTCTGCGACCAGGCGACGGGCCAGCTCCTCGACATGGGGACGGACTTCGACTTCATGGACCCACTGTCGCGCCACGGCGCTGCCCAAGTAGGACGCGTCGCGGCCAGGAACCGCCGCCTGCTCCGTACCGTGATGGAGGCATGGGGTTTCACCCCTTACGAGCTCGAGTGGTGGCACTACACCCTGTTGAACGAACCGTTCCCCGACGCGTACTTCGACTTCCCCGTCAGGTGACGCGACCGTCGCAGATGCTCGCGGGAGCGGCCCAGCCTGCGCAGCGCCCGATACTCACCCCGCCGTCGACGCCACCTGCGCAGCGCGGCCACCGGGCCGTTCACCATCTTCCGAGCTCTCAGCCGGCGGCGGCCGCACCGCCACGACCAGTCCTCCGCCGGGGCGCGGGGCGAGGGTGACGTCGGGGCCGAACCCCGTGGCTTTGCCCTCGAGCCTGTCGACTGCGGTTGGCGCGAGGATCGGCGTCCCGCTGGCTGACGCGACGATGCTTCTCGCAACCTCGTCGGCGGAGGGCCGGGGGATGTCCCGGTCGAGGACGGCGACGTCGTCCTCGGTGACGGTCAGTAGCTTGAGCGCCGTCTTGTCGTCGCTTGCGACGTCGGCGACTATAGCCTCCAGCCTCAGGCTGTCGCGGATCGCCGCCGCCATCAGGGGCTCGTCTTCGATGAGGAGAACGCGCCCGGCAAAGATGTGAAGGGCCCTCAGGCGTCCACTCGCCTTAGCGAACCACGAACGGCGACGCGTCGACCAGCGACCGCTCCGCTCCACGGTCGCGGCAGTTCGCCTGAAGGCTTAGTCTTCGCGGCCCGGAGGGTCGACGGCCGCAGCCTCGGAGGGGGCGTTTCGCGCCTGGCCTCCTACGTGAGCTGCGTAGCCCCGGGCGCCTCCGCTTCGTCGGAGCGCCGGTGCGCGCGCCCGCCGGGCATCTTCGGCGTTAGAGGGCTCCGGCCGACACGGGTTGCTTCCACCCCCATGCCTGCTGCCTCTTTGATGGCTGCGGGTGCCAAGTGAGGCGCGGAAGCGAGCGGGTCACACGACCTGCAATCCTCGTGGGAACGGCTCGGTGGGGAAGCGGTTCACTGGGCGGCAAGTCCTCCACACGCGTCATGCCGGACCGGGCGGGGCGCTCGTCCGACCCATCAGGTTGACGCGGCAGCGAGGGTTGCTAGAGTGCATGTAGTTGTGACAATTCGCCGCGTGAGGGGGCGCACATGCAGACCATCACGGGATACTTGTTCGTGCTCGGGGGGCTCGTCCTGGCGGGGGGCCAGACCGTCGCGCTTCTTCGCCAGTTGTTCGGTGACGAGCGTATGAAGATCGAGGGCGTCGGGGACTTTGTTTCGGCCTTGGTGGAGAAGCTTCCGGCCGCCGCGGTCGCCTTGGCCTTCACGTGGTTCGGCGCCTACTTGCTCCGGTGGCAGGTAGGCCCGCCGGCGTAGCCTCGCTCCTCCGGTTCCCGGTCAAAGCGCCACCCCGACGCTCATGGGCGACGGGGCGACCGCCACGGATCCGCTCGCCCCGTCGGGACGCGGCCCTGCAGGTGGCGATGGCTGCTCGCGCCTTCGCCTTGGGTGGGCGGGGCGCTGAGGTGAGACGCGTGATCGCGCCGCCGTGCTGGTACTTCGACCTGTCCTGCTCACGAACCCTTCGTGGAACCCGGCTCGTTGGGAGGTATAGTTCGCCCAAACCTGCCGCCTGACCTTCCACCAGCGCGCATTGTGAGGAGGCTAGTCATGGCGTTTGGACCCAGCGCGAGCTCACGCCGCCTTCATGCCGGTGCCTCGTTGCCGCTTCTCGCGGTCGCTCTGCTGCTGACCTCCTGCCAGCATCCGCCGCCGCCCTCGCCAGGCGGCGAACTCTTGATCGTCGAGCAGCTGGTTCCGGCGGCCACGGGAGGAACGGTCCATGTTCCGAACGGTGCCACGCTCACGATCCCACCGGGGGCGATGGCGGAGGACGCGCTTATCAAGGTCACGGTCCCCGCGGACACTGACGCCCTTCACTTAGCCGACGTGTACAAGCTAGAGCCGGACGGCCTGACCTTCTCCGTCCCGGCTACGCTGACGATTCCCTTGCCCGTCGGCGCTGGGGGCGCGAAGGATGAGGCGGGGAACCCGCGCGTGACCGTGTTCTTGGTCAGCGACCTTAACGCGCCCTTCGACGCCGGCTCGGAGCTAGCCTTGTTCGACAAGGCCGAGGTCGTGGCTTGGGACGATGTGGCCGGCACCCTAAGCGTCGCACTCGACCACTTCACGTTCCTCGTCGCCTACAACCAGGTCGACGAGTTGGCGTACCTGGTCACGGACATCCCGCCCAGGTACTTGGAGCCCGCCGACCTGTTCTTCACCCTGACGAAGGTTGGGTTCCTCGGCTCGTTCGAGCAGGACGGACCTAACTGGGCGCCTGGACATGTGGGGGTGTTCGCGCCTCGTGCCGGGCGGGGAGTGGACCGGCGCTTCGGGCGGATCGTCGAGGCGACGCCGCCTAAGGTGGCCGAGTCGACCCTGGAGGACTTCAAGGCTGAACCTGGGCACCTGTTCCTCGGCGCGCACCGCGTGGCAGGCGGGCTGACTCCGGAGCAGCAGAAGCAGGCGGTCTCGTATTTGGACGCGCAGCGCGGGAAGGGTTACGCGGCGGTGCTGGGCCAGGGCAACTTGGCGGTGGACGCCTTCAGCTGCGTCGGGTTGGCGGAGTCGATGCTTGACAGCATCGGTCAAGGCGTCCTCGGCGTCGCTCAGGAGGCGCTTGTCTCGGCGCCGCTCGAGCTGTTCCGCGCCACGGCCCCAGTGCGCGAACTGACCCTGTACGCGGGCGAGCACTTGGACTTCCAGGTCTACGGCGTGGTGGTCGATCCCGCCTCGGTCGGGCCGGCTCCGCCGCTCGTTTCGCCGTGGGACTACTACTGCGCGTGCGAGTACGAGATCGCGGCGGGCAACCTGCCGAGCGGCGCTACTTTCACGGGCACGGAACCGCTTGACCACGGTCCAGCGGGGTCGTACACGTACCGCTTCTCGTGGACGCCTGGGGCGCAGCACGCCGGCCAAACGTTCAGAGTGACGCTTCAGATGGCCTACAAGGTCAAGTACCTGTTCAGCGAGGAGGAACGCTACCTGGCAGACGAGCTGGTGATCCGCGTCCTGCCTCTCTCGGGGGCGACGGTGACGGCCGTCGAGCTGCAGCACGACCTCGTGATGGGGGACGCGACGTGGTACGAGGCGGGCTCCGTCGTGCCACTAGATCGCATAGAAGGCGGCAAGGTCGTGGAGGGCCATGCGGGTTGCGGCGATGGCGAACCCCACCTGCACGCGGAAGCGGACGGGATTTATGTCGATGGCATCGGGCCGTTCCCTGACCCGAACCCGGCAGGCTGCGGCTACGGGACCATCGTGGAAGTGCCGGTGGAGCACCTGGACTGAGCAGTTCGTCCCCGGCGGCGAGGCCCAGAGCCTAGCCGCCGGCTTCTCAAGCGCGCCGCCTACTGCGACGCTGCTTCGCCTCGCACGCCGTGGACGCGTGCGGGCGGCGCTTGGCCTCCTCCTGGTTGGCGCGGGTACCGCTTCGGCTGCGGCGCCTCCACCGTTCGCTGGCCGACAGCGGCCGCACGACCAGCTTGTCAGCCCAGCCGACCATAGGTGCGCGGTTCGCCTGGCGGCCTGGCGTCGCCCAGGGGCGCCGTGCTCACGGGCGCGGCTTTCGGCCGCGCGACGCGGCGCTCATCCCGCGCAGCCCTCCACCTGCGGCGCAAGTGGGCTCGGAGTCCAGGTCCGTGGGCCGCCGATTCATCCAGTTGGCCAGACGCGACCGCATCCTTCGAGTCGGCAAGGTTCGAGGCGCGCAGGAGGAGAGCGCAGTCCGGCCCTGAGGCCGCTAAGGAGCGCTCCGAATCCCGCGGCGCTTGGGGCGCCTTCTCCGGAGCGTGTCGGATCGCGACCAGGGCCTTCGCTCGCGGTGGCCAGCACCCGATCAGCCGCCCGGAGGCCGTCGCGGCTGCCTACATGACGGACTGATTGGTCGTCTGAGGCGGTTCACGCCGCAGCGGTGCCTTGGGACCGTTCGATCTGCTCCTGTGCCTGGTTGCGGAAACGCAGCGGCGCGGAGATGTGGTGGAACGGCGCCTGCGATCCGCCTGTGCCTCTGATGACGACCGTCCCGAAGTCGAACATCCTGCCGAGGACGCCTTGGCTCACCTGGATGCCTTCTACCTTGGGTAGCAGGACCTCGAAGGACTGGCGCCGGATGAACCCGGTCTTGATCAGTAGGCGCTTGTTCGTGATGCCGAACTCCGACGTGGAGTAGTTGATGGCGGCTCCTATGCCCAAGAGCAGTCCGATTATGATGACGGGCGTCCCAAGCGCGGTGGCGCCCGCGGACGTGCAAAGCCACCCGACAAACAGCCAAATGGCGGGTCCCAGGAACACCATCCAGTGCAGCCGCGCTTGGTACTCCAACTTCTCATCGCGCAACAAGTTGCTTTCCAGGAAGCTCATGTTCCCCCCTTGGTCTGCCAGATAGGGCGCTTTTAGTGTCGTTTCGCGGCAGTCTACCTCTCATGAGAGCAGGGTCAACCTTGTCGGGGTCGCACTTGCGAGCGCCGCTCAGCCACGCCCCCGGAGAAGAGCCCGGGCCATCCGTCCTGATCCTTGTCTGCCTGGAGGCCGGCGGCGGAACGCTGGGCATGGACATGACGACGAGGTGGCGCTCGCGATCGCACGGAAAGCGCCGAGCTTGCTAGGGGGCGACGGTGTCGAGGTCACCTTCACCCGCAGCGGCGACCGCCGGACCCCCGCCGAGGGCCTCGCGCGGTACCTTGAGTCTGCCACCAGCAGGCTTCGGCGCACCTGCCCCTCGGCCCCCTTTCGCGTCCCGGTCCGAGATGCTTGCGAGCCTCAACGGGGTCCGAGAACGCTTTCGCTTCGCAGCCGCGCACCTGGACCGCGATGGGTCGCTCGGTCACGATGTCGTCCAGGCGACTTCCTTGAGCGCGAACGCCGCCTTAGGATGCTCTTCTTGTAACCGGAGACACCGGGCAAGAGGTAACTCGAGATGGCTCTGGTCTGCACACGTGAGCACGGCGTGACCTAGAGGTTGCATGGCTCTTACGCACCCGTTACGAATGCTGGATTATGGACTCGATGTCACCAGTACCCGCGTGGTTGACGCGGGGCGAGCGAGGAGCTCAGGAGTCGTGGACGTAGAGCTGCGAGAGGTACTCACCGCTGGCGTTGTCGAGGCCAATAGGGCGCTGTCGGAGCTGCGCGAGCAGTACGCTCCGAGGGTTCAAGGTTTGGAGTTCGGCCTGTCTCGCCCTGCGGCTGCGGTCGCCGCCTTAGGCGACGCCCTCGAGTTCGCTTCGCGCGAGCTTGGCGGCCAACCTCAGGGTCCCCTGGTCGAGCAGTGGTTCAATGAGACATTCGCTGTCGCGCACGACAACATGCATACGCTCGCAGACCTAGGTTACCTCTCCGTGGTCGAGCTGTTGCCGAGCATGTGGCTGCCCGGCTTGCGCCTGGAAGAGTTGGCTGGGCGTGCAGCGATCACCCGCTGGTGGCACGCGTCCGGGGAGGCGATGCGCGCGTACTTGGGCGTCACTCGGGCCCTGGTCGCCATCGTGCGCGCAGAACACGACGCTCGCGAACTTCCGGGCTCGTGGGACAGGAACCTGTTCGTCAGCGACGATCTCTTTGCCTCAGAGGACCGGGCGAAGCGCGAGGCCGCCAGGGTGTTGAGCTACCGCATATCTGGAGTCTTCATGCGCCTCGTGGGCTTCCAGTACGGCGTGTCTCTCTTCAACGGCGACAGCGATGCCCGCCGCATCGAGCTGGGCATCCGGGAACTGCTCGAGCTCTTCACCAAGCGCAAGGGCGCTCCGGCGTAAAGCTCCCTCAGCCTCGACCGCCTCTCCCGGGCATGCCCGCGGCGGCGACCGTTCGCCGGCCATCTGCAGGCGCAGAAGGCCATCCTCGGCTAGCCGAGCCTCTATCCTGCGGCTTCGCCGCTGGGGCTCGCCACGCGGTCTTGCTCCGCCGCGCAGCCGAAGCCCATCGATCTACCCGCCAGCCGCACGACGGCGGTGACCCCTACGCCGGCTCCTCTTCGCCGGCAACGCTCCGATCGCACGGCTCCGCTAGTTGCAGTCGCCTGGACACGCGGTTCCTGGGGCCGCCTGCTCGCCGAACCCGAGCACGTCCTGAAAGCGTAGCGACAGTGTAGGCCTGTACAGACCAGTCCGGGCGGGGCCGCCCGACGTTACAAGCCTGCACCACGGACCTTACCGACCTGTCTGTCTATCCCCGCAGCGCGGTCGAACAAGCCGGCGGCGCGGCGGGCCCATCACCACCGGAGCGGCGCGGTCCCTACCGACGGGCGCGTCTGACGCGCCCTTGGCGTCGCGCAGGCCGGCGGACGGCTTGCCTGTCGCACTCAGCCGCCATTACGCCCTGCGCCGTTCCTTGCGTCGTGTCCGATTCGAGTCGTGCGCGGTGACGCTCACGGACTCGCCCGCCTTCTGTTCGCGGACGGCGTCGAGCTGGGTAGCTGACATCCCGGCGCCTAACGGCTTCTTGCGTCACCCCTCGACGGTTCCTCGCACCTGGTGCCGCGCCCGTCGTGAGACCTCCGACCAACGGCCCAGATGCTTGGTCCTCGCCGGGGCCGTCGGCCGCGGCCCCGCCCGGCAGGACCTCAGGGGATTGCCCCGCCGATTCCCGCGTGGCGTCCTCGCGGACCAACGATTCGCGCCGCAGGAGAGATCCGGGTCTGGCAGGAGCACGGTTGCGAGTCATCGCGCCGGCGGCGCCAGCGACCAGGGCCTCGAAGCCGTTCCCAGTCACCTCACCGTCTTCCTCGTATCTATGGCCCTTGTCGCCCGAGCGCCGCTCCTCGAGCCCAGAGACTACCCCGGCCGACCTCTCGCTCTCGCTATACCCGCCGTGGCCGCGGTGGCGTGCCAGCGCGGCTTGGTAAGCGACCGCTGCGCGGCGGTCGGCCTCCTCGGCGCTCAACCCAGCCTCGAGCGCGGCGTCGAACGCGGCCTCGCTCTCGCGCGCGGCGCGCTCAAGCGCTTCGTTCCGCGCGCGTGCCGCCTGGACGGGGTCGATGCTCCGAGGTTCGTCTCCCCGGGTCGCGGTGTTAGCGAGGCCAGCGGCCTCGTCGAGCTTCGCCCTGAGCACGGTACGGAACGCGCGGGTGTTGCCCGGTTCGTTCATGGCCGCCCGGGCGGCACGGATCGCTTCTCGTTGCGCGTCCAGCGACAGATTCCCCCAGGCCTGTTCGCGGCGGGCATCCTCGCGGTAGAGCTCTGCGACGAAGCGGTCTCCGAGCGCGGTACGTACCTGCGGATCGAGCCCCGACCCGCGGCTCGGCTCTCTAGTCACTTCGCCCTCAGGAGCGGAGGTTTCTCCTGCTGAGCCCTCGTCTTTCGCTGCGTTGGCTACGCCGCCTGCGAGGGTCTCGCCGCGTGGCACGCGGGCAAGCCCGGCGGCGCGGTCTAGCTCTTCCTTGAGGAGCGTGACGAACGCTCGATTCTCGCAGCGGCTTGTCTTGTGGTCTTGCGCGCGCCCATACGCTGCTCTCTGTGAGCTCGCGTCCAGAGCGGGCCAGGCCGTCGCACGCCTCGGGTCCTCGGTGATCAGGTCCGCGAGTAGGCCCGCGAGCCTCCTCGCCACCTGTGGTAAGAGCCCTGTTCTTTCGCCTCGTGAAGTGGTGGCCTCAGCAGCAGCAGTCTCGCCGCGGGCGCTCCGCGTACTACTGCTGTCACCACGACTTCTTAAGCTCTTCTTGTAGTAATTCTTCTTAGCTGCACGTTCTCCGACCGCGGGAAACCCGACCACGGCAGCCTCGCTAGGAGCGCGTTCTTGCGTCTCTGACGCCTTCTGCGCCGTTGCACGTTTTCCGACCACGGCTGACCGGGAGCGCGGAGCCACCGTTGCACGTTTTCCGACCACGGCCGGAGCGGCGTCTGCTGAGCGCGCCTCGACAACCTCACCCTCTTGGGTGCCGATCCGGTAGTCGGCCACCAGGTAGACGGAGTTGGCGAAGGAGCCGTCGGGCCGGCGAGCCTGCATGACGTGATGGACGTACCCGGCTTCCTTGAGCTGGCCCATAGCGGTGCGAACGCCGTCTATCCCGTCGGTGGCGTAACGAGTGAGGCTGCGTTGACTGAAGTAGGTGCCCGGCGGGAAAGTGAACATGACCAGCAGCAGCCCCTTGGCTTTGAAGCTAAGGGCCGGATCGCGCATCGCGGCGTTACGGACCATCACGAACCGGTTGTCGGCGACGACAGTGACGACTTCGTCCTCGGGAAGCAGGCCTTCGCGGACGGGGGGCGGCGTCTGCCCGTAGGGCGTCTCGAAGACCTCGTAATCGACGTTGCTGAAGCGACCGCGCGATTGCCTGCGCTGGCCGTGGTCGATGAGGTAACCGACGGCCACGAGCTCGTCGATGCCGTTGTCGATCGCCGTTCGTCCATCGCGGGCGAAGCGTTGCAGCTGCTCCTTGTAGATGACCCAGTTGTCGTCGAAGCTCAACAGGAGACCGTGGAGGCCCTTCGCCTTGAGGCTGGTTCGAGGGTCGCGTGCGGCGTGGTGGCGGACGCGCACGAACCGGTCGCGTGGCGCGACGCGGAACGTGCTCATGCGCAGCGCTCCGCGACAGGCCGGGCGTCGCCGGTCTCGGCGCCGACTCGCGCCACTCGTAGCGTGGCCGTAGGGCTTCTATCCGTTCCCATGTGGGCTTTTCGAGGTTGAAAAGACCCCTTGGGTGCGCTAGCATCACCATTCGCAAGAACTGCGGTGCTAGCGCATCCGCGCTGATCCCCCTGGGTGCCACCGGGGGGATCGGTCATTTCTGCGCTCCCACGCGGCCGCGCCTTTCGGCGCGCCTAAAAGTGGGTAGCCCCAGCTCGCTTCGCCGGGTTCCTCTTTCACCCCTCCTTCCCGATGTCAGGGCCTGGGAAAGCCTGAGCCCGTCCGAAGCTACCACGAAACCGGGCCTGTCCAGCAAGGAATCGGTCGCGCCGGCAGTAACATCGAAGTTGAGAACCGCCGTGTAGAACGCGGTTCCCAGACCACACCAGACCGCGGTGGGATCAGCGGGGTCATGTTCGTTCGAGGCCATAGACACAGCCCGCCGGCGGCGGTGGCATCCACGTTGAGAATTCAGGTCGGTGCGGGGCGCCTCCGCGCCGATGTCCGGCGGCCGGACGCGCAACGTCGGGTGGGGCCCGGGCAAAGCGCGGAGGGGCATGTCGCCAGAACCCCACCTGCGACCATATAGGCACCCACCGATAGATAGCAGGGGGGGCCGCGGCGAGGGCACGGTCTGCGAGGCCGCGATCATTCTAGACCAACGCGACATACTACAGTAGTAGCACATCGGTGGGTTGAAGCCCGCCGGGCCAAGGGAGTCTCGGCTGGGTTGGTCCGTTGTCCCTCTCGGTGCGAAGCGGCTGCGTGCCAAGCAACATGTCGTGGGCGTGTCGTGCGCCGGCTGCCGATCTGCCCGCCCAGCTGCCAGAAGCCTTTCTTCGTGGACAACCTGCACGCGGTACGGCGCGCGTCCTGGACGACGTTCTCACCACGTCGCGGTTCTCCGGTGGCGGCGCGGGCGGCGTCGTGGGCGCGCTGTTCGCGAGCCGCGCCGCGGCTGCCTTCGCTGGTGTTGGTGGGTCGGTCGGTGGCGAGGCGGGTGGTGTTGGCGTACGTGCCGTCGGCCTTGCGGGCTTGCGGTCGGCGGTGGACGTACCCGGCGCGTTCGAGCTCCCTCATGGCCGTGGCGATGGACGCCTTGCCGTCGGCGGCGTGGGCGGTGAGGGCCTGGATGCTCATGGGGGAGCGTGGCGGGAAGCTGAGCAGGACGACCAGCAGCCCCTTGGCTTTGAGGCTGAGGGTGGGGTCGCGCAGCGCGGCGTTGCGGATCATCACGAAGCGCTCGTCGGCGGAGGGCGCCTCGCGGCGGTCGGCGCGCAGCTCGCGGCCTTGATGGGGGAGGTGGCCGGCGGCGGTGAGCTCGCGGAAGGCGCCGCGCACGGCGTCGCGGCCGTCGCTGGTGAAGCGCTCCACGTAAGACCGGTGGATCGTCCAGTCGCCGGGGAAGCTGCGCAGCAGGCAGCCTAGCCCCTTGGCCTTGAGGCTGAGGGTCGGGTCGCGCGCCATGGTCACGGGCGCCTTCGTGAAGTGCGCGCGCGGCGTGGCGTGGGCGCGGTTCACGAGGCGCCGGCCTGGTCTGGTCGTCCGGCGGGGAAGATGGTGATCGCCATTCCCGTGTGGGGTTTTCGAGGTTGAAAGGACCCCCGGGATGCGCTAGCATCACCGTTGCAAAGCTTTGTGGTGGTGCTTTCGCATCCGCGCTGATCCCCCTGGTTGCCGCCGGGGGGATCGGTCACTTTGTGCTCCCGCTCGGCGTCGCCGCTAGGCTCGCCCGGTCGCGGGAGGCCTCAGCTCGCTCGGCTGAGTCCCTCTCTTCACCCCCTCCTCTCGAAGACTAGGGCCGCTCGGTACTCGGACCCACGCGAAGCTACCACGGAACACGAGACGTTAATCAAGCCCCCCACCGCCCGACCCTAACTAGACAACGTTGAGAACGACCGTCCTAGACGCGTGGAGCGAATGCGGCGCGCTGAGCGATACTCCGGCCCGACCATATCGGACTCTTTGGGCCCGCGCGGAGTGCGGCCGCTCGACACCGTCTCAGCCTTGGATTGGGATCGCGGTCCTTGCGCCTCGTTCAATGCTTGTACAGGGATTCGGGGCTGGACGCGGGCTGCGGGTCGGCGGCGGGGGCGGCCTCCAAGCGTGAGTGTATGCGCTGGTGATAGCATACCGTTGCGTCCGCTGGCGACGGGGCCGCTTCCTAGGTGATCGTGCCGGGTCGCGGGCTCGTGCGCGCAGGGGCCGTCCCGGCGGCCCGCGGCCGTCCGGACGACGGGAACTGCCGGGGGGAAGCCGGGCGCGCACCCGGGCGCGGGGCGCCCTCGACGCCCGCGCGAGCAAGGGCCTCGAGTTAGGTAAAAACCCCAAGGTTGGAGGTTCGCCTCGTTGGAGCGGGGAGCTTGGGCAAGGGCGAGGAGGTGGGCAGGAGGGTGAGTTGTTGTGTGCGGAGAGGGCTTTTACCTATTACGAGTTTGGCGTATGCTGGGTTCGTGACGAGGCCCGAGCCGAGCGCGCGGCCGGTCGAGCAGGCGATGGCGCACTACCACCGCCTCCTCGGCGAGCTGCTCACGGCGCTCGTGGAGGACGCGGAGGTGGGGGAGGCGCGGGTGGTGTGGCTCGACGGCGAAGAGCGGCACGTGATCCGCAAGGTCGGGCAGAACGAGTACGCGCGCGCCGTCTACCTCGTGGAGGACCTCGGCCGGTACCGCGAGGCGCTGTACGGCCTCGCGCGGGTGCAGGGCGAGGTGGAGCACCTGAGCGCCTTGACGGGCGGGCGAGGCGAGGCGCTCGTCACGCCGGTGGTGAGGACGGGCGTGCGGCACGTGCGCCTCAACCGCGACCTGCAGCACGTCGGCCAGACCGTCACCGGCGCCGCCGCGCGCGGCTGGCTGGCGCAGGCCCGCGACCGGCTCCTCAGGGACCTGGAGGCGGAGCGCGCGTACGGCTTGAACCCCGCCACGGAGGCGCTCGCCGAGGTCGAACGCGCCCTGGAGGCCCTGAGGGACGTCGAGGCGGTGCGCGTGCGCTGGCGGTACCCGCGGTGGCGCGCCAACCTCTACCCCCTCGACATCGACGGCGACACGGAACGCGTCTACGTCACCAAGCCGGGCCTCATCGCCGCCGGTCCCGGCATCGGCCTCACCCGGCCCACCGGCCCGAGGAAACCCCGCAGCGACCGCGTCACCCTCCCGCCCCTAGCCGAGGTGCAAGGCCGCCAGTACTACGACCTCGAGGAGTTCATCGCCGCGCGCGACGAAGCCCGCGAACGCGCCCGCGCCAAACGCGAACGGTCCTAGGCTCGCGGGGCGCCGTGGGCTTCTGAAGCGCCGCTTTGGGCGTTCCCACGTCCTGGTTTAGTCGCCGCGTTTCACGGATGCCTTGAGGCGCCAGACGGCTGACAGGCGCATGCGCAGCCTGCGGCGCGTCTTAACGGGGTCGGGCGCTGCAGCAGGCTCCTCCGGTTGCGCCCTTGGCTCCTCGGATGGTCTTCCCGGCAGATGCCAGACAGCGTCCCCTTCCGACGCTTGGGCTGGCCGACCCAAAGACGCAGCGCTCGCGTGATGCGGGACGTCGAGGCTCGCCGCCTGGCCTGTCGCGCCGCCTGGGGCCGGCACAGGGTCCGCGTGAGAGCTTCCGTTCGCGCCAGCAGCATGACTGTCGCGCCTCTTCTGCGTCCGTCGGGGGAAGGTCTTGTACCCGCCGACCTTCGCGAAGCGCTTGAGCAGCGCCAGCGCGTTCTGCACCCGCAGCTCGGACACGCCGAAACGCTCCGCGATCTCCTTGACGGTCATGTCGCCCGTGTCGATCTGCGCGATCCGCTCGAACAGCGGCACGCGCTCCTCGGCGGTGCCGACCTGCGACGCGACGTAGTCGCGGTCGACTCGGTACCCGAGGTGCCTGAGCGCCTCGTACGCGACGTACACCGGCTCGTCGATCAGCTCGGCGATGTCCCGAGCGGTGCGCGACCTCGTGGGCAGTTCCTCGATGGCCTTCATGGCGCGCCCCAGGCGCTCCTCGTCGATCCCGATCAGGATTCGCTTCGCCACTCTGCGGCTCACCTCCGCGGCAGGGGCGGCCGAAGCCGCCGCGCTCACCACGACCAGTCTAGACCACGAGCGCGGCGGCGTCGTGGAGACCTGCCTGAGGGTAAAGGGGCGGTACGCTATCGCGCCGTGCTCAACCTGGCACGTGAACGCATGGAACGGCGGCAGCCCCGCTTCCCTGATCACGGACTCTCCTGGGCTCTGTGGCTCCTCGCTACCGGGCGGCCGAGCGTGGCCGCGCAGTCTTCCGAGCGGCCGGGGAGCGCACTGGTCCGCGCCTCGCCCTCTGAGGCTTCGACCCGTAACGCTGGGGTCACGATTGACCACTAGGCTGGGCGAATGGCCAACGAGCGCGAGGACCGCGATGACGCGCAGGGCGTGTACGCGCAGGACGCCGCTGGCTTCGAACGGCGACTCGGCGAAGACGGGTGCGGTATCGCCGACGAGGCGGAGCGGCGACTCGAGCCCCATGAACCGAAGGGGCTTCGAAGGCTGCTCGCGAAGTACGCATCGCGCCTGTACTCGCCGGCGCTCGCCGCGGAGGAAGCGGCGGCAGGCCCCGGCCTGCCCGACGGTGAGCTGAGCGCTGCACTGGCGGAGGGCTTGAAGCGCGTCGAGCGGGCCCTCAACGAGCTGAGGGTGAGGTTCGATTGGTCGTTGGCGCCGTTCGGTGCCCCTTGGCGCAAGGGGACGCCGGCTTTCCACTTCTCGCCCGCCGCCGCGCCGCTCTTGGGGTTAGGTGTGGCGCTGGAAGCGGTGCTCCGTGAGCTGCGCGGAGACGCGCAAGGCCGCTCGTTGGACCTTGAAGTCGGCCAGGCGCTCCGCATCGCTCGCGATCAGCTCATGCGCCTCTCCGCTGACGGCTACGTCTCGCCGGTGAGGTTCATCTCACGCCTCGACGCCGAGGGGGCGCGGTTCGATGGGCCGCGGGGGAGGGAAGCGGTCGAGCAGTGGTGGCGCGCCTCGGGCTTGGTGTTGAGCGTCTACCAGGACGTCTGCAACGCGATGATGAGAGAACTTCGGGACGAAGTCGCTGCGCGTGTCGTCGCTGGTCGCGAGGAGCTGGGCTCTGGGCTTAGCGAGGGGTGCTTGTTGGACCAGGGTAGGTTGGCGGTCCCGATGGCGGGAAGCGTCGATGAGTGGTTGACAGGTGGCTACCTACGGTTGTTAGGGCTGCACTACGGCCTCTCGGTGCTTCGGGGCGGTGGGTCGCGACGTGATGTAGGGGTGGGCGTCGTTGACCTTGTGCGCGTGTTCAGCGTCGGCCGAGCGCCCCTGGGGGCCTGAGACGTCTTGAGTTCGCGCGGCGCGCCAGCCGGATGAAGTCACTGGGTAGTTCGGAAGTGGATTCCTAAGCTGGGCAGGTGGGAGGCGCCTGCGGCCGGCCCTTCGGGCCGCGCCGACCTCCCAGACCCGAGGCGATGTGTGTCGGCACGTGATGAGGGCCTCTCGCGGAGTCCTCGGTCGTGGTGACCACACTGCGGCGGGCTCGAACTCGTGAGTGCGACGGCCGCAGACCTTATCGCCTCTCGCGTTCCTAGCATGCCCGTCCGTCACTGGCGCCCGCCAACCCACGCCTGTGGCGTAGCGCTCTCTACCCTCCAAGACATCACAGCGGAGCGGTACTGAGCTCGTGCGGACGCAAGGGGACCTTCCACGAAGCAGATCCCCCGACTCGCGTTAACGGCTCGACGCTGTCTACGCGTGGGGAAGGATGGGTCCGGGTCTTGAGACGGTAGCGTCACCGCCCGTAACGGGATGGGCTCGTGGCGGGTGTCGCGGCTCGAAGGAGGCTGAGCCTGACTTGCGAGCTGTTGCTGGGCGCCGGGCGGTCGACGCGCCAGTTCTCGCGGCCTTACCCGGGGGCCAGTGAGGCATGGGGGTTCGATCGCCGCGGGCCTTGTTCCCGCCTTCGCCCTTGATGTTCAAGGCCGGGTCCGGGTTTGGGGGGCAGCTCGCAGAAGCAGGCTGTGTCGGGTGCGGACATCATCGGCAGTCGGGCGCCGAGGCTCGTCGGCCTCCGCGAGGCGAAAGGGTGTGATGCTCGCAGCGGAACAGTGGGGATCTGTCGCGATTGACTGTACTGGGCAAGATTAGTACTGGGAAGGCAGCCATTCGCGGGAACGGAGGATCGGGTACGCCGTCATGTCCGGCGCCGGTTGCGCCGCCGAAGAGGTTGGCCGTTCAACCTCGCGTAGGCACAGTGCCGCGACGCTTTGGGAAGACTAGGCGGCTGCGTGTCGGCGATCTTGGCGGCGGGTCGACCGCGAGGGCCGGTGAACCGCGTCGGGGGTGAGCCGGGGCGCCTGGGAGCACCTTGAATCGCTTGCAGGGTCGTGGCTTCGTCGCGAACTTCCTCGCGCACCGTTTTCCACGAGCGGCCGGCGCGAGCCCCACGTGGGCCCGCGCCGGCTAGGGGTGCAGGGCGATTCCGCAGGCCTGCTAGCTCCGCTCAGGGTCGGGCACGACCCCGCTGCGCAGTATCGCGAGCATGGCGCCGTACTTCACTTCCACGAGGCTCTTGATGGGGATCGAGGAGCTCTCGAGGTTCGTTTCCACCTCGGTGGCCCATCGGTCCAGGTCGACCTCGAGGTCGCGTAACGCTTCGCTCAAGACCGGGTTCTCGGCCTGGGAGAGATGGGCCTCGATGGAGCGCCTGAGCATGCTGGCGATCAGCAGGCGGTAGAAGGTGCCCACGTAGAGCTCGTCGGCTCGCTGGGCTATGGAGGCTGGCTCGTCCATGCCCTCGGCGGTGGCCGCCCAGCTCCTCACCGTCTCCACGTGCTTCTCGTAGAACCGGGCGAAGGACGCTACGGTCCGATAGAAGCGCTCGTTCTGGTCCACGTGGGGTTCGGATGCCGTTGAGGGCGGTGGCCATCTCCTGGGTCTTGTCGGCGCCTGCGAGCACGACCTCACGCCGGGTCAGGCCCGATGGCCGCGTGTCCTGGATGACTGGGGACTGGAAGTAGGGCAGCTCGGTCACGAGCGTGAAGGTGTCCGTTAGGCCTAGGCGCCGGAGGTAGTCGAAGCTCCCGGCTCCGCCTTGGATGAAGGAGGCGGGGTCCGTGCCTGGCGGCCCGTACTTCTCGTAGTGATCGTAGGCGTCCGTGATGTGCGGGCTCTTGTACACGGCGGGGTGGAGCTCTACCGCCCATGGCATCTCAGGCTCGCCGAGGGACATGAAGAGGCCGCGGGAGCGGGGGATCTCGTGGAGCGCCTCGTAGGCGGCCGGGGCGTCATGGCTGATGTAGTAGTAGACGCCGCCGAAGCCGGCGTTGTGCAGGGAGTAGACGAAGTGCGGACTCACCAGTTCGAGGGCGGCCATCAAGGCTCTGGTCTCGGGTATGGGCTTGTCGTAGGAGAAGGTCTTGTACTGGATGGGGAAGGTCCATTCGACCTGCTCTACGCTGCGAGGGCGATAGAAGTGGCGTGCGTAGTTGCGGATGGTGTAAGGGCCCGCGAACCAGCCTTCGTTCAGGACCGTGCCGTCCGGATCGACGCAGGGCAACATGTACCAAGACCGGCCTGCCCTGAGTTCCTCGTTCTCGACCAGCTCGTCGAGGAGGAACTGGATGAACATGGCGCCGATCGGCTCGTTGGGGTGCGGTAGGGCGTAGAGCAGCATGCGTTGTGGGCCGCTGCCGATCTTGACCATCTCGATGGGTCGGCCTTCGGTGGAGGTGCCGACCCGTTGTATTGAGACCAGGTCGGGGTGCGCTTCGGCGACCGCGCGGGCGCGATGCGTCATCTCCGCGAGTGTGTAGAAGCGGTCGTAGTCGGGGACCCGCGCGAGGGCGGTCTCCATGTCCTTGTTCATGTTCAACCCTTCTTGCCTTTGGGGTCGAGTGCGTCGCGCAGGCCGTCGCCGACGAAGTTGAAGCCGAGTACGACGACCATGATCGCAACTCCCGGCCAGGTGATGAGGTTGGGTGCGCGGCGGATGAAGTCCTTGCCTTCGGAGATCATCGCGCCCCACTCAGGGGTCGGTGGCTGCACCCCGAGGCCCAGGAAGCCGAGTGCGGCGCTGGCCAAGATGGCTTCGGGGATCCCGAATGTCGCGGTGACGATCACAGGCGTGAGGACGTTAGGTAGCACATGCTTGAACATCACCCGCCATTTGCTCATGCCGGAGGCGCGAGCGGCCTCCACGTACTCGAGGTCGTGCAACGCGAGCACTTGGGCGCGCACCAGACGGGCGTACAGGGGCCATGACACCAACCCGAGGACCCACATGACGTTGAAGATGCTCGGTCCGAACACGGCGATGACTGCGATCGCGAGGACGAGGAAGGGGAAGGCGTAGAAGATCTCGACGGCTCGCATCACCAGCTCGTCGAACCAACCTCCGAGGTAACCCGCCAGCAGCCCCAGCACCGTTCCTACCGTGGCGGCGATCGATACGACGACGAAGCCGATCAGGAGAGAGATGCGGGAGCCGTGGATGAGCCTCGAGAGGATGTCGCGACCGAAGTTGTCGGTGCCGAGGAGGTGACCCTCGGATCCCGGCGGAGAGTAAGCGTTCACCAGGTCCATCTTCAACGGGTCGTACGGGGCGACGGTGGGAGCTAACGCGGCGGAGCCGATGACGACGATCAGCAGCAACGTCCCCACCACCGCGAGACGGTTGCGGAGGAACGCCCGTAGCACGCGGCGCCCGCGGCGGTTGTTGGCACCGGCCTCAGCCATATCGGATACGCGGGTTTATGGCTGTGTACAGGAGGTCCGTCAGGAGCGTCACGAGCATGAAGCAGGTGGCGAAGACGAGGACGGAGCCCTGCATCATGGGTAGGTCTCGCTGGCGGATGGCGTTGATCGAGAGCAGTCCTAGGCCCGGCCAGGAGAAGACGGTCTCGATCACCACGGCGCCGCCAAGCAGGCCTCCGAACTGCATGCCGGCCGCCGTGACCACCGGCAGCAAGGCGTTCCTCAACGCGTGCCGGAAGAGCACCCGGTTCGGCTTCGCGCCTTTGGCGCGGGCGGTCCTGACGTAGTCCTCCCCGAGGACGTCGAGCATCGTGTTCCTCGTGAGGCGGGTGAGAATGGCGGCCAGGGAAGTGCCGAGCGTCACCGCTGGAAGTACGAGGTGGCTGGCGTAGTCGAGCACGCCCTTGTCTAGCGACCCGATGCCGCGGATCGGTAGCCAGCGAAGCTCGAGGCCGAAGACGATCAGCAGGATCAGGCCGAGCCAGAAGTTCGGCATCGCCACGCCGAGCATGGCGAACCCCATCCCAAGGTAGTCGCCCGGTCGGTTGTGCTGAGCGGCGGCCAGGACTCCCAGCGGCAGCGCGATCAGTATCGCGACGAGGAGGCTGGCTGTCGTGAGGACGAGGGTGTTGGGGAAGCGTTGGAAGATCAGGTGGGAGACTGGTTGGCGGCTGGTGATAGAGGTGCCCAGGTCTCCTTTAACCAGGCCGCCCAGGTACCTCCAGAACTGCTCGTACCAGGGCAGGTCTAGGCCGAGCTCGTGCCGCAGCCTTTCGACGTTCGCCACGTTGGCGCTCTCGGAGCCGAGCATGAGCCTGATCGCGTCCCCCGGCGCGAAGGACACCAGAGCGAAGGTGATGAAGGCGATCCCCAGAAGGACCGGGAGCATCGCCACGAGGCGGCGGAGCGTGTAGGAGAGCATGTTAGGCAGGGGGGAGGGGTCGCCCTCAAGTGGCGGGACGACCCCTCGTTGGCTACGCCCCTACTCCACCCAGACGTTGTTCTCGAGCGAGACCAGGTGGAGGCCGCCCCAAGGCGCGACCCAGTCGTGGACGCGGTCGCTCACTACGGAGTAGCCGAACTCGAAGTAGAGCGGGATAGCGGCGCGGTCCTGCATGATCAGGCGTTGCGCCTCGAGCCACAGGCGGTTGCGCTCCTCGAAGTCGACGGTCCTGCTCGCCGCGTCGAGCAGCTCGTCGACCTGCTCGTTGGCGTAGAAGTGCGTGTTCGTCATGCCGGCGTTGCTGCTGTGGAACAGGGAGTAGAGGCCGGTCGTGCCGGCGAAGCTATAGTCGAAGAACACTCCGGTGTCGTTGCCGGTCTGCAAGTCCTCGGCCCACACGGCGGTGTCCTGCTGCTGCAGCGAGGCATCGATGCCGAGTTCCCTGAGCTGCGTGACGAGGATCGTCAGGACGCGCACCTGCGATCCGGCGACCGTCTTGATGGCTACCCTGAGGGGCTGCCCGTTCCGCTGCAGCATGCCGTCGGGGCCCGGGTTGAACCCGGCTTCGGCGAGTATCTGGAGCGCCTCCTCCGGGTCGTACTCCCACAGGTCCGCGAGGGAGGGGTCCTGCTCGAAGTCGACCCACGGCGGCACCTGGCCGTAGGCGCGGTGCCCGAACGGCTCCACCACCGCCGCGACGGCAGCGTCGATGTCCATCGCCTTGCTGAGTGCGTCGCGGACGGCGAGCTCGTCGAACGGCGGGGTGGTGACGTTGATCCCCAGGCCGCGGTACGAACCGCCGCGCGGGTGGAGGACGATGCCGGGCGCGTCCTCGAGTTGCGCTACCGAGTCGATGTTGAACAGGTACGGGACGACGTCCACCTCGCCCGCCTCCACGGCGATGGTCTGCACCGTCGGGTCGGGGATGAACACGAACTCGACCGCGTCGAGGTTGGTGTCGAGCCAGTAGTCCTCGTTGCGTTCGAACGCGAGGCTCTGGTCCGGCACGAAGGAGGTGAGCTGGAACGGGCCCGAGCCGATGGGGTTGCGGGCGAAGCCCTCTTCGCCGTAGAGCTCGACCGCCTCGTGGGGCACGATCACCACGCGAGCGAGACGGTTCACGTCCGTCACTAGGAAGGGGTCGGGGTCGGCGGTCGAGATCCGCACCGTGTACCGGTCCACCGCCTCGACGTTGGTGACGTTGCCGAGCGTGAAAGCCGTGGATACCTCGAGGAAGCGGTTGACGCTGTAGACGACGTCGTCAGCCGTGACCTCGCGCGCCTGCCCCTCGGGGAACACCTCGTTGCCGTCTTGGAACATCACGCCCTGACGCAGGTGGAACTCCCACGTGGTGGCGTCGACGGCTTCCCACGACTCTGCTAGGTGGGGGATGGGCTGGAAGTCGTCCTTGCCGATGATGAACAGGGGGTCGAAGACGAGCGAGGCGGCGTTGATCTCGTCGTTGGCGGCGGTCTTGTAGGGGTCTAGCTGCGTGATCGACGTGTACGCGATGCGGAGCGTGCCCCCGCGCTGTTGCGCGGTCGCTGTCGCGGTCAGCGTCAACGCTAGAACGATTCCTCCCACGAGGAGCCTGCTGGCGTTCGTCACTACAGTCCTCCAATGCGGCCAACACGAGAGGTGCCCCGAAGGCAGGGGCTGGGCGTAGGAAGCTGGCCAGGAACGGGCCCTCGGCGGCGAGCCGGGGGAATCCGGTGCGCTACTGTATACGATTCCCGTCGGCGAGCTGAAAGGCGATCAGCTGCCGTCGCTGAAATCGCGTTTCGCTCCACAACAAGGCTAAAGGGTCGATTGGGGCGCGGCGGCGGCCAGATGCGAGCTGGGGCTTGTCTGGAGAAGCGAGATAAGGTCGTGCCGTAACCGCAGACTCGAGCGTGAGTCGCTCACGCCGCCAGCGGCATCCGTTACCCGGGCCAAGCTCGTAGTCGTAGGCCTACGACCCGTTGCTTGGCGCGCGTCGTGGCGACGCATGTCACTGACCAGGCCACCTCCCTGAACGCACTCACCACGCAGACGGGCCAGGGTCGGTCCGGGCCGTTGACCGGTGACGACCACAGGACTGTGACCGCTAGCCTGCCAACTAGGGTCACAGGACGGCGGGCTGGGGTCTTCGCTCATCACTCCCGGCAGGTGAGCTGGTGCGGGCGGGTAACGCGGGCGCACCCCCGACCCGGCGACAAAAACTGGACGACTTGGGCAGTGGGGTATCGAGGATCACCGCCCGCCCGCAACTCCACTTAGAAGCGGCGTGAAGCGCCAAGGCCAGCGGGCGTGCGGGCCAGATGCGACCAGGGGCTCGGCCATGTATCCCGCTCGATAGGGTATAGCCCGTCGAAGCCGTGATCTGGCGGTCCCCTGCTCGGCGGCCACTGGGCTACGTAGGCCCTGGATGCCAGCCACCGGCGGGAAGCGGCGGCATGTGACCCGCTAGCGGGTCGTTCTGCGCCGGTTACCGCTCCTCGTCTTTGGGATAGGTGATGGCGAACTTGTCGATCCTGGGGTCCCTTCTGACCATCAGCTTCATGCTCACCGGGCCCGGCCACTCCCGGGCTAGCTCCAACGCGATGGCTTCTCCCTCTTCGATCCACGCTTGCCTAGAGGCCAGGTCACCGGACCTCGGCATGCTCGGGTCCTCCGCCGAGCATGCGGCCTGGAACACAGCGTCCCAAGCTTCGATTCTCCTGGAGAGCGCCTCGCTAATCCCCAGTTGCCTGGGCGTGACGGGCCTGCCTAGCTCTTCGTCCCACAGCGGGGGCTGACGGTACCTGGGCGTCAGCCGGATACGGCGTTGACGGCACCGCCGACTACCACCGCCAGCCTCTACGGGTTGTTTCGGTCGTGCGACTAGGTTCCCGCTTCGCTCTAGGCTCACTTCCTGGAGCTTGTAGGCGAGGAGGGTCACGGAGGCGCCTACGAGCAACTCAGCGGCCGCCGGCTGGAGTAGCGGTCTCCATCGGTCCGCCCAGTCGAGGTAGACCACGAACGCCAACGCACCGAGGTGGGCGATGAACGAAGGCGGCGTGCGGAAATCCTCGCCCTCAGCCTCTGCCCACAACGGTCCATGGTTCCGCTCTGCCCACCACACGTAGCCTCCTTGTAGGAGGGCGTTGCTGACGAAGAGCAAGGGCGTCCAACGGGACTGCAGCAGGAGCGAAAGCCCACAGGCGAACGTTAGAGCTGACCCCAAGACCCCGACGAGCGTCATCCAGCGATGGTGGCGTACCTTCTCGCCAGCGCGGACGGCCCAATCGTCGTCGACCGTGTCGCCGGCGAGAATCCGCGTGCTCAGCACGCCGGCTGCGATGTAGAGGAGCCCTATCGAGATGGCTACGAAGGTGATCATCCAGGCTTCGATGGCGCACGTCGGATCGCCGTAGGCGTTACCCATGGTGGCGCCGCCCGAGGCCGGCCTCGGGAGGTGTCCGTCTCGCCAGCCTAACCGCGGCATGTTACGGGTACGTTTCCACTTGGTCGAATCGCCGACGCAGACGCTTCCACGCGAGGGCTGCGCCACCGACACAAGTGGCCGCGCCCGTTCGTCCGCGCCTGCCGGCTCGAGCCGCCTGGGGGTGGTTGAGGTTCACCATAGCCGTGCTGGCCGAGAGCGAAGGCCCGACGCGAGCCTGCATCAGAGGTACGCGTTGTCCGGCCCCGTACCGCGCCGCATCGTGCGCGACCGAGCGTTTGCAAGGCCACCGCCGACCCCCTCGCGATGACGGCCGATGATCCTCCAGCTCCTGGTGGTACCCGTCAGGGAGCCGAGTGCCCGTCGGAGTCATCTGATGTGGCGATAGCCTGCGCATCCCCGCAACTGCCGATGCCCATGGTCCACTTGGGGTCGGTGCGCCACGCTTGGGCCTTCGGGGCCCACGCGCTGGCCGAGACTCGCAGTTCGTAAACCCTGCGTAACAGTCTCGTGTCACACCTTCGTCTGTGGCCACGCCGAGCGTCCCACGCTCTAGACAGCGCAACAGGCGGATAGGGACGAGGTCACGCCGTCGAGGCCAACACCACTGGGCAGGGGAGTCCCGCATCCCCGACCAGGTCAAGTGGCCTCATCGGCCGCTGCATCTGACAGCTGATGAACACTGGCCGCGGCCCCGCCGACGCAATCGACAACCCACTAGTCAGCTCAGGGCGCACTTGGACCCGATTGAGCGCACCGACCTAAGGACCCCGCATGCTCAGCGACCCAAACCGAATAACCCTCGTTGGCGCGCTTGCAGACGCGCCCAGCCTCACCGCGACCGCTCAAGGTCAAAGCTGCGTCCTGCTCACCGTCGCAGGGAGCCGAAGAGCCAAGACGTCGGATGGACGCCCCAGATCGATCATCTGGCGGCACCGCGTCGGTCTCGTCGGCTCAAGCGGCTCCGACCTGATGCGCCTCCAACCCGGTATCAAGCTCAGGATGGACGGTGAGCTGCGGTCGCGCGCTGTCCTCGACGAAGACGGCCTATGGCGCCATGTAGTCCGAGTCCACTGCCATCGACTGCGGCCCGTCGAACACCCGGGGACGGTCACCTTCCACGGCGGCCGCTACTACCTCGCCGACGCGCTGAACGAGGTTACAGTGGTTGGAACCCTAGCAAGAGAGCTGCGAATGACCACCACCAGAGCCGGCGTCGCGCGAGCTCGAAGCGCCCTGATCAACCACACCGGTCACGCGACCCTGCCTGACCGCTCAAGCCACAACCACATCCCGTTCGTCCTTTGGGGAGACCTCGCCGAGCGGTACGGGGATGCCGCAAAGGGAACCCGGGTCCGAGTGAAGGGGATGTACCTAGTGGGGAGGTTCCTGAACCGGCTCGGGAGACAGGTCTTTCACCCGACAGTGGAAGCTACCGACATGCAGTACTTGCCGGAATAGGTCCGTCCGGCAGCCACGGCGGGAAGCCGGTGGGCTTCGTAGCGGCCCGGGCCCGACCCTTCGCACCGATGGTGGGTGACCCACGCCTGCTAGCACGAGCTCGACCGCGACTACGTCCCTGCGCCTGCGAAGTAGCCGCCGGACCTGACCAGTCGCCTGGACCGGCAGGCGGTCCTGCGGCCTGACGCCACCTACCCACCTCATACCCGCGTGCCTGGTCGGCTGGAGCCTAACCGAGGGAAGAGGTAGCCCTAGGTCAGGCCTGGTACGCGCAGTGCGTGAGCCGCGAGGTGCGCGGGTTCCAGCGCTAGGTCCTAGGTCGTGGCCAGAAGGTCCACGGCGCTGCATCGTGCGCCGGGTATGCGGCGGCCATGCTCGCTCGACACGAGCATCCGCGGCGGTTGGCCACTCTAGTGGCGATCACGGGCCCTCCAAGGTTCTTCACGAGGACCAGCCTTCGCCACGCCTGAATCCTCTCTGGTCCTCTCCCTCCAAGTGGGCTACGCGCTTCGGTTGGCTCCAAGACCGCCGGTTGCGATGGCCCGCCAGGGCGCGGCGCTCCTACGCGTTGACAAGCGCACTCATCAGCCCCGTCTAGGGCGAAGGGGCGCATCGGCGAACGACCGCAGCGGGCTGGTGGCCATCGGGCCGAATCTGCGCCTTGCCCCCGAGGGCCGCCCCGTTACGCACGGGTCACATTCCGGCATTAGCTTGCGCTCGTGGATCGCGACCGCGACGAGCGCGACGGGGGTGAAGTCGAGCGCAGGCGAGTGGGGGAGGGCGTCTACGTGCAGGCCTCAGCTCCGCGGCCTGGCGACGCGCGTTCGCGCGTCTCCCGGTCGGCCGAGCCGGCGGGCGGCGGGGTACAAGGTGGGCCTGGTGTCATGACCCCGGCGCGAGCTAGTCCAGGCCCTAAGGCCCACGTGAAGGGACCACTGGGCGACCACCGACACGAACGGGTCGCTCGCGCCCCGCGCGAAGATGCGGCGGTACCCTCACCCGCCCCCGATAGTAACGAAGACGTCTCTTACCTTGATCGCGGGCTCGGCCTGCTCGACGGTGACCTGGCAAGCGTCCTAGCTGCCGGGGTGAAGCGCGTTGAGCGTGCCTTGGATGAGATGGAGGAGGGGTACTGGTGGCGGCAGGGCCGGCCTACCTTCCACTTCTCTTCGGCCGCGGCGGCCCTATTCGGGCTCTTCGTGGCGCTCGACTCGATGCTGCGTGAGTTGCACTGCGAGCCCCAGGGTCATCTACTGGACCTGGAGATTGACCGGGTGTTCAACGCCGCCCGCTCGCAACTGCAACGCCTTCCGGGCCGGCCGACTCAGACCTTGGCTCCGTTGACTGCGATCTCGGCGCTGCAAGGAGCGCGTTTCGACGGGCCGCGGGGGATAGGCGCGTTCTCGCACTGGCGGAGCGTCTCCAGGCTCGCCGCGAAGGCGTACGCGGCCGCGTACAGGGCGGTGGTTCGGGAGGCCGCGCTAGCGTACGCCTCGGGCCTAGGTCAGGGACCCGCCCGCAGTACGCCCGCACCGGATGAGGCGTGGTGGCCCGCACTGCCTCGAGGCATGGCGGTACCCACCTCCCCGAGTGTTGCGGAGTGGCACTTGGGAGGCTACTTGCGTCTACTGGGGCTGGAGAGCGGCTTCTCGCTTGTTACCGGGGTCGGGTCGGTCACAGAAGTTGAGACGGGCATACGTGACCTGGTGCGAGTGTTCCACGTGGGTCAGGCGCCACTAGGGTTTGGAGCCAACTGAAAGCCTGTTGCGGCCAACACCCGAAGGATCCCCTGACCCTTTGACGCTCTTGGCCCCCAGACAGGCGATGTCGCTGGGAGCCGGCAGGGAACCATCGCCCAGGAGATCTTCGCGGTTCCTACTTGCCTGGTCGAGTATGAGGCAGTGTGAGATGAGCTCAAGTCGTAAGCAGGATGCGGCTGTCGGTGCGAAGCCGAAGAAGGCTCTGAAGTCGATCCAGGCGTTGGTCGACGCGGACCCTGAGCGTTTGCAAGCTGAGGCCACGGCCGCGCTGCGCGTCGCTAGGTCGCAACAGGAGCCAGACGACGCCGGGCAGGGTGACGCGCCACGAACCCTGACGGAGGATGAGCCCAAGGAGGACGCTGATCGGCGACCCGCGGATCAGGCGTCCGCCTATGCCGGCACCCCAGCCTCCTCGCGGTCCGCCACAACCGCTGAGCGCGGGGAGGCTGGCGCGGTCGAGCTAGGCGGCCACAGGTACGTGCGGACAGAGGACGGCACACTACTACCAGCCGACCAGCTGGGGCAGTACGGCCGAATCGGTTCGCCTTCACCAACCCCGAGGCATATAACCTGCGAACGTACGCCAAGGCGCGCAACAAGAATTACATCGAGGTCGTGCGCGAGCGGCTCGCGGACATCCTAGACGGGTCGACCAAGTAGTCTTGCCGTTCACCCGAGTGGCGACCGCGGCCCGCTTCGTCCGGACCGCGGCGCTCGTCCCGCTTGCTGGACGCGGCAGGTCGGCGTCGCTCTTGCGATTAGTGCGCGGCCACCACTTCCGCTTTGAGCTCGCGGTAGGCCTCGATGAAGCGTTGGGTGTCTTCCGGTAGGGCGCCGGCGTTGCCGTAGCCGCGCCTTTCGTTCCAGAGGTGCAGGTACGCTACGTACACGTGCTGCGGCACGCGACCCCAGCGGTACCAGTCGTCGATGCGGCTGAGCGGGTGGAGGTCGAACACTTCGATCCACTCGCGTTCGCTGGGCGTGAGGCGCGCCGGCGCGCGGGGCCTGGCCCTCGTCGCGCCGCCCGCCGTGGGGTCATGGCGGTTCGTGACCGTTTGGGCGTGCTTCATACTTCCCTCTCGCGGGCCCCGGTCCATGTTCGTGTGAGGCTGCCGCATGGTCGCCGGCGAGTCGACGCCGCGAAGCTCGAGGATCGGCTGACCTTCGGTCAGCCGCCGCGTGAGCGGCTCGCGGGGTCAGCGAAGCCTCCGATGAACCGAGCCCCACCCCTGCTGGGGTGGGGTTAAGCCCCCCGCCATCGAGCACCCGGCCCCGCGTCAGCGGCAGCCGGGCCAGTCGTCGTTCCTGGTGTTGATGGCGGCGATCTCGCGGTACCGCTCGGGGTCGGTCTCGGCGAGGACGTACGCGGCGTGCTGGGCGTACATCACGAGCTCGTGGATGGACCGCACGCGCATGCGGCTGGCGAACAGGTACGCCCGATGCTCCTCCGTCCCCGGCTCCGCGGCGCTCAACTCGTACGCGCGCTCGTCCCAACGCTCGACCTCGCGCTGTACGACGTCGATGTCGCCCGCGAGCCGGGGGAGGACCTCGCGGACGCGGCGGACGAACTCGTTGACCGGCCCGCACCTGGTGGCGAACGTGACCCGCTCCACCTCATGCAACGGGATGCTCATGCCCCTCCTCGTGCCCCCGCAGGGGGCTTCCTGCCGGGCGCACCGCCGCGAGCAGGCTCAGGCGCGCTCGAGCGGGCGTCAGGTGGTGACGTCGCACTGGGGCAGCCGTCGCGGGTGCGGACGAGCATGACTTCGGGGTCGTCGCCTTGGAGGAGCGCGTCGCCTGCTCCCATGGGGCGCTTGGGCGCGTAGCGGTAGGAGCGTTCGAGGGCATCTGGGGTGCCCTGGCGGAGTTGGTCGTAGGCGTCGTCGGGCGTGTCGGCGGTGACGGCGGCGGCGTAGAGGTGCGTCTTGCCGAGGCACTTGAAGGTGACGCTCTGGGGCGTCTTGGTGTACTGGTCGCCGCACTCGGGTCCGGCGTAGTAGGCATCGAACACTGGCATGCCGCGCCTCCGGTTCGTCGAGGGGTGGGAGGATGGGCTGGATGGGGCCGTGCTTGAACCAACCGACGCGGTCGTCCCACGTGTTCCGCTCGACCAGGTACTCGTCGCCCGTCCCGAGGGGGCGCTGCGCGTGCATGCCGCCGGGTGCGAACTTCTGCTTGGGCAGCTCGAACATCACCTCCTGCTTCACGTCCTCCAAGTCGGGCCGGAGCTTGACCTTGCGGCCGGCGCGTTTGGCGCGCCCGGGCGTCTCGAGGGCGGCGATTGCCAGGCGCTCGCGACGGTCGAGGGCCTTCATCGCCTGGTAGGCGTGCTGAGGGTGTCAGATAGTTTGTGTATAGGGTGGGTCGGAAAGGATCTTCCTCTTGTCGACTTCTGCACTTCCTTCCGAGATCGAATCCAAGCCTGATTCCGAGCTGAGCTCCGAACCGCGCTTGC
>Ga0180217_1001175_pt1 | contig 30807 bp, 30 predicted proteins | sample eDN3rd37CBELigOP_FD_128521 | JGI IMG/M metagenome (GOLD analysis project Ga0180217, IMG submission 128521) | Enriched Organic Plus compost microbial communities from Emeryville, California, USA - eDNA 3rd pass 37_C BE-Lig OP (version 2) (version 2) ... | reverse complement strand
CTTGCATGTATTAGGCACGCCGCCAGCGTTCGTCCTGAGCCAGGATCAAACTCTCCATAAAAGAGAAAATTTGATTAGCTCAAATTTTTGCTGGCATCAATTTTGATGTCCAAAATTTTGTTTTTCTAAATTAATAGAAGAAACTGTATTCATTAACGTTTTGTTGTTCAGTTTTCAAGGTTCATATTGCCTTTTAAAAACAGCGACTTCAATATAATATCGCGTTATCGTTTTTGTGTCAACAACTTTTCATGAAAGTTTTTTGAGCACTCGAGACAACTCTTGTATCGTATCACTCTACCCTTAAGAGGTCAACACTTTTTACTTCTTTAGTAGCATTTTATCTGGTCACCTTGGCGACTTTTTATATATTACATTCATTAATTTAATATGTCAATATTTTATAACAAAAAATATTATCCTAACCCTCTCCTTAATCTAGTACTAAGGCAATGCCTGGTTTCTATATATTTTGGAAAAGTAAACCTAAACGTTCGCACCAATTAATTATTAACTCTCGAAAGGTACTGCTCTAAAATCTTCACAAAAATTCATCTTAGTTCATCTTATAACAATTTCAATATAAAAAGTGTAGATACAGTCAAAATTGACCTTATCCACACTCATGTCTAACAAAATTTATAAGTTTTGTTCATACCACATTTTCGCAGCTTGAACTTCCCCCATAGTAAGTTGGTGTCCAAAATTTTCCCAATGCATCTCCACAGAGGCACCTGCACCTTCTAATAACTGTTGAAGTTCAATTGTTTCTTGCTGTGGACAAATTGGATCGTTTGTTCCAGCTGATATAAATACTTTCATTTCTTTCAAATCAGGTAACGCCATTCCTCGTCTTGGAACCATGGGGTGATGTAAAATCGCACCTTTTAGAGTATCTTTATAGTGAAATAAAAGACTTGCAGCAATATTTGCACCATTCGAATACCCAACTGCTACGATATTTTGACGGTCAAACTTATATTCTTCTGATGCATCATCTAAGAATTTATTTAATTCCTTAGTACGGAAGATTAAATCCTCTTCATCAAATATCCCTTCTGCTAAACGTTTAAAAAAACGCGGCATCCCATTTTCTAATACATTCCCTCTAACACTTAACACCGAGCATTCCGGGTCAACGATCTTCGCTATAGGGATTAAATCATTTTCGTTTCCACCTGTACCATGTAATAAAAGTAATACCGGTTTAGTTGGATTTGTACCTTTTCTATATATATGTTTCATGTTATCCTCCATAGTTTTGGTTATCCTGGTCGTTTTATCGAAAAAACTTCTCCTATTTTTGCATACTCAGCACCCGCTAATCGGCTTACTGGTTTTAACGTATCGGCATTTATTCTGCCATTAACGTCATAGACTTCCTCGTTTAAATGGAATTGAACTACTTCTCCAATAATTACATCACAAACCACTTTGCTATCTTTTTCTATAGGTGTTACTTTAACAAGCTTACATTCCATCCTTACCTTTGCCTCTTTTACTCCAGGTACTTGAATAATTTCACTTGGAATTTGAGTCATCTTTGCAAGCTCAAGTTCGCTTTCATTATAAGGCAATGTTGCTGCTGTTTCGTTTACTTGAGCAACGTTTTCTAGATCTACGACATGAACGACAAATTCTCCATTTGTATTTATATTTCGTACAGTATCCTTAATCGGTCCACTCTCTCTTTGAATAGCTAAAGAAATCATCGGTGGATAGGCACATACAATGTTGAAGTAACTAAAAGGCGCACCATTCACGACCTGTTCATCCGAAATGGTTGTTACAAAAGCTACGGGTCTTGGAATAATAGAACCTTTCAAGATTTTTGCAATTTCACGTTCACTTCTATCATTGGGATTTATGGAAATCATCTTAACACTCCTTAATCAATAGGATTCACTTTAATAGGAGGAAGAGAATGCACTAAACGATCTCGTAAAGATTCGTATTGATTTGGTAACATTAACTTTCTTCCCATCGTTTCATAAGATTCATCATGAGCGAAACCAGGTGTATCCGTAGCGATTTCAAATAAAATCCCACCAGATTCTCGGAAGTATATCGCATTAAAATAGTTACGATCTTTTATATCAGTAACATGCAGTCCGTGATTCATTGCGTATTCTTGCCATTCTTGATGATCTTCCTCGTCTTTTGCACGCCATGCAATATGGTGAACCGTCCCTACTCCCATTGTCCCGCGCGCTCCAGTAGTCATTTTCACATCAATAATATTTCCAATATCGGCTGATGCTTTATAACGTGTAAAATCCCCTTCTATTCCTACCAATTCGAGACCTAATACATTGATCAATGTTGTTGCAGTTTCTTGTGGTTGAGTTGAATATAAAATAGCTCCTCCAAAACCTTTAATAGCAACTTCTTTTGATACACCACCAAAATTCCAAGGATTTAAATCTCCTTCTTCACGCTCAACAATTTCAAGATGTAGACCATGAGGATCATCAAATTGAAGGTAAGTTTCCCCAAAGCGTACAGTCTCAATATATTTAATATCAAATTTTATTAATCGATTTCGCCAAAAATCCATCGCTCCAGCGGGCACAACATATGTCGTCACACCGACTTGACCATCTCCAATACTACCTGGATAAGCATTTATCCATGGGAAAAATGTAATAATTGACCCTGGTTTTCCACCCTCATTACCAAAATATAAGTGATACGTTCCTGGATCATCAAAGTTAATCGTTTGTTTCACTAACCTTAGTCCTAACACCCCTGCATAAAAATCTATATTTTCTTGTGGATGTCCCACTATAGCAGTAATGTGGTGGATGCCTGTTGTCTGTTTTTTCATTATTATTTGCCTCCAATATTTATAACGGCATAACTTCTGAGCACCTCCTTCAAACTATTAAAGGATTTGCTCAAACTTCATACTAACTTGATTCATTTTCCATCATACATTTACAACATGCACACTAAAACGGGCACATGTTGTAAATTAAGTATGAAATTTTTCTTATCGTATTGTTTTTAATGCTGTTGACCAAGGAACTAACTGGTCTAACATTTGATTTACAGAATCAGCTTGAACTTCTTTGGGTTTGAATGTACCATTTTCAAAATCAGTGAATATTGAGAGTGCGGGGTGTACACGTACATCTGCTACTAGTAATTCACCTAAAATTCCACGCAAATGCTCTGCTGCTCGCGCTCCACCTACTGAACCGTAAGATACAATACCAGCCGCTTTATTGTTCCATTCTTCCCGTAAGAAATCTAATGCGTTTTTAAGCGCACCTGTAATAGAATGATTATATTCTTGTACGATAAAAACAAACCCATCTTGAGCAGCTACTGCTTGTGACCAACCTTCTACTCCAGAAGTATCTCCTCCTACTTCACCTAAAAAAGGCAATCTATAATCTGCTATATCAATGATTGTGTAATTTGCGTCACCACGTTTTTCTGCTAGCTCTTTAACCCAAGCACCCACTTGAGGGCTTACACGACCTTCACGAGTTGAACCTAAAATAATACCAATGTTTAATTTTGTCACTGTTTTTCCTCCTCTTGTATCAACTAACAATTTATTTATTTCTACTATTAATTAAAATTACCCTTTTACTCATATTCTTTTTGGAAATATTTTGTACTACGAACTGTATCAATTGGTCTTACTAATTTTTCTATTTGTTCGCGTTTTTCTTCAAAGAATGGTGGTAGAGCTAATTTTTCACCTAAGGTTTCGTAAGGTTCATCGTCCATAAATCCTGGCCCATCCGTTGCAATCTCAAATAAAATGGATGGTGCAACATTTGTATAAAGCGAACCAAAATAATAACGTTCAACATAACCTGAGTTTGGCAATTTAAATTCTTGTAACCGTTTTTGCCACGCTTCTAAATCTGTACGTTCATTTACACGAAACGCAGCATGGTGGACTGTTCCAAAACCTTGTCTCGCTTGTGGTAGCACTGTATTGTACTCTAAAATCACTTGTGCTCCGTTTCCACCTTCCCCCATTTCAAAAAGGTGAAATGAACTTTCTTGGGCGATTTCTCTCATAAAAAATACCTTTTCAAGGACCTCTTTAAAGTAGTCGAAGTAGGAAGTGCGTACAAAGATTGGCCCTAGTCCTGTAATGGCAAATTCTAAAGGAATAGGTCCCTTTTCCCACGGTGTTCCCGCTTCTACCCCATCATTAAATTCATCAGAAATTAATTGATATTGTTGATCATCAAAATCAACGAAATTTAAAACGTTTTTACCGAATTGCTTTTTAATCCCTGTATGTTCAACTTTTAAACGATTAAAACGTCGTACCCAATAATCTAAAGCTGCATCATTCGGCACGCGGAACGAGGTTTTTGAAATCTCATTTGTCCCATGAATCCCTTTTGGAATACCAGGGAAATCGAAAAATGTCATATCTGTCCCAGGACTCCCAACGTCATCAGTAAAATATAAGTGGTACGTTTTAATATCATCTTGATTAACCGTCTTTTTCACCAATCTAAGACCTAGTGTGTAAGTGAAGAAGTCATAAATCTTTTCTGCACTACTTGTAATGGCTGTTACGTGGTGAAGGCCTTTTAGTTCATCCATTACCTATTCCCTCCACATTTATCTCGAATTCGAGATATTAGATTAAAAAATATTCACTTTCATTAGCTACTTTATTATTATGACCATGTTTATTCCATTTATCCAAAGGAACATTCTTTTCAAGATTATGATTTCTTCCTCAAAATCGATTACCATTATTAACACCGGTACAACTTCTTTTTAATGAGAGCAATCCATTTATATTAATGAACTGCTCCCACTTTCCAACAAATTATGCTGCTGGATTAACTTCCAATTCAACTTTAATTTTGATATCTTTTCCTACTAATACGCCACCTGTTTCTAGTGCTGCATTCCAAGTTAAACCGAATTCTTCTCTGTTAATTTTCCCTTCTGCTTCAAAACCATACACTTCAACGCCCCATGGGTTTTTACCTTTACCGCCATATTCAACGTCAAATGTTACAGGTTTAGTTACACCTTTAATTGTTAAATCACCTGTTACTTTATAGTCTTCACCATCTTTTGTGATACTAGTAGATTTAAAATCAATTGACGGGAATTTTTCTGCATCAAAGAAATCAGGAGATTTTAAGTGATTATCACGATCGTCACTATTTGTATTAATGCTAGCCACATCAAATTTAAAAGCTATAGTTGCTGTAGTTAAATCTGCTAAATCTCCTGCTTCTACCTCAGCTTCATAAGAATTGAATTGCCCTTTTACTTTTGAAACCATCATATGTTTTACTTCAAAACCAACACTTGAATGAGATTGATCTACTATCCATTTTGCCATTTGTAATTCCTCCATTTTCATTATCTCGAATTCGAGATGTTATATTAAAAAAATATTATTAATCAATTATTAGGTGCAATAAGTTTCGAATTAATAAATCTTTAATTCGAGATAAATTTACCACGATTCGTTTCCCTTGTCAACAGGAGATAAAAAATTAATTGTTATAAAAGGCTACCTTAGTACAAGGCAGCCTTTCTAATTATTTCTTTTGCTGTTTTGTGAATTTTTCCCACTGCATTAGGGATGGGTACGGGTCAAATGCCCATTCAGTACGACCATTAAACTTATACATTCCATAATGTAAATGTGGTGGGAATTTACCAGATGTACCTTCTTTACCGTACCCTGAGCTACCTACACCCCCAAGAAGCATACCTGGTTCGACCACATCCCCTACTTTTAAACCTTTGTTAAAGTAGGCTAAATGTGCGTAGTAATGATAAGTATTGTGATTATCTCTTATTCCCACTCGCCAACCACCAAATTGGTTCCATCCCATAATCTCTACTACACCATAAGATGTAGATACTACAGGTGTACTATAACCGGCAAATATATCTGTCCCTTCATGTATACGTCTGCCACCCCAACCACGATTTGCACCCCACGTACCTCTATAGCTGTAATTGTATCCGCGTACAGGTACTGGGAAAACATGGGTATCTAAATCGATTGTGTCAAACTGTTTATACATTTTGACAATCGTTAATATTTGATTTACCACTTCTTCACTTTGGTAATATTCGTATAAGGCAAGTTTAAAGTCATCTTCTGTCGGTCCAAACTGACTTAAATAGTTAGCCATCGTAAACACGATATCCTCATCATCGTCACGGCTCGCTATCCCATCACCATTTCCATCCTGCCCTAAACCCCCAAAATATTCTATTGTAAATGGTATAGTATCGTCTTGTTGTGGGTTCAATGCGCCTGCCCAATACTCCTTAGAAAATTGAATAGCAACAGTGCTCTCACGTTTCGGAATATCACGACGAACCGCTTGAATATTACGTTCATATTGGTCTATAGCTGCTAAATAGTACCAAGGAACAATATGATCCTGAAACTGTACATACAAAGACATACGTTGCTCCACTATCTCTTTCTGAGAAGGCGCTTCATTTGCATTTACGACATCGGAAGAAAAGATTGAACTACCTATTAACATCAATAATAACCATGGAATAAAATGCCGAACCAACTAGACCCCTCCTATCTTTCACCCTTAGAATGTGCTGATTTTTTTAATCCATGAGTAACGAAAGAGTTATTTACAAAAACCAAACTTATTTAAATTTAAGCTGAATAATCTAATGTAAATATTTTGTTCGATTTGTGGGATATTATTTGAAGAAGTTTTTGTCATTCCTTAGTTAACTTATAGGAAATAATCTTTCTTTTATGGTAAGATGAGGGAAATATATAAGGGGGTTTATCCACTTGGAAAATTTACAATCAGTTGAGCAATTTGAGCAGCTTAAATCAGAAGGAAAAACAATTTTTATGTTTTCTGCAGATTGGTGTGGAGATTGTCGCTTTATAGATCCTGTTATGCCAACAATAGAAGAAAAATATGCAGAGTCTTACCAATTCATTAAAGTTGATCGAGATGAATTCATTGATTTATGTATTCAATTAGATGTATTCGGTATCCCAAGCTTTATTGCTTACGATCATAATGAAGAAATAGGGCGATTTGTAAGTAAAGACCGTAAAACGCAAGAAGAAATTGAATCTTTTATTGATGGGTTAAAATAACACTTATGTTTTTCAAATCTGCGGGTACTATAACTATACAATTTAAAGAAGCGCGAATAATTAACGCTCTTTTCCAAAACGACGAATAGTTTGGCTGCAGAAAATAACATCCCCGACGCAGTAGGCGAAGGGGATTTTTTTATGGATTTAAAATAATTCCAAATTAAATTTAAAATTCAATTTCATCTTTCAAATTACTTCGAAAGAGCCACGTAGCTGCCCTTGCTAAAATCTCCGCGCGCAATTGGACGAGTTCTTCGTATTCGTAAAAAAATAATATTTTTTCTTCCATTACACTTTCCCCATTAGGTGTTTTTGTTAAAACAAAATGGGCAAAGGATTCAGAGAAATCCTCTTCCGGAGAATACATAGCATATTTTGAGACATAAAAATCCTCTACTTTACCGTGTCCACCTGATGACCAAAATCGCTTATAAAAATCACTTAAGTATGCATCCTCAGAAAAACAGCCAGAATCTTTTAAGAAGAGCGAAGTACATCTGTTTTCGGGTACCAAATAATTAATCTGACTTTGATTCAAAGAGAGGAAGTGTGCGTATTCATGCAAGTATGTAACAAGGGTTTCAGAAGCAAGCTCAATATCTTTATTATTCATACCAAGAGTCCAATACTCTCCATATCGATCTTGTAGAGATACATAAGCAAGGGTATCTCCACTTTCGAATACATCAAACCGAGTTATTTCTTCTCGATAATCTTTAGGTATTAGCCAGCTAAAGCTTAACCATAAATCGGAATGATATTGCAGTATCTCCTCTGTTCCTTCTTGTTTTGGATAGATTTTGCCCCCTTCATTATCCACATTATAGCTAGCGAGCAGGGTGACCCCTTCATCACCAGTTGCTACAGAATTCTCAAAAGTAAGAGAACCATAATCAGCTTCGAGATTTTCAATTACTTTATTCCCCCATTCAATACAGGAGTTGTAATTGTTACAGTCAACATTCAATGAGCAAGTATTTTCATCTTTAATATAGATTTCATTATGATAACAAACATTCAATAGCTCAATTTCTTCCCTGGAAGATTCCAATACTGAATTTTTTTCTTCTGAAGTTGCTATAATCGTATCTCCTTCAATCGCTGGTTTGACAAATAGCGTAACAACCGGATTTTCTTCCACCGACTCTTCACAACCAGTCAAAAGTACAATGATGGTAACTAAGAGAAAGCGGAAAATTTTCAAAGGGCACTCCCCTCCTTACATACATGTCACTATATTTTACTAAGATCCTTAAATCAGCATGAGTAAAATTAAAATGTTTTTGTCGCTTTCTTATGACATTTTCCTTACCTTGTACTTCTTTATCGACAGTCAAAATTGCCTTTTTCCGCCCAGAGAATATGTTTGGCAAAAGGATATACAAAAATAAAAACGCTTGGATTCAGTTCCAAACGTTTTCATACATTATAGGGTCTCATGCTTTTACCTACTATTTTCAAATAAGCTTACTCATTATTTTTGGATCCTTTAATTAATTTTAGACAGGAATCTTTACTATTTATATAGTTAGCTAACGAATAATAACTTAGTTGCAATATACTTTCTAGCTTCAGCCGTTAGTAATTGAAGTTGTACAATCTCACGTTCCTTGTTACCTTCAGCTGCTACAAAATCAACAAAAGTTCCACTTAAGTTTTCAAAAATACTGATGACTTGGTATCCCTTGTCAAAGTAACTGTCAATTTTATTTTTCTCTTCCATAAATGTCTCATGCTCAGACATACTTACACCTCACTACTCTATTTGAAATAAAAGAATTCTAAAGATTATTTAGCCACTCTCTCAGTCATAAAACTGGCTATTCTCGATTGACGTTGATTCCAGGACATACTTGGTAACGCTTGTTTAACCTCTACCATATCGATAGCACCATCAACAGGACAAACAATGGAGCATAAGTTACAACCTACGCAATCCTCTTCTCGCACCTTCAAATACGACTTACCATTCTCATCAACTAACATGTCGATACACTGGTGCGAAGTATCTTCACAAGATATGTGACACTTATTACAATTAATACAAACATCATTATTTATACGAGCTACAACTTTATAATTTAAATCCAAATCTCCCCAATTAGAGTATTTCGGGACGGATTTCCCTACTAAATCCATAACAGAGGCAATTCCTTTTTCATCTAGATAATTGTTTAAACCATCAATCATATCTTCAACAATACTAAAACCATGGTGCATAGCTGCAGTACAAACTTGCACTCCGGTAGCACCCATGAGTATAAATTCAGCAGCATCCTTCCAGTTTGAAATCCCGCCTATCCCTGAAATAGGGATATCAATTAAAGGATTACGGGCACACTCCCCAACCATGTTCAAAGCGATTGGCTTGACTGCTGGTCCACAATATCCACCATGCGCCCCTTTTCCAGCAACATGAGGAATTGTGTTCCAACTATCTAAGTCGACCCCCATTAAACTATTTATAGTATTTATCATACTTACCGCATCCGCTCCACCACGAACAGCTGCCTCTGCAGTAACAGTAATATCCGTAATATTAGGTGTTAACTTTACAATTACTGGTGTTTTGGCAACTTCCTTTACCCAATACGTTTGCTTTTCAACTAATTCTGGAACTTGACCAGAAGCAGCTCCCATTCCACGTTCAGCCATACCATGGGGACAACCAAAATTCAGTTCTAAACCATCTACACCTATATCCTCCACACGTTTTACAATTTCATGCCACTTCTCTTGCTGTGGTTCCACCATTAAAGAAGCAATAATAGCATGGTTTGGAAATCTCTTCTTAGTTTCATAGATTTCTTTTAGGTTTACTTCTAAAGGTCGATCTGTAATTAACTCAATATTATTAAATCCAGCTACTTTTTTTCCATTGAAACTAGCAGCTGCGAATCGAGAAGTTGTATTAATGATTGGATCTCCTAGTGTTTTCCAAACAGCTCCTCCCCATCCAGCTTCGAATGCTCTTTGCACTTGATATCCAGAGTTAGTTGGTGGTGCAGAGGCTAACCAAAAGGGATTTGGAGACTTAATACCTGCTAAATTAATTTGTAAATCTGCCATATCTATTCCTCCGTTCTTCTTATGCGATTTCAGACTGTAGCATAAAGGTACGATGAATGGCTTTAGCCACTTCTTTACCCTGTTCAGCAGCTGTGACAACCATCGCTTCTCCTTGACCATTCCCAAAAATCACATCACCACAAGCAAAAACTTTTTCTTGTGAAGTTTGGTATGTCTCGGAATCCACATCAACTACACCTTTTATGTGATTTAATCCGAAGTCCTCTATCAACTTTGTATATTTGGTTTGACCAATTGCCTTTATCACAGCGTCCACATCTAGAATCTTTTCGGAGTTTTGAATAGGTACAGGTCTACGTCTTCCATCCTTGTCAGTTTCATCTAAACTCATAGACACACATTCTAAGCCAACAACCTCTCCTTGCTCATTACCTAATATTTTAGTTGGTGCTGTTAACCATCTAAATTCCACACCATCTTGCTTTGCAAAATCATATTCAAACTGGTAGGCAGTCATTTCCTTTTTTGTTCTTCTATAGAGGATTTGGACATTCGAAGCACCAAGACGTACAGCTGTTGTAGCAGCGTCAATCGCCGTATTTCCAGCACCAATTACCGCTACTTTTTTGCCAACCAATTCCCCCGTAGGAGCTTCTATCTTAGTCCTTTTAACGACTTCAATTGCATCTAGGACTCCTTTTAAGCTTTCACCTTCGATATCTAAGTTTGGTACTTTGCCCATCCCAATCGCTAATATAACTCGATCAAATTGATTTAGAATCTCCTCAGCAGTAATATCTAAACCAACTACCGTTTTGGTTCTTATCTCAACCCCCAGCATTTTTATTTGTTCTACTTCCCATCGAACTACCTCTTGTGGCAATCGGAAAGAAACGATTCCATAAAGATTTAATCCACCCGCTTCCTCATTCGCTTCAAAGATTGTTACATTGTAGCCTAGTAAGCTCAGCTCTCTAGCAGCAGATAATCCTGCGGGACCACTTCCAATAATGGCCACTGTTTTACCGTTTGGCTCACCCGCTTTAAATAACGGCTTGTTTTGCTTCATCGCCCAGTCTGTTGCATGTCGTTGAAGGTGTCCGATAGAAATAGGCTTTGTATCATGATTTAAAACACACGCACCTTCACATAATTCTTCTGTTGGACAAACACGTGCACAACTAGCGCCTAACGGATTTGACTCCAAGATTGTTTTCGCTGACCCTTTTAAATTACCCGTTGCAATTTTTTTAATAAACTTTGGGATTTGTATACTCGTAGGACACGCTTTAATACAAGGAGCGTCATAGCAATATAAACAACGATTTGCTTCCTCTATTGCTTCACTCATTGTTAATCCTTTATATATTTCTTCAAAATTCTCCACAAGATTTGAAGAAATACGACCACCTGTAATAGTACTCATAAGATCCCCCCTAGGATTGAGCGTCTATAATTAATTTGATACAACAACTTCTAGTGCGTTTGCTTTTTCCTTCCTTACTTTACGTTTTAGGTATTTTCCGTAATCTAATGAACCAACAAACTCTTTATCCTTTATGACAAATTCTCCGCGCAATAATACACTAACTGGTTCACCCAACACTTCCATTCCTTCAAACGCATTATAATCAACATTCATATGATGATTTTCTGCAGAAATGACTCTGTTTATATTTGGATCAAAAATCACAATATCTGCATCACTACCAATTGCAATTGTTCCTTTTTGAGGATATAAACCGAATATTTTTGAAGCATTTGTTGAAATCATATCGACAAATTCATTTATTGAAATTCGTCCTTTTGCTACACCTTCTGAATATAAAACACTAAAGCGATCTTCTATGAAAGGGCCGCCATTGGGGATTTTTGAGAAGTCATCGATACCTAGTTGTTTCTTTCCGTTAAAGTTAAATGAACATTGGTCAGATCCAATTGTTTGTAGTTGTTTTGCTTTCAAAGCATTCCAAAGAGGTTCTTGGTGAGATTTCGGTCGTAGAGGTGGGGACCATACATATTTCGCCCCCTCAAAGTCAGGTTTTTCAAGTAGGGTTTGATCTAAAGTTAAATATGGTGGACAAGTTTCACCATAGACGTTATAGCCTTTTTCACGAGCTTTTACTATTTCATCTACCGCTTCTTTACAAGTTACATGTACTACATAAAGCGTCGCTCCTGCAACATGTGCTAATTCAATTGCTCTTTTTGTTGCCTCCCCTTCGATTTCAGGTGGCCTTGTAAGGGCATGATAGATTGGTGCTGTTTTTCCCGCTTGTTTCGCTTCTTCTACAAGCTCATCGATAACTGAACCATTTTCACAATGAACCATGACGACTGCGCCTGTTTCTTTTCCAATCTTAAATGCCTTATAAAGTGTTCGATCCGTTGCTTGGAATTCCTTCGCATAAGCCATGAATACTTTAATAGAGGTTATCCCCTCCTTTTCTAATAACAAGGGAAGTTCTTTTTCTGTTTCATCATTTAAATCACTAATCATTAAATGATAGCCATAATCGATTGCTGCTTTATCTTTAGACTTTTCATTCCACTTATCAATTGCATCGGAAAGCTTTGTTTCACCAGCGGTTAAGACAAAATCCAAGATAGTTGTTGTTCCACCAAAAGCAGCAGCAATTGTTCCAGATTCCCAATCGTCATCCGTTACCGTATTATTGAAGGGCATATCTAAGTGAGTATGGGGATCAATCCCTCCTGGAAATACATATTTTCCAGTTGCATCAATCACTTCAGCATCAGGGTCTATTATTTTCGTTGCAATTTGAATGATTTTTTCATCTTCTATTAAAATATCTGCCTTAAAAGTATCTGTTGCAGTTGCAATCGTACCACCTGTAATAATTTTCTTTGCCATAGTTTGAACACTCCTTTTTTAATGACCATATACAAGCTTGCTACTAATAAAATAGTTCTGTTTTCACAGCAAATTTCCCACAACAGTTTGTTTTTTAATAATTGCTCATTTTGTTTAATAAGAAGATTAAATAAGTGCTTCTTTCATTGCAATCTTTGTTTGGAGATTTAGTACAGTTTCTAATAAAACATCTGCTCCTTTCACACAATCTTCAAAAGTGGTTTCTTCTTCTTCACAATGACTCTTACCATTTATACTCGGTACAAAAATCATAGCAGAAGGAATATAACTTGCAATAAATTGTGCATCATGACCTGCTCCACTATAAAGTCGTTTAGAGGAATACCCATACCCAATTGAAGCTTTCTCTATTTGATTGCAAATTTCTTGATCAAATACTACCGTGTCCCGATCCCACAGCTTCTCCTTTTCTATTGTGCAACCACTCTCCGTCTGTGGTAGCGAATGAATAATCTCCTCAACTTTACTAATATTTGTTGGATCCTTATGCCTTGCCTCGATTGTAAATACAACTTTATTTGGTATAACTGTATGAATATTTGGAGTGACATTCATTCTTCCAATTGTGAAAACAAGCTCTTCGTCTATTTTCCCAAGTTCTTCAATTAACATAGTTATACAGTGATTAGCCAAAAATAATGGATCCTTTCGCATTTTCATCGGAGTTGTACCAGCATGGTTAGACTCACCAATTACACGAATTTCATAGCAAACCATTCCTAGTACACCTTCTACGACACCGATTTGTATATTTTCAGCCTCTAATACAGGACCTTGTTCAATGTGTAATTCAATGTAAGCAGAGGCTTCTTTTAAACGGTGGTCCTCTCTACCTTCATACCCGCTGCATTTTAAAGCTTCTTCAAAAGAAATATTGTCTTTATCAGTAGATTTCAACATCTTGGATTTATCAAATTTGCCTGATAGTACACCTGAACTCATCATCGATGGTTCAAATCTCGCTCCTTCTTCATTGGTAAAATTGACTATTGTTAAAGGTACATCTAACTCAATATCACTTTCTTTGATGGTGTTTACTGCTTCCAACGCAGTTAAAACACCCAAAACACCATCAAATTTTCCACCTTTTATAACTGAATCTAGATGAGAGCCAAGAACGATTGGAGGTAAACTAGTTTTTCCTGGTAGTGTTGCATAAATGTTTGCCATATCATCTACTCGTATTTCCATGTCTAATTCCCTGCAACACTCGATAAAATAGTTTCGTGCTTCTATATCTTCAGGAGATAACGAAAGCCTTGTTACACCACCTTTTTCAGTTGCTCCAAATTGACTAAACGTGACAATTGATTCTTTCAAGCGCTTTTCATTGCATTTATACACTTAATCCCCTCCAACTTCCACGTTAACTTTTTTAACAGATAGATTTATATTTTATTTTAATGTAAAATGGTTTAACATAAAATGGTTATTTTTACTGAAAATTCTTGTGCATTCGCACAATTCTAACGTTACATTTTCTAACATATAAAAAAGTGGGGGAGGAAATTCTGATGGCTTCAATAAGCGATCTAATGCAGGCACCAGATTTTAAAATGCTTCAATTGATTGCAGGAGAAAGCGGGTTATATAGGAAAATATCTGGTATCAACGTAATTGAAAGTATTGATTTAATCCCATTTTGTAGACCAAATGAAATTATTATTACAACAGGAATTCATTTAGATAAGGATTCTGAACAATTAGAAGAGCTTATTAAAGGAGCATTTGAGCAGAGGGTTGCGGGGTTTATCATTAATACTGGACCATATATTTCAAAAATCCCTTCTTCTACCATTCAATTTGCGAATGATGAAAACTTTCCAATCTTTAAGATGGAATGGAATTATCGTATCGCTGACCTGCTAAAGAGTACGTTTCAATTTCTTTCATCAAGTCAGCACTCTATACATCAACAACAAACAGATTCGAAACTTCTTTACGATTTAATTTTTCGCTTTGATGATTTCCATTTTCCCATCGACTCTTTAGAAAAACGTGGCTTCCTAAGAGGTTGCGAAATAGGCATTATCACTTGTACAACACCAACATCCTCAAAAAACAGCATCCATCGTTACGAATCAATTATTTATTATGAATTTCAAAAACGTTATAACTATTTCCTAACCTTAAAGCATCATAATCAATTAATCTTTTTAATTAATCGACAAGAAGTAAAAACCGCTCATATTCCCTTTTCTAAAACAGTCGAGAAGATTTATGAGAAAGTAATCCAATTGAACGGACAAGAGGATTTGATAATTGGCATGGGCAATTTCTCAACACAGTTAAGATATATATCAAAGAGTTATAACGAATCCTTAACGGTTATTCATTTAGTAGAGAAACATCAAAACCCGTTTTTACAAAAGTATAAAGAGATTGGTGCTTATCAATTACTTATGAATGTATCAGATCAATCAATAATTAAGCAGTTTCAACAAGATATGCTAGGTCCTCTTTATATGTATGATCACCTGCATAATACTGATTTTGTGTACTTTTTAAGAATCTTCCTTCAAGAGGAAGGAAGCACAAACAAAATTAGTAAAAAGCTTTTTATTCACCGAAATACAGTAAACTATAAAATTAAAAAAATTGAGGCATTACTTGATGTAAACCTGAATCACACATTTACAAGAACCAACTTAAATCTAGCGTTAATGATTGAAGATATTCTTAGTCAGAAGAAATCTTAAAACTAAATATGAAAGAATGGGTGTTTTACCTTCCACTATTACAAACAATTGAATGAGCCGAGTGAAAAATAGAAGACAAGTATTGTGAAATGCTAAAAAACAGGCTGGACCATAAGTGAAAAACTCAAAGAAATACCCAAAACGTAATATTAAAAAAATGATACTTTGAAAATTGATTAGAATGGAGGGTCGACTCCTGCGGGAACAGCACGCTGCCTGAGATTACAGGCTCAGGCCGTGCCCGCGGAAAGCGTACCCGGAATGGAAATCAATTTTCATTAGAACGTAAAAATAGCATTTTTCCTAGTGTGGAAAAATGCTATTTTGGCTTTTGTCCCAGCCTCATTCTTTTTTTATTTAGCTGTACTTTGTTTGCTTCGAATCGCATGGATAACAAATGTGATTATGAATGCTAAGACTAAAACAACAATAAATATTTCATTAGGAATATGGATATTGATTAAAGTTAAGCCCATTTTGATTGCTATAAAAACAATTAGCACATATGCTGTAGTTTCTAATTCAGGTACTCTATTCATAAGCGTGATAAAGAATGTTGCAATTCCTCGCATTAACAGAATCCCGATCATGCCACCAAGTAAAACTACCCAAACCTGTTCAGATATTGCTAGTGCAGTTAAAATACTATCAACAGAAAAGGCTAAATCCATTAACTCTACGCTAATTACAGTGGCCCAAAATACACCAAATATTTTCACTAGTGCACCCTTAGGTTTGGCATCATCATCAACATTTTCTTCTTCTTGGCCCTTACTTTTTTCACGGAAATACTTAATTGCTAAATACAATAAATACAGCGCACCTATCAATTTAATCGGCCAAAATTTAATTAGTACTGTACCGAGTCCGATAAATATAAAACGGAAAAGGTATGCTCCCCATAGACCATAAATTAGAGCCTTTTTTTGCTGCTCTTTTGGTAGTGGTTTAACAAATGCAGATAGCACTAATGCGTTATCTGCTGATAAGATACATTCCATAACCGCTAAGGATAATATAAGCCCCCAGCTTTCTGAACTTGTTAATACTTCTACCCACAAATGCCAGTCAAACATAGAAGCATAGGTAGATAATATTTCTTCTAACACAATACTCGTCTCCTCAAATCATAAATTCTAATTCATTTGTTTTAAGATAGAAAAAAGTTATATCCATATAATAGATACACCTAAATTTATTCGTATCAATTATACGGTATATAGTTACTATCAGTAATTATTATATACCATTCGACAAAAGCCAACCAATTTCTACAATCAAATTTTCATTTCTTCTACTAACGGTTCATTACAACAGAGTAGTCCTTTATTAGAAATCAGTAAAATCAATATAATAATTCCAATATCTTCTGAATATGATGAAGAACACTACGTATAGATGGAGGTTTGGAGTTGGAAAATGTGAAAGCTATTGCTACCTTTCAACTAATTGGGGAGGAAGTTTATCGAACAAATACGTACATTCAATTTGGCTCTTCTCGTAAATCATTAGGTGCCGTAGTTATGTTAAATCCTGGTTCTTCAGAGTTAAAAGGAGAAGCAAGAAAAAAACTTATTATGAACGGTTCTCATACGGATGAAACCACTATAGACAATACGATGAAGCAGTTAATTCAATTTATGAAAGCATGTCATACAAATCTAGAAGGTAGACTTCATATATATAATGTTTTTTATGTTAAAAATACTGTTGGCGTGGAAGCAATTACACTTTTTGAGCTTTTAAAAACAACCGGAAAATACCCAACGATTACGCTTCCTTCCTTATATGAAATGATGCAACATCCTTGGATTCTAATTGGGTGGGGAGTTGAAAAAAGAAGTAGATGGAAATTTTTCGAAGAAGAAAAAAAGGAATGGCTTCAATTAATCCAAGATAGTGGAATTCCTTATTTCGGTATTAAATCGGAGAATAATGAATATTATCACCCTTGCCCTAATGGTCCTGCAAAATCCGAACGACTCCAACAACTTATCCAATCTTATAACTTAAACATCAAACCTCTTTCAACCAAAAATCATAAATAACTCAATTAGGAAGGCTCACTTATCTAATATAGAATTCTTTCAGAAATGAAAGAACTAAATTCCTAACTACTATATATATAACAAGCAAGAATACAAAATAGCATTTTTCATTTGTGAAAAATGCTATTTATTCATGTTAAAGAGATTATTTTGATTGTCGTTTTTTAAGACTTGCAAATTTTCGCATGCGATCGACTAAGAAACCACCCTTAAACGACTTAGGCTCATACGAAATGATGAATGCCTTAGGTTCGATATTTTCAACAAGCGTGAAGACTTCCTTTTCACGATTTCGTTTTGCTAATATTTCATATTTATACCGTTCACTATCTCTTCCTTCTCCTACATAAGTTGTAATAGCAAATCCATTCATTCTTAACATATCAATGAGTTCCTGATTTTTTTTCTGAGTGTTAATCGTAATATATACATAGCCGATTGCTAGTTTATTTTCTATTTTCGTTCCTAGGAACATCCCAAGTCCAAACCCTACAGCATAAACAATCATTGCAAGTAAATTTTGATCCCCATTAAATACCAACGAAAGACCAAATACATAAATGAGCATTTCTAATATCCCAAAAATTGCTGCAAACAAAGTAAGATTTTTTACTAAGAAAATTGTTCGCAATGTTAACATTGGTACATATACAAGCTGTAATATTAAAATTAGGATTATATTAACCATTCAAACGCCTCTTTCAAATTAATCTCCTTCTTATTCTTTACCCAGAATGACTAATTGTACTCTTAAAATTCAATTTCTTTACTATTTGTATTTTAGTGTTTTTTAGGAAATCAATTTTACCAGTTTCTCTTCTATATTCCTCTATCCTTGATAAATCACATAGTTTGCTTCGGTTCAGGTTGATTATCATTGCTATTTTTAGCATATTAATAATCTTATTGTGCAAACCAAAGAGGCTGGACCATAAGAGAAAAACTCAAAGAAATACCCAAAACTTAATATTAAAAAAATAATACTTTGAAAATTGATAGGAATGGAGGGTCGACTCCTGCAGGAACAGCACGCTGCCTGAGACGTTCGTGTCAGGCCGTGCCCGCGGAAAGCGTAACCGGAATGGAAATCAATTTTCATTAGAACGTAAAAATAGCATTTTTCCTAGTGTGGAAAAATGCTATTTTGGCTTTTGTCCCAGCCTCCAAAGTTTTAATTATTCACTAGCTTCTCTTTTAGTTCTTCTATTTGACCTAGATGTCGTTGTTCATGGTAGCCAACTAATTCAATCCATTGTTTCAACGTTAAGACACCAAAGCGACGATGCTCCAATGTTTTTTGATTCAATTCTTCTTCATTCGTTTCTTCAATAATTTTTTCCAAAGCCCTTCTTGAAGATCCTAATTTTCCTTTTAAGTTCTCTAACGTTAGAAATTCATTTGAAGGGGTTAAAAATTCAGGAGCACTAACCTTCTTAGTTCGATCCGCAACTAAATGTACAAGAAACGCCTCGGGTGCTTTGAATTTCTCTTGTTGAAGCGCAAATTGGATTTGTCGCACTACATTTTCTTCCATTAAATATAAATGTTCTAACACTTGTGCAACGCTCCAAGAGCCCTCCATTACAGTCTCATTTAGTTGATCATCTGTTAGCCCTTGAACGCTTGTTAAAATTTCTTCCCTAGCTTTTAATAGATTGTCCATTAACATTTCCCCCCTAAAAACACATTAATAAGTCATATTCAGGTTCTAGCTTTGCTAGAACCCATAAATAAAAGTGAGATACATTCGGGTATCTCACTTTTTAATGGGGGGTATTTACATAACCGTAGGGATGTGGATGATTTTAGCTACTAATTAGTAGCACTGGAAGAAAAGGATGCTATTCCGGTTAATGGAATCATAAACCCAACCTCTTGTTCCTCTCCATCTAAAACCGATTATTTGATTTCCAAAGGCTAACATTGGGAAGAACCAGAAACTGTTTCCATTTCTCAACCAAATAAACGTGTTTCTGAAGAAGCATCGTCTAATACTTCCTACTCCACCACTGCGTGCAAACTCTTGTTGCTGGAATGTATTCATTTGTGGTGTGAAACTTGGTGGAGGTGAAGTTGGTGCTTGAAGCTGGCCTTGGCCGCCTCCTCCAGGGAATCCAGGACTACCTGGGAATCCACCTTGGCCGCCTCCTCCAGGGAATCCAGGACTACCTGGGAATCCTCCAGGAGTACCTCCTGGGAAGCCAGGGAATCCGGGACCACCAGGACCAGGGAAGCCAGGTTGTCTACCAGGTTGTCTACCACCTCTTCCACGTCCTCTATTCGGGGAATCATCAAACTGATCAAACATATCGTCATCAAAATTAAAAGGGTTCACTGCTTTCCTCCTTTCTCTCTAATCTACAATCAATTTATGTTGATAAAAAGAGCCCGTATAGGTTGTCCGTCCCCACTATTAAACTTTCAGCGATATTTTTTTAATAGTCCTTATAATTACTGCACTTTAAAACAATTTAGTGAAAAGAACTACTATCTTTTCTCTCAAACCATAAAATTTTCACATCATAAGAAAACGCACCAATTATGAATATTATTCAATTTTAAGAATATGTTTTAACGAATCGCTTTTTCTGAATCAGCCTAGTAAATGGGCTCAACAACCTAGAAGGAGCTGAATGCTATTCTTCAATTTGTCATTCAAAAGGAAAAATATAGACTATGTCTTGTGAATCCAAGTAAGAAAGACGTTCAAGATGTCTATTTAAAGTATACTGGGTATGCAGTTGAAGGCTCTACTTATTACGAATTTGAACCTATTCAAATGCAAACAGATATACTTTTTGGGGAAAGCTATGCCATTTTAGAAGAAGGTAGTACATGGGGATTAGAAACTTCATTTTATTATGAAGTTCTCTATGTTTCTGAAGAAGGTATTATTCTTAAAAAATTTTACCGGAAAAGATTAGACAATGTGCAAACACTTGAATCCCATCCATTATTTCAATCCTCCATCTGGGTAATCGAAGAAATTGACAGTGAGCACATCAATGAAGAAGATATTATTCAAATTGTAACAAAGGATGTGTATGCTTCTAAAGTACCTAATAATAGCAGTAATTATCAGAAACTAATAGAACGAAGTGACCTTTTTAAACCGTTTTTTGAGGATTTATATAATGAAATGGATAATTATTATAATGGCGAAAAACAGCATGCGCCCGAAAAATGGGATTTTGCTGACTTCCTTCAGACAGATTTCGGTGTATTATTTGAGGAATCAGAAGGAACAGATATTGTTTTATCAAACTGCTTAGGTCTAATGCGGAAATTAAACTTAACCTATGAACAAATGGCCGAATACTTTTGTAAATATCTCTTGTAACTTATAATTGGCCTAACAATTGGGCCAATTATATTTATAATTTCTCCTTCCAATTCCCCCTATTCCCTCGTTGCTTTAACTTGATACGCCCTTAACACTTTCCCTAATTAACAAATACATGTTTTCCCTAGATAGATTGTCGACAAATTCGTCATAAACTTTTATTACATATGACCCTTAAGTTAAGGTCTTAATCTGCTACATTCAACTTAAACATAATCACTTCGAAAGTCGGATATTATGTGGTCATCTTATTAAATTTTCATTATAAATCAATAATATTACGCTGTTTTTATTCATAGGTTTTAACATATATAGATATGTTGTCTAAGGTGAGGAGGTCAAAAGTCATTTTTTATATTTTCCTAATTTTAACCGTAATCTGTTTATTTATCGCTTTAAAAAAGAAACGATTTGTATTTCTAGCAATACCTTTCGTAGCTATAGTACTTTATATAGTTGCCGAGATTATACTAGTTCCAATTCCCTTCATTGATACCGTAAAATTTATTTTTAGCCTACAATAATCAGCTATTTTAACCTCTTATTAATTTTTCATGTCCATTCACTACCCTAAGAGATTGCTTTACATCTTCATTTTTTCTTTGTCTCACAAGCAGACAAGGTAAAAATATAAGCCTTACATAAAGAAGGAAGTGAGAAGCAAAAGTAACTATGGGGAATAAGTAAAAACAAACACCTTGCAACAAGAGATTGGAAGAAATCAAAATAGGGGTGATCTAGTGGAAAAAATTGAGAAAAGCAAAGCAGATGCTTACTTCCGTGAGAAAAACACCTATATGATTATTTATTTTATCATTTGGGCGATTGTTTCTTATGGTGTTGTTTTATTCGCAGAGCCTTTAAGTGACATTTACTTTAACGGGTTCCCATTCCACTATTTTATGGGAGCACAAGGTGCCTTAGTTGTCTTCATTATTTTACTGTTTATTAATGCTTTTGTTGGAGATAAAATCGACAAAAAGTATGGAATCGATCACAACAAGAACGAAGAAATTGGTCGAGGAACTACTTCAGAACATTAATAAGTTAAATCATTAAGACAAAGGAGGATGATCTTTGGATACACAGTTTATCGTTTCAATGACGATTATTTTAGCGACCTTTGCTTTGTATATTGGTATTGCCGTTTTTAATCGAGCGAAGGGTACTTCTGAGTTTTATGTAGCAGGTCGAGGAGTGCCACCAATTTGGAACGGGATGGCTATTGGAGCCGACTGGATGAGCGCAGCTTCCTTTATCGGTATGGCTGGAACAATTATGATGCTTGGATACGATGGTTTGGCTTATATTATGGGCTGGACTGGTGGGTATTTACTGTTAACATTCTTACTTGCACCTCAACTAAGGAAATCTGGTAGTTATACTGTTCCCGAATTTATTGGAGATCGTTTCAGAAGTAAAACTGCACTTATTATTGCGGCGATTTGTACAATGATTATTAGTTTCACATATTCAATTGGTCAATTATCAGGTTCAGGGGTAGTAATTGGACGCCTTTTTGAAATTGATGCAAAAATCGGTACATTGATTGGCGTTGTTCTTATTGCAATATACGCGGCATTCGGTGGTATGAAAGGGATTACATGGACCCAAGTTGCTCAATATCTTGTTTTGATTATTGCTTATCTTGTTCCTGTCATTTTCATGTCTCTACAAATTACGGGAAATCCCCTTCCATGGTTATCTTACGGCGAAATCGTTGGGAAATTGGGCGAACTCGATCGCGAACTTGGCTTCTCAGAATATTTTGCACCGTTTGAGAAAGGAACCAAGTGGCAATTCCTTGCACTTATGTTTACTTTAATGGCTGGTACAGCTGGTCTTCCTCACGTAATTGCTCGATTCTATACAGTATCAACAATGAAAGCTGCTCGTTGGTCAGGTGCGTGGGCCCTACTATTTATCGGCTTATTATACTTCTCTGCTCCTGCTTATGCAGCATTCTCTCGTTTCATCTTAATGACACAAGTAGCTGGTAGTAAAATTGTAGACCTTCCTGCTTGGACGAAAACCTGGGTAGATACAGGTTTATTAAAAGTAGCAGATACAAGTGGAGATGGTATTTTACAATGGAATGAGCTAATTATTGCAAATGATATTGTTGTAATGGCTACTCCAGAAATTGCAAATTTAGGTGTTTTCGTTATTGGTTTAGTTGCTGCTGGGGCAATGGCCGCTGCGTTATCAACCGCTGGTGGTTTATTAATCGCCATCTCTTCTGCCTTTGCACATGATATCTATTATCGAGTTTTAAAACCGACAGCAAATGATAAACAACGTTTAAAAGTTGGCCGAATTACAATTGTCATTGCTACTCTTTTAGCTGGTTTAATAGCATTAAATCCACCTGGTGCCATTACGCAAATTGTAGCTTGGGCATTTGCACTTGCAACAGGTACATTCTTCCCTGCACTAGTGCTTGGAGTATGGTGGAAGCGTTCCAATTCCAAAGGTTTAATTGCCGGATTACTTGTTGGTTTAGGGGTAACCTTGGCTTATATCTTTGCGGCAAAATATGGAGGATTCACTATTTTAGGAATTATTGATACGGGTGCGGGTGTATTTGGGGCAATTGCGGCATTTGCTACTAACATCATTGTTTCCCTTGCAACAAAGCCTCCTTCACAAGAAATACAAGATGCCGTTATCAATCTTCGCTACCCTGAACAAATGACTTACAAAGACGGAGAAGTTTATATGGAAGAATAAAAAAATGCCAGGCACTTGCACAATCTTTAGATTGTTTAGGTGCCTGGCAAATTTTATGCATTAGCTCTAGCTTTCTTATGAACTAAGAAGAAGTATAAAACTAGAGCAATAAGGATGACTGGAACCATTGCAAGGAATAACATACGGTAAGTTGTATGAGGTTCAAATAATCCTAATATATATGGGCCTACCCCTAACCCTAAATCAAGAAATATAAAGTAAGTAGATGTTGCTAAACCATAACGGTGAGGTTCTGTCGATTTTACCGCAACCGCTTGAGCAATGGAGTTTATATTCCCATTACCAATTCCGATTAAACCTGCTGCTACTAAGAATATCAATGAATTCGTAGCTTGGCTAAATAACAACATACCGATAGCAAAAATAATCAATGCCGGATAAACAACAATATTTGCTCCTTTACGATCCATCAACGGGCCTGTAATAGGTCGGGTACAAAGAATTGTAATCGCATAGACTAGGAAAAAGAAACTTCCTGCTTTAACTAGATCAATACTCTCTGAGTAAAATGATAGAAACGACATTACACCAGAATATGCAAACCCAACAAATAACACAATAATTGAAATTGGCAATGCTTTAGTCTCTATATAATTATTAAACTTAAAGCCTTTTTCTTTTGTTGCTTCAGAAGTTGTAGATTTTGTCGGAGTTTTAATATTGTTTAGATTCACTGTGAAATACATTAATACACAAGCAATTACTAATACCGTATTAAAAATAAAAATAGATGAAAAGCTATCCGAATTTTGCGTTAGTAAAATACCAATAAACGGCCCGATTGCCGTTGCTAACACAGTACTTAAGCTAAAATAACCGATACCTTCACCACGTCTTGCTGCCGGAATGATTTGTGCAATTAGGGTTCCAGTTGTTGTCCCAATGATTCCGAATGAAATCCCATGCAATAAACGAAGGGTCATTAAAAATGGTAAGTTTAAAGTTACAAAATAAGCACATGTTGTAATGAAAAATGCGATTAACCCTATCTGGAATGTTTTTTTACTTCCTACATTGGTAATAACACGTCCAGTAAGAAGTCGTCCTAATAATGATCCAACGATAAAAATACTGGATACTAATCCAGCAGTACTTGTGGAAGCATCAAACTCCTGAACGGCAAATCGCGCAATTACAACAATTAATAAATAAAAAATTAATGTACCAAGAAAATTGATAAGTGAGATCATCACAAAATTTTTGGTCCATAATGGTTCTTTCTCTTTTTCTATCAATATAAAATCTCCTATCTTAATAAATTTTCCAAAATTTGATTCAACACATTTCGAGTTGTTTTTAAATCTGCCTCGTCAATTCCTTGAGTAAGCTCGTTTAAATAGGTAGAAAGATCCTCCTGTATGGATGTATACACTTCTTTCCCCTTCTCGGTAAGACTGACATACTTTTCTCTTTTATCGTCCCCTTGATTGGTTTCGACATATCCAAGCTCCATTAACTTTTGGATAATGCGTGTTACACTTGGCTTTTCTACTCGAGTATCTTTTGCTAATTCTACAAATGTACAAGACTCTTTCAAGTAAATTAAGCGCATTACTACCCATTGAGATGTATGTAATTGATACTTTGATAATCGAGTGTTCACGGCATTTACATACGGGCGATACAAATCTCTATAGCTATCAAAAAGCGTTGGCTCTATATTGTTCATTCAATAGCCTCCTAAATAGATAGTTACCCTAACTAACTATTATACTTTACTCTTAATAAAAAAAATTGTCCATAGGTAAATACATATTTTTAATATATAATGTTTCTTTATTTTCCTTCATTGAAAGATTTATAAATCAACTTATATTGTGCTTTTACTATTGTAAGTATGGCGTATTGTTTTTTTGTCTATCCTTTTATAAAGAAAGTGATGGAGGAGTTTAGCAAATGTTACAATTCGAATCTGAACTTGAAGGGAAACATGCACAGTTTGGTTACTTGCGTGACAAAATTAGTAAGTATGGATTTTGTCTAGGTGGTTATTGGGAGTACGATCGTGGCTTTTTTGATACCATCTTGTCAAAGCAAAATGGTGAAACAATCTATTTAAGATTACCTTTCATTGTTATTAGTGGGATGCTCGATTCTGATAGTGCTCATATTCAATTTAAAACCCCTTATGTTATTAAACATATTGTGAACTATGGTTTGGATTTTGATGATGGTTCCCTTCTCGATGCAACGGGGTTTAGTCAGTTCCAAACACCCGTTGATACAGATGGGAAAATCCAGAACAAAAACAAATGGGTACATGCGGGTGAAGAAGTCGTTGATCAGGTTCTTCAATACGTAAATTAAAAAAATTCTAAAGCCATATAACGATACATATCGGTCTATATGGCTTTTACTATGCATTGCAATGATTTTTACATTGATATCATGTAATACCATTATTACTGAAAAAAGTAAAAAAAGAATCCACCCTGTTAGGTGGATTCTTAACTTTAGCTATACTGATGCTGATGTAATCTTGCAAAGATCCCATTGTCTGCAACTAAATCATTGTAAGAGCCATCTTCTTCTATACCATTAGCAGTAACAACCATAACACGGTCTGCATCCTTAATCGTTGCAAGTCTATGGGCAATTACTAGTGTTGTACGATTCTCGGCCAACTCGGCCAAGGAATCCTGAATAATCTTTTCTGTTTCTGTATCAAGTGCCGAAGTCGCCTCGTCTAAAATCAGAATTGGAGGATTTTTTAAGAACATACGAGCGATTGCAAGTCGTTGTTTTTGTCCGCCAGAAAGTTTTAATCCACGCTCCCCAATTTCTGTTTCTAAACCATCAGATAAATTATTAACGAAATCTTCTAAATGAGCTTTTCTCAATGCATCAAGAATTTCCTCTTCAGTAGCATCCAATTTCCCATACGCGATGTTTTCACGAATTGTCCCAGTAAATAAGAATACATCCTGTTGGACAATTCCAATTTGGTCTCGTAGTGATTGTTTTGACATATCACGAATATCTATGCCATCTATTGTAATTGCACCACTGTCTACATCATAAAAACGAGGTATTAAAGAACAAATCGTTGTTTTCCCTGCACCTGAAGGACCAACAAATGCAGTCATTTCTCCTGCCTTTAACTTAAATGAAATATCATTTAAGATCACTTTGTCCCCTTCATAACCAAAGGTAACATTTTCAAAATGAATGTCTCCATGTAAATATGGAACATCGATTGCTCCCTCTTTATCTTGAACCTCAGGTTGTTCATTTAACATCTCTTGGAATCGTTTAAATCCAGCCATTCCTTTTGGGTATAACTCAAGTAATGCACTAATCTTATCAATCGGTTTAATTAACACATTCGTATAAAGTACAAAGCTTACAAGTTCCCCATAAGAAAGTTTCCCATTAAAACTTAACCAAGCTCCAACTACTAAAACAACTAAAGTTAATAGCCTTGTCATCATATAAATACCTGAGTGAGTGCCAGCCATCACTTTATAACCTAATAATTTAGCTGTTCTAAATATGCCATTTTGCTTCCTGAAACGTTCTATTTCAAACTTTTCATTTGTAAATGACTGCACAACACGAATTCCAGAAACGCTATCCTCAATTCGTCCATTTACATCAGCAAGTTTCCCGTACATTTCTTTCCAAGCAGCATTCATTTTTTTATTACTATATGTAACAATCCAAATTAAAAATGGTACAGCTACTAGAGCAACGACTGCTAATGTTGGATTGACATTGAACATAATCGCAAAAGCCCCGATAAATGTCATGATGGCGATGAAAAAATCTTCTGGTCCATGATGAGCAAACTCACCAATATCGAACAGATCGTTAGTGATACGACTCATTAAATGACCAGTTTTGTTATTATCGAAGAATCGGAAGGATTGCTTTTGAAGATGGTTAAACAAATCCTGCCGCATATCAGTTTCAATATTAATTCCTAGTTTATGTCCTAAGTAATTGACTATAAAATTCAAAATCGTACTTAGCACATACACCATCAGTAATAAAATACTTACTTTTACAATTGTCCCCCACTCATTCGTCGGAAGCAATGTATCAATAAACCATTGAACAGCCATTGGAAATGCCAATTCCAAAATAGCTACAATGATAGCACTCGAAAAATCCACCATAAACAGCCGTTTATGAGGTTTATAATAAGCAAAGAATTTCGAAAGCATAAAAGACCCCTCTCATATTAGTTTACAAGTATAATTTCTTATTCTATCTTATCTCTAATTGAAATGTTAGCAAAACTTAGGTCATATTTAGTATCTATACAAATTGCTTTTTAAATAGCTTACTTCTTAAAAATTATATTTCTTCGACCGACTCCAAATATCGATATAGCGTTGATTTACTAATCCCCGTTTTATTTTTAATATCAAGTAATGTGTAATTGCCTGTATGATACATCTCAATGGCCTTTTTAATATTTTCATCAGATTTTTTTGGTCGACCAATCGTTTTTCCTTGTCCCTTTGCATTTGCAAGTCCGAGAGTCGTTGATTGTTTGACGATATCAGATTGAAAGTTTACAAAATGTCCTAGGAGCTCGGTTAATGTAAAGTCCAAAGATCCCCTACTCTGAATTCCCTCTTTTATAAATTGAATGGTTACCCCATCCATTTCACATATTTTTAATAACTCCATCAGATGTCGTGTCGTATCTGCTAGAACAAACATTCTTTCAATAATGATGCTATCACCTTTTTGGAGAGCCATTAATAACTTTTCAAGCTCCACTCTTTTTTTCGGAGATCCATGTAATTCTCGGAAAATCTCATCGCAAGCTTGAAGCTGTTTTAACTGATTGTCGCAATTTTCATCATTATATAAAGGGCGAACGTACCCATAAATCATTCATTTCACTCCCAAACCCATTCCCAAAAAGGTTCATTTTTAGGAACAAAAATGTTAAGATTACCAAAGAATTTAATTTTGTAAAGGAGAGTTCAATGCAAACTTTAAAGCAACAATGGTTCGGTAATATCCGTGGAGATATTCTATCCGGCCTCGTCGTAGCTCTGGCACTGATTCCTGAGGCAATTGCCTTCTCTATCATTGCGGGTGTTGACCCTATGATTGGTCTCTATGCTTCCTTCACTATGGCTGTCACAATAGCCTTTGCAGGTGGCCGCCCAGGGATGATATCAGCAGCAACTGGAGCAATGGCGTTAGTATTGGTTCCATTAGTAAGAGATTACGGTTTAGGCTATTTATTTGCCGCAACCCTTTTAACCGGTGTCATTCAAATTATTTTTGGGGTTCTTAAAATAGCAAAGTTATTGAAGTTTCTCCCAAATGCTGTCATGATTGGGTTCGTTAACTCTTTAGCCATTCTAATCTTTATGGCACAAGTACCACACTTCATTGGTATTTCTCCCATGACCTATGTGTTTGTCGGAATAACGTTAGTACTTGTCTATACATTACCACGTTTTATAAAAGTGATTCCAGCACCACTTATTGCGATCGTAACATTAACTATTGTTGCCATTTTTAGCGGGGTTAATTTAAGAACGATTGGTGATTTAGGAACGATTAGTCAAACGTTGCCAACATTTAATATCCCGGATGTTCCCTTCAATCTAGAAACGTTTAAAATTATTTTTCCTTTCTCCCTTTCACTTGCTATCGTCGGGTTAGTTGAGTCATTACTAACATCTCGTATAGTGGATGATATGACAGGAACGGAAAGTAATAAAAACCAAGAAGCAAGAGGGCAAGGATTAGCAAACATAGTCACAGGATTTTTTGGAGGAATGGCTGGTTGTGCGATGATCGGTCAATCTGTTATTAATGTTAAGTCTGGTGGAAGAGGACGTTTATCTACCTTGATAGCTGGCGTATTTCTAATGTTTTTAATTCTAGTGCTTGGCGATCTAGTCGTTAAAATCCCGATGCCCGTACTAGTAGGGATTATGATAATGGTATGTATCGGAACTTTTGATTGGACTTCATTTAAATATCTTGTAAAAGCTCCACGTACAGATGCAATTGTCATGCTTACAACCGTAGTCATTGTAGTATGGACTCATGATCTTTCGAAGGGTGTTATTGCAGGAGTTATTTTAAGCGCTTTATTCTTTGTCGTAAAAATTTCTTCCGTTAAAATTACACAAGAAAGTAATCGTTATTTTGTAAATGGGCAACTATTTTTTGCTTCAACGGACCCTTTTGTGGATTACTTTAAATATAATGAAATCAAAGATAAAACAATTCTAATTGATTTTTCAAATAGCCGTATCTGGGATGAATCTGGAGTAGGTGCTCTTCTAAAAGTAGAGGATCTCTTAAAAGAAAGAGGGATTCAGGTTGAAGTGGTTGAACTAGATGCTGCAAGTTCGAAAATAATTTCGAAACTAGAAAATGTATCTTCATCACATTAGGAGGCGAACGGATGTACAAACATATTTTATTAGCTGCTGATGGTTCGGAAAATGCTGTACGTGCTGCAAAAGAGGCAATTAAAATGGCTTCTTGTCTCGAGGATTCAACTGTTGAAATTGTCTATGTGGTAGACTTTGATAAATCAAAATCTGAAGTATTACATTCAAGCTCCAGTGAAGTAATCAATTTAGAGAGACGAAAAAAGATTACTAAAGTAGAACAATTATTTAAAGAATCCAATGTATCGTATAAAGTGATATTTTTACACGGCTCTCCTGGTCCAGAAATCGTTAAATACGCCAATGAACAAAAAGTAGATCTAGTTGTCATTGGTAGTCGTGGTTTAAATGGTTTACAGGAGATGGTTTTAGGAAGCGTCAGTCATAAGGTAATGAAACGCGTTAACTGTCCCGCCTTAATTGTGAAGTAAGAATAAGAGGGTGGGACAAAACCCACCTCTTACTAAAAATAGCCGCTGGCATTTTACGAATGTGAAATGTCAGCGGCTATTTTTTTTGCATCAAAAAAGGACACTTTCTGATAAAATTTAAGTATCT
>Ga0180217_1001174_pt1 | contig 30812 bp, 27 predicted proteins | sample eDN3rd37CBELigOP_FD_128521 | JGI IMG/M metagenome (GOLD analysis project Ga0180217, IMG submission 128521) | Enriched Organic Plus compost microbial communities from Emeryville, California, USA - eDNA 3rd pass 37_C BE-Lig OP (version 2) (version 2) ... | reverse complement strand
TCATCGCAACTCGCCTGCCGAACGGGTATCTGCGACACGACATCCGCCTGCAGGGCGAGAACGAGACGGTGTTCCTCGAATTCTGAGGCGGGGTGTTGCCCTGACATGACGGTCGTTGAGCGAGGGAGCGCAGCGAGCGAGACGAAACGCGGGGCCGATCGCGCACGCCGGCTCGTGCCGAGATAGGAGCCAGTGTGTCGGCGTTCGACGAAGGACTGCTCACGCCGGTGACGGTGGGGCACGACGAGTCGCTGACGGATGCCGCGATTCTCGACGCCCTCGTCACGGCGGAGGTCGCGCTGACCCGCGCGTACGGACTCCTGAGGGTGGCGCCCGCGGACGTCTCGGATGAGGTCTCGTCTTCGCTCGGGTGGTCCGGTGCGGGGGCGCTGTGCCACGGGCACGGGATCGACGTGGGAGAACTGGCCGCGGCATCCGTCGCGGGCGGCAATCCCGTCATCCCGCTCGTCGCACTGCTCAAGGAGCGTGTGCCGGAGTCGGCGCGCACGTGGATCCATCGCGGCGCGACGAGCCAGGACGTGCTCGACTCCGCACTCATGGTGCTCGCGCAACGGGCCTCGCGCGGCGTGCTCGCCTCGCTGCGAGAGGTCGATTCGGCGCTCGACGACTTCGCAACCGCCCACCGCGGCGTCGTCGCAGCAGCCCGCACACTCACGCAGCACGCGGTTCCGACCACGGTGGGGCTTCGAGCCGCGAACTGGCTGCGCGGCGTGCGCCGCGCGATCGAGCGCCTCGAAGAGGCGGCGCGCAGGCTTCCGGCGCAGCTCGGTGGCGCCGGCGGCACGCTCGCGTCGTTCGTCGAGATCGCAGGCATGGCGCGGGCCGCCTCGCTCCCCGCGGCCTTCGCGTCGGAGCTCGACCTGGCAGCCCCCGACGGTCCGTGGCATACGACCCGGTGGCCGGTGACCGAACTGGGCGATGCCCTCGTCCAGGCGCTCGATGCGCTCGGCGTGATCGCGGGCGACGTCGCGACCCTCAGTCGCACCGAGATCGGAGAGCTCGCGGAGGGATCGGGCGGGGGATCGTCGGCCATGCCGCAGAAGCAGAACCCTGCGGCATCCGTCCTCGTCCGCTCCGCCGCGATCCGTGCGCCGCAGCTCGGCGCCACCCTCCACACCGCAGCCGCGCTCGCGGTCGACGAACGCCCCGACGGGGCGTGGCACGCGGAGTGGCCCGCGCTGCGTGAGCTGCTCCGCCTCGCCCTCGGCGCCTCCGCGAACGCGGCATCGCTCGTCGCCGGTCTGCGGGTCGACGCGGATGCCGTGGCCCGGAATCTGGCGCTCACCCACGGCCTCATCGTCGCGGAGCGCCTCTCGGTCGTGCTCGGCCCCGTGATCGGCGTCGCCCGTGTGAAGGAGCTCGTCGCCGCCGCCGGTCGTGGTGAAGACCTCCGCGAGCTCGTTCGTGCTCTGCCCGAGCTGCAGCCGGGAGGCGCGGGCGAGCGAATCGACGCCGACGCGCTGCTCGACCCCGCGAACTACACCGGCCTGGCCGCGCACCTCGTGGACGCCGCGGTCGCGGCATCCGACGACGACCCCTCATCCCCGCACCTGGAGGATTCATGACCGTCCCCGCCATCTCGGTGACCGCTCCCGTCGGGCCCGATTCCGCGCCGCTGCTCGTGCTCGGGCCGTCGCTGGGCACGTCGACGATCCTGTGGGAGAACGTCGTGCCCGCCCTCGCCGACCGGTACCGCGTCGTCGCGTGGGACCTCCCGGGGCACGGCGCCTCGCCGCGCGCGACGGCGCCCTTCACGGTCGCCGAGCTCGCCGACGCGGTCGCGGATGCGGTGGGCGAGCGGTTCCTGTATGCGGGGGTGTCGCTCGGCGGCGCCGTGGGCCTCGAGCTGCTGCTGCGGCATCCGGATCAGGTCATCGCGGCCGCCATCATCGCCTCCGGCGCGAAGATCGGCGAGGCCGAGGGGTGGCACGATCGCGCCGCGCAGGTGCGCGCGCAGAGCACGTCGACCCTCATCATCGGGTCGGCCGAGCGGTGGTTCGCGCCCGGATCGATCGAGCGCAACCCCGAGATCTCCGGGCGCCTGCTGCACGCGCTGCAGGACGCGGACGACGAGAGCTACGCGCTCGCGTGCGAGGCGCTCGCAGGCTTCGACGTGCGCGACCGGCTCCGCGAGATCGCGGCCCCGGTGCTCGCGGTGTGGGGTGCTCACGACGGTGTGACCCCCGAGGCGTCCGCTCGCGAGATCGCGGACGGCGTGCAGCGCGGGCGGGCCGTGGGGATCGCGGATGCCTCGCACCTCCCGCCCGCCGACGACGCCGCCGCGACGGCTGAGGCGCTGCGGTCGTTCTTCGACGAGTATGCGCACACGCGAGCCTGACTCACGACCACACGAGAAGGAGGAGGCCGAATGACCACCAACGAAGGACTCTCCGACGCCGAGCGGTGGGAGCAGGGCATGACGGTCCGCCGTCAGGTGCTCGGCGACGAGCACGTCGACAACTCGATCGCCAACACGACGGAGTTCACCGCCGACTTCCAGGACTTCATCACGCGCGTGGCGTGGGGCGATCTGTGGTCGCGGCACGGGCTCGACCGCCGCTCGCGCTCCATCGCCGTCATCACCTCCCTCATCGCGCACGGTCACCATGAGGAGCTCGCGATGCACTGTCGCGCAGCGCTGCGCAACGGCCTCACCGTCGAGGAGATCAAGGAGGTCATCCTCCAGTCGGCCGTGTACTCGGGCGTGCCCGCGGCGAACACGGCGTTCCGGATCGCGCGCGAGGCGCTGGCGGACGAGTTCTAGCGACTTCATGCCTGCTCGGGCCGACGAGCGACGCCAGGCTGCTGCGCGCCGCGAGACGCGCGACGGTGAGCCGAATCCTTCGTGCAGTGCTCCCGCTGAGCGATCCGGCTGCTCGCGCGATGAAGCGCGCCGCGGTACGCTCGTTCGAGATACGCACATACGTTCGCACAGCGAACACGTGCCACGACACCGAGGAGGCCCTGTGATCGACAAGACGGTTGCGGATGCCGCGACCGCCGTCGCCGACATCCCCGATGGGTCCACGATCATGATCGGCGGGTTCGGCCGCGCCGGTCAGCCGGTCGAACTCATCGACGCGCTCATCGCCCACGGGGCATCCGATCTCACGATCGTGAACAACAACGCCGGCAACGGCGACACCGGCCTCGCGGCACTGCTCGCCGCCGGCCGTGTGCGCAAGATCATCTGCTCGTTCCCGCGCCAGCACGACTCCTGGGTGTTCGACGGCCTCTACCGCGACGGCAAGATCGAGCTCGAGCTCGTGCCGCAGGGCAACCTCGCCGAACGCATCCGGGCTGCGGGCGCCGGCATCGGAGCGTTCTTCAGCCCGACCGGCGTCGGCACGCAACTCGCCGAAGGCAAGGAGGCGCGCGAGATCGACGGCCGCCAGTACGTGCTCGAATACCCGATCAAGGCCGACTACGCCCTCGTGTCGGGCCTCAAAGCCGACAGGTGGGGCAACGTCGTCTACCGCGAGACGGCCCGCAACTTCGGGCCGATCATGGCGAGCGCCGCGACGACGTCGATCGTGCAGGTCGACGAGATCGTTCCGCTCGGTGCGCTCGACCCCGAGGCCGTCGTGACGCCCGGCATCTTCGTGCAGCGCGTCGTCGAAGTGGGCGAGCGCGCGTGGGTCCGGAACGGGGAATTCGTCGGCGGCGTCGACCTCGAGGGCCGGCCGACAGGCTCAGGGACCGACCGGGAGGTGGACCAGTGACCACGACGATCACCCGCGACGAGCTCGCGAAGCGCATCGCCGCCGACATCCCCGAGGGCTCCTACGTGAACCTCGGCATCGGCGCGCCGACGCTCGTCGCGAACTACCTGCCCGAGGACCAGGAGATCATCCTGCACACCGAGAACGGTCTGCTGGGCATGGGCCCCGCTCCGGATGCCGCGCACGTCGACCCAGACCTCATCAACGCCGGCAAGCAGGCGGTCACCGCGCTGCCGGGCGCCGCGTACTTCCACCACGCCGACTCGTTCGCGATGATGCGCGGCGGGCACCTCGATGTGTGCGTGCTCGGAGCGTTCCAGGTGTCGCAGACCGGCGACCTCGCGAACTGGTCGACGGGCGCCCCCGGCGCGATCCCCGCGGTGGGCGGCGCGATGGACCTCGCGATCGGTGCGAAGTCCGTCTACGTCATGACCGATCTGCTCACCAAGAAGGGCGAGTCGAAGCTCGTCGACGAGTGCACGTACCCCCTCACGGGCGTCGGCTGCGTCACACGGGTCTACACCGACCACGCCGTGTTCGACGTCACCGACGGGGGCTTCGTCGTGCGTGAGGCGTTCGGAGACAACACCGTCGAGAGCCTGTCCGATTTGACCGGACTCGCTTTGAAAGGAGCCTGACCATGGCCACCTACATCTACGACGCCGTCCGCACGCCGTTCGGCCGCGCCGGCGGCGCCCTGTCGGGCACGCGGCCCGACGACCTCGCCGCGATCGTCATGAAGGCGACCGTCGACCGCACGGGGCTCGACCCTTCGCGCATCGACGACGTCATCTTCGGCGACGCCAACCAGGCGGGTGAGGACAACCGCAACGTCGCCCGCATGGGCGCGCTGCTCGCGGGCTTCCCCACGTCGGTGACCGGTGTGACCGTCAACCGCCTGTGCGCATCGTCGGTCGAGGCCGTGGTGCAGGGTTCGCGCGCGATCGACGCGGGCGACGTCGACATCGTGCTCGCCGGCGGTGTCGAGTCGATGAGCCGTGCACCGTTCATCGTCGAGAAGTCGCCGCGGCCGTGGCCGTCGGTGGGCAACCAGACGATGTGGAACACGTCGATCGGCTGGCGCATGGTCAACCCGAACCTGCCGAAGCACTGGACGATCTCGAACGGCCAGTCCGCCGAGAAGATCGCACGTGAGTGGGGCATCTCGCGCGAAGCGCAGGACGAGTTCGCGGTGCAGTCGCACCGTCGCGCGGCCGCCGCGTGGGCCGAGGGAATCTACGACGGCGAAGTGGTGCAGGTACCGGGCGCCGAGCTCGCTCGCGACGAGGGCATCCGCGACGACACGTCGGTCGAGAAGCTTGCGGGGCTCAAGGCGCTCTTCGCCGCCGACGGCCAGGGCTCTGTCACGGCGGGCAACTCGTCGCCGATCAACGACGGTGCGTCAGCGGTGCTGCTCGCCCGTGAGGGCGTCCTCGAGGGCGAACCGCTCGCGCGCATCACGGCGCGCTCGGTGCACGGGGTCGACCCCGACGACTTCCCCATCGCGCCGATCGAGGCCGCGAACAAGGCGCTCGCGCGCGCCGGACGCACGTGGGCCGATGTCGAATTCGTCGAGCTGAACGAGGCGTTCGCGTCGCAATCGCTCGCGTGTCTGAAGGGCTGGCCGGACCTCGACCCCGACAAGATGAACATCCACGGCGGGGCGCTGGCGATCGGGCATCCGCTCGGAGCTTCCGGCGGCCGCATCATCGGCCACGCCGCGCACGAGCTGGCCCGTCGCGGGGGCGGCGTCGCGGTCGCCGCGATCTGCATCGGCGTCGGCCAGGGCATGGCCGTCGTGCTGGAGCGGTGATCGGAAGCCGGGTGCCGGAAGCCCGGTCGCTGAGGCCCCGGCTCCGCGAAGCGGGGCGGATGCGGCGATGACGGACACGTCCGAGGCATCCGGCGACTTCGTCCAATCGCTCGCGCGCGGCCTCGCGGTCATCCGCGCGTTCGACGCGGAGCACCCCGAGCTGTCGCTGAGCGACGTCGCACGCCGCGCCGGCATCCCGCGGGCGGCGGCTCGGCGGTTCCTGCGCACGCTCGAGACGCTCGGATACGTCCGCGCGAACGGCGACGGCACCGCCCGCTCGTTCGCACTGACCCCGCACGTGCTCGAGCTCGGGTTCAGCTACCTGTCGGCGCTGACGCTGCCCGAGCTCGTACAGCCGCACCTCGAGGCGCTGTCGCGCACGGTCGACGAGAGCGTCTCGGCGGCGGTGCTCGACGGGACAGACATCGTCTACGTCGCGCGCGTGCCGACGCGGCGCATCATGAGCGTGCGCATCACGATCGGCACGCGCTTCCCGGCGTACGCGACGAGCATGGGCCGTGTTCTGCTCGCCGGTCTGCCCGACGACGAAGCGGATGCCGCGCTCGAAGCGTCTGCCCGACGACCGCTCACCCCGCTGACGAAGACGGACGTCAGCGCGCTGCGCGACGAGCTCGCACGCGTCCGCGCGCAGGGCTGGGCACTCGTCGACGGTGAGCTCGAGTCGGGCCTGCGGTCGGTCGCTGCTCCCGTGCACGGTCGAGACGGCACGGTCGTGGCCGCGGTCAACGTTTCGACGAGCGCGACGCGCGACACCGTCGAGCACGTGCGCGACGCGTACCTCCCGCGGCTTCTCGCGACGACGGCGGCGATCGAGCGCGAACTGCGGCTCGTCTAGGGTCAGCCTTCGGCGGGGCCGAGGCCCTCGTTCGTGAAGTAGCCCACCGCGCCCTCGGCGTCCTCGACGCCGAACACCCACTTGCCGGACGGAGTGGCCCGCACATCGATGACGGTGCCGCGGCCAATGGTCGTGAGGACCTCATCGCCGGGCTTGTAGACGGTATCGGTCATGCGTCCGACGCTACGGATGCTGAGCCCGCTCCGCCTCCCCCGCGAGGCGGAGCGGGCTCCGCCCGCGAGCGGAGGCGCCCCTCTCACCACCTCCCGGATCAGGACATCTGGCACACGCAGGACATTGGCGCCGAAAAGCTCCTGTGTCAGCCAGATGTCCTGATTTCGGCTGGGGTGAGAGGTGAGGGGCGAGAGGTGAGAGGTGAGAGGTGAAGGGTTGAGGGGTGGGGGGAGGGCGCACGCGAACCAGCGGGAACAAGGCGGATGCCCCGGGCTCGAGGCATCCGGCCGCTCAGCGCCCCGCGAGAGAGTGGAAGGCGCCGGGCGACAGCGCGTGGTCGAGCGCGAGCATGCTCGCGCCGATGACGCCGGCCTTCTCCGCGGCGGTGGACTGCACGATCGAGAGGTGCCCGGTCGCGAGCGGCATGGACCTCGTGTAGACGACCTCGCGCACGCCGGCGATGAGATGCTCGCCGACGCGCGCCATCGATCCGCCGAGCGCGATCACGGAGGGGTTGAGCAGGCTCACGCACGCCGTCAGCACCTCGCCGATGTCGCGCCCCGCCTGGCGAACGGCCTGGATCGCCTCGACGTTGCCGCTCTTGACGAGCGTCACGACATCATCGCCGTTCTCGGCATCGACACCCCGATCGCGCAACGCGCGCGCGATGGCGGGCCCGGAGGCGAGGGCTTCGAGGCATCCGGTGTTTCCGCAATGACACGGCACGCCTGCGCCTCGCGCGATGTGCACGTGGCCGATGTCGCCGGCCACGCCCTGTGCTCCGCGCAGGAGCATGCCTCCCGAGATGACGCCAGCGCCGATGCCGGTGGCGACCTTCACGAACACGAGGTCCTCGGTGGTCGGCCACGCCGTGGCGCGCTCGCCCAGGGCCATGATGTTGACGTCGTTGTCGACGAGCACGGGCACCTCGAGGTGCTGGCGCACCCATCCGGGGACGTCGAAGCGGTCCCACCCGGGCATGATCGGCGGGTTGACGGGCTGTCCGGTGGAGTGCTCGACGGGACCGGGCACCCCGATGCCGATCGCGACGAGCTCGTTTCTGTCGCGGCCGGTCTGGTCGAGCAGCGTCGCCGCCGTCTCGAGCATCCATGTGAGCACGGGCACCGGGCCGAGAGTCACCGACATCGGCTCGGAGTGCTCGGCGAGGATCGTGCCGGCGAGGTCGGCGACCGCGACGGTCGCGTGCGATGCTCCGATGTCGGCCGCGAGCACGACCCGCGCGCTCGGCTTGAGGGCGAACCGCGACGGCGGGCGTCCGCCCGTCGAGGTCGACTCCGCGAGCGGCGCGATGAGGCCCATGCGCATGAGCTCGTCGACCCGCGCGGCGATCGTCGATCGGGCGAGGCCGGTCGAGTGCGCGAGCTCCGCTCGCGTGCGTGGCACTCCGTCGCGCAGAAGCTGGAAGAGTTCGCTCGCGCCGGTCCCGCCGGACGGAGATTCGGAGGTGATGGAGACCACAGTTCAGTCAATCATGCGAGGGTTGGCGTCAGAACTCGCGGGTACTTCTGCCGAAACAGGCGACACGGCGCGGATGCTCCGGCAGAAGTAGCCCACGGTTACGTCGATCTCGCGCCCGCCGGCTTCGCGAACCGTTGCTGGAGCAGTACCGCGATCACGATGATGATGCCCTTCGCGACGGCCTGCACCGACGACGAAAGGTTGTTCTGGACGAACACGTTCGACAGCGTCGCGAAAATCAGCACGCCGAGCACCGTGCCCGTGATGGTGCCTCGACCGCCGATGAGGAGCGTGCCGCCCACGACGACGGCGGCGATCGCATCCAGCTCGTAGAGCTGACCGTGGGTCGAGGTTCCCGCCGTCGTACGACCGAGGATCATGATGGCGGCGATGCCGGCGGTGAGGCCCGCGATCGCGTACAGCCACACCGTGTGGCGCTTGACGTTGATGCCCGCGAGGCGCGCCGCCTCGCGGTTGCCGCCGATCGCGACCGTGCGGCGGCCGAACGTCGTGCGGTTGAGGAGGATCCACCCGGCGGCGGCCACGATGATGAACATCCAGATCAGCACGTCGATGCCGAGGAAGTCCTCGTTGAAGAAGGTGATGAACCCGCGCTCGCGGATGACGAGCGTGCGCCGCTCGGCGATGATCTCGGCGAGACCCCGGGCCGCGACGAGCATCGCGAGCGTCGCCATGAACGCGACGACCTTGCCGTACGCGATCACGACGCCGTTGATGACGCCGGCCGCGAGGCCGACGGCGAGCGCCACGACCACCATGATCACCCAGTGCGTGTCGTCTGCCGTGTTCTGCATGACGTCGATGGTCGCGACGACCGAAGCGAGGCCCATGACCGAGCCCACCGACAGGTCGATGCCGCCCGAGATGATCACGAACGTCATGCCGATGCTGATGACGCCGATGATCGATGCCTGCCGCAGGATCACGAGCATGTTGTTGAGGCTCATGAACGTGTCGGCCGCCGTGATCGCGCCGACGGCCACGATGAGCACGAGCGCGAGGATGAGGCCGAGGTTGCGGCCGAAAGAGCCGCTGAAGATGCGGCGGATGCCGGCGCGCTGCGTCTTCTCGGGGGTCGGCTGCGTCGGCGGCGCAGCTTGCGCGTCGATGACGTCGGCGCGCGGGGTCGTGGATTCGCTCACGCGGCGGTTCCTTTCATGACGAGGTCGAGCACGCCGTGCTCGTCGATGTCGGAGGCGGGCACGGTGGTCAGCACGCGGCCGTCGGCGATGACGAGGACCGTGTCGGCGAGGCCGAGCACCTCCTCGATCTCGCTCGAGACGATCACGACCGCGTTGCCCGCCGCGGCCAGGCGCCTGATGAGGGCGTAGATCTCGGTGCGGGCGCCGACGTCGACGCCGCGCGTCGGCTCGTCGAGCAGCAGCACGCGCGTGCCGTGCACCAGCCACCGCGCCAGGAGGATCTTCTGCTGGTTGCCGCCGGACAGTGTCGCAGCGGGGCGCTCGGGGTCGGCCGGCCGCAGGTCGAGCGCGTCGGCCTGCTCACGCGCGACGGAGCGCTCGGCGCGCTGATCGAGGAATCCGGCCTTCGCGAATCGTTCGAACGACGACAGCGTGACGTTCACGAAGACCGGCTCGTCGAGCACGAGTCCCTGGCTCTTGCGCTCTTCGGGCGACAGTCCGACGCCGGCGCGCACCGCATGCGGCACGGAGCCGCGCTTGAGCTCGATCCCCGCGACGCGCACCGTGCCGGCCGTCGCACGTCGCGCGCCGAACACGGTCTCGAGGATCTCAGACCGCCCGGATCCGACGAGTCCGGCGAGCCCGATGATCTCGCCCGCGCGCGCCGCGAACGACACGTCCTCGAAGACACCCGACAGCCCGAGCCCCTCGACCTCGAGCACGGTCGGTGCATCGGGCGCGATCGGAACGGGCGGGGGGAAGACGTTCTCGACCGTGCGACCGGTCATGAGCCGGATGAGATCGCTCGTCGGGGTGTCCTTGACCGACAGGCCGCTCGCCATGCTGCGGCCGTCCTTCAGCACCGTGATGCGGTCGCCGATCTGGCGGATCTCCTCGAGGCGGTGGGTGATGTAGACCACGGCGATCCCCTCGGACGTGAGCTCGCGCACGACGTTGAAGAGGTTCTTGACCTCCTCGGTGTCGAGCACGGCTGAGGGCTCGTCCATGATGATGAGCTTGATGTCGTGCGAGAGCGCGCGAGCCATGCTCACGATCTGCTTGTTGGCGGCGCTGAGCTGTCCGACTTCGATGTTGGGGGAGAGCGACCCGTGGCCGAGCCGGCGGAGAAGCTCCCGCGCGCGGCGCGTCGCCTCGCCCCGGCGTGTGAACCCGCCGCGATCGAACTCGTGACCGAGGAAGATGTTCTCGGCGACCGTGAGTCCGTCGACGACGTCGAGCTCCTGGTACATCGTCGCGATGCCGAGTGAGAGGGCGGCCTGCGGGTCGGGGATCGTCACCTCGTCGCCGAGCCACGATATGGTGCCCTCATCGGGCTGGTGGACGCCGGCGAGCGTCTTGATGAGCGTCGACTTGCCCGCGCCGTTCTGCCCGAGGATGCAGTGCACCTCGCCCGCGCGCACATCCAGGTCGACGCCGCGAAGCGCATACACACCGGCGAAGTGCTTGGTGGCGCCGCGCACCTCGAGCAACGTCGGCGGATCTCCCGGTAATGACGAAGAGTGGTCGTCTTTGATCACAGCGAGACCATAACATGCCCGGAAACCCGGCATCGAGAGTGAATTCGAGATCGATGTGAGCCGTCCAGGCGCGGATGCTCCCGCCAGGCCTTGCCGATCGGCCCGTTATCGCGCTTTTGACGTCACGCGCACAAAAGATGTTGCGGCGTCGTCTACTTCTGCTACGGTTGCCCCAGGTCAGCGTGGACAGCTTGAGTGTGGGCTTCAGCCCCACGGCCACGCCGGGCGGATCTGCATCACATTCAAGGAGGAACGGAATGCGTCCCAAGCGCACTATGGGGCTGCGCGCGCTCGTCGCGGGTGCGGCCGCGCTCACCACGATCGGCCTGCTCGCCGGCTGCACCGCCGGGGGCGGCGGCGACGACGTGGTCGACCAGGGCACGACGAGCGAAGAGAACCAGGCGACCGGCGAGACGGTCGTCATCGGGTTCTCAGGACCGGCTGCCGACCACGGCTGGCTCGGCGCGATCAACTCCGGCGCCCAGGCGGCCGCCGACAGCTTCGACGACGTCGAGCTGCGAGTCGCGGAGGGCACGAACGACGCCAACGCGCAGATCGCCGCGGTCGAGACCTTCATCAACGAGGGCGTCGACGCGATCGTGTTGCTTCCTACCGACGGTGCCGCGCTCACCGAGGTCGGGATCAAGGCGATGCAGGCGGGCATCCCGGTCATCAACGTCGACCGCGAGTTCTCGAGCCCGTTCGCCGCGCGCACGACCATCCTCGGTGACAACTACGGCATGGGCGTCAGCGCCGGCACCTACATCTGCGAGCAGCTCGGCGGCGAGGGCTTCGTTGCCGAGATCGCCGGCATCGACTCGCTCCCGCTCACGCAGGACCGCTCGCGCGGCTTCGCCGACGCGCTGTCGGACTGCGGGCTCGAGGTGAACGCGCGCGTCGCGGCGGACTTCACCGTCGCGGGCGGCGAGGCTGCGGCGTCGCAGCTGCTCGCGGCGAACCCGCAGATCGACGCGATCTGGAATCACGACGACGACCAGGGCGTCGGCGTGCTCGCCGCGATCGAGGCTGCCGGGCGCGACGAGTTCTTCATGATGGGCGGGGCGGGCAGCCGCAACGCGATGGAGGCCATCGAGGCCGACGACTCGGTGCTCAAGGCGACGGTCATCTACCCGTCGACGCAGGCCGCCGACGGCATCGCGCTGGCGCGGCTCATCGCTCAGAGCAAGACGATGAGCGATCTCATCACGCCGAGCGTGCCGAACCGCATCGTGCTCGACGCGCCGGTGGTCACGAAGGACAACGTCGACGAGTACATCGACCTCTCGTTCGCATCCTGATACCGCCGCGGGGCGTCCGTCCTCAGGACGGGCGCCCCGCGTGCACCATCCACACGACTGACGAGGGAAAGGACCCCGCGTGACCACTGACCACCGCGACCCCGAGGCATCCGGTCTCCGTGTCGCCATGATCGGACACGGCTTCATGGGAGCTGCGCACTCGCAGGGCTGGCGTGTGGCCCCGCGGTTCTTCGACGTGCCCGCGCAGCCGCACATGGCCGTCGTCGTCGGGCGGAACGTCGAGGCGACCGCCGCGGCCGCCGAGAAGTGGGGCTGGGACGAGGCCGCGAACGACTGGCGTGAGGTCGTCGCCCGCGACGACATCGACATCGTCGACATCGTGACGCCCGGCGACTCGCACGCCGAGATCGCGATCGCGGCGCTCGAGGCGGGCAAGCACGTCCTGTGCGAGAAGCCGCTCGCGAACACGGTCGCCGAGGCGCAGGCGATGACGGATGCCGCGACCGCCGCCGCGGCGAAGGGCGTGCGGGCGATGGTGGGCTTCACCTATCGCCGCGTGCCCGCGGTCACCCTCATGCGCGACCTCATCGCGGCGGGCAAGGTGGGCAAGGTGCAGCAGGTGCGCGCCGCGTACCGGCAGGACTGGCTCGTCGACCCGCAGATGCCGCTTGCGTGGAGGCTGCAGAAGGAGCACGCCGGCTCCGGTGCGCTCGGCGACATCGGCGCGCACATCATCGACATGACCCAGTTCGTCACGGGCCTGTCGGTCGACAGCGTCTCGGGCGTGCTCGACACGATCGTGAAGGAGCGACCCCTGCTGGGCTCCGGGTCAGGACTCTCCGGCACCGCCGCCGAAGGCTACGGAGAAGTGACCGTCGACGACGTCGCGATCTTCGCGGGACGTCTGTCGAACGGGGCGCTCGCGTCGTTCGAGGCCACGCGCTTCGCCACGGGACGCAAGAACGGCCTCACGATCGAGATCTCCGGCGACGAGGGAGCGCTCGCGTTCGACCTGGAAGACCTCAACACGCTGCGGTTCTACGACCGCACGGTTCCGGATGAGGTGCAGGGCTTCACGCGGATCCTGGTCACCGAACCGCAGCATCCGTACATCTCGGCGTGGTGGCCCGCCGGCCACATGCTCGGCTACGAGCACGGGTTCAGCCATCAGGTGAAGGACCTCGTCGAGGCCATCGCCGCGGGCGAGGACCCGCACCCGACGTTCGCGGAGGGACTCGCGGTGCAGCGGGTGCTGGCCGCCGTCGAAGAGAGTTCGCAGAACGGCTCGGCGTGGGTCGGCACCGGGCCCGCCTGACCGGTCGTTGAGCGAGCGCAGCGAGACAAGACGTCACAGCAAAGGAGCAGACATGGCACGACCGATCACCCTGTTCACCGGCCAATGGGCCGACCTGCCGTTCGAGGAGGTGGCGCGGCTCGCGGGCGAATGGGGCTACGACGGCCTCGAGATCGCGTGCTGGGGCGACCATCTCGACGTGTCGCGATGGGATGACGCCGACTATGTCCAGTCTCGCCTCGACATCCTCGAGCGCAACGGCCTGAACGTGTGGACGATCTCGAACCACCTCGCGGGCCAGGCGGTGTGCGACGACCCGATCGACGAACGGCATCGCGACATCCTCAACGACCGCGTGTGGGGCGACGGCGACCCGGAAGGCGTGCGGCAGCGCGCGGCCGAGGAGCTGAAGATGACGGCCCGCTTCGCCGCGAAGCTCGGCGTGAAGACCGTCGTCGGCTTCTCGGGCTCGTCGATCTGGAAGGCGGTGGCGATGTTCCCGCCGGCGACCGACGAGTTCATCGCCGCCGGGTACCGGGATTTCGCCGACCGGTTCGCCCCGATCCTCGACGTGTTCGAAGAGGTGGGTGTGCGCTTCGCGCTCGAGGTGCACCCGTCCGAGATCGCCTACGACTACTGGACGGCCAAGGCGACGCTCGACGCGATCGGCCACCGCAAGAGCTTCGGGTTCAACTTCGACCCGTCGCACTTCATGTGGCAGCAGCTCGACCCGGTCGCGTTCGTGCTCGACTACGCGGACCGCATCTTCCACGTGCACGTCAAGGAGTCGATCACGAATCTCGACGGCCGCAACGGCGTGCTCGGGTCGCACCTGCCGTGGGCGAACCCGCGCCGCGGGTGGACGTTCGTGTCGACCGCGCACGGTGAGGTGCCCTGGGAGCCGCTCTTCCGGGCGCTCAACGCGATCGGCTATACCGGCCCCACGAGCGTCGAGTGGGAGGACGCGGGAATGGACCGGCTCCAGGGCGCGCCCGAGGCCCTCGAGTTCGTCCGCGAGCTCAACGCGATCACCCCGCCCGCGGCGGCGTTCGACGCCGCGTTCTCGACGAAGTCCGAATAGCGCGGGGCATCCGCACCCGGCCCGTCGCTCGCGCTGTCGAAACCGACATCCGTGCTCTGTCGAAACGACAGCGGATGCTGGAATCGGCAGCGCGAGCGGCGGACTCCGTGCCTCAGCGCACGCCCTTCATGAGCGCGAGCACGGGCTTCACCGCGGCGAGCAGGGCGATGCCCACGACGATCGCGATCGCACCGAGGATCGAGAAGTACGGAACCTCGTCGTCGGGGTTGTAGAACTGCGCGAGCCAGCCCGAGATCGCGGTGCCGAGCGACACCGACAGGAAGAACAGCGCCACCATCTGGGTGTGGAAAGCCTGCGGCGCGAGCTTCGTCGCGACCGACAGTCCTACCGGCGAGAGCAGCAGCTCGGCGACCGTGAAGACGAGGATGATGCCGACCATCGCGATGAGCGGCGTCGAGTGGGGTCCGCCTCCGGCGAAGGGCAGGAACAGCAGGAACGCGATGCCCATGATGATGACCCCCAGGCCGAACTTCACGGGGGTCGAGGGCTGGCGCGAGCCGAGCTTGGTCCAGATCGCGGCGAACACGCCCGACAGGATGATGATGAACACCGGGTTGATGGACTGCACCCAGTCGGGCGGCATCTCCCATCCGAAGATGTTCAGGTCGAGCCTCTGCTCGGCGTAGATCGGCACGACGGTGAACTGCTGCTGGTAGAGCGACCAGAATGCGACGCTCGTGATGAACAGCGGGATGAATCCGAACACCCGCGAGCGCTCGGTCGAGTCGATGCGCGGGCTCGACAGGATGACCGCGAAGTACGCGATCGTCGCGCCGACCACGGCGACGATGATGACGACCGAGAGGTTGTCGGGCCGGATGACCCCGACGAGCACGAGCACGACGATGATCGCGACGGCGACGACGCCGATTCCCGAGAAGATCCAGCGTCCGGCGATCGGGAGCGGGTTCGGCACGATGCGCGACTCCGCCGGGAGCTGCTTGCGGCCGAACGAGTACTGGATGAGGCCGAGCGCCATGCCGATGGCGGCCGCACCGAACGCCCAGTGGAAGCCGAGGTTCGTGCGCAGGAACCCCGTCACGAGAGGGCCGAAGAACGCGCCGATGTTGATGCCGAGGTAGAAGATCGAGAACCCGGCGTCGCGCCGCGGGTCGGCTGCGCCGTACAGCGTGCCGACGACCGAGGTCGCGTTCGCCTTGAGGCCGCCCGATCCGATCGCCACGAGGATCAAGCCGATCGTCACCCCGGCGTATCCGGGGATGAGCGCGAGGCCCAAGTGGCCGCACATGATCACGATCGCGCTGTAGAAGAGGACGCGTTCCGAGCCGAGCAGCCGGTCAGCCACCCACGCGCCGAGGATCGTCGCCAGATAGACCGACCCGCCGTAGGCGCCGATGATGCTCACGGCCGTGGACTCCGGCATCCCGAGCCCGCCCTCGGACGTCGAGAAGTAGAGGTAGTAGACCATGACGATCTGCATGCCGTAGAAGCTGAACCGCTCCCACATCTCGACGCCGAAGACGTGCGCGAGCGCCCACGGCTGGCCGAAGAACCGCGTATCGCGGTCGCTTTCCGCAGGGGCCGGGGTGGTCGTCGTCATGCACGCGAGGCTAGACCCGCGCGCCGGAGTTCGACAGAGGGGTTGCGCGACCGCGCGCGTCGGGCCGGTCAGTCGGGGAGCGACGGATGCCGCTCGTCCGGCGACCTGCGGGCGGGGATGAACAGTCCGATGCCGAGCGCGACGACCGCTCCTGCGCCGCCGAGGAGGAACGCGACGTCGAACGCTGTCGGGCTGGGCAGCTGCACGCCGCCCTGCTGAACGGAGAAGGTCGCGAGCACGGCGCCGACGACGGCCGCGGCGCTGCTCGTGCCGACCGACCGGAACAGCGCGTTGAGCCCGTTCGATGCGCCGGTCTCGGACTGCGGGACGGAGCGCATGATGAGCATGGGCATCGCGGCGAACCCGAACCCGATGCCGACGCCGATGAGGAGATTCGCGACGAGCAGCTGCCACACGTCGGTGCGGAACAGGTAGGTGAAGGCGTACGCCATGACGAGTGCCGCCGCGCCGGTGAGCAGCAGCACACGTGGACCGACCCGGTGCGACAGCCGGCCGGCGATCGGCGAGAGCACCATCATGACCAGGCCCGACGGCATGACGACGAGGCTCGCGGCCAGCAGCGAGAGGCCGAAGCCGCCGACGGATGCGGGCAGCTCGAGCAGCTGCGGATACACGACGTTCGACGCGAACAGCGAGAACCCCATTGCGACCGAGGTGAGGTTCGTGAGCAGCACGGGCCGGCGTGCGGCGACGCGCAGGTCGAGGAGCGGCTCGTCGATGCGCAGCTCGTACCAGCCCCACGCCAGGAGCACGGCGATGCCGCCGATGCCGCATGCGAGGGTGGCGGGGGAGGTCCAGCCCCACTCGTTGCCGCGCGAGATGGCCAGGAGGATCCCGATGAGGCCGATCGCGAGGCCGGCCACTCCCACGAAGTCGATGCGGCCGCCGGAGCGCAGCACGCTCACCGGCACGATCCACAGGACGAGGGCGATCTGGATGACCCCGAGGATCGCCGAGAGCCAGAAGATCATGTGCCAGTCGCTCAGCTCCGTCACGACGGCGCTGATCGGGAGCCCGAGCGCTCCGCCGACGCCGAGCGTCGCGCTGATGAGCGCGATGGCGGAGTCGACGCGGTCCTCGTGCAGGACGTCGCGCAGGATCGAGATCCCGAGCGGCACGACACCCGTGACCGCGCCCTGCAGGGCTCGGCCGATGATGACCCCGACGATGTGCGGCGAGAGCGCCGCGATGATCGAGCCGATCACGAGCGTCACGAGCAGCGCGATGACCACGCGGCGCTTGCCGAACATGTCGCCGAGTCGCCCCGAGATGGGAGTGCACACGGCGGCTGCCAGGAGCGTCGCCGTCACGACCCACGCCGTGTCCTCGCGGCTCGCGTCCAGAAGCTCGGGCAGCTTCGACTGGATCGGCACGACGAGCGTGAACATGAACGACGAGCTCAGACCCGCGATCGCGAGCACCGCGACGATGGCGCCCTGGGGTGGCATCCGGGTGAGGCGTCTGCGTACCGCGTCACCCATGCCCATCGATTCAGGCTAACTGCGGATGCTGCGACCGGCCGCCGCCGGCTCGGTCGGACTCCCAGAGAGTGGGGCCGGACGGTCGCCGACACCCGGCTTCGAGGAAGTGTCGGCGACAGTCCGTCCGGGATGGTGCCCGGAACCGCGGGCCACGCTATCAGCGCGTTTCGGCGCGCGCCACCCTGAAATCGCCGGGCTGTCGCCCGCAGCCCGTCGTCCGGGCCACACTGGGGGAATGGAGGACGAGGACGAGGTCGCGATCCGCTCGCTGCACACCGTCGAGGAGGTGTTCGCCGCCTCAGAGCTGTTCAGCGCGGTCTGGCACGGCGACCGCTCGGGGATGGCCCCGAACCTCCTCCGCGCACTCGCGCATTCGGGCAACTACGTGGTCGGCCTGTTCGCGGGCGATCGGATGGTGGGGGCATCCGCCGCCTTCTTCGCCGAGCCTGCGGCGCGCTCGATGCACTCTCACATCACGGGCGTGCTGTCCGAGTACCAGAGCCAGGGCCTCGGCCGGCGGCTCAAGCAGCACCAGCGCGAGTGGGCGCTCGAGCGCGGCGTGGGCCACATCACGTGGACGTTCGACCCTCTCGTCGCGCGCAACGCGCACTTCAACCTCAACGTGCTCGGCGCCCGTGCGACCGAGTACCTCGTGAATCAGTACGGTGCGATGGACGACGGCGTCAACCGCGGCGACCAGACTGACAGGCTCATGGTCTCGTGGGCGCTCGCCGCGCCGCCCGCGCCGAAGCCGTCCGACGACCGCGTCGTCGCCGCGGTCGAGGTTCCGACCGACATCTCGGCGATCCGGCGTGACAACCCTGTGGAGGCCACCGCGTGGCGGCTCCGCGTGCGGCGGCAGTTCCTCGAGCTGCTCGAGAAGGGGCTCGTGATCGGCGGGTTCGACGACGACCGCGGGTACCTCTTCGTGGAGGAGGTGTCCGGCTAGGCGTCCTCCGGCTCCTCCATCGGGTTGCCGGGGCGCACGTCGGCGTCGTCCCGGATGTCGATGCGGGTGACGCCCTCGCGGTGCGTCACATCGATGCGCGGTGCCGCGTCGTCCTCGGTCGCGTTGGGTGCCGCGGTGAGCTGGTCCCTGCGCTTCTCCTCGTCGGTCATGCCGGTGTCGTCGGTGGTGCGGCCGTCGTCCCGGCCGCGGTCTTCGCTGTGCATGCCTCGACGCTAGAGGTGGCGCGGGCACGGCGCGACGGGCTTGCGACGGATTCGACGCTCCGGTAGCCGTCGCCGCAGGAATCCTGCCGCACGCACTACGTGCTCTGCCAATCGCGAAACACGGTGTGCGGGCCGGATGCCGCGTCCCTAGGCTCACGGCATGGCCACGGCATCTGACTTCCGCGCGCACTTCGACTTCGACATCCGCTTCGCGAACGGCGGGGCGCTCTCAGGCACCGGCTTCCGGTTGGATCTGCCCTCGGCCGACGCCGGCGAGGACGAGATCGCGCGCCTGCTCGTGCAGCACCTCGGGCTCGCGCTCGTCGACGAGATCGAGCTGCGCGGGCTGCGGATCGTCGAGGAGCCGCACCGAGGGTCGCGCGGTGTCGCCTCCGCGAAGGCGACCGGCACGGATGCCGCGACCCGCGTCATCGACCTGAGCCACCGCATCCGTGCAGGGCTCGTGACCTACCCGGGGCTCCCCGCTCCCGCGATCACGCCCCACCTCACGCGCGAGGACTCGCGCGCCCGGTACGCGCCCGGCACCGAGTTCGCGATGGACATCATCACGATGGTCGGCAACACCGGTACGTACCTCGACTCGCCGTACCACCGCTATGCGGACGGACCCGACCTCGCGGGTCTCGACCTGTCGAGTCTCGTCGGACTCCGCGCCGAGGTCTTCCATCTCGAGGACGCATGGACTCCCGAACGCCGCGGCATCCGCGCCGAGACGCTCGCCGACCGGGACGTGCGCGGTGCGGCAGTGCTGCTGCACACGGGGTGGGACCGATGGTTCGGGCAGCCGGAGTACGGGAACGGCGCCCCGTTCCTCACGGGTGAAGGCGCACAGTGGCTCATCGACGCGGGTGCGGTGCTCGTCGGCATCGACTCGCTCAACATCGACGACGCCGACCCGTCGACCGGCGCAGGAGGCGGCGAGCGGCCGGCGCACTCGCTGCTGCTCGCGGCGGGCGTCCACGTCGTCGAGCACCTCACGAACCTCGCGGAGCTGCCGCCCTCGGGTGCGCTGTTCACGGCCGCGCCACCGGCGATCGAGGGATTCGGCACCTTCCCGGTTCGCGCCTTCGCCCACGTGACGGATGCCCTGTGAACGGCGACTGGACCCCGCACCGTCGCGATGACGGCGAGCTCATCGGATGGATCCGACCCGCGGGCGACGACTGGGTCGCCGTCGATGTGCTGGGGCGCGAGGCATCCGGGCCCGTCGACTGGCTCGACGCCGAGGCAGCGCTCGAAGAGGTGGGACTGCGATTCCTCGCCGATGTCTGGATGCTCGAGCGCGACGGCGACCCGCCGCTTCGCGTGCGCATCGTCGAGGTGACGCCTCCGCGGCCGGGTGAAGAGGGGCGCGTGGTGGTGCAGACCGACGACTTCGGCGCGATCGACGCTCCCGTTGAGCGGATCGAACTCCCGTGGCCGGCGCCCCCTGGGCTGCGGCCGATCCGACCGGGCGAAGGCGGCTCGCCGTGGGGCTGACGCGCGACTGTATCTGACGACGGGCGTGCCGCTCCTTCGTGGTGAGACCGGATCACCGGGTCGCCAGGAAGGAGGCCGCCATGTACGTACAGCCCGAGACGAATCGAGTCGCCCGATCGGTGCAGCGCTGGCGCGAACGTCGCGCGCGACGGCACCTCGGACCGCGCCGGTGCCGCTCCACCTTCCGCCCCGTGACGGAGCCGGCGTCGATCCACGCCGCGTGACCCCTGGCCGAGGTGGGATCGTCGGATGCGGCGACTACCCTGTGCGCATGCGCACGCTGTCGACCGGTCGTCGGCGCCCCCTTGGTGCTTCGCTTCTCGCCGTCATCGCCCTGGCAGTGGCGGGCTGCTCGGCCGGCACCGGGGCTGAAGGCGGCGGCGCCGGTCTGCCCGACGGTGTCGAGGTCGAGATCGTGCAGCTGCGCGCCGACGTCTCGACGCGCACCGCGCAGGTGTCGGTGCACAACGGGTCCGACGAGACTCTCGTGATCGGCGACGTGCGCGTGAGCGACCCGCGGTTCGCGGACGACGCGACGCGCGATATCGAGCGCGAGAGCCGCGTCGCACCGGGCGTCACCGTGAACCTGCGCGTGCAGCTTCCCGAGGTCGCGTGCCCCGCGCCCGACGACGCCGAGCCGCGCGTGAGGCTCGCCTTCACGCGTGAGGACGGCTCGACCGGAGAGACGACTGTTGCTGCGGCCGACCCGCTCGGATTCATCGCGCCGCTGCACGAGCGCGAATGCCGAGCACAGGCCGTGGCGGAGGCCGCGACCGTCGCCTTCGAGAAATTCACGCCGTCCCCTCCCGGTGAGTCGGCGCGGCTCGACCTCGCGATCGAGCCGACAGGGGACGGCGGCCTCTCGATCGAGAGTGTGCAGGAGACGAACCTCATCTCGTTCGGCACGGCGACGGTGGACGGCGCGTACCCCGTCGGGCTCGACGTCTCGACCGGCGGTGCCGATCGCACGGTCATCTCGCTGCCCATCGTGCCCTTCCGCTGCGATCCGCACGCGGTGCAGGAGGACAAGCGCGGCACGATCTTCGACGTCCGCGTCGTGCTCGACGGCGAACCGGGCGAGATCGAGGTGTTCGTGGGCGAGGACATGCGCGGCAAGATCCTGTCGTGGGTCGCCGACTGGTGCGGGTTCGGTCCCGGCGCCTGAGCCCGGGAGCCCTACGCTGGTCGGCATGAGCAGCGTCGCTCCTGAAGACCCCGCAGCCGCGGCGCGCGGCATCTCGCGCCGCACCCAGTCCGAGATCTACCGCGCGGGCATCAGCGGCACGCGCCCCGCCGTCCCCGTCGATCCGAGCGCGCTCGAGCGCGCGGCGCGCAAGGCGTCGAGCGCCGAGGCGTTCGCCTACATCGCGGGCGGTGCCGGATCCGAGCGCACCGTCGCCGCGAACCGCGCGGCGTTCGATCGGTGGCAGGTCTGGCCGCGCCCGCTGTGCGACGTGTCGAGCCGCGACCTGTCGATCGAGTTCCTCGGCAAGCGACGTGCGACGCCTCTGCTGCTCGCACCGCTCGGCGTCATGGAGCTCGTGAACGCCGACGCCGACCTCGCGGTGGCGCGGGCTGCGGCATCCGTCGGGGTTCCGTACACGCTCAGCAACCAGGCGTCCTATCCGATGGAGGCGGTGGCGGATGCCGCACCCTCCGGCTCGCGGCTCTTCCAGCTCTACTGGTCGTCGTCCGACGAGCTCAACGCGTCCCTGCTGCGGCGGGCTGAGGCATCCGGATGCGAAGCCGTCGTCGTGACCCTCGACACGCACCTGCTCGGCTGGCGCACGCGTGACCTCGACCTCGCCTACCTTCCGTTCACGCGCGGTCTGGGCATCGCGCAGTACACGAGCGATCCGGTGTTCCAGCAGCTCGTGCGCGAACGGGCGCGCGGAGCGTCGGCGCCCGGTGCCGTGGAGGCGGCCGGCGGTCGTGAGACGAATGCGACGACTCGCGCCCGCGCCGCCGAGCCGAACCCGCCCGTGAAGCTCACGCCGAAGGCCGTCGCCGCGGGCGTGCGCATCGCGCGCAAGGGCTCGGCCATCACCGGCTCGAAGAGCCTGCGCGACAACCTGCGCTCACCGCTGCCGCGCGCGGCGGTCGAGACGTTCCTCGAGGTCTTCTCGACGCCCGCGCTCACGTGGGACGACCTCGCGAAGGCGCGCGAATGGACGAAACTGCCGATCATCCTCAAGGGCGTCGTGCACCCGGACGACGCGTCGCACGCGCTCGACGCGGGAGTCGACGCGATCTGGGTCTCGAACCACGGCGGGCGTCAGATCGACCAGTCGGTCCCGACGCTCGCGGCGCTTCCCGAGGTCGCGCGTCGCGTCGGCGGACGGATGCCGGTCGTCTTCGACTCGGGCGTGCGCGGCGGCGCGGACGTGGCGATCGCCCTCGCGCTGGGGGCGACGGGCGTCGCGATCGGTCGGCCCTATGCATACGGGCTTGCGATCGCGGGGGAGAACGGCGTGCGCGAGGTGGTGCGCAACATCCTCGCCGAGCTCGACATCACGATGGGCCTCGCAGGCGTCAACAGCATCGAGGGGCTCGACCGCGGAGTGCTGCGCGAGGCGTGATATCCGGGTGTCGATGCATTCGGGCCACCCCTCCGAGATCGGGGGGATGTCCCCCGCGCGGGACGTCTTCGCGAGCCTCTACGCTGTGAGCATGACCATCCCTCCCTCGCCCCAGCCTCCGGCGGGCGGCTACTCGGCGCCGCCGCCTTCGATGACGCCCGCCGACGAGAAGCTCTGGTCGACACTGGTGCACCTCGGCGGCCTGTTCTTCGGCTTCCTGGCCCCGCTCATCGGGTACCTGATCCTGAAGGACCGCGGCCCGTTCGTGCGCGCCCACACCGCGACCGCGTTGAACTTCCAGCTCACGCTGATCATCGCGTACATCGTGGGCGGACTGCTCGCGATCGTGTTCGTCGGCTTCATCATCATCTTCGCCGCGTACATCCTGAACATCGTGTTCTGCATCGTCGCGGCGGTGAAGGCGAACGGCGGCCAGTGGTACACGTACCCGATGTCGATCCCGTTCGTGAAGTGACCGCCTGACGGCTCGACTCCCATCCGGCTCCCGTGACGCGCTGCGGGCGGCGGGGCGCGCGTAATCCGCTCGGTAGAATCGACGGATGCCGCGGCATTCGCCGCCCGCACTCTCGCACAACCTCTTCCGACCATTGGAGCCACCGTGGCCGAGCCCTCCCGTCTCGACAAAGTCATCTCGCTCGCCCGCCATCGCGGGTTCGTGTTCCAAGCGGGTGAGATCTACGGCGGATCCCGGTCGGCATGGGACTACGGTCCCCTCGGCACCGAGCTGAAGGAGAACATCCGCCGCCAGTGGTGGCAGACGTTCGTGCGCGGCCGCGGTGACATGGTCGGCCTCGACTCGTCGATCATCCTCCCCAAGCGTGTGTGGGAGGCATCCGGTCACGTCGCGACGTTCACCGACCCGCTCGTGGAGTGCCTGCACTGCCACAAGCGCTTCCGTGCCGACAACCTGCTCGAGGACTTCGAGGCCCGCAAGGGTCGCAAAGCCGAGCACGGTCTCGCGGATGTCCCGTGTCCGAACTGCGGCACGAAGGGCCAGTACACGGAGCCGAAGCCCTTCTCCGGACTCGTGAAGACATACCTCGGCGTCGTCGACGACGAGTCAGGCCTCTACTACCTGCGCCCCGAGACGGCGCAGGGCATCTTCGTGAACTTCTCGAACGTCGTGACCGCGTCCCGCAAGAAGCCGCCGTTCGGCGTCGGCCAGGTGGGCAAAGCGTTCCGCAACGAGATCACGCCCGGCAACTTCATCTTCCGCACGCGCGAATTCGAGCAGATGGAGATCGAGTACTTCACGCCGCCCGCCGAGGCCCGGGAGTGGTTCGAGCACTGGGTCGAGGAGTGCTGGAACTGGTTCGTCGACCTGGGCATCGATCCGGCGAACATGCGCCGGTTCGACGTCCCCGAAGACGAGCGCGCGCACTACTCCGACGGCACGATCGACATCGAGTACCGCTTCGGCTTCCCGGGCAAGGAGTGGGGCGAGCTCATGGGTGTGGCCAACCGCACCGACTTCGACCTGAAGTCGCACAGCGAGGCCTCCGGTCACTCCCTCTCGTTCTTCGACCAGGCATCGGGCGAGAAGTACATCCCCTACGTGATCGAGCCGTCGTTCGGCCTCACGCGTGCGATGATGGCGTTCCTCGTCGACGCATACCACGAGGAGGAGGCGCCCAACGCGAAGGGCGGCTTCGACACCCGCACGGTGCTCAAGCTCGACCCGCGCCTGTCGCCCGTCAAGATCGCGGTGCTGCCGCTGTCGCGCAACGAGAAGCTCTCGCCGATCGCGCGCGAGACCGCCGACGCGCTTCGCGGCCGCTGGGTCGTGGACTTCGACGATGCGGGCGCGATCGGCCGCCGCTATCGCCGTCAGGACGAGATCGGCACTCCGTTCTGCGTCACGGTCGACTTCGACTCGCTCGACGACCGCGCGGTGACGGTGCGCGACCGCGACACGATGGCGCAGGAACGCGTGCCGCTCGAGGCCCTCGAGGGCTACCTCGCGGAGCGCCTGCGCGGCGCCTGACCCGCGCCGCGGGTCGCTCGCACTTGCGCGGCGGTTTCCGGCATCCGCTCTCGTTCGCGATGACCGCGCGTGCAGGTTTCGACAGCGCGAAGCCTCGGGCCACGCGGGAAGCGCGTCAGACGCCTGCGCCGCCGGACTTCGCCGCCGCCTTCATGCCGCGCTTGTACTCGCGCACCTTCGCGAGCGACTCGGGCGAGACGATGTCGGCGACGCTGCGGTACGAGCCCTCTTCTCCGTAAGGGGCGGATGCCTCGCGCCACCCCGCGCCGTCATAGCCGTACTGCTTGCCGAGGAGCGCGAGGAAGATCTTCGCCTTCTGGTCGCCGAAGCCCGGGAGCTTCTTGAGCCGCTTGAGCACCTCGGCGCCGTCCGGTGTTCCGGAATGCCCGGCAGCCGGGCTGGTCCAGATCGCGGATGCGTCGCCGCCCCAATCCTGCTCGACCGCGGCGCACAGCGCCTGCACACGCGCGGCCATGGACCCGGGGAAGCGGTGGACCGCGGGCGGCTGCGTGAACGCCTCGGCGAAGGCATCCGGGTCGTACGCGGCGATCGCCCCGGCATCGAGCGTGCCGATGCGCTCGCGGATCTTGAGCGGGCCCGCGAAGGCAGTCTCCATCGCCACCTGCTGGTCGAGGAGCATTCCGATGAGCAGGGCGAGCGGATCGTCGCTCAGCAGGCGGTCCGCCGCGACGTCGCCGGTGATGTGCAAAGTCATGCCGCAAGTCTCGCACCGGCTCGGTTAGGTTGTCAGAGAACTCTCGCGCCCTGGGCGCGAACCCGAGCACCCAGGACGCTGACCGAATGCCGAGAACCCGTTCGTCGTCGCTGACGACCGGCCGCCTGTGGCGGGCACGTGCGCTCGCGCGCGTGGGGCTGCTCGTGAGTGCGGCCGCGACCGTGGCCGTCGCCGTCACGACCGTGTGCCTCGTGCCCGCGGCCCTCGCCCGCGCAGCCGGGGAAGCCGGGCATCCGCCGCCACCCGGACTCTCGGCCGAGGACGTGGCTGACCAGATCGCCCTCGGGACGACCGCGCTCGCGACGGCCGCGCCGGCACTCGTGCTGTTGGTCGCGATCCTCGCGGGCACCGCCATCGCACAGGTCGCACGGCTCATCGCCGCCGCGCGCGACGACGAGACGGCGACGATCCGCGCACGCGGTCTGTCGGCGGGTCAGGCACGACTCCTCGACGCCGGCGAGGCGCTGGTCGTGGTCCTCGCGGGAGGCGTCGTCGGCACGGGCATCGCCGCCGCGCTCGCCATCGTCGCAGGCGGATCGGCGATCGAAGCCCTCGCGCAATGGCCGTGGGCGCTTGCGGCGATCGTCCTGCTCGGCGTCGCGTTCGCGGTGGCCCTGCGTCGGGGTGAGCGCCGCGCGAGGTCGACCCGCACCGTTCGCGCCACGACCGCCGCCCTCGTGGTGGTGGTGCTGCTCGCGGCGGCGCTCGTCGTGTGGCAGCTGCCCGCGGCACGCGCCGGAGGCTTCGATCCGATCGTCGCGATCGCTCCGGCGGTCGTGCTCATGGCGGGCGCCCTCGTGGCGCTCGCGCTCTTCGGCGTCGCGGCGGCGGCGGTGACGCGACCGTCAGGGGCGATCCCGTCGCTCGCGCCCGCCTATCCCGCCAGGCAGGTGTCACGCCGCGTGCCGATCTACGCGGTCGCCGTGCTGCTCGTCGGTCTCACGGTCGCCGAGACCGTCTTCGCGTCGGCGTACGGGGCGACCTGGAACGCGATGACCGCCGACTCGGCGGCGGTGCGTTCCGGAGCCGACCTTCGGGTCGACACGAAGCCGCAGTCCGTGAATCCCGGCCAGGTGCTCGAAGCGGGGGAGATCGATGGGATCGAGGCGGCGTCTGCCGCACTCGTCGAGCGTGTCGAGATCGGGAAGACGGATGCCCAGCTCGTCGCGGTCCCGTCGGCCATGATCGACGAGGTCGTGACCACCGCAGGCGGCATCATCGACCGTGACGCGCTGGCCGCGACAGCGGACGTCGGCGCCGACGACTTCCTCGTGCGCCCCCAGCCCGTGGCGCTCGGCGACACCGCGACCGGACTCCGCGTTCGCCTCGATGTGCACGTCGTCGACGGGTTCCCACAGGGGTTCACGGTCGCGGCGCTCCTGCTCGATGCGACGGGTGCGCCGGCCCAGCTTCAGCTCGACGGCGGCCTCGTCTTCGACGTCGACGACCTTCCGCAATTCACCGGCGATCTCGACTTCGAGGGCTCCTTCGAGGGCGAGGCGGAGCTCCCCCGAGGGCAGGGACCGTGGAGCCTGCTGGCGATCGCGACGGGGCTCGGACCCGTCGCGGGAGGGCAGATCACCATCGAGGTCTCGCACGTCGAGGCCATCGGCACCGGTCCGCTCGACATCTCCGGCATGGGGATCATGACCGGTCGGAACCCCGACGCGGTGGTGTGGCTCGGCGACGGAGACGTGCTCTCCGAGGCGCCGCCTGAGCAGGACGGCGGAGACTCGCAGCGCCCGCCGGTGCTCGCGGTCGCGACGAAGGCGCTCGCGGCGCGACTCGGCGTCGGGCCGGGGGATCCCGTCGAGCTGCGGTATGAGGGCACAGGCCGTCGGGTCGACGTCGTCCTCTCATCCGTCGTGGACGCGGTGCCCGGGGCATCCGGCGCCCTGGCGCTCTTCGCTCCGCTCGAGAACCTGCTCACGTCGCAGCTTCAGCGGGGCACGTCGATCGTGCCGCCGAACTCGCTGTGGGCCGCGGGCGACACGGGAGCGGATGCCGCGCTCAGCGCCGCGATGAACGATCGACCTGTCGCGACCTCCGCTCCCAGCCTCGCGGCGAGCGTCGTGGGCGCGCTCGTGCCCGGGTGGTGGATCGCGACCGCCGGGTCGGCGGTGCTGTCGCTCGTCGCGGCGTTCGCGATCGTGCAGACTCTCGCGATCGAGCGCCGGCGCGAGCTCGGCGTGCTGCGCGCGGTCGGCATCACGCCGGGGCGCCAGGCGCGCATGCGCGCGGCTGAGCTCGGCGGTGTGTTCGGCGCTGCGCTCGTGCTGGGCGGCGCGGCCGGTGTGCTCGTGTCGTGGCTCGTCGTGCCCGACCTCGGTCGCGCCGTGACGCCGGGCATCCTCGCCCTCGCGGGCGGCATCGAGCTGGCATGGGCGCCTCTCGCGACAGCGGTCGCCGCCCTCGCGGCAGGCCTCGCGGCGATCGTCGTGTATGCGGCGATCGGCGTCTCGCGCGCCGCGCGCACCGCGACCGTGGGGGAGGAGTCGCGATGAGCCGCCGCGTCACGACCCGCGCCCTCGTCACGCACCATCTGCGTTCGCGCATCGGCGGCGGTGCGGTCGTGGGCCTGCTCGTGCTCGTGCTCTCGTTCCTCGCGACGGTCGCGCCGGTGGTGCTCGGGCTTCTGTCGGACGCGGCGCTGCGCGACAGGCTCGGCGCGCTCGGCGCGCTCGAGCGGGACGTCGTCTCCGAGACCGCGGGCGCCCCGCAGCTCGGCGCGCACGACCTCTCGGTCCCATCGACGACGGAAGAGGTGTGGGGAGCGTTCCTCGACGCCGTCGGGCACATCCGCGCCGATGCCGACGATCCTCTCCGCGAGATCCTCGGCGAGGGGCGCGCCGTGACGACGGTGACCGACATGCCCGTCGCCGAGGCGCCGCGCACGCGCGCCGTGAGCGTGGCGTTCGCGCCGGCGATCGAAGACGAGATCGCCCTGGTCGAAGGACGGATGCCGGAGCCCGCCGCCTCGTATCTTCTCGAGCCCGTCGCATCCGCGTCGATTCCGGGCGGCAACGTCGTCAACCGCGTCGAGGTCGTCGTCTCGGCGGACACCGCGGAGCAGATGGAGTGGTCGGTCGGCGAGACGAGATCGGTCGGCACGCCCGCGCTCCTCGTCGAGCTCGTGCTCGTCGGCACGTTCGAGCCGGTCGACCCCGACGCCGGATCTTGGGAGCACGTGCCGTCGTCGCTCACGCCGAAGATCTTCGACGACGGCAACCTTCCTCGGGTCGTGACCGGCATGGCGTTCCCTCACCCCGCGTCGCTCATCACGAGCGGTCTGTACGGGCTGTACTCCACCACCGTGTGGTTCCCGACCGACATCGACCGCATCAGCGCCCGAACCGCCGAGGACACCGCGGCGGCGCTGCGCAAGCTGACCGCGGTCTCGCACACGATCGGGTCGTCGTCGGGTGGCATCGGCATCCTGAGCCTTCGCTTCCAAGCCGACATCACGGGTGAGATCGAGGTTGCGCTCGCGCAGGGCGCGTCGACGGTCGCGGTCATCGCGATGATCGTGGCCGGCCCGATCGGCGTCGCCGCCGCGGTGCTGGTGCTCGGATGCCGGCTCATCCTCGAGCGCCGGCGCCCGAGCCTGCGACTGCTGTCGGCGCGCGGCGCGTCGCTCGGACAGCTCCGCGCGATCCTGGGGCTCGAGGGCGTCCTGGCCGGCATCGTCCCGGCGGTGATCGGCGGCGCGATCGCCGCGGTCGTCGGCGCCGCGGTCTTCGGGGCGACGCCGACCGTTCTCGACTTCGTCCCCGCTCTCGTCATCGGGCTGGCCCCGATCGCGATCCTCGTCGTGCTCGCTCCGTCGGCCGCCGAGCGTCGCGCGCGCACCGATCTCGACCTCGGCGGCTCGCGCCTGCGGCTCATGGTCGAGGGCATCATCGTGGCGCTCACGGCGCTCACGCTCGTGCTGCTCTTCGTGCGGGGGTACAGCTCGGGTCTGGACCCGCTGCTCGCCGCCGCGCCGCTTCTCCTCGCGATCACGGCGTGCCTCATCACGCTGCGCCTCTACCCGATCCCGCTGCACGGAATCTTCGATCGCGCGCGGCGTTCGAGCCGCCTCAACGCGTTCGTGGGCGCGGCGCGCGCCCTCCGCGAGCCGTCGATCGGGCTCACCCCGGTGCTCGCGCTCGTCGTGGGGGTTTCGGTAGCCGTGTCATCCGGCATCCTCCTCTCAGCACTCCAGTCGGGCATCACCCAGTCCGCGCGCGCCCAGGTGGGCGCCGACATACGGGTCACGGGGGGCAGCTTCACGCTCGAGCAGCTCGACCGCGTGCGTGACATCGACGGGGTGGCTGCCGCGACGGGCATCTCGGGCGCCGAGCCCTCGACCCTCGACGTGAACGGCGCGAAGCGCGCCACGTCGGTCTTCGTCGTGAACGCGGCCGAGCTGCGCGACGTGCAGGGCGACGAGCCCGGTCTGCTCCCGTCCGGAGCGTCGCTCGAGCCGACGGACGACGGGCCGATGCCGATGGTCGTCGCGGGCGCGACCGACCGGATCATCGGCAGCTCCGACGAGCTGAGGCTCGGGTCGGTCCCCGCCGCGGTCGTCGGCGTCACGAGCGGTCCGTCGCCCATCGGCGCGCGCGAGAACTGGGCGGCGATCGACGCCTCCTATGCGGAGGACGTGCTGGGTCGCGATCCGAGCGACCGTACTGTGCTCGTCCGACTCGAACCGGATGCCGCACCCGACGCCGTCGAGGAGCAGCTGCGCGCGGCGTTCCCGTTCGACGTGCGCATCGACACCGCCGACCGCATCGCCGATCGCATCCAGTCCGGACCGGCCGTGCAGGGCGTCCGCTGGGCGCTGCTCATCGCGACCGCGGTGACCGCGCTGCTCAGCGCGCTCGCGATCGTCATGACCTTGACGCTCGCGACCGAGCCGCGCAACCGTCTCCTCGCGCTCCTTCGAACGCTCGGCGCGCCGCACCGCGCGTCCACGGCGCTCGCGCTGTGGGAGGTCGGGCCGCCCGCCGTCGCCGCGATCGTCGCGGGAACCGTGTTCGGTGCGATCGTGCCCCTCGTCGTGCTCGCCGCCGTCGACTTGCGGCCGTTCACGGGCTCGACCGTGCAGCCGTCGTACCGGCTCGACCCCGCGATCCTCGCGCTCACGGTCGGTGGGTTCGTCGCGCTCGCCGCAGTGCTGACCGCCATCGCGCTGCTCGTGTCGCGCCGCATCCGTGCCGCCCGCGCTCTGCGCACCGTCGAGGAGGGCACATGACCGCGCCGCACCATCGAGGAAGGATGGGACCATGGCCCACATGACCGCTCCCGACGCGGACATCCTGTGCGTCGACCTCGTGCGCATCTTCAAGGT
>Ga0180217_1001168_pt1 | contig 30872 bp, 31 predicted proteins | sample eDN3rd37CBELigOP_FD_128521 | JGI IMG/M metagenome (GOLD analysis project Ga0180217, IMG submission 128521) | Enriched Organic Plus compost microbial communities from Emeryville, California, USA - eDNA 3rd pass 37_C BE-Lig OP (version 2) (version 2) ... | reverse complement strand
TCAGTCACCCTCACGCAGTTGCGCTTCACTTCATTCGCTGTGATCAACTCATGGCGGGACTTGCACCCGCAGGAGTGCGCCCATGCTGGGCGCACAACAAAAAGGCTGCACCTGGTGCAGCCTTTTTGAGATATAAACTTGCCAGCGCCCCGCAAGGCATGACAACAACTTTTACGTTCAGATCATGCCCGCCGTGATGGCATAAGAGGGCTGATCGTAAAAGCTCTCGTCGTTCTTGGCCGATGCCATCTGTGCGCCCTCTTCATCAGAGACTGGTTGGCAGGCCTGCAACGCCGTGATCAACCAGCTCAAGATCTGACCGGTCGTAAATGCAGAACGAGCACGCTGCAATTGAGCAATCAGCTCTGCAACTGGGGATCGGGACTGACAAAGCATGCAATCCTGCTCAAAGAAATCGCTGTCACTGCCTTGTTCTTCCTCTGCCTTGATTTCAAGCGAGAAGCCACGCGCAAGAACATTATCGCGCAAATTTGTCAGAACGCCATTGCCGAGACCATCCACAAACCGGGTTTGCTGCGAATTGCCCAGTGCATTTTGGTGAGGCCGCGTCGCAATGGCATCAACATACTTGCCATACGCCAGACCAAAGAGCAACTCATTGGGCGCTGTTTGCGCCAGATACAGCAGTTCCATGTCAGTGCCGGCACCATGCAGTGAAAACCCACCTGCAAGTTTGAGCCAAGCCCGGCTGCCACCATCACCAAGCAGAGAAGAGTAACGCTCAAGTGACTGGATTACATCCTGAGCGCCGATCTGCATCAATTCACCAAAGAAACTATTTTCACTCGGTGGCTCTGTGTCATTCTGAATCATTTAAATTACCCACTAAATTAAACCCCGGTCTCGACCGGCCACAACCAACAATCCATGACAGAAAAACTGTCCCCATTCCAGGCCGTGTGCTTGAAACATACGGCCCTGAACAACAAACACTTGCTGGATTCAGCAAAACAATCGGGCGCCAGCCTGCCTTGAAGCCTCTGGCTTATCGCTGGACGACAAACGTCCTGGCCAGTCAAAGCACCAAGTTGTACTGATTTTCCAATTGCTTACAGTCGAAGTCTGAAACCGATCAATGACAGATCAATAAAGCTGATGATTTTGTCATCGGTGACTTTCGTCTGGCTGCTGCAATGTTTTTGTTCTACGGTATCCAGTCTAATTGAAGCCAATTACATTTTTTAACCAAAAATCACAAACAGTAGATTTATGTCATGTCCGATAGAAATTTGCCCTCCAGCGAGTAAATCCCCCTTGACAACACATATGTCAAGGAATAGCATTAGGTAAAATTTAAAAAAACTATTGAATCAATAACAAAAATCTATTGAAAACCCTTACAAGACGACAAACAAAATGCTTCCAGAGGCATCAGCGGCCAAATTGTGAGTTTTTGTTACCAAAAAGTGTAACTGCTTGGTTAACCAGTCAGAAGATTTGTGCAGCACAAATTCAATTTTCTAAAAAAGTCCTTAACATCCACCTCTGTCAGTGTCTCTTTTTTGCACACATCTGTAAGCATCTGACAACCGTTTTGCTATTGCCATCACCTGTTACCGGCCAAACGGGACTGGAATACACGCAAACTACCCAATACGGACACCCCTATCACCTGAATCAAGCCATGATGAATCATGACTTGAGCGGTTAGAGTTTTCGACTTCGCCGCATCTACCACCCCATGTGAAACCCTAGGAATTCAATACGGGAATGATGTGAAAATCATGTAACAAACAACTCGCTGTAGCAGATTTGCCGTAATTCCATGTAATTTTGTCGACAATGCCAGAATAATGTTCGATTTTTAGATCAAGTATTTGATATTTATAGCTATTATCTGGCCTTTAAATGACCGTTTTTCTTGACTTGGCAGTATTGATTTGGCAAAATTGGCCGATCTAAAGTGCTATATTGCTATAAATACAAAGCATCGATTCAAACGTAATATTGCCCTTGACAATAAAAACAGACTGCCGGAAAGGTTTCAATCGGCCTGAGACAACATCACTGAACTGCACGACACGGCCTTAGCTAGGAAAACATCATGGAACATGCTGTGCATGCTCATAAAAAAGCATCACAAGTACAAAAAAGCGCCATCCAGCGCTTGATTGAAGCCGAATCCAAGACCAGGCGTCCGACCACCCTCAGGGAATATCTGGCAAAAATGCAGATGATTCCCCGCTTGTCAGCAAGGGAACCTGCGGTCAATGGTTTTGCGCAACCCGTAGACCTGAGCGCATCAAGCCTGCGTCTGGTCACTGGGCTTGTCACATCCAGAATCCAGCGACCAAGCTTTCAGCAAGAGCTTGACAGCCCTGTCAGTGTCATCCGTGAAATGTTGCTCATGGCTTATGAGGCCAAGCCACGCCCGATCAGCTTCGCGCTTTCAGGCTACACCGCGAGTGACTTCATTGCCTACATTTATCAGGATGTTCTGATGAATGACATGGGCATGAGCCCTGAAGACCGCAAACGGCCATTTTCTGAAATTGTCGATGAACTTAAGGAGTGGATGCGCATTCCTCCGGAACCCTCGACAACCAACACGCCCCGACGCCATATCAGGCGGCGTCTCATGGCGCTGCTTGATCGATCCAACCATCAGGCCGCTTCGCTCTTTGAAGACCGCGAGATGCCGGTCGAACTTGTGCTCCTGATGCAGAAACTTCTTGAGCGCGATGATGACCAAGGATACACAAGGGGCGATATCAAGCCGTTCCAGGAAGTCCGGGATGACTTCAATGCCTTGGGCGAGTTTTGTATTCGCCTTCATTACGAAGAAGGCAGCAAGCAGATTGAATCACTCGAAATGGTCTTCTGCCCTGCCTCGGTGAGCGATGTCTCGCTCTACAGCATCCAGAAACCCCGGGGACGGCCGCCATCATCACGAAAAAGCAAGACAGAAGGTTCAGACCAGAATATTGGCCAGCAGACCAAGCCGCAACGCAAGAAGAAGGCCCAGTCGGGGAAAGTACCGGTCCATCATGAAGATCTGGATGACGACTTTGGCCTGAGTGAACTTGAGAAACTGGTATGAGCCTGCAACAGGGGCTGTATAGCCATGGCTGACCAAAGTGAAGCAATCACCGGGCCAACAAATCGTAAAGGAAGGGATGTTTCCATATGACAACAACCAGTACCCATGAAAGCCAAAACCCAGCACCTGTGCAGGAAACAATCCGTCGCAGGTATAACGCGGCTGGATGTTTCACGCTGATTGGCACTGTTGTCGCACCAGCCAATCGCCCGAACCCGGACGAACCTGTCAGCCTGGCCTTCAGTTGGCTTCCTCTGACCAGCCAGAAGTTGCCCAAAACTCCCGCCACAAGTTATCGCCACCCCAATGTCGTGCCGGCATTGTCGACTCGCAACTTCAGGCGGCTTGCGCCTGCCATCGACACCTATGTGCAGGATCGCGGATGGCTGTCGCAATCCGTCATGTATCTCTACAGACCGGCGATTCTTGATGAATTGGTCGGTGAGGATGGCACGATCAAGGACCTGAGTGTTGTCTCAAGGCAGGATCCTGCACCCAAGCGTGCAGTCATTGACCTGTCTTTGCAAACTGAGCTGATTGGTGTATCTGAAGAACTGCTTGCATTTTGCATTGATATCCTGGAAAAGAATGCTGGACTTTACCTGCCTTCCTACCTGACCGAGAATGAGGTTCATGCACGAGTGGCGCTTAACAGGCTACTGGCAGACATGCCGTTCCTGATCCATCACATTTTTCAGGCCTACCCTGTCCTACATGTCTTGCGCCACCGTGGCAATGTCAACGGACGCACCGACGATGTGATCAACCATATCCGCTATTCACCTGAATATATCCAGGACATCGACGAAAACAGGCTGATGCGCCCCAAACTCATCAAAGTCATTGCCTGATTGTGGTGTGCCGAAACACCTGAGAGACTCAGTTGCCCATGCTGTCTGTCTCAGGCATGGCAAGACAATCCCGATGCCCAGATGCGGATTCGGCCCAATTCCATCTGATCTTGAACTTCTGGAAACCATCCCCATCTATTATTAGGTAGGGCTGGTTGCATGCTGCCCCATCCCTGCTTGTTTCCTCAGATATTGAAACTCAGGAAATTTCTGGAAACCGACTGGATCCAGTGTCATGATTCATATGCTCGCCAGACGATTGATATTACCTATGGATTAGATAAACAAATTAAAATGTACTTTTTAATAGTTTCAATCTAACATACAGATTCTGGTCGAGACCCAGGAAAATTTCTGGCAAATTTTCACTGACCCTTACTAAATGGAGTAAAAGACATGTCATTGATCAATACCCAAGTGCAACCCTTCAAGGTTAATGCTTACAAGGACGGCAAGTTTATCGAAGTAACCGAGAAGGATCTGCTCGGAAAGTGGTCGGTCCTGATTTTCATGCCTGCTGCATTCACATTCAACTGCCCAACAGAAGTTGAAGACGCAGCTGACAACTATGCTGAGTTCCAGAAAGCTGGTGCAGAAGTCTACGTCGTGACCACCGACACTCACTTCTCCCACAAAGTCTGGCACGAAACATCGAAAGCTGTTGGCAAAGCCAAGTTCGCCCTGATCGGCGACCCCACACACCAGCTGACCCGTGCTTTCGACGTGCATATCGACGAAGAAGGCCTGGCCCTGCGTGGCACATTCATCATCAACCCCGAAGGCGTCATCAAGACCATGGAAGTTCATGACAACGCCATTGCCCGTGATGTGAAAGAAACCCTGCGCAAGCTCAAGGCTGCTCAGTACGTTGCTGCACACCCCAACGAAGTCTGCCCTGCAAGGTGGAACGAAGGTGCACAAACCCTGACACCTTCGCTTGATCTGGTTGGCAAGATCTAAAGACAGCACAACCAGGGCGGAGTATCCGGACCCAGGTCCTGGATACTCCGATAAAAACAATCGACCTGTAATTGCTGGACAAGGAAATCATCATGTTAGAAGCGAATCTCAAAGAACAACTCAGAACGCATTTGGAGCGTGTAACCCAGCCCTTCGAAATCATCGCTACGCTGGGCGACGATAACCATTCAAAAGAGCTGCGTGAGCTGTTGGAAGATATCGCCAGCCTGTCCAGCAAGATCACCCTGCGTACCGACGGACAGGCAACACGTGTCCCATCTTTTCGCCTTAACCGCATCGGTCATGACATGGGTGTCGAGTTTGCCGCCATTCCAATGGGGCACGAATTTACTTCGCTGGTCCTGGCCCTGCTCTGGGTCGGCGGACATCCTCCAAAAATCGAAGACGAGACAGCCGAACTCATCCGCAGTCTCGACATGGACTGCAACTTTGAAGTCTATATGTCATTGAGCTGCCACAATTGCCCTGATGTTGTTCAGGCGCTGAACATGATGGCTGTGCTCAATCCACGTATCCGTGTTGTCACCATTGACGGCGCTCTGTTCCAAGACGAAGTCAATGCCCGTGAAATCATGGCTGTGCCCACCGTGTTCCTCAATGGCGAGATGTTCGAGTCCGGGCGCATGAACGTTGAGGAAATCCTCTCGCGTCTGGACAAGAACTCAGCCCAGCGCGAAGCAGCCAAGATCAACGCCAAGGACCCATTTGACGTTCTGGTCATCGGTGGTGGCCCTGCCGGTGCAGCGGCCGCTGTATACGCCGCACGCAAAGGCATCCGCACGGGTGTCGCAGCAGAGCGCTTCGGTGGTCAAGTCAACGATACGCTTGCCATTGAAAACTACATCTCCGTGCTGGCTACGGAAGGCCCTAAATTTGCCCAGGCTCTTGAAGAGCATGTCAAAGCCTATGACGTTGACATCATGAACCTGCAAAAGGCTGAAAAAATCGTTCCGGGCAAAGAGCCTGGCGACCTGATCGAGGTTCACATGACCAATGGCGGCGTTCTGACCTCGCGCAGCGTCATCCTGGCCACTGGCGCCCGCTGGAGAAACGTCAACGTTCCTGGTGAGGTTGAATACAAGAACAAGGGTGTGGCCTACTGCCCACACTGCGACGGCCCACTGTTCAAGGGCAAGCGTGTGGGTGTAATCGGCGGTGGCAATTCTGGTGTTGAAGCTGCAATCGACCTTGCTGGCATTGTGGGCCACGTCACGCTGCTTGAGTTCGCAGACCAGCTGCGCGCTGACGCCGTGCTGGTAAACAAGCTCAAGAGCCTGCCAAATGTGACCATCATCACCAATGCCCAGACCACTGAGTTCACAGGTGAAAACGGTCGTCTCAATGGCTTGCGTTACAAGGACCGCCTGACTGGACAGGAGCACCATGTGGAAATGGAAGGTGTGTTCATCCAGATCGGTCTGGTTCCCAACACCGAGTGGCTCAAAGGAACGGTCGAGCTCAACAAGTTTGGTGAGATCATTGTCGATGCGCGTGGCGCAACCAATGTTCCGGGTGTGTTCGCGGCTGGTGATGCGACCACAGTCCCATACAAACAGATCGTGATCGCCGCTGGTGAAGGTGCCAAAGCCGCCCTGAGTGCATTTGACTATCTGATCCGCACTCCGCTGCCAACATCAGCCGCTGTTCCTGCCTGATCGGTTGAATTATTGGACAAAGCCATGCCTGACACGTGTGCAGGCATGGCTTTTTTGTATCCGCACAAGGCCTAGCGGCATTGCCTACCTATACAACGGGGACGTGTAGAATAGTTTCAAGATTTCAGGCTGTCACGCGGTCACAGCCCATACCATTGATCATTTTTGTTTCCCTTTGCCACAAGCTGCAAGGGGAAATCTTTACATCGAGGTTTCAGACATGACGATCAAATCACGTGCAGCCGTAGCATTTGCCCCTGGAAAACCACTGGAAATCGTCGAGGTCGATGTACAGCCTCCCAAGGCAGGCGAGGTGCTTGTAAAGATCGTTGCAACTGGTGTCTGCCATACCGATGCATTCACCCTGTCTGGCGATGACCCAGAAGGTGTCTTTCCGGCAATTCTCGGCCATGAAGGCGCCGGCATCGTGCAAGAAGTTGGCGAGGGTGTAACTTCGCTTAAGCCAGGTGATTGTGTCATCCCGCTCTATACCGCCGAATGCCGTCATTGCAAGTTCTGCCTCTCTGGCAAGACCAACCTCTGCCAGGCCGTTCGCGCCACCCAGGGCAAAGGTCTGATGCCCGATGGCACAACCCGTTTCTCATACCAAGGCAAGCCGATCTACCACTACATGGGAACATCGACGTTTTCTGAATACACTGTGGTACCTGAAATCTCGTTGGCAAAAATCCAGCCTGATGCACCGCTGGAAAAAGTCTGCCTGCTTGGCTGTGGCGTGACCACCGGCATCGGTGCCGTCCTGAATACCGCTAAAGTCCAGCCTGGCAGCACGGTTGCTGTTTTCGGGCTTGGCGGCATCGGACTGGCTGTCATCATCGGCGCCACCATGGCCAAGGCCTCCAGGATCATCGCCATCGACATCAATCCGGACAAATTTGCCATTGCCAAGCAGTTGGGTGCCACAGATTTTGTCAATCCCAAGGATCATGACCGCCCCATCCAAGAAGTCATCGTTGACATGACCGATGGCGGTGTGGACTACTCTTTCGAATGTGTAGGCAACGTCAAGCTCATGCGCGCTGCACTTGAGTGCTGCCATAAAGGCTGGGGTGAGTCGACCATCATCGGCGTTGCCGGTGCTGGTCAGGAAATTAGCACCCGCCCATTCCAGTTGGTGACCGGAAGGGTATGGAGAGGTTCGGCATTCGGCGGAGTGCGTGGTCGCACCGAACTGCCGAAATATGTCGACATGGCTCAGCGTGGAGAAATTCCTCTGGATATCTTCATCACCCATACCATGCCCTTGGAAGACATCAACAAGGCCTTCGAACTGATGCATGAAGGCAAGAGCATCCGTTCGGTCATTCATTACTGAAACCTTGTCCATCAATCGAATTGGAGAAACGGATACACATGGAGCTGATTTCGTCGCAAGCGTGTTTTGGAGGCTGGCAAAACCGCTACCGTCATCATTCTGAAGTATTGAACTGTGACATGGTGTTTGCTGCCTATATTCCGCCTCAAGCCGCCAAAGGCGGAAAACTTCCGGTCCTTTACTGGCTCTCGGGGTTGACATGTACCGACGAAAACTTCACCCAGAAGGCGGGTGCCCAACGTGTTGCAGCACAACTTGGCATCATCATCGTAGCTCCGGACACCAGTCCGAGAGGTCCTGATGTCCCGGGCGACCCGGATGGTGCCTGGGATTTCGGCCTTGGTGCGGGTTTCTATGTCAATGCAGAACAATCTCCTTGGGACAAGCACTACCGCATGTACGACTATGTCGTTCATGAGCTTCCCAGTCTGGTGAGAGATCATCTTCCAGCATCAGACAGGCAAAGTATCAGTGGCCACTCCATGGGAGGTCATGGCGCCTTGGTCTGCGCATTGCGCAATCCAGGTCTCTACCAATCTGTTTCAGCGTTTGCGCCGATTACCAACCCCAGTCAGGTGCCATGGGGCATCAAGGCTTTTTCAAACTACCTCGGCAACGACCGAAATGCCTGGAAAGAATGGGATGCCTGCGAATTGATCTCCAGGGCACAGAAAAAACTCCCAATCCTTGTTGACCAGGGTATGGCAGACTCATTCCTCGAAAGTCAGCTCAGACCAGAGCGTCTGCAGCAAGCGGCCCAAAAGTCCGGATACCCCATCACTTTACGGATGCACGAAGGTTACGACCACAGCTACTTTTTTATTGCAACCTTCATTGAAGACCATCTACATCATCACGCCAGTTATCTACTCGATAACTGACTCTCCTGAAAGCAAGCTCTGGGGAAATCCTCGGGCAGTGTCCTGCAGCAACATTATTGCAGGACACTCTTAAGCCTAGCTGAACAAAAAGACTTCAGGCCAGTTCCAGCTCACGCCTGACCAGAGCCGCTCCGGAACGCGGCTTGATCTTCCCTCCTCTAGCTTGCAGTTGCGCGCGTGTAAACGCCGAGCCCATCAGCAAAATCATGGATGAGTAATTGACCCACAAGAGCACAAGGACAAGTGCCCCGGCTGCGCCATAGGCCGAAGCCGGGGCTGTGCGTGAGAGATAGATCGAGATCAGGATTCTGCCTAAAACAAAGAGCAACGCGGTCACAAAACCACCCAAGAACACATCCTTCCAACTGAGCACAACATCGGGCAATATCCTGAAAATTGCGGAAAACAGCAAAGTGGTCACAACCAAGGAAACGGCGTTGTCCGTCAGGTAGGCCACCCAAGGAAACATAGGCATCCAGCCCCTCGCATATTCCATCGCAGCGCTGATGGCAACACTCAAGGCCATGGACACCAGCAGGACAAACCCAATCCCTAGCACCACCAGCAGTGAAGTCAGGCGGCGTAGAACAAAATTTTTCAAACTTCCCCGGTTTGGCCGCGGTGCCACCCCCCAGATGGAATTCAGGGCCACCTGCATCTGGGCAAACACCGTTGTTGCGCCAAGCACCATGGCTGCAAAACCGGCAACAGCAGGAAACACGCCTGACTTTTCAACCCTGCTGTTCTGGAAAGCTGTCTGTATGACCGATGCTGCCTGCTCACCAACAGTCGACTCCAGATGCTGCATCAATTGATCCTGGACTGAACTCTCACCAACGATCAGCCCGACAAACATGACGACCATGATCATCACCGGCGCCATGGAAAACAATGTAAAGAATGCCAGCGCAGCAGCGTAAACAACAGACTGTGCTTGCAGCCATATTCTCAATGTTGATTTAAGAACTGCCAGCCAGTAATTGCCGAAGGATTTATACCTAGATTCCATTTTCTGGATCTGAAATCTGTTTATCTAGCATTATTTTCTCGTTTTATCCGTTGTTTTTTTCATAAAAACGATAATTTTCAGAAAAGTTTACGAAACAAAACGACTCGTATGATATTATTTTGCAAATTATTCAATAACAATAATTGAGACTCCCTCTATCATACCCAAGGTTTTAAATACCCCTTTCTTCGTTTAATCTCTGTTGCTCGCAAGCCGCGGATTTCTGACGTTCAATGCCCACGACAACAACCACGATCCAAAATAACCGTTTTATGCTAGACAGCATCGACCTTAAGATCATTGACTTGCTTACTCAGGATGCGAGACGTTCCCTGGCAGATATTGGTGCAAAGGTCGACCTTTCGCCATCCACAATCAATGAGCGCATCCGAAGACTTGTAGCTACAGGTGTCATCAAGCGTTTTACTGTAGAGGTCGAGCCACGTACACTTGAATTGCCCGTGCTGGCTTTTGTCTGGATTGCACTGCGCGATGATGCCAATGAGGAAGAGTTCCATCAGCACGCACAGAACCATCCCCTTATTCTTGAATGCCACCACGTGACAGGCCCGTGGTCATATCTTCTGAAAATCCGGGTCAAAGATACCAACGAGATCGAAGCTTTCCTCCAAACCCTGAAGGCTGCCAGGTTCTTGGGGCGTAGCGAAACCATGATTGCCATGTCCTCGCCTGTATCAGGTGTCATGGTGAGGAAACAATTGCCTCAGGATGCTGACTCACTGCCGAAGAAAAATCCAACTGCTGTTTGATATGGATTGATATACCCAACTCACAAAAACCTTCGCTCAGGTTTGGCTTGAAAACTTTGCCACAGGTCGACACAAGCCCTCCATTGCGATACCTTCTGCAAAACCGATGGTATTTTTGAAAATAAGCCAATATGCCCATAGACCTGAATGTCCTGATCAAGATCGCGACCTGGATGGCTTCGCCCATCGGGATCTTTTCCTGTACAGTCCTGTTGTTTCTGATTCTGGCGTTGCTGCAAAAACTGCCTCGGTTCAGAACTGGATTGCTACTGGTGAGCTGCCTGCAGCTCATGTTCTTCTCCTTGCCATTTGTATCGGCATGGCTGCACAAAAGCCTTGAAACACAGGCAATACGTATTGCCGCAAACAAAAAAGCAGGAACCTCGTACAGCGCCATACTGCTATTGGGCGGCACCGGCATCTCCCTGTCGGCCGATCAGGCAGCCAAACTGGGCAAATCCGAGTTTGGCGATGGTGTAGACCGCATCATCCATGCAGCAGATTTGTTTCACAAAGGGATTGCCCCTCTCATCATTATTTCTGGCGGCAACTGGGATACCAGCGATGCCTCCAGACCTAGCGAGGCATACAGCATCCGCCTGCTTCTCATGCAACTCGGCGTTCCTGCAGATAAGATCATGGTCGAAGAAAGATCCAGGACAACCCGGGAAAACTTTCTCTATACAGACGCACTGCTCAAGCAACACAATCTCACTGGCCCGATTGCCCTGGTGACTTCTGCGACACACATTCCCAGGGCTATCCGCAATGCAACTGCCTTAAAAATCTCTGCCGACGCATTTCCCACAGACTGGCGCAGCTACGGACTCTCCAGTCAGCCCCTACCCTGGCTACCCAATGCCTACGCACTGGGACAGTCCGAAGTTGCACTCAAGGAAATCCTGGCCAACCTCGTGGGCTACTGAGAGTCGTTGCCGCTGGTCTTCAGGCGCTGGCCTGAATCAATATGGCGTCATAGCCAATGTCATCCAAAGCCTTGATGACATCATCAGGATTGATGCCAGCACTGTCTGGAACCTCGACAACCTTGGTATTGAGGTCAACCACGACGCTGGCGTTTGCTGACAACCCATTGATCGCCTTGGTCACACTCGATACACAATGGTTGCAACTCATGTCAGGAACCTGAAACTTCATCTTCTATCCCCTTGCTGATGAAACAAAACCTCATGTGGATTAACCACACTTTTCCTGATGATACCTGTTGATGGATTTGGTATTCAAAAAGAGTTTCTCAATGTACCTACATGTTAGCCAAGGGCACACCAAATCCTGTCTTTCGGCACGTGATCGTATTGATTGCGTCGACCACATCAGCGTTTTGCCAGAATTCACACAAACAACGCACCGAAATCGGTTCAGCGTCAAACAACACGGCTGGTGGGCGGATTTCGCGGCCATAACCCATGAAACAGGCACCCAAGATTTGGCAATGCCCTACTGAGGTAGTCTACAATCGCAGCTTGGCACAGCCAGCTTGCAGACCTGACCAGTTAGCCAGATTTCCTGCGCTTTCTGAAGGGTCAGAACAATGATGTGCATCACCGGCGTTGCTTCTGACCGGGTAGACTTTCAGCAAACTTTTTGCTGTTTCAAACTTGGTCAGGACAGTTCCGATTTCAATCCCATATTGCATTCCATAGCAACCACATACAAATGGCAGTCTTTACTCCAGTCAGCACCAACGATGTGCAGCAACTGCTCGCAAGCTACGATATTGGCGAAGTGGTCAATCTTGCAGGCATTGCAGCCGGCATTGAGAACTCCAATTTTTTCCTGACCACGACCCGTGGAGAATTCGTATTGACCATTTTTGAGGTGCTGACATTCCAGCAATTGCCTTTCTATGTGGAGTTGATGCATCACCTTGCAAACAAAGGTGTCCTGGTTCCCATGCCACAGACTCGTCGTGACGGTGAAAGGATCAGCACCCTGCATGGCAAGCCCTGCATTATCGTCACCCGCCTGGATGGCGGCTGGGTCCGTAATCCTTCGGAAAAGCACTGTGAAATCGCTGCCAGAACCCAGGCCCATATCCACCTTGCCGGCAAGGATTTTAAGCACTACCAGCCAAACCTGCGTGGCCTGCCCTGGTGGCAACAAACGGTACCCAAGGTGATACACCATCTCGGATCAGCGGAACAGGACTTGCTACAGCAATCGCTTGATGAACAAGTGGAACTGGCCAAATCCGGTAAGGTCAATGAACTTCCGAATGGCCCCGCCCATTGCGACTACTTCAGGGACAACGTACTTTTTTCTGGGTCAGAAGATACACCCACAATGGGCGGTGTGATTGACTTCTATTTTGCTGGCTGCGACCACTGGCTTTTCGATGTTGCAGTAGCAGTCAACGACTGGTGCGTCAATATCGAGACCGGGGAGTTGGTGCTGCCACGCCTGCACGCCTGGCTCAAAGGCTACACATCATTGCGCCCATTTACGGCCCTGGAACGTGAAGTCTGGCCCCTGATGCTCAGGGCAGCAGCGCTCAGATTCTGGATTTCCAGGCTTTTTGACTATTACAACCCAAGGCCAGCAGAAACACTCAAGCCTCATGACCCGACCCAGTTTGAGAAAATACTCAAGCAACGAACTTACGGACAGATCGAACCTTTGAAAGAGACATACTGATGCAAGCAGTCAATTTGCCTGCCATAGCAGGGTGGCGCTGGATCAAGATGGGATGGGAGCTGTTCAGGCAGCAACCATCCGGCATTTTTACCTGGACCATGCTGATCAGCCTGGTTCTGATTTTCTCTTCCTTGATTGCTCCCATAGGACCGGTCATCTTCATTGCGCTGGTTCCCACGATCACCTACCTGACGCTGTGCGCCTGTCGTCAGATTCACTCCGGAAAAAAGCTTCTCTTTCCTGAATGGTTTACACCGCTCAAGCAAAAGCCACTGGTTGGCAAGCTACTGAGGCTGGGTCTGATCTACGTCGGGATCTGCCTGCTGGCTGGACTGATATCTTTCCTGCCCTTTTCACCCCAGATATCACAAGCAGTCACCATCCTGGCTGAACAGGATGACCTGACCCCGCTTGTCAAGGCACTGAATATGCCGATGATGATTTTTGGCATTCTCTACCTGCTGCTGGCTGCCCTGTTCTGGTATTCACCGGTGCTCATCGGATGGCATGGATTCAGCATTGCCAAATCACTGTTTTTCAGTGCAGTAGCATGTTGGCGCAACAAATGGGCACTGATTCTCTATGCCGTCATCTGGGCTGGCATTTTTACACTCATCGATCTTTTCCTTGGGGTATTGGTGGGTATCGGCTTGCCACTCACACTGGTTGCAATCTTGCAGGTGCCAGCCAACATGGTCGCAGGCAGCGTACTGTACTGCAGCTTCTACCCGACCTACATCACTGTCTTTACTGAGGGACGGATGGCCCGTGAAATGGGGCCTTCCACCCCAGCGGATCAAAGCTGATCTACCGTTCGTGCCAGTTCTCGAGCCAGGGCATCAGTCTGCGCTGGCTCTTCCAGAAAAAGTCTCCAACATTCTGGCTAGCAACCTTCTTTGCCTGGCCAAGTCCTGGTCGCCTTCAACGGCAGCCATTTCAACAACTGACTCGGCCTTAAAGCAAACCAGCAACCTGCCAGGTCGTACACAAGCATATGACCTCATAATGTTTAGCGAGGCATCAAGGAAATGCACTGCGATATTGAAACGCATACCGAATGTATGCACAGACTGGCAACGAGGTATCCAGAACATTTCATCGTCTCCCAACTCACGTCTGCCTATCAAACCTCGCAAGCGTTCCAGGAAATCCGTGGCCTGGTAGACCCTGAGAGTATGACATGTACTGTCTGGATCTGTCGATTTTGAATCGACAGAATGCGATATCTCAAAGTATTTCACTGACACCGACCCAAATTGAAAACGCCAGCACCATAAATGTGCTCGGAAAAAAACATACGATCAGCGGCAGCAGCATTTTCATGGGTGCCTGCGCAGCACGCCTTTCGGCACTGACCAGTTGCTCCTGTCGCAATAAACGCGACTGTGCATTCAGGCTCTGCACCAAGGCAGCTCCAGTCTTTTCTGCCTGAATCATGGCAATGCAAAGGCGTTGCAACCCTGGCTCATCGCTTTTTTGCATGAGTCTGGTCAACGCATCGACACGGGTGCATCCTGACCTGACATCAAACAACCACCCATTCCACAAGGTTTTCAGCGCACCATCATGGGTATAGCGCATCACCACCATCAAAGCTGCGTTAAAGCTCATTCCAGCACCAAGACAAAGACAGAGCAGGTCCAGGAACGAGGGTAATTGACGGGCGATCGCGGCCCTGTAGCTGGCCTGGCATTGCCGTACCCATAGCTCCACACCACCTGCCCCCAGTACCGATGCAAGGATACAAAGCGGCAACGAACTCCCAAGAACAAAACCTACCGCACCCATCAAGACTGCCATCGCAACGTAGTAAAGCACGAGATCAGCAACCTGCCTGTCACCCCTGCCTGCATGGATCAGCCGTTTCTCAAGTCTGAGGCGATGGTTCCAGCTAAATGGCCTTAATGCCATGGCACGAAGGTGATCAACGAGGGAGGATTTCCTGTGATGTCTTGACCTCGCTTGACCAAATCCCACAAAGATCAAGACTAACCATGCCACCACCAAGCCTGCCAACACAGCCATCGTCCTTGGCGACCCAACGATTCGAAGCATGCCTTCCATGTCCAACCCTGCCATTGGCTAACCTCGCGCGACATGACGGGCAATACGTCTGAGCCAAAGCAAGCCCAGGAATTCCAACACGGCCATGAACACCAGTAGCAGATTGCCAATGCCGGAACCCCAAAGCAGGGGCAAAAACCGCTCATCCATCCTGCTCATCACGAACATGAGCCCAAACGGCAGGCTGCCCATCACCCAGGCCTGCATCCACCCTTGTGACATCAGCGCACTGGCTTTTTGCTGAACCTGATATTCGCTGATCAGGCTCGAAGCGGTTTCGCCCAGCATCTGAGCCATCGGGCCTCCTGTCTGATTTGCCACCATGATGGTTGCACCCAGTGCCTGTACACCAGCACAAGGCATCCTTGTCATCAGTTGCTGAATGGCATTTTCCAGGCTCATTCCCAACCGCGTTTGCCTGGCCACCACCGAGAACTCCTGTGACAAGGGCGATGGAGCATATTGCACCTGCATCTGTAATGCTGCAGAAAGACTGGTTCCAGCTGCCAATGCTGCTGAAATGGAATAAAGCGCATCTGGCAACTGGCGTTCAAAGCGCTTGAGCCTTCTTGCCTTGGCCCACCTGATGATCGAGCCAGGTATGGCAAAGCAGGCCAACGCCAGTAACACAGCGAGAAACCAGCCAGCGCCGCACCACAAGACCAGCAGGAAGACAGTCACAGCCAACCAAAGCATGGTCGGCCAAAGCATCCTCAGGTCGAGGAATACATACAGGTCGCTCAGACTGTGCGTAGCATCGTGGGTATAACGTTCACTGTGCCGGCGATACGCCTCAAACATGGTTTTCTGCACGGAAACGACCAGCAGTCCGGATGAAATCCCAGCGCAAGCAAGTACCGCAGCACGTTCAATGTCCATAGTGTTCAAGCAGGCGTGTCGTGATGACCAAACCACTCAGGCTCGATCGCAACCCCACTCTCTTGCCAGATGTGCAGGAATGCCGGCCTGATTCCAAGCCACTTCAGTGTCCGGGTTGATCGCTGATACCTCACAATCGATTGCATCTGCACCTGACCTGACTCGATGCCCGTGATCTCATCAATGGCCATCAAGCGCCTGCTGCCATCTGGCAGGCGTGCCAACTGCACGATCAGTTGCACCGAACGCGCTATCAATTCCCTGATGGCCTGTAATGGAAGTTGTGCACTTGCCATCAACACCATGGTTTCAAGCCTTGAAACCGCATCGCGGGGGCTGTTGGCGTGCAACGTGCTGAGAGATCCTTCATGACCTGTATTCATGGCCGCAAGCATGTCCAGCGCCTCGGCTGCACGGCACTCGCCGACAATGATCCTGTCGGGTCTCATGCGCAATGCGTTACGCACGAGGTTGCGGATGCTGATCTCGCCACGGCCCTCCGCATTGCTGGGCCTTGCCTCCAGTGACAGCACGTGCGGATGGTCGATCCTGAGTTCTGCCGCATCTTCAATGGTGATCATGCGCTCACTCTCTGGCACCTGGCTGGCGAGGATGTTAAGAAATGTAGTTTTGCCAGAACCTGTGCCGCCCGAAACAATGATGCTGATGCGCTGCTGCACGCACCGACACAGGAATCCTGCCAACTCTGGTGTCAGACAATCACGGGTAATCAAGTCATCCAGAGTCAGAGGATGGGATGGAAACTTTCGGATGGTGATGCAAGACCCAGCCACACTAATAGGCGACAGAACTGCGTTCACCCTGGAACCGTCAGGCAGACGCGCATCAACCATCGGGCTTGCATCGTCAATGCGCCTGCCCAAGGGATAGACAATTCTTTCGATGACTGAACGGACTGCAGCCTCACTGGAGAAGCTTTCTGTGTGCATGCAAAGCTTGCCTGACCTCTCAACATAGATCCGATCATGCCTGTTGACCATGATCTCGTTGATTGCAGGGTCATCGAGCAATGCCTGCAAAGGACCATAGCCGACCGCATCGGATACGACAGCATTGACCAGACGTCTGCGTTGCGACATGGCAAGTCCGGGTGCTTGCTGTTCAATGATTTCCTCAACCAGAGACGCACACCTCTGCCGGAGCATCTGATCCGGCAGATTGGCAAGATCATGCTTGCGTACATCCATCTGTCGGACCAGTGCAGCATGCAACGTGGCTCGCAGCGTCCTTTCTTCTGCAGGGTTCCGTTGCACTGCGCCCGAGTCACGCAACACCCATTGACCCGATGAACCACTGTGGTGGTTACCAGCTTCAGCAGCATGATCTTGGCTTGAGTGTCGAACCCGCATCCGGCATGGACCAAACACAACGTCATCGGTTGGCAGCAGCGGAAAATGCTGACTCACTCTACTGCCATTAACCCTGGTGCCACCTAGTGTTCCCAGATCTTCCAGTTGCAGGAACTCACCAAGTTGCCGGATCCTGACATGCTCTTTACCGACACGCCAGTGGCCTATCCTGAGGTTACAACTGGAATCACGTCCTACAGTGCATGGCAAATCAAGGCATTTGGCCAGACTGGTACCATCCTCGAACTCGATCAGGATCTCTACCACCTGTTCTTACTCCGGCGCCTTGACTGAACTGCTGTTGACGGACCAATGTCCGGAAGCCTGTGCTGGCACAAAGTCTTGCCACGGCGACGATGGGTCACGCAAATCTTGTGCAGTGATTTCACCGGAGTCTGGGTCGATCTCCATGTGTTCCAGCCATTGACTTTCACTGAACTTATCTTCCGGGTTGCTAGAGGGCTGCAACTGCAACCTTCCTTGAGTCTGCAAGTCCGCAATCAGCTGTGCCCGGCGTGTTGTTTCCAGCGGTTGCTTTGTGCCTGGAGACTGGATGACTGGGGTTACCAGAATTGCAAGTTCAACCTGACGCTCGCTTTCTTCTGTACTGCCACCAAGTTTCTTGGCCAAGCCAGTTTTCGGTCCAGGCACCCCTTGGTAGCTCATGGAACTGTTGCTGGACATGAATCCGGCAAGCAGGATCGTGCTTCCTACTACCGTATTGAATTGTGTCTGCGCCTTGCGCATCCTCATGGCAGGTCCAGCTGGTGTCACAATGGTCGGGTCCACATCGCTGACCTCAACTTCAACATCTGCCAGGACCCGGTCCGAAGCGACGATTTCTGGCTTCATGCTCAGTGATACACCATACTTCTTGAATTCAGTATGGGCGCGTCCTTTGTCATCAATGTAGGCATAAGGCACCTCGCCACCGGCGTGAAACGACGCTGTCTTGCCAGGCCTGGCAATCAGTTGTGGCTCGGCAACAAGAACCGCTTCGCCGCGTTGAGCCATCATCTTGAGCTTTGCTCTGAGGTCGGCACCAACCCTTGCCCAAGCACCTGCATGTGCAGCACGAGAAGATGTCGCAGCAGCATTCCATATTCCGCCAAAACTTGCCGAAGTAAAGTCCGACTCCTGCCAGTCAACACCAACATCGTTCCACCGTGCCACAGGTAGTTCAACAACAAGGACATCCAGCATCACCATGCGGTCCCAGGTGTCGTACCCTGTCATATCGACTACATCAGGGAATCTGGACAAAATTTTTCCGACAAGCCGTTTCTCGGAAGCCGACAATGAACTACCCGTCAATTCCAGCTGGCCGTCGACACTCTCGAGTTTCAAGCTCTCGGAACCGGCGATCATGCGCTCTATTTGCCTGAAAACACTTTGTCTGCCAGCCGCCAGGACCTCGACTGAAAAAGCATGGTGCTTTCCAGATTTGTCCCAGATGTCGACGGTGGTCGTGCCCGGACGTTTGCCGAATACCACGATTTCCGAGGAGCTTACTGCGTTAGCCTGAAGTGTCTTGCTGTTTCCGACCGCCACCTGTCTGGCATTGGCAACGTGCAGGACGTGAGCGTGTCCGACTTCGATCGACAATGTAACTGGCCCGGCTTGATGTTCGGGAGCAATCTTGGATGCCTGCACGCTTTGGCTTCCCTGCATCGAACCAGATTCACGTCCCTTAGGGCGTGTCACAGCCATGGCATCATCAAGCACGAACTCTTGCACCAACACAGTGATCACGATGAACGGCAACGATTTCCTGACATTGATCATTAAAGCCCATCTCCTGACGTTCCGTCGGCATCCCCGTACAAAATGTCCGGTGTTTGCATCTGGTCAAAGGACATGTCGATCCCGGTAAAGCCAGCCAGATGATTACCTTGGGACTCAGGGCGTGCAACATGCTGCTGTTGGCCTGCCTTATCCTGTGCCTGCCTTGTTCGGTCAGCAGTCGGCTTTGGCAGTTGAACTGCCGTCAAAAGCCCACCTTGCTGCGCCGCAATCAGTTTGCCTGCCTGGACATCAGACACATCCAGGGTGACAGTTTCTTCGGTATTTGAGCCTGGCATGAATGAATCCTGCTTCATGACCTGCAAGATCCTGACGTTGCGAACCAGCGGCGAGGTAATCCTGTGGCCTTTGTGCTCAAAGGTGACATACAGGTCGATTCTCTCGTCTGGCTCAAGTTGCACAGTCGATGCCCCAAGGCGATTTACAACAACAGTCACTGCTCTGTGTCCAGGCTGCAGTTGTCCCAGAAACTCATTGGGCACGGGCTTGCTCAGCATCCCGGACACCAGCGGCATGCCCGCTTGCAGGTCCTGACTGAGCTTCATGCCTGTAACCGCATCTATATCCTCCGGACCAAAAGAATCAACCCCAACCCATGCCTGTGGAATTTGTCTGACAGCCAGATCCTCCAAGCTCACAACAGTCCCGGCATCAAGATTCCTGCCAGCAACAAGCCTGTCGATCATCACAGTCACCTGAGCCTGTGTCTTCTGTCGATCATGAGCGCTCAGGTACTGATCCACGGCATAAATGGTGATGGCCCCCAGCAGCACAGGCGCAGCCAGCCTCTTGAGCCAGCGCGAAACTTGCTTGCCAGGTTTCACGCTACAAACTGCCTTGTCAGTAACGTGTTCTTCTTGTTGGCCTTCAATAGTGACTCCATTGCTCACGTTTTGACCTCCACGCCGCAAAAATGCTTCCTGCCTTGCCGTGACAAGGCAAAAGTTCATCAATGTCTTGTCTGAATATCCGCTGAAGGCATTTCCTGAAGCACAGAGAAGAGCGCCGTGCCATCTTCTTCATTAGGAATGCGCAACTGCCAATGCAAATCCTCATCCTCCCCAAGGATGCTTGTTTCACTGTCGCTGACAATGACATCAGACACCTGCCTTTCCTTTTCCAAGAACATCGGCAGCCAAGAATTCAAGGTTTTTTCTGTGCAGAGCCATTGCCAGGAAACACAAATAGAACCCACCAGTTGCGCCACTGCTGGCGCCATGCACTCACGCAGCAGCCCGAAGTCCAGAACTTCATGTGCCAGTGCCGGAATACACTGTGTGCCCGCTTCAATGAACTCGGCCACAGCGGCCATCCTCATGGCAGACATGTCATCTTGCCTGGCAGAGACTGTTCTGACGACAACAACGGCCGACAACACAAGCGTCAACGCCACCACCAGCACCTTGCGGTTGATTTTCAGAATCGCATTCATGTTCAAAACAGCTTTCCCAACCATTTCTTCCCCGTATCCACAACATCGTCCAACCATGAACGGGGATGTTCCCCGTCCTCGAACTCGGAAACCTGAACCCAGGAATCCAGCCAATGCTCTGTCGGTGCATCACGCTGCCATGCTCTATCGACAGGTTCAACGAAAGGGGCAAGCCGGCGCACCAATTTCTGGCTACGGCTGCTGGTTTGCTTCCACAGTTCTTTAGCGTCCTCAATCCGTTCTACGGTCTCATGCGCATAAGCTGCGGCACCCTGCCCTTTAAGTTGCCAGGCATGGCTGGCCGTCGGCGATTTTGACTCGACCTTGACCCACACCATGGATCCATCCAGCAATGGATCCATGTGTCTGGTCTGCTGGCTGTCACCAGAGAACCTGGCCGTGGTGACGTTTGCTCGATAACCTTTCTCAGAGGCGTAGGACTGCAGATGATGTCTTGCCTTATATGTGCGCGCTTTTCGCTCAAGTCTTTCCATACCACGCCAAACCCTGCTGGCAAGAGAAATGGCACCTCGCGTGAGTGAATCCAGTGCACTTTGAGCGAACTTCATGACAGTGCCCATCAAACTGGACACTTTGCCTTCACGATAAGGAGACACCATCGGAGCGCTCGCGATATCGGCATGTCCAAATGACAGCCGTTCTGCCGTCAGGTGTGCATCAAGATGGCTACGGTGCCACTGCCATTGCAGCCTGAAAGTGCTGGCCATCCCAAGTATCAGAACCGAAATCAGAGCCAGCATGATCACAGCCTCGGCAAGCACCTGCCCACCGCACCGGTGACAAAGCTCGTGATGGTCGTAGTCAAAGATCATCAATCCGACTTCTCCGCCAGGACAAGCCGTGCAACCCAGAAGGGTTGCAGCAGATCGGCAGCCTGACTCACTGTCGAGTCAGCATCCGTGAAGTTGTCAAAATGCACCATCGCAGCAGCCTGGGCATTCAGTGTTGACGGCCACCCTGGACGATCCGACTTGAGCAGTCCTGGTTGGTTGAGCCTGACCTGCCATGCCTTTTGTCCAAGCTGTCTGGTCTGCAGTGCAACCTTGACCTTGATCGTGGCTGACTGCCTTTGACGTCCAAGATGGTAAGGAATCGGCAAAGATTTTCTTTTCCAGATGAATCTGCGATCTTCGCCATAAAACTCGGCAAGCTGGTTATTGAAGGGATACAGCAAGCTCCATGCGAAGGAACCAAGGTCTATCACCCATTTCCTGAAATTCTTGAACCTGTACGGCGCATCTACCGGTGTGACTGGTGGCACATCTGCAAACCTGTCATGACGGTTGCGCTTTGGTGGCGGATCGACCTTGGCGTCTGCCCAACCCATTGGATACTCACGGTAATAACACCACTCTGGCAGTGGTCGCACCGAGTGGTACGACAATGTGTCTTCCGAACTCCAGTACCCGTTGACCCTGATCTCGGTAGATCCCCTTCTGACCAGCACATGCTTGAGTATCGGGCATTGCGGATAAAACGGAGCAAGTGAGAAACGAAAATCAGCACGCGACTTCAGATAGTCATGCCTGCCCATGACGGCATCTGACCAACGCTGCCATCGTTCCATGTCTTGCAGTTGCCGAACATTTCTGCTCAGGCCATGCGTATTTTCTACTTCGAATGTAAAGCCTGGCCTTGACCCAAGTCTGTCTGCAAGGTTGCGACGCAATATTTCACCAACCAACTCGTGTGTGCGCTGCCTGATATTGCGATTCAGGTCCTGCCTTGCCCTGACAAGCTTTCCGGCCAGCAATGCATCATGCCTTTCGAATGCCTTCTTAAGGTCGCGTAGTGCAGTCCGATCTTTACCCAACTTGGCACTGGTATAGGCAGCGGCATGGTCTGCACCAAAGAACATGGCGATGATGTGAGCCGGTGGATTACCACGCTTTGCGCTTTGCCCCATTCGCTCTCTGAACTCCCAGGCCGAAGCCAGGGTCAGCAAATGGGCCATCGCCACCTGATGGGCCATCTCTGTCCTGTTCAACATGGCATGTGCGTTCATGGTCCGGGCATGCCAGCGTGCAGCGCCGATTGCTGCTGCACGACTGGCCTGATCAAGTGACTCCTGAACCAGCACAAGATGTGACAGCGAAGCCCTGTGCTGCCACGCCATGACAGCAACCGCGATGACAATCAAGGCCAGCACAAGCGCTGCGCCTTGTTGCCCTGATAACGCCAGTCTGCTGTCGTGAGGTACCGACACCCCCATTTCAGCGGTTTTCTGTTCCGTAGGATTTGAGAGTTTTGGTCTGTTTTTGCTTCATCGCCTCGCTGGACGCGCTGCGAGCCGCACTGACAGCCTGTGAAGAACTTTCACCTGCCAACTCTCTGGCCAGACCTGCGGTCTGTGCCCGAATCACTTTGCCAAAAGACTGGTAGACAGCAATGGCCGCGACTGCGATTAGTGCCAGGATAATCAGATATTCGGTCATGGCCTGACCAGCCTGTCGCCACAAGCGCCTTGGCTCCTGATCATGACTATGCACGATTTTGTCCGAGCAGGCCATATGAAAGTCCGGCCTGAGTGATTCGGGTGCGATATCGTGATCTTTGCCGGAGTGACTGCAAACATGGTTGCTCGGGTGCTGAATGGTCTGCGATTGCATTGCATCTGCCTCGAATGGAAACGAGACAGAAGTTTGCTCCTGGCAGCCTGGTTGCTCAATTCGCAAAACCCGATAAGCCTGGACAGTAAAGTCCAGGGATCAGCTCCTTTCTGCCAGGACCATTTCGCATGTCACAAGTATCGGGTTGCGCATGCGTTCCAGACAGCCTGAATTGACCCCACCCATATAGTCGACCAACGTAATCTCTACCTCTGCCTGGCAACGACCTTCATGACAAGAGACATGTGCGTTCTCAATGAGCAACTCTGTCACAAACGGTTCGACCACGCGGCCATCGTCAAATACTGCACCGATGGTACTGCCCACGCCGCCCAGCACCTGGACATCCTTGTGCACATGTTTCTCTACAAAATGCTCGAGTTCGCTACACAGATCGTGGTTGGGTGTCATGCGGATGCACCAGCCATGTTCCAACCCTGAATCATCTCCGATCGAAGTTGAAGCAGCGGCAGTGCTTGGCCAGAAAAGGCTGAAATTCGTCTCCTGATCCGGACCGACTTCAAACCCTGCATCCACAAGCAACGCAAGCTCCAGTTCCACCGGATCCATGAGCACCGTCTCATCTGGCAGCACGTGGCCGCAATGCAACTTACCCGCTCCATCGGTCCAACGGGCGTGGCAATGAATCCATGTCGAACCACTCTTGATGCCCGCAGTCACGGTCGCGAGTTGCACCTGCATCGCAGAAGATGGATAGTGCCGATCGCTGTAGAACACGGCATGTTCGCTTGAGCGCGAAAGCGCGGGCAGCACATAGACGGCTGGCCAGAACCTTGTCGGTGACAACTTGGCCACAGCACTCTTACATCCATGCTTTTTCAAAACCCTGTCAAAGGCATCAAGCAGCGTAACTCCGGACTCAAGCCTCTCCTTGATACGCTTGATCCGTGTCGGCAGAAAGTAGACTGAGTCTGGATTCACAGGTCCAGGGTGTTTGACTGTCCTTGTCATCTGCTCACTCATTCTTGTCTCATCTCTATTGGTATGGTGACTGGGCCGTCATTGACCAGATGCACCTTCATGTCTGCACCAAAAATCCCGCTCTGAACATCATTGCACATTGTCCTGGCAAGTTTCAGGAAGGCGTCATAGTCGGCTTTGGCCTGCCCAGGCTCGGCTGCACCGGTAAAACTCGGCCTGTTGCCACGGGAAACGTCTGCTGCGAGCGTAAATTGCGAGACGATCAGCAAAGATCCTCCGACATCCAGCACCGACCGGTTCATCTTCCCTTGCTCATCCGCAAAAATCCTCAGGTTCACGATCTTGCGCAACATCTTCTCCCTGACAGTGGCGGTATCGCCAGGCTCTGCACAGACCAGCACCAGCAATCCTTGCCCGATTTCTCCAACCACTTCCCCATCAACACGGACAGCCGCCTCGCTCACCCTTTGAATGACTACTCGCAACTTGAACCCCTTGATCAATACTTGCCACAAAAAATCCTAGCAGCCCGCAGGCCCTACATCATGCTTCTTGCACACTGTCCAGAAGATATTACGGCAGGACTTTCTGGACAGGCATCGTGCAGCTGAAACGATTCCGCCATCTGGCTAAACTACCTGCCCAGTTGCAGTCTCGAAATGCCATCCAGATTCCTTACACATGGAATCCAACGGTTTGGCTGCCTTGAAACCATCAAGAAAAGAGAAGGAAAACACATGGCTTGGATCATTTTAGGCATAGCAGGGATTCTGGAAGTAGTCTGGGCTTATGCCATGAAACTGTCGGAAGGCTTTACCAGGCCAACACCGACTATCATCATGGTCGTTGCCATGTTCGGCTCATTCTTTCTGCTGGCAGCCGCCATGCGCCAATTACCCCTTGGAACCGCCTACATGGTCTGGACAGGCATAGGTGCAGTGGGATCCTTCCTGATGGGCATAGTTTTCCTGGGTGAAAGTGTCTCTGCCGCAAGGCTTGCCGCTGCTGTACTGATCTTTTCGGGCATCGTGCTGATGAAGGTCTCATCCTGAATCGGACAACCCATTGCATACAAAGGCCACACCAGTATTAGCCTACCGGTGTGGCCATTGCATCAGATCACTTTCTTTTGTTTCAGGAATTCGATCTGCTCCTCAGAAAATCCAGCGTTACGCAATACCTCGTCAGTATGCTCGCCAAGCCCTGGAGCTGCCCTCATTTCTGGCTGTACATCAACATCATCGCGGCTAAACCGCAATGGCGAAGCCACAGCCTTGACCTCTTCTGGTGACGCTGGATTGAGGACAGCATCCTTCCTTCTTTTACCGCCTACAATCCCTCGGCGCTCAGCAACAAATGGGTTATCCAAGGCTTGAGCCACGTCATACACAGGTGCTGCCGGAACCTTGCCTGCAAACTTGTCCATCCAGCTGTCGGTTGTTTCCGTCAGAAACACGGCACCGATTTCATTGTTGAATTTTTCCCGGTTCTTGAGCCTGTCGGCAAAGGTCTTGTACTCGGGACGATCAGCCCACTCCGGATGCCCCATGAGCCCAGCCATCAATGGCCAGAACTTTTCTTTGTTGCACATGATGAAAATCCAGCCATCCTTGGTCTTGTACAACTGGCTGGGAACCAGCGAAGGATGTGCAGACATGGGTGCGCGCGTCGTCATGTAGCCAGCATTCAGGTACCAGGTGGCCAGATAGACCATGTTGTGGATAGCCACATCGAACAGGCTCACATCCACATCCATGCCCTTGCCTGAACGCTTCGCCGCGAGCAAGGCGCTCACAATACCCAAAGCTGCCGTGGTGCCTGTCATGAGATCCACGATTGAGAGGCCAAACCGTGTTGGCGGCCCATCTGGCTCACCGGTCAGCGACAGATAACCAGCCTCTGCCTGCATCAGGTAGTCATAGCCAGGCCAGTCCGCCCTTGACCCTTCCCGTCCATAGGCTGACAGATGGGCGCAGACAATGTCCTTGCGGATATCTGCCAATGCAGCATAGGTCAGCCCGAGCTTCTGCGGTTGATCTCCACGCAGGTTGTTAAAGACCACATCGGCCTGCCTGACCAACCGGTGGAACACGGCAATACCATCGGCTTGCTTCAGGTCCAGTTGGATGCTCTTCTTGTTGCGGTTAAAACCTTCGAAGAAAAGACTGTCACCATTGTCCAGGAAATGAGGTCCGACGCTACGGCCAACATCTCCGCCATCCCTGGGGTTCTCGATCTTGATGACCTCTGCCCCCATGTCCGCCAGGTGCTGCGTGCCAAAGGGTCCTGCCCCATACTGCTCGACTGCCAGGATTCGCACCCCTTCCAACGGCTGGATCATATGCGATTCCTCTCAATCAGTTGACGGGCAATGATGATTCTCTGCAATTCATTGGTACCTTCGCCAATGACCAGCAAGGGCGCATCCCTGTACAGCCTTTCAATCACATACTCTTTCGAGTAACCATACCCACCGTGGATCCGCATGGACTCCGTACTATTTTCCAGTGCAGTCTCCGTGGCAAACAGCTTGGCCATGCCAGCTTCCATATCGCAACGCTCGCCTCGGTCGTATGCACGTGCGGCTGTCTCAACCAGAAGCCTGGCAGCTTGAGTCCGTGTAGCCATGTCAGCCAACTTGAGTTGGATTGCCTGATGTTCGCAGATGGGCTTGCCAAAGGTTTTTCGCTGTTGCGAATAACGTACGGCCTCGTCCAGTGCCGCCTGCGCCAGGCCTACGCCACGCGCTGCCACATTGATACGCCCAAGCTCGAGACCGTTAAGGATCATCTGCAAGCCCCTACCCGGCTTACCACCGATCAGGTTTCCTGCCGGAACCTTGTAGTTGTCAAATACCAATTCTGCCGAGTCAATACCCTTGTAGCCCAGCTTCTCCAACTTTCGGCTTGCCGTAAACCCTTCAGACTTTTCAGCGATGAAGAGTGACATGCCCTTATGGGGTGGTGTACATGATGGATCGGTCTTGACCAGTACTGCGAAGCAATTGCCATAAACACCATTACTGATCCACATCTTGGTACCGTTGATCACATAATGATCGCCTTCAAGCCGTGCAGTTGTTCGTATCGCTTGTAGGTCGGTGCCGCAATCTGGCTCGGTCAATGCAATGCCACCCCTGAGTTCTCCGGTAGCGAACCGGGGAAGGTATTGTGCCTTCTGCTCTTGAGTGCCATTGCGCTGCACGCACATCGCCATGATCAGGTGCGAATTGATGATACCGGCAATGGACATCCAGACCCGCGAGATCTCCTCAATGATTCTGGCATATGTCAGCGTTGAAAGCCCCAGACCACCATATTGGGTCTCGATCAGACAGCCGAACAAGCCCATCTCCTTCATCTTCTCAACGATATCTGAAGGATAGATATCATCGTGCTCCAGCTTGCTGGCATATGGTTTTACCTCCTGATCCAGGAAGCGCTTGACCATATCCAGAATCAACTGATCCTGCTCTTGATCGTGCTGCTGATTCATCAATTATTGCTCCTCACTTGTGTCTGTATTGTTGTCATGCCACCACCATGTCGCCTTGGCCGAGACACTGCGCAAGACTTCTTGCCTTGGCTGCCCCATCAGAATGCAGCATCATGAACTCGATCATTTCAGCCCTCTCAGGGCTAACCTGACGCAAAGCGTTGTCGCGAAACTTCATGCAGATGTCCTGCCTTGTCAAAGGTCTGTCGCTCGCACCACGGTTGACAGCCTCTCTTTCCCTGAAAACTTTCCCATCCTTGGTGGTCACAATCACCTCTGAGTCGTAGTACTTGGGAAACGCACTGTCAGGGTCTGCCCGATAGTATGTTCTGGCTGCAAGCGCAAGGACATCCGGATCATGCAAAGCCGGCGGTTCGATATCGTCCAATGTCAGGCGGCCGTTGATCAGTGCAGTACCAACCAGATAAGGAATGCTGAACTGAGCCTCATAGGAATTTGCTGGTTTGCGCTTTAACTCTTCAGGCTCACAAACCGTCTTTATCACTTCCTGCGGGACAAGCACCTCGACTCGCTCAATCTCCTCATGCTTTACACCCCTGTGTCGTAGCCTGATAGCAGCGTCAACAGCCGCATGTGTGAAGTGACACGCAGGCAGCGGCTTGACGCTAATCGCTGTCACCTCCCAAACCTGCCCCAGTCCTTCGGTTGCCAGATTCAGGTCATAATCGGCATCCGCACCAAGATGGCTTTTGTACAAACCAAACCGCCCTTCATAGGCCAGCCTGGTTCCCTTATAGCCATGCTTTGCCAACGTCGCTGCAGTAATACCGCTCACGGCAGCCCAACCTGGATGCATTCGCTTGTTCCATGCACCATCATTCAGGAACTCCATGCTTCCAGCACCCATGGACAACACCAGACCCTGTGCATCGGTTAGCTGCTTCTCGTCAAGCCCCATCAACCAACCTGCTGCGATGGTGCAACCAAAAGCACCGATCAACCCTGTCGGATGAAATCCGACCTGGTGAAATCCTCCCTTGACCACCGACCCCAGGCGCGTAGCCACTTCAACGCCCAGGATATAGGCCGTTACCATCTCGTCAATGGTCTTGTTGAAATGACTGGCAAGCGCAAGCACGGTCGGATAAATCGAAGCTGTTGAATGGATCACGCCCCTTGAATGCGTATCATCGTAATCAAGTCCATGGATCAGGATACCGTTGACCAACGCAGCATTGCGCATTTCAAAACGCTTGGGAGACCCGATCACTGCAGAATCCCCTCCCGAGTCCAGTTCCTCTATGGCAGCCATGGCACGGCTGGCAAACTCATAGCCATGCGAGGCCAATGCGATTCCTGTCGAATCAAGCAGCAGGTCTCTTGCCCGTGCCATCGCATGGTCTGGGATGTCCATGCTTCGAAACCCAGCAATAAACCTTGCAATTTGCTCAGAAACAGCCTGCCCTGCAGCGGGATTTTGTGCGATAGCCATCAATGCCCTCCTCCTGGGTCAACTGACACTTGATGAAATGCAGTCTCTGTCGCCAGATGCAGATCAACATCTGCATTGACTTTTACATTTGTCATTGTTGTTAGTTTGTCTGGACAAAGTTTGCATCCAAGCACTTGTCACTGTCAAGGATGCTTTGGTCAAGATCGCTAATTCAAAGACAAGTTGGCGTCGAGTCGGGTTGCAGTAACTGGCAAAGTGGGAGCTGGACTACAGCATAAGGCATGTGGCCCGGAATTCGTGTCTACAACTTGTTTTGTCTTTGCTGGGACTTGATTGAAATCCACATCATCAGCCAAGCCTGCGGAACCTTGCTGGACGGATTCCGTTCCACAATTCGCAACCTCCACCACTCGAGGAAGAAAACATCACACAGGTTTGACTTGAAACCACCCACCAGATTTACCTTGAAAGATATGCCACAGTCCCATTGCGCCAAATTTTTTGGCAAAGTATATCTTTGGAAGATAACGCGGTCTACCCGAATCTGTAAAGTCGATTTGAGTAAAGTCGATTTGAATTAGCACACAGAACGCCTTGATTGACTTGGCGGCTTCACCACAAGTCTATGTCCATCGGCACTGCCTCATTCCACTACGATGCGCCTGATGGAGTGAACCAATCATGACGAAACTTGTATCCGCACAACGCGTCCGATTTTAGATGCACGAAATAAAAAAGCACCTGTAAACACAGGTGCTTTTCATTGAATTCCGTGGTGGGTGCTAACGGGTTCGAACCGCTGACCTACGCCTTGTAAGGGCGCCGCTCTACCAGCTGAGCTAAGCACCCACGAAACCGCTCACGCTTCAGTACAAAATCCCCCTGAAACAGGAGCAGTTCTGAATTATAACGAAGCAGCGGCAATCTGCCAAATCAGGACACAAAGTTTAATTTACTGCGTCCTTGAGAGCCTTACCAGGACGAAACTTTGGCACTTTGGCTTTCTTGATCTTGATTGCTTCGCCAGTGCGAGGATTGCGACCGGTCCGTGCAGCACGGGTGGATACCGCAAATGTGCCAAAACCGACCAGCGTCACTGTGCCACCTTTCTTGAGCGTTGTCTTAACACCATTAATCAAAGCATCCAGTGCACGACCTGCCGCAGCTTTGGAGATGTCTGCTTCACTTGCGATGTGGTCGATCAATTCGGTTTTGTTCATCTTAGGTATACCCTCATAAAAATTGACGATAAAGACCGCACTACACTGTCGCAGTCTAGTGAAGGCGTTTGCCAACTGGCTTGACGGCGCATAGCCACTATTTAGCGCCGACAGAATCGTCGTGTCAAGAGTAAAGTACCCAAGATCCGCATAAACACTAGGTTAAAACCTGGCATCAAAGCTGCAGACTCGCCACAATCACCGATTTGGTGCGTATCTCGACACCACCGGCGGCTGGTGCCGCCCATGTTGCAAGTATCTGTTTGAAACCAAAAGCAGAATTGCGAGTACTGCAGTACCATACCGTTCTGTCATACCTACTCAAACCTGCCTAAACAGGCTCAAAGCTGACTTCCTGCTTCGTAGAGGCCGGTTTCACCGCGCTCTTGCGAGTGCGGCCAGAGCCTTCCTCTCCACAGGCTGA
>Ga0180217_1001166_pt1 | contig 30906 bp, 27 predicted proteins | sample eDN3rd37CBELigOP_FD_128521 | JGI IMG/M metagenome (GOLD analysis project Ga0180217, IMG submission 128521) | Enriched Organic Plus compost microbial communities from Emeryville, California, USA - eDNA 3rd pass 37_C BE-Lig OP (version 2) (version 2) ... | reverse complement strand
TCTCCTTGAAGTCGTACTAAAGCACTTAGCTGATCACGCAAAGAACAATCAATGATCATGTAAGAAGGGTCCTGTACTTCAATTAATTCAAGAGCTTTCGCCATCGTTAACGCAGCCCACCCATTTCCGCGTGCCCAATAAATTGAAGACATATGGTTTTGGGCGATATTATCCCAGCCGTGATAATATAGATTTGTCACAGGATCCTGTAAAAACTCCTCATGACCATGATATTGCTTTAACCCATCCCTGAAATAGTCCTCACGATCTAAAAGTTTTCCGACTCTTAACAAGAATAGTCCTGCCATCATCATTGTATCTACCCATGCCTGCTCAGGAAATACATCCTTCACAGAGTTAACTGTATGCTGAAAGATGCCGTCTGCAAATCGCGGGGCATCATTTTGAAGATAATCAGCCATTTCTTTAATAACAGTTAAATATTTTTCATCTTCTGTTACGTTATAAAGAGTAATCAGCGCGTGGCCAATTGAAACCCCATTAATGGAGAGCTTTGGTAAACCATCCTCCAGCCATTCATCCACCCACGCTTTGAGTAGATCAATATACTCTTGTTTTTCTGTTGCTTCATAAGCAGCAGCTACCCCATAAAAGGCCACTCCGCCCGGCCAATCCCAGTTAAAATCCATCTCGAAAGTTCGCTTTACTACTTTATCTATCAATTCTCTAATTTCATTTTCATCAAACTGTAATTTTGGCATATAATCCATCCTCCAATTCATCCCTTTTGTAGAATTTCATTCGCGTGTTCTCTGAATTTTTTTGCTCCTTCTTCAGGAGTTATTTTTTTATACATAATTTCATCTGATATATTTTTTAAGACTTCTATCACCTGTGAGCTGCCTGTCGGATCTGGCGGGTACATTTCGTTTGTTAGACTTATGGCTTTCTCAACATATTCGACGATTTTTAATTCTTCTCCAGAAAGCATGGGCTTTACTTCTTCCGATATCTTAGATGAAACAGGGACACCTCTTTCACCCTTCATTAATTTATTTGCTTCCACATTATTCACAAAAAAATCAATGAATTTAGCCGCTTCTTCTTTATATTTAGAACTTTTCGGAATGGATAAAAGCATGCTCGGTTTTAAAAAAAGCGCCTGATTTTCGTAATGCTCCGGTGGTAAATTTAATGTCAATGGAGCTTCTGTTAATTGATCAAAGCTTGCATATTGATTAGAATAGTTCCAAGTAATTGCTGACTTTCCATTTACAATTAAATCATCTTCCATCCCTCTAACAGCTGCTGCTACTTCATTTGGTGTAGGAAATGCTCCGCCTTCTACAAGCCTTAACTGCATGTTAAAATAATCAACAAATAATTGATCATTTTTATATGCAAGTCCTGTCCCCTCTTCGTTGTAAAACTGCTCACCTTTTGTTCTAAGATAGTAGGGAAAGAAGATATCTGGTGGATGCATTCCATTTGAGCCATAGACATTTGCATATTTCTTAATATCCAAAGCCATTTGCTCCATATCGTCCCAAGCCCAAGTATCATCATATATTTTCACACCGGCTTTATCTAACAACTGTTCGTTGGAAATAACAGAAAGAACATTAATTCCTACTGTAAAGCCATATAGTTCCTCTCCAATTTTCCCGCTGTTCACAACACTTTCCCGAATAGAGGAAGTATCAATGGTATTGTTTTTAACAAAAGGTGTTAAATCTTCAAGTAATCCTTTTTCACCGTATTGCGATAAAAAAGCAATATCCATCTGAATAACATCAGGAAGTTGATTCCCTGCCGCCATAGGAGCTAAATTTTTCCAATAATCATCCCAATTTGCAAAAACAGGTTCTACGTTTATTTTTGGGTTTTCTTTCTCAAAAAGCTCAATGATTTCGGTCGTATACTCATGTCTGGGGTGTCCTCCCCACCAAGCTACCTTTATCGTAATCTGTTCTTTATCAATGACACTTTCATCTTGGTCTTGAATTGACTGACACGAGGTTAGAGACAATAATACAAATAGGGCAATACATAAAAGAAAAAGCTTGTTCATAGTAAATCATCCTTTGTAAATGCTTACATATATAGTTATAGTTTAGTAGGTATTCTCGTGATTTTTAATGAAAAATACAGACTGAAATGATGAAAAAACAGTGATATCTTCATCATTTCAATTGTAAGCATTTACACCTGATCTATCTACTTAATTCTTTTTCTTTATTGATGAACAGTCACTGATTCATGTTTTTTGTTTACTTTGTTGAACGCATTCATTGCCGGTTTAGACATAACCAAAGCTAATACATTTCCACTGCAAACGATCATAAGTGGTGGAGCAAACGATAGTAAAATAACTAACCCTAAACTACTAATCAACATTATAAGTGTTTTAAGTGGATTCATAACCATCACAAAAAATGAGTTTTTTAGTATATCCAGTATTTTCATGTTGAAGTGAACATACATTGGAAACACATAAAGCAATGTACAAATAAAAATGAGGGAAATGATTAAAAAAGGAATGTTCAACAAGTTTTGAACCATTGTAGAAGCTTGTTTTAAAAATAGGAAATCAATAAATAAAATGATCCCAATCAGCGATATAACAGCTCCGAACATATTACTTTTCACAAACTCGCTTTTATATGAGCTCCAAAACACAGAAAACACCGGTGCCTCAAGATCTCCCCTTGCCCATCTTCTCACGACAGCAAACATGGCAATTGTTGCAGGATAAAACCCCAGGACAATAAAACCAAGTAAGGAAAAACCGATCCACAATATATTTAATAACGCTAATCGTGAAATCCATTCCAGTATGTTGTTTACACCACTCATAAATCCATGTGTTTCCATAGCTCTGCTCCATTCCTTTTTTAATAATTTCTGAACAAAAGCGCAAGCGCCTTGGTTAGCCTCGGGCAAATAAGACGCAAAGGAATAGAAGACGTTCTTTGTCTTCAATTCCTTTGTGGCTAGACCCTAGAGGCAGTCAATAACGCGACGTCCTGTCGCAATGACTGCACTTGCACGTCCTGTGCTTCTGGGCTAGGCGCTGGATCTGGATGTCGCGCACTTATCCACAGTTTAAGAATTTTATAATTTCCTGGACGATTAAAGAGTCAGATGAAGGGTTAGCTATTAAAGCTTAACCCTTTAATCCACTTGTACTAATTCCTTCAACAACATGGCGTTGGAATAAGAAGAAGATAACAAATACAGGGATTAGTGTAACAATTGACATTGCAAACATTGCTCCCCAGTTTGAAACCGTTTCATTACTTAAGAACATATTTAACGCCATTGATACTGTATATTTATCAGGACTATTTAAATAAAGAACAGGTCCCAGCAAGTTATCCCATGTCCAATAGAATGAGAAGATCGACACTGTTGCTAATGCAGGTCTAATTAATGGCAAAATAATCTTATAAAAAATCTTGAATGTTCCACATCCATCAATTGTTGCTGCTTCATCTAATTCTCTTGGTATTGTTCGAATAAATTGAACAAGAAGGAAGATGAAAAACGGGTGACCAAAGTAAGCTGGAACTGCAATTGGTTTTATCGAGTCAAGCCAACCTAATTTTGAAAAGATAATGTACTGAGGTATCATAACAACCTCATACGGTAACATAAGTGTAACCATCATAAGAGCAAACCAAAAACTTTTTCCAAAGAAGCTTAATCTTGCAAATCCGAACGCTATCACAGCTGAAGAAATGACTTGACCTATCATCGTAATGATAACAAGAACGACCGTATTTTTAATAAACACACCAAACGAATTGCCGCCGATCCCTTCCCAGCCCTGAGCAAAATTTGAAAGAATAAATGGATCCGGAATAAGTGATTGCGCTGTTACAAAGATCGTGTCACTTGGCTTAAAGGAGCTCATTAACAGCCATATAACAGGGTACAGCATAAGAATCGCAAACCCGCCTACAAGAATGTGATAAATCCACCACTTCGGCTTTTTTGCTTTCGTCATTTCAAAGCGCTTAGAAGCCGTATTGATTTCTGTATTTGTTTGCATCCTTATTTCCCTCCTTCCGATTCATAGTGAACCCAAAACTTCGATGTAGCAAAGATAATCGCTGTAAGAATTCCTACAATAATAAGCATGATCCATGCCATCGCTGACGCATAGCCCATATTAAAGAATTCAAATCCTTGAATGAATAGATAGAGTGAGTAAAGAAGGGTTCCATCTAAAGGACCACCCGTTCCCTTCGAAATAATGAAAGCTGGAACAAATGTCATAAATGCTGCAATGGTTTGCATAATTGTATTAAATAAAATAACCGGGCTTAACATCGGAAGTGTAATTTTCGTGAATTTTTGCCAAAAGTTCGCTCCGTCAACACTTGCCGCTTCATAATAAGTCATTGGAATACCTTTTAATCCAGCTAAGAAAATTAACATCGATGAACCAAATTGCCATACAGATAAACAGATAAGCATCCAAAGTGCTGCTGTTGGGTCACCAAACCAGCGAACATCCGGAATACTGAAGAATGCCAGCAACAGGTTGATAATTCCTTCATCACCGAAAATATTACGCCACATAATAGCAACGGCAACACTACCTCCTATTAAAGAAGGCAGATAAAATAGCGTCCGGTATAACCCTACAGCTCTTGATGCTGTGTTAAGTACCATGGCGATTAATAAAGCAAATCCTAAACGTAATGGAACTCCGGCAAAAACATAGATAAGGGTAACTTTGAGAGATTGCCAGTACCTTGGATCTTCAGTAAACATTTTTTTATAGTTTTCAAGACCAATCCATGTTGGAGAAGCGAATAGGTTATATTGTGTGAATGAAAAGTATAATGAGGCAACAATTGGGATAAACGTAAACGCTAGAAACCCAATGATAAAGGGACTAATAAATGCGTAGCCTTTCATATTTTGTTTAAGGGCGCGAGCACTCATACGATCATTTCCTTTCTCCCAAATAGTGATGATATTTTAAAGTCTAGTAGCTGATCTATAATGACCAGCTACTAGTGTTTTAATCACTATTTATTTTGAGATAATATGCTTTCTGCTTGTTGTCTAAATTGTTTAGCAGCATCTTCAACCTTCATTTGACCATAATTCATTTGTTCTGATAGGCTATCTAAAAGCTCAATAACTTGGCCTGCACCGATCGGATCCGGACCATCAAATTCAGAACTGTTTTGTTCAGCCCATTCGACACTATCAAATACTTGGACTTGTTCTGGTGTTAACACAGGCTTCAGTTCTTCCTTAATAACAGAAGAGCCAGGGATTCCGCGATCTCCTAAATTTAATTTGTTTGCTTCGACATTATTTACGAAGAAATCAATGAACTTCGCTGCTTCCTCTTTATGTTTTGAATTCTCGGCAACAGACCAGAACATACTAGGTTTTAAATACAAACCATCACTTGTGTTAGGTCCCGGCATGTTGTGAATTTTCAACGGACGATTAGCTACCTGCTGAATACCAACGAACTGGTTAGACCATTGCCAAATTCCAACTGCTTTTTCTTTTACAACCGGATCGTCCTCCAGACCCTTCAATTGAGCCAGATAATCAGGTGTTGGGACAGCACCATCTTTTACTAATTGTGATGTCATACTGAAGAAATCAATAAACATTTGGTCATCCTCATATCCTAAAGCAGTACCATCCTTGCTATATAAAGACTTTCCTTGTGTTCTTAAGTAGTAGTTAAAGAAAACATCTGCTTTCATACCTGTGTCCATAAAGAGACCGGCATCTTTCGCTTTTGCCGCGATTTCCATATAATCATCCCATGTCCAATCTTCTGGTAACGAATCAACACCGATTTTCTTTAAAAGTGCTTCATCATAGTGAAGACCAACAACGTTTACTCCTAAGTTAAAGCCATATAATTTATCACCAATTTTTCCACCGTTAATATAATTTTCAGTGTAATTTGTTGTATCAATTTGATTTCCAACATATGGAGTTAAATCAGCTAATTGACCATTTTCTGCATACTGTGAAAAATAGGAAAGGTCCATTTGAATAATATCAGGAAGTTGTTGTGCAGAAGCCTGTGGTGCTAACTTCTTCCAGTAATCATCCCAGCTAGCATATTCAGCTTGAATCTTTACACCTGGATTTTCTTTTTCATACATTTCGATTATTTCTAATGTGTAATCATGACGTGGTTCAGATCCCCACCATGCAATACGAAGTTTAATTTCTTCATCTCCGCTTCCACCGCCTGAATCTGAAGTAGATTCACCTGAAGAAGTATTACTTCCTCCACTACAGGCTGCCAAAGAAAATACCATAACAACTGCTAATAACCAAAACAACCATTTCTTCATTTCTCTTCCCCCTCTTATTTGCTGTTACCGCTTACAACCCCTATTTTATTAGGTTTATAGGTCTTTTGAAATGCAAAAATCAGATAACTCTGTTCAAAAAACAGTGAATTCTGACAACTATTTTTAAACTACTTGGACTTACTATCTATTACAGGTACTATCTCCTACAAATAAAGCCCACAATCTAGTTCAATAGATTGTGAGCTTTTATCATCAATTGACTTTCTTATATTCAGATGGAGAATAACCTGTAAATTTCTTAAATACCTGACTAAAATATTGGGGGTTATCTCCAAACCCTATACTTTCAGCTATAGCAAATACTTTAATATCATCCATTAATTCAATCTGTTCCATGGCTTTATTTATCCGTTGCTGTGTTACAAAACTGGAAAACTTTTCACCTGTTTCCTGTTTAAAAAGTTTACCTAAATAGTCAGCATTCATATACACCTTATTAGCAACCCATTTTAGAGATAAATCTGTATTTGCCAGGTTTTTCTCCACGAGGTCCATCATCTTCTGAATAACTTCGGAATGATTGGACTTATGTTTCTCATAATAATGTTGGGTAATGTCAATTGCTGTCATAAGAAAGGATTCTTTCATTTGTTGAATTGTGTCCATTTCCAGCAATGAAGACATTTTCCCTGTATACGATTGGATCCTTTTAGAGTCAGTATGTTGGATCATGACTAAAAACAACTGCATAACATATGATCTTGCTAACCCAATAGATAGTCTTTTACTTGCCAACTCTTGAAAAAATTGTACGATTTCATTTTCAACCTTTTCGATATTCCCGGATTTTATAAATAGACACAAGCTTTGTCCATCATATTCATAGTCTGTTAATTTCGTATCCTGTTGGATATCATTTTTCGTAATGATACTTCCTTCGCCTAAATAGAACCGGTGATGTAAACATTCTAGTGCCTCTAAATATAGTTTTCTAACATTCGTAATGCAATCCATCTCACTTATCGCAACAGTCATATCCATTTCGTATATGTTAAAGAAATGATTGCGTAACCGTTCAATTCGATCTTGAAGAATTGAAAAATCCTGTTCATCGACAAGAAATAATGCATATTCGCCGATATTTGTTGATAAGACGGATTCAGAAAATAGATCTTCTCCAAGATTTTCAATGACAAACATATGCTCGTAATGGTATTCTCCTTCAATACGGAAAATAATAAGCCTTATAAACTCATCATGAAAATTGACTCTTAAAAGCTTTTCATAAAATTGAATACCTTGATTATTATCAAGCTTGGTTGTAATGAATTCCTTGAGTAACTGCTTTTTCATATATGGTTGGATCTGATCCAGGCGGCTCTTCATATCAAAGAGAGACTGCTCTTTCTTTGCATCTGTTGATAGATCATTTATGATACTTGTTAGTGCTTCAACAATACTCTTTTCATTACAAGGCTTTAGTAAATAATGCTTTACCCCATGCTCCATTGCTCGCTTCGCATACTCAAACTCGTTAAATCCGGACAAAATGATAAATTTCACATCAGGAAATTCTTTGGACACTCTTGCTACTAATTCCAATCCGGTCATACCAGGCATCTTAATGTCACAAATAACAATATCCGGCTTTTCTCTCACAATAAAATCGTAGGCCTCAAGGCCGTTACGCGCGGTACCAATTAATTCAGTACCAATTTCTTCCCAGTCTATGATACTTGAAATACCTTCTAAAATAATTCTTTCGTCATCAACTAGTAAAACTTTATACATAACTCCACCTCGTTTGATATGGAATGATAATGAGCACCTTTGTTCCAATGTTTAACTCGCTATCAATTTGTAATCCATATTTTGACCCGAAGACAAATTTTATTCTAGAATCTATGTTACTAAGGCCAATCCCATTTCCTCTTGTCTTAAATTCTCCCCTTCGCACTTGTTCAAGTTGTGCCATATCCATCCCCTGTCCATTATCCTCAACAGCAAGGTATAGATCTTTCCCTTCTTTATATGCAGAAACTTTTATTTGGCATGGCTCCAACATCATTTCAAGTGCATAATTAATTGCATTTTCTACTAGCGGTTGGATAATCAGTTTTGGTATAAGACAGCCTTTGACATTTTCATTGATCGCAAGTGAAAAATCCAGACGCTCTTCAAATCTGAATTTTTGAATAGTAATATAATGCTGAACCATTTCGATTTCTTCTTGAACGGTTATCACATCATCCTTTAAGCTAATTGCATTTCTTAGCAGAAAGCCCAGTGATTCAACCATTTTTGATATTTGGGTTTGTTTATTGATCTTCGCTAACCAATTAATTGATTCGAGTGTATTATAGAGAAAATGTGGATTGATTTGGGATTGCAATGCTTTAAATTCCGTATCCTTTATAAGAAGTTGTTTTTCATAGTTTTCATTGATTAAATCATTGATTCTTTCAATCATGACAAAGAAATTTCTGTGAAGAATCCCTATTTCATCTTTTTCTTCAGTAAGCCTAAATGTATCAACAGCTTTAAAATCACCATTTTGTACGACTTTCATAGCTGAAACCAAGTTCTCAATTGGATCTGTAATCCTTTTCGAAAAACGAATGAAAAAGTAGATGGAAGATAGTAAAATAACGAAAAATAAAAAAATGACCAAAAACTTAATTGTCGTAACTTTTGCAAACATTGTTTCGAAAGGCAGCACATTCCAATATGTCCAATTGGCATACGTAGAATTTGAGTATGTGACAAAGTAATTTCTTTCAGCTAGTTTTTGAATTTGATACCCCTGTCTATCACTTACAGATAAATTTAATTTATCAATCTGTATGGATGTTTCTTCAGCAAAAAAGATGTCTTCTCCATTTGAAATCGCTATACGTCCTTCCTGTCCTCCCCACTCCCTTGGAAGCTCCTTTACGATGTCATTTAAGGACACCTCAATAATCAATGTTCCCAAATTATCAAGGCTTAGGTTTTGATAAGATCTTAACTGTCTTGCAGAAAAGATTGTATTTTGCGAATCTTTTAGTGAAACCCATACATTTCTTCCGTCCCCTTCTCTTGCTCTTTGTTCAAGATGATCAGCATTTTCGTAAAGAATAGATGCCGTGATTTTACCAGCCTGATATTCCTTTCCATTTGTGTCAAACAGATGAATGGATTGAATATACTCCTCAGATCCTATATAACTTGTCAGGGTATCCCTAATTTCCTTTTCAATTTGATATTGATCGTAGTTAGTAAGCTCTTTCTTAGCTTCAATTAATGCCTGTTGAATTTTATTATCAGCCAGTACTCTATAGGAAACTTCTTCAATGTTTTTTAGTTCGTCTTCAATCCTGTTAGAAGACATGATTAGAACTTGTGAGGACTTGCGATAAATTTGTTCATCATAGCTATTAAAAGCATATTGAAAGCCTAAGATAATAAACGATAAACAAACCACCATTATGGTCGAAATAATGATAATTAGTTTATACTTAATTTTTAAGTTCTTGTATCTGTTGAAAATACAAAGCTTTAAGTTTTTCATTATCTACAGACCCCAATGTGATTATTTTTCAAAGTTTGTAAGTAACCGCTTTCAACTACTATTAGTAAGAAGGAACCTTTCTGCAGCAGCACGGTTCCCTGTCATTTTATGCTCTTAGCGGGTATCCCATTGTTGACATTAAGGCAAGACCAGGCTGTGTCGAGTCTAAGCGACTATATTGAACAATAATAGGAAGATCACTTTCTATTTCAATAGAGTATGGAACACCTGCCGGAATTTTCTCACCATTTAATTCTAAAGATGATGTTCGGAGATGATTACTTCTTTTTCCTTGAACAACAATTGGAATCCTTTCCAAAGGATCACGATCTTCAAAATAGATCGTAATAAAAGCTTGAGCGTCCTTATTATGACAGTTTAGAATACAGATGGATTCGTGACTAAGTAATTCCCCTGAACTAAGTGGTGGAATATACCCGTCTGGTATTATCCAATGTGTTTCTCCTTTACCAGTGTACATATAAATGCCTCCTTATTAATGAATCATTTATCCCAATAATATTTATCTATTATAATATCAAGAATCTATATTGAATACCCTTACATTTTTATCTAACTAGAGATTAAGTAGTCCAGTCATTTACTCTTCATTATATAAAATACAATCTGAAATACATATATACTTATCAGACAATTTGGTTTAAAAAACAGTGAATGTTAACAGATTAATAAAGAACAAATTCAAAAGCCTCATTGCGGTCACACTTTAACGTACCATTTTCCACCTGTAACTTAGCAACTTGGATAGATGAACGTTTTGCTTCATACTGATCTGCCCGAACACCCTCTTTTCTTCCCGGATGGGTGAAATAGAATACAAATGCCTGATCTCCTTGAACATGTACATCTGCGTGATACCCAAATGACCAATCATCGGGTCTTTCACCAGGTTCGTCTAAGATCATTGTATTGTACTCCCAGTCCTCACAATCATTTGACTTATAAACCGCTTGACCAGACCACTTATCAACAATCATCCAATAATACTCTTGAAAATAAAATACATTCGGTCCTTCATGTGGGTATTCAGCAATAACAGGACCAACAACCTCCCACTGATACAAGTCTTCACTGTCTGCTGCATAGGTATAAGAATTATCTGCCTCATCTTTATACCACATTCTGAAACGACCACCCGGCAAAACATGTACACATGCATCAATAACAAAAACAGAGCTTAATTCTAATATAGACTCTAATTTCCAATCCCATAAATTTAGACTGGTATAGTGAATAATTTCTCGTTTATGCCCCTCCCACTGATTCGGTACTCCTTGAATATAGCTAACATACATATGATACGTTCCATTATGATAGATAATTTCAGGTGCCCAAAACGTGTTTCTGCCTCTTTCAAAATCAAGACCTTCTATAATCCCTCTATAGTTCCATGATTTTCCTCCATCTGATGAGGTCGCAATACCTAAATCAGTTCCGTGAACCCATGATACACCCTCACACTGAACAATTGCCCTTCTATTTGTATAGGTCATCCACCACTCTTTTTGGTCATGATTCCATATAATAGTCGGATCAGCAGCTCCATCGAAGATTGGATCACGAAACAATGGTGCTTTTGGTGATGTAAACTTATTCAATCCATTCACTCCCCCCTATGATTTACTAATAAATATATACTTTCTGTTGTACAAAAAAGAGTGCACTATCCTGTTCAGGATAACGCACTATTCTTACCCGAAAATTATTTTAATTCTTCCATCGCTACAGCATCCATATCTGTAAACGTATAATTTTCACCAGCCATTGCCCAGATAAACGTGTAGTTACTAGTTCCTACACCTGAGTGAATTGACCATGGCGGTGATAAAACAGCCTGTTCATTCTTTACAACTAAATGTCTTGTTTCTTTTGGCTCACCCATGAAATGGAATACTCTCGAGTTCTCATCCATATCGAAATACAAATATACTTCCATGCGGCGGTCATGAAGATGTGCAGGCATTGTGTTCCACATATTGTTCGGCTCTAATAGAGTCATCCCCATCATTAACTGACAGCTTTGTATACCATCTGCATGAATATACTTATAAATCGTACGCTTATTTGATTCACTATCAGATCCCAAATGATTTGGTTCCGCATCTTCAATTGGAGCTTTTTTCGTTGGATATTGTTTATGTGCAGGAGTTGACACAATATAAAACTTCGCTGGATCTGAAGAGTTTGTGCTTTCGAATAAAACCTCTTTGTTACCTAGGCCAACATATAAACAGTCTCTTTTATTTAACGTATACGCTTGCCCATCAACTAGTACAGTACCTTCAGCACCGATGTTAATAATCCCTACTTCACGTCTCTCCAAGAAATATTCTGTTTTGAGAGTTTCTTGATCTTCTAGTTTAAGAGCTTGTGTTGTAGGAATTGCTCCCCCTGTTACAACTCGATCATAATGAGAGTACGTCATATTGATTTCACCTTGAACAAAAAGTGAATCCATTAGAAAATCACTTCTCAATCTTTCTGTTGTATATCCTTTAAAATCTGTTGGATTTGTAGCATGTCTAATTTCCATTTTTCTTTCCCCTTTCGATTTTTGATTTTCATGTAAGAAATGCGGAAGCTCCTTGGTTAGCCTAGGGCAAATAAGGCGATTTGGAATAGAAGGCGTTCTTTGCCTTCAATTCCAAATGACTAGACCCTAGAGGGGCTAGGCGCTGGAGCTGAACACCAAAAATAAGTACAAGATTTATACTAACTTACCTGTAGAAATCTATAACTTAAGAGCTCATCCAACCACCATCAACACATAAAATATGTCCATTTACATAGCTGGAGGCATCCGAAGCTAAATAGATAACAGCTCCTTTTAGATCTTCAGGAGTTCCCCAACGACCCTGTGGAATTCTGGAAGTAATGTACTCATTTCGCTCTTTATTTGCTCTAAGTTGAGATGTGTTATCTGTCTCCATATAACCAGGAGCGATAGCGTTTACATTAACACCTCTGCTCGACCACTCATTTGCAAGTGATTTTGTTAACCCTGCAACAGCATGTTTGCTGGCCGTATAAGCAGGCACTCTTAACCCACCTTGGAATGAAAGCATTGAGGCCACATTAATAATTCTGCCTGAACCATGTTCAAGCATATGCCCTCCAACCTCTCTGCATAGTTGAAACACAGAATGCTGGTTGACTTTAATCACTTCAAACCAATCATCATCAGAAAAGTTCTCTGCATTTTCTCTTCTAATAATTCCAGCGTTATTAACTAAAATATCAATTCTATCTGTAATCGCTAACGCCTCAGACACTAGTTTCCCGGCAGCTAGATCTTCAGACAAGTCAATTTTCAAATCATGAAAGGTACCGCCAATAGATTCAATTTTATTCCGTGTTTCAGACATATCACTCATTCCGGCACCTATAACAGTTGCTCCTGCCTCTGCCAATCCAACTGCCATGCCTTGCCCTAATCCACGGCTTGCTCCGGTTAATAAAGCAACTTTTCCCTTTAGAGAAAAAAGTGATTCCATTTCTACCCCTCCTCTGTTTATTATCGTACTTAAATGTTCGATATTGTTCAGTATAGTTTGATTATAGCACAAATAAAAAAGATGACAACGGTTAATTCTTCGTTTGTCATCTTTTTTGGTTTATTTTTTAGTCGATTTTGCATAACTTGTTGTTTACTAATGCTCTTAAGTTGAAGATTAGTTCGTTCCATTACGATCCAGACACAAGATTCAACGGGGAGGAAGCTTGCGCGCCTCCTTCGGCTTCGCCTGTGGGGCTCAGCCTTTCCTCTACCTCCCACAGGAATCAAGTGTCTTCCGCTTCATAAACTGTCAATTTACATTAATATTTAAAGCAATAATTAATAAACTATCATTGACCGTTCGTTTAAGTTCGTTTGAGTATATTCAGTTATAAAACAAACGCAAAATAAGCGATGAAAATGAGCGCTAGTACATAGACAATCGGGTTTATTTCTTTATGTTTTTTTAATGCAAGCATCGTAATTGGATACATAATAAATCCAAGACCGATTCCTGTTGCTACGCTATATGTTAGAGGCATCATAATGATTGTCACAAATGCTGGTATGGCGATCTCGAGCCTTTCCCATCTTATATGACGAACCTCACTTGCCATTAAAGCTCCAACAATAATTAAAGCTGGTGCAGTTACCTCTGAAGTAACAACCGAAAGCAGTGGTGAGAAAAATAAAGCAATCGCAAAGAATCCTGAAATAACAATTGATGAAAACCCTGTTCTTCCTCCAGCAGCGATACCTGCTGATGATTCAATAAATGAAGCTGTTGTAGATGTTCCTAACACAGAACCTGCAACAGAAGCTGAAGCATCTGCCAAAAGTGCACGGCCTGCATTTGGTATTTTATTTTCTTTTACTATGCCTGCTTGATTTGCAACAGCAATCAATGTACCCGCAGTATCAAAAAATGCAACGAAAAGAAAGGTAAACACCACAGCTAATAATTCCATTGAAAAAATTTGATCTAATTGTAATAACGCTACTCCAAAAGTAGGTTCTAAGCTTGGAATAGCTCCAACAATCGCGCTTGGCTTTTCAATAATTCCGAACAACATTCCAATAATTGACGTCATAACCATTCCATAAAAAATACCGCCACGGATGTTTTTCACCATGAAAATAACGGTCACGATAAAACCAAATATGGCCAATAATGTTGGACCAGATTGAATATTACCGAGTGACACAAATGTTGCTTCATTTGCTTGAATAATGCCTGAATTTTTCATGCCAATAAACGCAATATAGAAGCCTATGCCACTACCGATCGCATATTTTAAATCTTGTGGAATAACTTCAATAATTTTTTCGCGAATCTTAAAAATACTAAGTAGGACGAATAATACACCTGAAATAAATACACCCGTTAATGCTGTTTGCCAGGGAATTCCCATCCCAATTACAACTGAATAGGTGAAAAATGAATTAAGACCCATACTTGGTGCAATCCCGATTGGATAATTTGCTAAGAGGCCAATTAATAAGGTCCCAATTATAGCTGAGACAGCAGTGGCCGTAAATACAGCCCCTTTGTCTATACCAGCTTCTGATAGCACAATAGGATTTACAACTAAAATATATGCCATCGATAAGAAAGTTGTCATACCAGCCAATATCTCTTGTCGATACGTTGTTCCTCTATCTGAGAAATGAAAGAACTGTTTCATCTTTACCTCCTGAATTTTACAAAATTAGAAATACTAAGCTTACTGCCGGTTCATAATGGTGAAAGCACTAGTTTTTCTTATACTAGAATCAATAAAATCTAATGCTTTTGATCGTATAAAAAAAGCTTTAGAGTCTTCTCCCCCAAAGCTTTTACATACAAAGATTACACACAAAGGCCATACCGCCTGTGATTTATGTAATCCTTGTAGTCATGCTATTTAAGGTAGCTAGGTAGAAACGTTTAGGCCATATCCCTAAACTTATACAAGGAAAATATATTATATTAATATAAGAAAACATTTTAAAGAAAATTAGTTCTTTCGTCAATGTTAATAATTCTCAAATTTGATTTTTTATATAAAAATAACTTTAGAAAAACTTAGCTTATCGCCAAGTCCAAATGGCGAAAGCCTTAGTTTTTCTTATACGACCATCCATAAAATTACTATTACTTTCTGACAAAAGCACAAGCGCCTTGATCAGCCTCAGGCAAATAAGCCACAAATGAATAGAAAACGTTCTTTGTCGTCAATTCATTTGTGGCTAGACCCTAAAGGCAGTCAATAACGCGACGTCCTGTCGCAATGACTGCACTTGCACGTCCTGTGCTTCTGGGCTAGGCGCTGGAGCTGGATGTCAAAGCGCTTATCCACAGTTCAAGAATTTTATCATTTCCTGGTAAACAATAAAAAAGCCTCAGTCCCTCCTTTTTAATGGGACTGAAGCTTTTTTGATATAGATTGTTTAATTTCTATTAAACAACTTTTCTAAAATCAATATGTCTATCAAGCTTTCTTTTGATTCGTTGTAAAGCATTATCAATCGATTTTACATGTGTGTTTAGTTCTTCAGAAATTTCTGCATATGAATGACCTTCCATATAGAGTAAGAGGACACTTCGTTCCAAATCACTCAATAATTCATTAATCTTTGTTTGAATTTCATTTAACTTTTCTTTATTCATAAGAAATACTTCCGGATTTGTGACATTCTCTCCGGAAAGGACATCCATAAGAGTATAAGAAGATTCTTCATTCATAAGTGGCTTGTCCAAAGAAATAGATGAATTTAGCGGGCTATGTTTCTGACGAGAAGCTGTTTTAATAGCAGTAATGATCTGCCTTGTGATACATAATTCAGCAAAAGCATAGAAAGAAGCCATTTTTTCTTGTTTAAAATCACGGATTGCTTTATATAAACCGATCATTCCTTCTTGAAAAAGATCTTCCTTATCAGCACCTATTAAAAAATATGATTTCACTTTTGAACGTACCAAATGTTGATATTTACTTATTAAAAATGAAAGTGATTCACTATCTCCTTCATGAGACATTTCGATTAAGATGCTGTCTTCTAAAGAAGAATAACGCTCAACAGGCTCTACTACGGTGTTCACACTCACTCATATCCCTCCTTAGTAACTTCCCGAGTTTTTGATGATCAATTGACTAGTAGATTTCACTACATCTTCTTATCATTTGTAGTGTCCTACATTTTTTCTTGATTTCTTCTCCTTAATTCCTTATCAGTAAGTATAAGTTTACAGGCTGAAAACTAAAAACGTTGTCGAAATATATAAGGAATTACAAATTATTTTATTTTTCGATGGGAAGTTATGTTGATACCTGTATACTCTCTTTATTTCCTATAAAGGGAAGGCGAAAATTTAGAAATACTTGGCTTATCGTGAAGTCTCAATGGCGAAAGCCTTAGTTTTCCTATACGATGATCCATAAAATTTATATACTTTCTGATCGTACAAAAATAAAAAGTCCCTTATTTCTTTGAGTGAAATAAAGAACTTTTCCTTTATAATTATTTAAACCAAGTATTATAGACCCAATTACCTGCAAAGAGTAATAAACCAAGAACTATATTCCCTCGTCCAAAAAATTTCGTTACTTTTTCTTCTTTTTTCATTTTTTTATTTTTATAAAACGGGTAGTCATATCGCATAATTAAGCAACCTGTAATAATGAAAATTGCAATAAGGTAATTCATGTATCCGATGTACAATTTTCCTCTCTCCTCATTTAATGTAAGATATTATTTTGCTTTCATCCCGATGCGTCGGATTTTTGTTGTGCAGTTTACCGTTACATTTAATTCCCTATAAAACGAATGCCATTTTTCAGGTGTTTTCACTTTTGTATCCCAAAACCGGGGATGTTTTGCTCTAATATGTTCACCAAACCCAAAAATGTCAGATTCCTGCTCTTGTGTGTTTTTTATGAATGTTTGAATTGATTCAACAGTGTTTCTTGATGTAACTTCTTCAATTTCCTTCATTATTTTTGAATTGTCTATTTCTACATACTCAGGTGCATCTTTTTCGTCAATCTCTGCTTCATAATTTATATTGACTGTAATTTCAGGTTGATCATCTTTTAATTTGGTTTCTATTTTAACAACTCTGCTGGAAATCCTCACCATCACATAGTCTTCTGTGTCAGGGATCTGGACAAAAACTCCATACCCACCTTTTCCATTTCCTAATACTGCCATAAAGAAACCAATTTCAAGCGGATCACTGATTCCTACCATTTTATCACCGCTAAAATATGCAAGTCCTTTGATTTGAACATTTTCTTCTTTTTTTATACTAATATAGGGCAAAAATGAGTCCTGTCCTTTACTTGAGAGGATCGTCCAAAACTCACCAATAAAATCAGATGGAAATTTGCCTAGATCTACTGCATTTTCAAACATTGAAGATAAATATAAACCAGGGACCCTTTCAAAGGTTGGGGTTATCTTCATAAATTGACTAGCTTCTCCTTTTGATATAGCAAGCCATGCAGTTCTTCTAATTTCTGAATTCCGCCGAAAAAAATCATTAATTCGTTCTACTCCATCTCGTGCCAATTCCTCACTAATGATGATAATTCTTAAATGCCCAAGAAAAATGTCATCTGATATTTCCTGTTCCAAATTTGCCAATGCATCATCCATCGTATGTCCGACAACTTCGAGGATCCAAACGGGATCTGAATCTCCCCCTCCACTTTCAGGTCCAAGAGGAATTTTACCAGGAACAGCAATTTGCGCAGTTATTTTTATCATTTCATTATCTGGACGAGGAAATGAATTTGAAAGATGTGAGACATTTTCTTCCTCTTTACCGTGCTCCTCAGTTGTCTTATCAATAGCAATCCCTAGTATAACGGCACGTTTCTCAATATCCAAACTGTCCCAACAGCCGGAAAGAACCACAACGGATATAAAAAGACCTATAACTTTGATTATTGTAAATCTAAACTTTAGAAATGTGTTCATTGTTTGCTCTCCGTTTTCTTTTTACAGAATCTATGAGTAACAATAAAACCGGTATCCCGATAGTTAAAATCAATCCAATTTGTCCTACCACTCTAATAATTTCATACATCTGCAAAACATTCTGAGGAATCATTGCAAGTAAAAAGAAAAACGGTAAGATAAAGAAAGACATCATCTTATGATCACTTAATCCTAATAATTGACTTAGCATATGAATTGTTAATTTATAGCTCGTTAATAACGTAGTAAAGACGGAGACAACCCAAATGGCTAAAAATATAATATCAAGTCTTTGCAGAATATTACCCGGTAATGACGTTGTTCTTGCAAGTTCAAGTGTAGGCCATATTAACTTCCTCGTCTCCTCTGTACCAAATACACTTACTGTGGCAATCACAATCAAGGTATATAAACCACCTGAAATAATGATTGCCCAAATACTTGCCTTCATTGCTTTTCTGGCTTTTTTCATTGAAGGAATGATGATTGTCATAACAAATGAGCCTTGAAATAATGCTGAAATAATAAAAACCCCTGAAATTATCAAATGAATATCCGGCTCATTTCCCCAAACTGGCTGTAAATAAAGGATATTTCCATTCTTTAGCGATAAAACCACAATTATCAGTGCAGGTGCAAGGATAAAGGGTAAGTAAAATAATTGAATATAGGCAAAAGTGGTCATATCATGTCTAGTTGTAAAAGCAGCTAATACTAACATAACAAACACTGTAACTTCTAAAGGGGTTTCTTTTAAAACGGCCGAAATAACAACAGATCCGAATTCACGAGATGCCAGACCTGTTAATATGGAAAAAAACAAGACGAATAAAATTCCTAAAAACAGACCAAGCCACTTTCCAATGATTTTTTGACTGTATCCAATAATGGAATGGTTTGGGTATCTCATACCGAGAATGGTAATAACACTTAATCCAATAAAGGCCAAAATGATGGCAATAACAGTAACTAAAGGAGCACCTGTATTGTTAGCTTGTACTGCAAATAATGGAAGCGGCAATACTCCAACTCCGATTATCGTACTTATCAATACACCTGAAGCGGTAGCAGTTGTAATTTCTCTAGGATGTTCCATCTTCATCCCCCTTCCGGCGATGATTGCCGACCTTTTCAGAATCAGTAGTACTATTTTGCTTATAATTTTTCCTTACTCGTATATCATTTTTAGTGTGTAAAAATCCCGGACGCTTTGGCATCCACCATAAAGGCCCTCGAATCACGACATCTTTCATGCCTTCTATATTAAAAGGTGAAACAGGGCTCATATACGGAACACCAAATGATTTAAGTGAAAGCATATGATTAAAAATCAGGATAACTCCAACAACAACTCCATATAAGCCAAATACCCCAGCCAAAATAACGATTGGAAAGCGGAGCATTCTTAATGCAAAGGCCGCACTATATGCCGGAGTAGCAAATGATCCAATTGTCGTCATAGCAATCACAACAACCGTAATCGGGCTGGCAATCCCGGCCTCAACCGCTGCCTGTCCAATAACCAGTACTCCTACAATTGATAAAGCTCCCCCAACCTGTTTTGGAAGCCGGACGGTTGCTTCACGTAAAACTTCCATCGCCACTTCTATTAACAACACCTCTATTACAGCCGGAAAAGGTACACCAGCACGTCCCCCTGCAACTGCTACTGCGAATTCTGTTGGAAGTAACTCTGGATTGAATGAAATGAACGAAACATATATAGATGGAAAGATTAGTGAAAACACTAATGCCAGAATTCTGGCGATACGAACAAAACTTCCCATTAAATAACGGGAAGAGTAATCTTCAGCTGTTTGATAAAACTGGTTAAATACAACTGGTACAAGCAGGGCAAACGGGGATCCATCTACCATGATTGCGACACGACCTTCTAAAATCCCTCCAACTGTTTTATCAGGTCTTTCTGTGGATTGAACCTGTGGAAATGGTGACATATGATTATCCTCGATAAACTGCTCAATATAACCAACATCCAAAATTCCATCAATGTCAATTTTCGACAAACGATATTCTACTTCCTTTATCAATTCTTCACCCGCAAGACCTCTTACGAAGCATATAGCAACCTTGGACTTTGTCATCTCACCTACATTAAGTGTTTTTACAATAAAGTCCGGTGTTTGTAGGCGATACCTGAGTAAAGAGATATTGGTGCTCAGTGTCTCAATAAATCCTTCCCGCGGACCCAATATAACTTGTTCCGTTTCCGGTTGATTAATCGCACGTTTTTCTACTTTTCTTGTCCCAATTTGAAAAGCTTTTTGTACCCCATCAATTATGATGATTGTTTCGCCTTGAAGAATACTTTGTACAAGCTCCACTTTTTTATTATTTATAACAACTTTGCTATGATATAACACTTCGTTCATCAATATGTCTTGGAGTGTATCTCTATCAATATTTTTCCCTATTAGGTGTGTTGGTGCAGACATTAATGGCTATAATATATCTTGATTCAGTGATTGCTGATCTGCAAAATCCGATAGATAAAATAATGCAGCAGGAAATGAACCAAAAATCATAAACTTTCGGGTGACAAAGTCATCATTATCTCCAAGAATTTGTTTAAACCAATTACTATTCACTTGTAAGCTTTTATCAATCACTTCATCTTTCTGGGCTTCAAGCTGGTCATGGGGCAATTGTTGAGTGTATTTAATGTTTTCCCATTTTTTTCTTGATAATTGAAACCGTGACTTCATCTGGTTCGCCCCTATATACAAAGATTCATGATGATAATTTCTCCATTTTATGTGAAAATATTCCTTGTATGAATGAAGACGAAAGGTATTCAATTTAAAAAGCACAGTCACCTTGTTCATCCCTGAGGAACGAGGCGCTTGTGCTTAGACACCAAAACTATGTACAAAAAAAGCATCCGCCTCATAATAGACGAATACTATTTTATATTAACTATATATACAATCATTTTATATTCTTACTCCGCCACCTCAGCATACACACCAACAACCTCAAAGGTATCAGCATACTCACTTATCGTATAACTATCTATATTCCACGACTTTCCTGGTTTTAAATCGTAAATCGATTGAATTTGACTATCTACAATCGAACCCTTTTTATCATAAAACTGTATATCTATGCTAATATATCGATATTCCTTATCTGATAAATTTTTAATGATACCACGTACTGTTGTTTCATACTCATCCTTGTTAATCTCCATCTCTGTGAATTCCAACTGATATGATTCTTCTGCTTCCTCTATAGGCAATGCATCTGTCAGTACTTCATCATACACCTCTACAACATGAAATTGTGGGCCGACAAAATAACCTGTAAGCACGGCAATCCCAATAAATAAGAGAAAATGCAGAAGCCCGAACTTCTTTTTTTGAGGGACCCCATTTTTCTTCAATTTGTCATAAAAATCAACCTGAAATGTTAAATCTTGTTTAAAGGAGTCTGCATCATCCGGTGGTAAATCAGAAATTTCAATTTTCGTCCCAGCAAAAAACAATTCCATCGAAACGAAATAATTTACTTGTTTCATATGAATATATTCTAATTTCTCATAAGGTACTTCTAACACTTTTGGTTGATTAATTTCATTATGATAAATAAATAATGCACGATCATCTGTTAACAAAAATAATCCTTTGTAGCGGTCAATGCCACCTGTTGTAATATTTAGTATTGTTTCGTCTTCATATAAAACATTTTGTAATTCATCTACTTCACGATATGAAAGAAATTCATTTGATTTGGAAAATTCTCTAATTTCTTCTCTTATGTAGTCTATATTTTTCAAATAAGTGATCCTCCCTTTCACTACACTAGCACTCTAGAATTATTTTAGCTAAAGGTTTACCTGCTGTGCATAAGTCAAATATCATGAATTATGTTGTTAAAGCTCTTTCAGCGCATTTTTATTTAACAAAATATGTGTATTCAGACCTATACAAAAGAATGATTCTTGCTGTTTTAATTTTTTTAAAGGAAAGACTGTTTTTTGTATATGTTGTTATTTTTTAATATAGGAAAACATGAGAATTAGTTCGTTCCATTGCACTTCAGACACTCCATGCACCGGGGAGGAAGCCAAGCCTCCTCGGCTTCTCCTGTGGGGTCTCGGCCTTTCCTCACTTCCCGCAGGATTCGAGTGTCTACCGCTCCATTTATGGTTTAAAACGGTTTCACTACTACTAACATATTTGCGAATATAACCTTTAATAAAATAGCCAAATAAAAAAGAAGTCTAATTCTAAGATTAAACTTCTTTTTATGAATATATTGCAGCTCCTACAACTCCTGACATAATAATAACTAAGGCAGGGTGAATACGAAGTTTTATTAATGAGAAAAGTGATAGGGCAAAAATAAGCAATAAACTAACTGAGTGCCAAGAGAGTGATCCAACTAAGTTATTGCTTATAGCAAATTTAATGGCTGCATAGCCAATTAATCCTGTAATAATTGGACGTAAGCCATAAAAAGCGGATTCAACATGCTTATTTTTACTAATTTTATAGAAGAATGTTGCAATGATAATAACAAGTAGTAGTGACGGAATAACCATGCCTAACCCTGCTGCAATAGCACCTGTGATTCCTTGAACCTGGTACCCTACAAAAATAGCACTGTTTGTTGCGATTGGTCCTGGTGACATCCCTGCAATTGCAATAACATCCGTAAACTGTTGAGTCGTCATCCAGCCCTTATTTATTACCTCCAGCTCGATGACAGGGATCATGGCATATCCTCCACCAAACGAAACAAATCCAATTAATAGAAATGTCCAGAATAGTTCTAACAGTATCATCTTAAATTCCATCCCCCATAAACCATTCTAGTTGCTGTGTTTTCGGTGAGCTTTTTTCTTTTTTCCCATCAACTGAATAACCTAACTTCCGTTTTATTTTAACAAGAACAATGCCGAGAATAATACCTGAGAAAATAATTAAAACCGGATGTAAATGAAGGAAAAACAGAACAGCCATGGAACCAAATGATATAACAAAAGTAGTTTTATCTATTATTGCTGTTTTGCCGATCATATAACCTGCATATACGATTAAAGCAACAATAGAAGCGCGAATCGCCTGAAATGCCGCTTCAATTTTCGGGTTATTCTGAACTTGTAAAAATACAATACTTAGGATGACGACGATTAGAAAGGTTGGTAAAAAAACGCCAAGTAATGCGGCAATCGCTCCTTTTATCCCGCCTATTCGATACCCGATAAATGTTGAGGAATTTATCGCGATTGCACCCGGAATCGATTCCGCAATGGCAAAGACATCTGCAACATCTTCATGACTGACCCATTTCTTCTTATCTACAACTTCTCTTTCGATAAGTGGGATCATGGCATAACCACCGCCAAAGGTGACTGGACCAATTTTTAAGAACGTCCAAAAGAGCTGAAATAATTTTTTTGTTTCATCCTTCATACTTTTCTCCTTCCAAGTTTCTATTACTATTTTTTCAAGAATTATTATTGGAATATTCATCAATATATTTATATGTTTTGTTCTTATCTCTACGATATCATGCTTTTACGAGCAGGCATATTGCAACAAATGCATAGCATATAACGGATTGTTATAGTTAAGTTAATTTTCTTAATTCACCACCTGAGGTATGATAGAATTAACAATTATTTTCTAATTGGGACTAGGAGGGAGTTTTCTTGAACATAGAAAACCTTAAGATGTTTTGTTTAGTCGTTGATGAAGGTAGTATTAGTCAAGCAGCCAGACTAAGCTATGTTTCACAACCTGCTGTTACAAGACAAATTCGCCAATTGGAGAACTTCTATGGCACCTTACTATTTGATCGGACTGAAGGCAAATTAACTGTTACCACAACCGGAAAAATGCTTTATCCCTTTGCCAAAGCGATAGTAGACGATTTTAATCGTTCGAAGGAAGTGATTCTACAGGCAACAGGAGAATACAATTCAAGCCTTAGAGTTGGGGCATCGTTAACAATTGGTGAGTATTTATTGCCAAGCTTGCTTGGTCGTTTTAAAAAACAAACACCTGATATAAAAGTATCGTTAACAATAAGAAATACGCCAAGTGTATTAGAAGACTTATCGAATGATGTTATTGATATTGCATTAGTAGAAGGAATTGTAGAGGATAAAAGCTTTATAGTAGAGAAATTTGCTGATGATGAATTAATTCTCGTTTTCCCAACAGATCATCCTTGGAAGGAACGATCAGAAATTAGTATAGAGGAATTAGCCCACGAACGAATGATTTGGCGTGAGTCACTTTCAGGCACTCGACTTATTGTTGAAAACGCACTAAACGAACACGGGATTTTAAATAAAATCGAAAGTTACATGGAAATCGGAAGTACACAGGCAATTAAGAGTGCTGTTGAGGCAGGTTTAGGAATAAGTATTTTACCAAGATTAACCGTTTCACGGGAATTGGAGCAAGGTGTTTTGCAAGAAATGAAGATTGAAGGTGTACATATTAATCGCAGATTATGGCTAGTTAAAAAGCCGCAAAGATTCAATAGAGATGGGGTTACAAAGTTTGTTCAGTTTATTCAGGACAAGCACCACTAGAAAGATCATGTTTAATTTTAACGAAACAATTAAGCTTAATTCCTCAGAAAAAGGGAATTGAGCTTTCTTTATTTAAGAATCTAATGATCCCTTTTAAACTTAATGAATAAGCGTACCAATAACACCAGCACATAAAATCACGATCACCGGGTGAACTCGGAAATATAATAGAGAAATTAAAGAGATACCGAAAATGGATAAGAGACTTATCATATCCCATGAAATTGAGGTAGAGATCACACCATTTGAAAGAGCTAATTTAATCGCAGCATACATGATTAGACTCGTCACTATTGGGCGCAAACCATAAAAAGCAGATTTCACAAGTTTATTCGAATGTAATTTATAGAAAAATAAAGCAATGACTAACATGAGAATTAAAGATGGCAAACTCATGGCAATAGATGAGATAATGGCGCCTGGTATTCCGGCAACTTTATACCCTACGATCGTTGCACTATTAGAAGCAATTGATCCCGGGGTCATACCTGCCAAGGCAACTGCTTCTGTAAAATCAGTTGTCGTGATCCATCCCTTACCCGTAACCTCTCTTTCTATCACGGGAAGCATTGCATATCCGCCACCAAATGATACAGTCCCAATCATAAAAAACAGAATAAATAATTGTAACAGCATACTACTACCTCCTACATTCCTACCTGTTGCTTTAACGATTCTTTGTTATTCCCACTCTCTTCCTCTTCATTTTTTTCAAACTTTACTAGTATACCTAATTTTTCTTTAATCCTGACAATGAGAATCCCTAAAAATGCTCCTAAAAAGATAACGATAATTGGATGCCAGTGAAACATCAACATTGCCACTATCATAGTAACTGCCAAAGTAAATGTGGCCTTATCCAAAAGTGATGTCCTCGCTATTTTTATCCCGGCATATACAATTAAAGCGACAGTCGCAGCTCGAATACCAAAAAATGCTGATTCGACATATGGATTATTCTGAAAGGTTGAAAGTACTCCACAAAGCACAAGCACGATCATAAAGGTTGGAAGAAGAGTTCCTATTGTTGCAGCAACTGCCCCCCTTATGCCGGCAATTCGGTGCCCGATAAAGGTAGCAGCGTTTACTGCTATTGCTCCCGGTATTGTCCCTGCAATAGCAAAAACATCTGTTAAGTCCTCACTTTTGACCCAATGTTTTTTTTGAACAACTTCTTTTTCTATTAAAGGAATCATTGCATAACCGCCACCAAATGTTACAGGTCCTATTTTGAAAAAAGACCAAAAAAGTTGAAAAACTTTTTCCCATTCTCCCTTCACTACTATCCCTCCTTCCTCATTATTTAACAAAATGAATTATTCACTTTCTTCATTTCAATTAATCTATTATTACGATATCACGAAGGATGACGATGGTAAATTGCAACAAATGCATAGGTTATAACAGAAGGGTATACGTAATTAAACACACCCGAGAAGTTGGAGATGGATAATTAGAAAACACAACTTACCGCCAAGAATGGCAGAAGTCGATGTCTTTTCTTATGATTTAATTCTTTAATATTGATAACTTTCTTAAAGGACAAAAAAGCTCCACCTTTTTTATAAAAGATGAAGCTTTTGCATTGGTAATAAGCCAATTGTTCAACTTCCCGGAAATCAAATAATGGATTGACTCATATGACTTGAGCCAATCCACCTTAAATTAATTCACAACTGTATTTTTTTGTACATCATTTAATTGTTGAATCATTTCTTGCAGTTTTTCTTCCGTTAAGTTTCCATCGCTAAAATTAGATAAAGCTCGTAATGGCATATACTTCATCATTGCTTCCATCATCTCTGAGAATTCACCTTCGTCCTCAGATGCTGCAGCGAATGGGCTTCCTTCCTGTGCTTTTCCTAATAGTTCTTTAGCTAGTCGAGCTACTTTAGGATTAGCAAGTAAGTCACCAACTGTTGTATTACGATGAACCAGCAACGGAATGTCTGTCGTCGATTCAACTGTCACTTTTTCTGTTAGAACAACTTCTTTTGAACTTTTCCCTACTAATAATTCGAATTCTCCACTTTCTACATGCCAATCTTTTATTTCTGTATTATAGTATGCGAATGAACGTTTATCTAAAGTAAAGGTAATTTCTTTAACTTCACCCGGTTGAAGTTCAACTTTTTCAAAACCTTTTAATTCCTTCTGAGGTCTGCTTACACTGCTTTCCACGTCTTTCACATAAAGCTGAACAACTTCTTTTCCTGTAACAGCTCCTGTATTTTTTACATCAACAGTAACACTTAGTGTTTCTGAATCATTGATTTTATTGGCACTTACACGCAGATTGCTGTATTCAAACGATGTATAGCTTAAACCATAGCCAAATGGGAATAATGGTTCCACATGTTTTGTATCGTAATAGCGATAGCCGACGAAAATTCCTTCGCGGTACTCTACTTTGTCTCCTTCACCCGGGAAGAACAAGTAAGAAGGATTGTCACTTAATTGTTTAGGGAATGTCTCTGCAAGTTTTCCGCTCGGATTTGCATCACCGAATAAAATGTCTGCAATCGCTCCGCCAAGAGCTTGACCTCCAAGATACCCCTCAAGCAATCCTTTTACTTTGTCTAACCAAGGCATTTCAATTGGTGCACCATTACTTAGAACAACAACGATATTTGGGTTCACTTCAGCAACCGCTTCTATTAGAAGCTTTTGGTTTTCAGGGATGTGCAGGTGTACACGATCATACCCCTCAGATTCATATCGATCCGGTAAACCTGCAAACAAAATAACCGTATCTGCTTGTGAAGCTACTTCTTTTGCTTCTTCAATTAATGCTTCATCAATTGTATCTTGGTCACGATAGTATCCTTGAGCATACGTTACGTTTGCTTCTGAGCCAGCAGACTTTTCGATTTCCTCCACAATATTTTCAAGCTTTGTCGGTATAATATGAGAGCTTCCGCCACCTTGGTATCTTGGAGCTTTGGCAAATTCACCAATTACAGCAAAACTGCCTTCTTTTTTAAGTGGGAGGATATTGTTTTCATTCTTTAACAGCACCATACTTTCTCTCGCTGTTTCTCTTGCAAGTTGATGGTGTGCTTCTTGATCATATGTTGCATTTTCTTTCTTTTCTTCAATAGCTTTAAAAATAATGCGCAAAATACGTTCTACAGCTGCATCCAGTTTTTCTACCGATAATGTACCATTTTGAACCGCTTCGATCACTTTATTCTCTCCGATTCCTTTTGAAGCCGGCATTTCAAGTTCAAGACCATTTGCTAGAGCTACGTCACGTTCATTAACTGCTCCCCAATCAGAAACAACAAATCCTTCAAAACCCCACTCTTCTTTTAAGATATCGTTTAATAGATAGTTGTTTTCAGACGCAAATTCTCCATTTACTTTATTGTAAGAACACATAACGGTCCATGGCTGCGATTGCTTCACCGCCCCTTCAAAGCTAGCTAGATAAATTTCACGGAATGTTCTTTCATCCACAATTGCATCTGTTGACATTCTGCGGTGCTCCTGGTTATTCGCTGCAAAGTGTTTTAAGGACGTTCCAACACCTTGGCTTTGCACACCTTTAATATGATTAGCTGCCATTTCAGATGAAAGATACGGATCTTCTGAAAAGTACTCAAAGTTACGTCCACATAAAGGAGAACGTTTAATATTGGCACCTGGTCCAAGAAGAACTGCAACATCCTCTGCCTGACATTCTTCCCCTAAAGCTATTCCAACTTTATGAATCAAATGGCGATCCCATGAGCTCGCCATTCCTGCTGCAGATGGAAAACAAGTAGCAGGTACACTATCAAATAACCCTAAGTGGTCAGCACCCATTTTTTGTTTACGTAAACCGTGTGGACCGTCTGTGACCATGATAGATGGGATGCCTAGTCTTTCAATCCCCTTTAAATTCCAGAAGTCTTTTCCAGAACATAGACCAGCTTTTTCTTCTAATGTCATTTGTGAAATAAGTGCTTTAATATCTTTTGTCAATATAATCCCTCCATAAGTATCAAGGTAGAAAACGCTTTCTAATAAACTATATGACTATTATATACAATCACTCATATCAATTTTGGTAATATATTAGTTTTTTTAGCTTTTTTTTAACATTTATTCATCTTTATGATATGATTTTAGATATTAATTAAATGAGGGGTCAGCTTATGAAGCTTCAGGATGTAAATTACATTTGCAAATTGATATATGAATCTTTTCATATTCCGGTTATTTTTCTAAATGAACATAATCATTTAGAGTTTGAGTTTGCTTCTCAAACTATTAAAAATCCTTTTTACACATCAACACAAGATCTTCTGAAACAATTCCAATTAAATCACGAGCACTATCCATTCCCACTATTGGTCAAATCGGAATATTATGAACATTATTTTATCATTCAAGTGCGTAATCTTAATCAATATAAAGGCATGATCATTGTCGGTCCCGCTCTTCCTTCTGAGCTTTCAAATGAAAGACTGGCAGCTTTGGTAAATGACATGCCTGTTCAAAAAGGACTTGTTGAAAAACTCGTCCATTATTATGAATTACTGCCCCGAACATCCAATTTAAAGTTTATCAACATCAGTATGCAGATGTATTATATGCTCTATCAAAAAACACTGGATCCCGCCAATATCATGTTAAAAAATATTGAAGCGGGTGAGCACATCGTACAAATCGAGGATCCTTTGACAACCATTTCACAAAAACGCGAAAATGTGTCATTTCATCATGATTTCATCTATGAAAAAAGGCTATTTCAATACATTAAAGAGGGTAGAAAGGATGAATTTCTAAAAGTATTCAAACTAAGCCCTGACAAAGGAGAGTTGGGCGTATTATCGAAGAAAAGTCAGTTACGCAGCAGTAAAAACTTAGCAATTTCCGCTATTACACTGGCAACACGAGCTGCTATGGAGGGCGGTCTTCAGCATGAAATTGCCTATACACTCAGCGACTTATATATTCAAAACCTTGAGGATTTAACAAATATGAAATCAGTAGATCTGTTTATGGAACAAGCCTTAAGTGATTTTGCTGATCGAGTAAGAAAACATAAACATCAAAGATACTCAAAACCCATTAATATGTGCATAAATTATATTTACACACACCTATACGAAGATTTAACCCTAACAACCTTGGCTAACCTTATAGAGATGCATCCTAATTATTTATCAGCTCTTTTTAAAAAAGAAGTAGGTATTTCTATCGCTGAATATATCCATCGAACTAAAGTTGATGAGGCCAAATCATTGATAACATTTACTGACTATTCGTTATTGAAAATTTCGACTATATTAAACTTTCATGATCAAAGTTATTTTACTAAGGTGTTTAAGAAATATGTTGGTGTGACACCGAAGAAGTATAAACAGAATAATACTGAGTCTGTTTGATTGTCTACAAAAAAGTGGGAAACCCAAAATCAAACTTGGGAGAGAATGCTTTCCGAACGCCCGGTGAATGCCGATGTTTAAAGCATCAATGAACAGGAGTATATAAGTATATACTACTGGGTCAAAACAAAGGTTTTATATAAAACAATAGGCAACCTTATTCATCCAAAACGAATAACAAGGTCGCCTTACTATTTTCTTAATCATAACTATTTATCCCTTCAATTTACTTTATTGATTTAGTGTTTTACCTTTTTATCTTTAGACTGATCCGCATTATTTTTAACTTGATGGAATAAATATGAAAGATAAGAGTTTAATTCAAACCGATCTTTAATAACAAAGTCGGAGAATGTTAATTTGTTTTCTCTACACATTATGTATCCCTCCTTATTTAACTCTATTATTCTTTTATAGATAAAGATAAACTAATTTTCAAAAAATGTACGGAACATAGAAAAATTTATAAACTTCTCGAAAACCGTTCTTCGTACCAGCCCCACCTACGCTAGATACTTTGACAGCCACGCATGCCGTCCAACCTATTATCATTATAATTGTAAGCGTTTACAAATTCAAGTGTTATTATAAAACAAATTTCGACAAAAACCAACTTGGACTTTTAAAAATCTCCTATTGGACATTTATGCTTTATTCTTTTT
>Ga0180217_1001164_pt1 | contig 30979 bp, 30 predicted proteins | sample eDN3rd37CBELigOP_FD_128521 | JGI IMG/M metagenome (GOLD analysis project Ga0180217, IMG submission 128521) | Enriched Organic Plus compost microbial communities from Emeryville, California, USA - eDNA 3rd pass 37_C BE-Lig OP (version 2) (version 2) ... | reverse complement strand
TCACCTTCAGCACGCTCTACCCGAACGCCGCGCACCCCACGCTCGGCGTCTTCGTGGAGAACCGGCTGCGCCATCTCGTCGCCAGCGGCGAGGCTGAGAGCACCGTCCTTGCCCCCGTGCCCTCGTTCCCCTCGCGCCGGCCGCCGATGCCCTGGATGCAGGGCGGCAGCAAACATTGCCGCGGAGTGGTGGAACCTGCGCCGCCGGAGGTTCAACTCGGCGCCCCGTCGTCCATGCGCGGCGCAACGGGAGGCCAATGCTCTCCGGCTTCGGCGGTGTCGGCTCGATCGGGCAGACGCCGGTGCGACTGGTTTCGCGACACCGCTCCGTCTGCGGCGAATTGGCCTTGCCTAAGGGGTACAGCCTGATGACCTTATCTCTGCGAGCAAGTGACCATTGTTCGCGCCGCCTATCTGGGATGGATGTTCTTCCCTCCAGACAGTCCGTCGCGATTCGTGTCGGAGGCCGGCATTCGGATGCCAGGGCGATCTGCGGCGGCACTTTCGGCAGTCGCGGTGCGCTCCACATGGCGGCTTCTGCGTGGGGGGCAGCGTGGCGGAGATCCTGGATGCCCGGGACCGCCCGTCCCGTTCTGGCGCCGTCGACCGCGGCTCCTGATGCCGCACGGGCGCAGGCACAGCGACCCGATCGTCCACGCCAACCGCGACCGGATTCCAGGGATGCTGGTTGGCTGCACGCCGCTGCACGTGACGCTCACACCGCATCCGGCCTGGTCTCTCGGCTGGAGTGCGTCGCATGACTGCCAGCACGCTCATGCTCATTCTCGTCAGCGTCAGCCTCTCGGCCCTGGCACAGATCTCCTTCAAGCTTGGCGTCTCCGCCGCAGGAAGGCATGCCGGCGTCGCGGGAGCGACAGCACCCGTGCCGGAGGGGCTGGTCGCGGCGCTGCTGACACCTGGGGTGCTGATCGGCTTGTCGCTCTACGGCCTTGGCACGCTGCTCTGGCTCACCGCGCTCGGCCGTGTCGAGGTATCACAGGCCTATCCCTTTGTCGGCCTGGGCTTCGTGCTGACTGCCGTGCTGGGCTATGTCCTGTTCGGCGATGCGCTCGGCCCGCAGCGGGTCGCCGGCATCCTGCTGGTGATCGGAGGGATTGTGCTTGTCGCCCGAAGCTGATCCCGGCACGCATCTCGCCCCCGGTGACACCGGAGCGAAGCGCCTGCTGATGCGGCTGCAGCCTTGGCGTGCCGGTGCGCTTGCGCTCGCTGCTGCAGGCACTCTCCTTGGCCTCGGGACGCTCTGGGCCGCCATTCGGTGGCTCCATGAGCGCGGGCCCGTCGATGATTCCTGGTTGCCGATGCTGAAGGCGCTGGAGGTGCTTGGCGGACCGGAGGCGGGGGCGCTCTACGAGACCCTGTTCTTCGGGCAGCAGGCGAAATTCCAGTATGCCCCCACCAGCCTGCTGCCGCTCGAACTGATCGGCCTGGTGATGCCGCTGAGCGTGGCGAATCTGAACGCGCTGAACGCCTGCATCCTGGCTCTGAACGCGGTCGCCTTTGCCTGGCTTGCTCACGCCGTCTTCGCGCCGAGCGGACCGGTGACCGCCTCCGGCATGCCGGGGCCAGGCATCGACCGGCGATGGCTCACGCTCGCCGCCTTCGCTGCGCCCTGGGTCTTCTATCCGGTCACGCGCGCCTTCGTCCTCGGCCAGATCCAGCTCTGGATCGATCTCGCCTTCACCCTGGCCTGCCTCCTGTGGTGGATGGGGCGGAGGACAGCGGCCGGCTTCGCCATCGGGCTCGCCTGCGCGATCAAGCCGCAATTCGGCCTGTTCCTGGTCTGGGCTCTGGCCTGGCGGCGCTGGGATTTTGCCGGCGGCTTCCTGTGCGCCACACTACCGATCGCCGGACTCTCCATCGCCCGCTACGGCTGGCACAATCACTTTGCCTATCTCGACGTGCTCGCCTTCATCTCGCGGCACGGCGAATCCTTCTACGCGAACAGCTCGGTGAACGGCATCGCCAATCGCCTGCTGTTCAACGGGCCGAACCTCGATTTCAGCGGCCAGGCTTTCGCGCCCTACCACCCCTATGTCTTCGCCGCGACCGCCCTTGCCGGCGCCTTCTTCATGACGCTGCCACTCCTGCTGGCTGTTGCGCGTCGCGTGCGGCACGCGACCACCCTTGACTTCGGAATAGCAGGTCTCTGTTTCACGATGAGCGCGCCCGTCGCCTGGGAGCACCACTATGCGATCATGCTGCCGCTCTACGTCCTGGCCCTTCGCTTCGTCCTGCTCGATAAATCGGCGTCCTTCCGCCGCTCCGCGCTGCTGCTTCTGGCCCTGTCGTGGTTCCTTTCGGCCGGCCGCTTTCCGCGTGCAGTCATGGCCCTGGTCAGCGACACTTATCTGAACGTCCTGCAGTCCCATCTCTTCTTCGGGGCGGCCATCCTTCTCGGTCTGCTGTTCGCCGTGACCCTGCGGCGAGAGGCCGGCCGCGACGTCACGGCCCAACCCACTCTCAGCGTTGCGCACTGATGACCATAACCCGCTTTGTGGTCGGGATGGACTTTCCGATCCCTGTTCGGCGGGCAGGCTGCCTGGCGACAGGCGGCCGCCTCTCGGAGTGATGGCTTATGGGGCGGGGCCGAAGATCGCGGCTCCCGGCATCCTCGAGAAACGGTCTCGGAGCATCACACCGGGTTCGATATCACGCTCATCGGAAGAGGCTCGTCGGAACTGGCATGGAAGAGGCGGGAGCGACCGCCATCCTGGTGGACAGGATTCTTGTGCCGTCGTCCTGGGCTCACCTCGCGGGTGCTATCCACCCATCGCGCAGCGCATAGACCAACCGTCCCGCCCATTCGCGCAGCGCAAACCAGCTGTCGCCCAGATGATCGGCCCGCGGCACCCAGTCGGAAAGGCGCCCGTCCGGCTCCCTGTCGATGCGCAACGGTGCGGCGACAGCGGAGTATCCGAGGCGCGCGAAAGCTTCCAGGGCGCGTCTCATGTGCCAGGCATGCGTGACGACAAGGGCTGTATCGATGCCTGCCTCGCGCAGCATGGCGGCGCTGTAGACCGCGTTGCCCCGCGTGTCGCCGGCCCGCGGCTCCACCCACCGGACCTCGACGCCGAAATCCTGGGCGAGGCTACGCGCCATCAGCACGGCGAGCGCCGGTTCTCCCGGATGGAGCTGTCCGCCCGTGACAAGGAGCGGAAGCCCGGTCCGGCGATGCAGTGCGGCGCCGGCGCGCAGCCGCTCGAGGGTCAGCGGTCCGACCTCAGGTCCGGTCACGGCGTCATGCGCCACCTCCGCGCCGAGGATGATGATCGCACCGGCCGGGGCTGTCGGCGCTGCGTCTGCCACGCCGCGCTCGAGCGATGCCATGAGCAGCCCCGAGGCGAGCGGGGTGGCGAGCAGCAGCACGCCGAGCGTGGCCATGGCCGCGAGCAGTCCGCCGCTCCGCCAGCCGCGCCACGCCAGGAGCCCGCCGCCGAGCGCACCGAGGACGAGCAGCAGTGGCGGCAGCACGAGAGCGGTCAGAATGCTCTGCAGGGACATCTCAGGCTCCGGCAGGCGCGGTCCGTGCCGGACAGCAGCAAGGGTCCGGCAGAGGCCAGGGCAGATGGCTCATGCGCTGGCGGCTGGCAGCGCTGATGGCGCGGCGCGGGGCCCGGCTGCCGCCGCAGGGATGCCCAAGGCGCCACCCTGCTATATGCTCCCACCCCATCATGCTGCCCTTTAGCCCTTGCCTGTGCGGATAGACATCGCGCCGGTCCGCTGCTTCGCCGAACTGGGCAGAACCTGGCGAGCCTTCGAAGCGGAGACGCCTGGCCTTTCCTTCTTCCAGTCCTGGACCTGGGTCGGCTGCCTGGCCGAGGAACGCTACGACGACCCGGTATTGCTGCGCGCCGAGGCAGACGGGCGACTGCTCGGCATGGCGCTGTTCAACCGCCGCGGCGGCCGGCTTTGCCTGGCCGAGGCCGGCGAGCCAGGACTGGACGCTCCCTTCGTCGAGCACAACGCGCCCCTGCTCGCCGCGGGGGCGGGGCCAGAGGTCCTGGCAGCGCTGCTCGGGGCAGCGTGGCGCGTTCCTGGCGTGCGGCGGCTGGTGCTCTCCGGCGCGCCGCCGGCGGTGGTGGACGCGACGAAAGGCGTCCCCCTCAGGCGACAGGAGCGCCAGGCACCATTCGTGGATCTCGATGCGGTGCGGGCGGCGGGTGGCGATTGGCTGCCAATGCTGAGCGCCAACACTCGCTACCAACTCCGCCGTTCCGCCCGACGCTACGCGGAACGCGGGCCGTTGGCGCTGGCCCGGGCGAAGACCAGCGTGGAGGCACTCGCCTGGCTCGATGCGCTGGTGGCCCTGCACGGCAAGACCTGGCGCGCGAGAGGCCTGCCGGGGGCCTTTGCCACGCCTTACCTGCTGCGCTTCCACCAGGCGCTGGTGCTGCGTGCTCTGGCACGGGACGAACTCGACCTGCTGCGAATCACGGCGGGCGGAGAGGTCGTCGGCTATCTTTACAATTTCCGGATGCATGGCCGCGTCTACGCCTATCAAAGCGGTCTCGACCATGCCAGTGCGGGCCCGCACGAGAAACCCGGGCTGACCTGCCATGCCATGGCGATAGAGCGGGCGCTGAGGGAAGGGGAGAGGATCTACGATTTCCTGGGCGGCGCGGACCGCTACAAGGTAAGCTTCGCCAGTGCATGCGCTCCGCTGCTCTGGGTCGAGATGGTGCCTCCACGGTCACTGCTCGGCGGGGCGGTGCGCCTTTGGCGGTTGGCAGGCAGACCCTGCGCTTCTCTCGGATGAGATCGTCGCGCTGGGGCGCCTTCTTGCACGGCAAAGCCGTCGCGGGTTGTCGCGATTTGGCCGACCTCGTGTGGAGCACGCTGCGGGAAGAGCATGGTGAGCCGGCATGCGCAGCATGGCCGGAAGCGCTTGTGGGAACTTGTGGGACCGTCGTGATCAGTGCGTTCGCGCCGGGCGGCAATCTTGCCGCCCCTCGATCAGCGCCGCATAGGCATGGAACATCGTCTCCTGGTCGTAGTCCTGTTCGGCCTTGGCCCGGTTGGCCATGCCAAGCCGTTCGCGCAGCGCCGCATCCACCAGGAGTGGCCGTAACGCCGCAGCCAGCGCGGCGTCCTCCAGCGCGGCGATATGCGGCAGGTTCGCAGGTGCCAGCATGGCGCGCAGGTCGCCCACATCGGTTGCTGCCACAGCCAGGCCTGTCGCCATGGCCTCCATGACCGAGAAGGGCATTTGCTCCGTGTCCGAGGAGAGCGCGAACAGGTCCATCGACCGATAGGCTGCTGCCGGATCCGGCACATGGCCGGCAAAGCGCACGCATCCTCCGAGGCCGAGCGCGTTCGCCAGCGCCTCCAGTCCGGCACGCTCAGGCCCATCGCCAATCACCACCAGCCGTAACGGGACGCCCTCGCCTCGCAACAGGGCCGCTGCTCGCAGCAGGCGGCCGATGTTCTTCTCGGCACGCAGCGCGGCCACCGTGCCGATCAGCGGCCCCTCTCCAGGTACCTCCAGTGCGGCGGCCGGACCATCCGGCCGGAAGCGGCGGAGGTCGAGGCCGTTCGGGATGTAGTGAATGCAAGACTCAGGTAACCGCCAGACCTCTCGTGCCGCGCGCAGGAGCACGGTGGAGGGCAGCACCACTACGCTGCGGCGCAGGGCGAGCCGCCGTGCCAGTATCCGGCGCCGCTTCTGGCCGGCCGCCTCGTCCGGGCCGAAGCCATCCTCCATGTGCAGGTGACGGATGCGGGGGGGAAGGAGATTGGCGAGCGCCCACTCGATCGTGCCCCAGTTGCTTGTCACGAGCGCGGCGGGGCGCAGCCGGCGCAGAAGGGTGTTCGCTGCGAGAAGCGTCCTTGGCAGACCGGCTCCCCGGGGTGTCGGCGAGGGAAGCAGAACGAAAGGCACGTCCGGCCCCAGCCGTTCGGCGCAGCCGAAATGGCCGTCGAGAGCGATGATGGCGTGACGCCATCTTGGCCCGAAATGATTGGCCATCGCCGCAAGGCGCACCTGCGCCCCGCCGGTCGCAAAGCTGGGGAAGACGTGCAGGAGCAGGGGCGCATCGCCCGGCGGGAGTGCCGGATCGGAAGCTTCCGAAGTCGAAGCGCGCATCCTTGCCTCCCCGTCCATCATGCCGCGGCCTCCTGCGCAGAATGCGAGGCGCGGTCACGGCTGCCGCCCTTCGGCCGATGCCATCCCCTGCCATAGGCAGGGTGCTGGCCTGGGGTCAGCCTTCCTCCGGAACGGACAAGGCACTCTTTCTCCTCACCGCACCTGAACCCAGGATCACGGGTCCCACCTTCTCGCGGACAGCATGGAACGAGGCGGTGGACAGCCGCATCGCCGACAGGTCGAAAGGCAGGGCCAGCGGCCGCCTGAGGCAAGGCAACAGGCTGCCGGATCGGCCGTGCCCGGGCAGCTTCCGCCCGGCGGCGGTGATCCGCGCAGAGGGCGTGATGCAGATGGAGGTCCTTCATGCAGCCGTCATGCCGCGGCCTGTCAGCCGCCGCCGCACCGTGCCGACCGCCTGGCGCGCGAGCGCCAGAAGTCCCGCCGGGTGTAGCGGATCCGCCAGCACCAGGCCGATGCGCTGGCGGCGCTGGCCAACCCATAGCCGCTTGTAGGGGTCGTCCCCACGGCCGAAATCCAGCTCTCGCACCCCGTCCTCCTCGATCAGGCGCTGCACCATCATGGCTGTCAGCACAGTGCCCGGAGAGGCGGTGCGGCTCGCCTCGGCATGCGCGAGCTTCAGCAACATGGCGCGTCTGGCGCTCCCTTCGCCGGCACGGTCCAGCGCCCAATACTGGGCTGCTACGGGCGTGTCTTCCTCTGCGTGCAGGATGCCGAGCCTGAGCGCATTGTGGCGCGCCAATGCGCGCATCAGCGCGCCGTCGAAGGCGGGAAAGGGCTCATGCGGCTTCCAACTCCGGGCGCGCACGGCCTCGTAGGCGGCGATGCCGGCCTCGAGCCCGTCTCCGGCGGCGGTGACCAGTTCGAGGCGCATCTCTCGGCTGGCACGGGCGAGCTTTCGGGCGACGGTATTGCGCAGTGCCGGCGGCCGGCCGGCGAGGTAGGTGGGCCAGGTGGAACTGGCTGGCAGCCTTTCCCGCCAGTTGCCGAAATGGGCAAAGCGTACGGCCACGATGCCCGCCGCTCTGAGGCCGGCAAGCAGCGGGTCAAGGCCTGGGGCCTCAGCATCCAGCGTATCCAGTACCATCGGAGGACGCCGGCGGAACAGCCGCCCGAGCACGTGTCCGGCCGCGTGCAGCGCCTCCGCATCGGCGCCGGGGGCCGGCAGCGGGCGCCAGACCAGGCTGTAATCGGTCGCAAGGCTCCGAAGCCGCGCCCCTCGATCGCCCATGCGCAGCAGCGGCAACACCATTGCCTCGGTTGCCGCAAGCACCGCTTCGGTCCCGCGGGGCAGGGCATGCATCAGGGTCGTGTCGTACCAGAGGCGGCTCGCAAAGAGGTCGCCCGTCTCGGGCCGCTCCAGGAAGCGGTCGCACCAGGCAGGCAGCCGCCCCGCCTCTCGCGGAACGGGGACCAGCCTTGCGGCGTGGCTGGACGGCGGCATGGCAGGGTCCTGGAGGCTGCGGTGCCCGGATGGGTCGCCGCGAGTCGCGACGGCTCTCTCTCCTACAGGTTGCATGCCCGGTTGGCCACCGAATGCCCCGGTGCTGTCGGAAGAGCCGGCGGAGCACCCGGCAATGTCGCCCAGTTGCCGGTGTCCCGGTCCGGCGCGCTGCATTCCGGCGATGCGAGTGGGAGGTGCGGCCGCGGCTCTGATGCGGTCCCCACCCGCTGCCGGCGACCGGAGCCGATGGCGCGGCGAGTGCTTCGCCGCCGGGGTGCACCCCACCGCACGGGACGCGGGTGTTCTCCGCGGGCGTGCGGTGAAGGCTTCTCTCCCATCGGACGACCCGGTGTGGTGTGTGCCTTCATAGTAAAACGTTCGGCCGTGACGGCCGGGCGGGGCCGATGCTACGGGGTCGATGTCCGGGCGTCAGTACACTTGTCCCTTCTCGACCACTTCCGTGTCGGCGGGATCAGCCGGCTCGTACATCCAGCGCGCGAGCGCGCCACCGATGGCTGCACCAATCAATGGTGCCACCCAGAACAGCCAGAGCTGCCCGACATACTCGCTGCCCGCGAACAGGGCGGGGCCGGTGCTGCGCGCCGGGTTGACCGAGGTATTGGTGACCGGGATCGAGATCAGGTGGATTAAGGTCAGGGCGAAACCGATCGGGATGCCGGCAAAGCCGACGGCGGCGCCTTTCGATGTCGTGCCGACGATGATGAAGACGAAGAAGAAGGTGAGCAGAGCCTCGGTCAGGAAGCAGGCGGTCAGGCTGTATTTGCCGGGGCTGAGCTCACCATAGCCGTTCGAGGCGAAGGCCCCGGGAACCCATCCCGTCTGGCCTGACGCGATCATCCACAGCACCCCGGCTGCTGCGATGGCGCCGATCACCTGGGCGATGATGTAAGGAAGGACATGGTGGTTCGCGCAGCGTCCCGCCGACCACAGGCCGACTGTGACGGCCGGATTGAAGTGTCCTCCCGAGATATGCCCGACCGCATAGGCCATGGTGAGGACCGTCAGCCCGAAAGCGAGTGAAACGCCCACAAACCCGATGCCGAGACCCGGAAAGGCGGCGGCCAGCACGGCGGCGCCGCAGCCACCGAAGGTAAGCCAGAACGTGCCAAAGAACTCGGCCGCTATTCGCTGCATCATTCTATCATGCATGTGACTGCTCCTCCTGCCGTTATAAAGGCAATACACGCTAAGCGTGTATTCTCCTGATGAGAAGCACGCAGTGAGAGCGGCCGTTTGGAGTGCCGGCTGGCCCCACCAACATGCCCGTTCGGCCGGCGCGCAGACGGGGCTGCTCGATCCCTATGGGCAGCGCAGTTCTTCGCACCTTTTGTCGACACTAAGCGCATGGGTGCGCACAGACAGCGAATGCACCGTCGCAGCAGCATGCCGTGGCATTGCCAGGCAGCACAACCGATCAGCCGCAACTGGAGCGCCGGGAATCCGGAGGCCTTTCGGTCCTTGGTGGGGTGTGCGGAGGGCAGGAGCACCTCTGGCGGCCCAGGGCGGCGCGCCGGCTGGTGCAATCCGTCGCCGCTCTGGCATCCTGCCAGCCAAGAAGCGCCCTAGGGAGGCCCAACGCCCATGGACCCCATCGCCCGCCGTGCAGCGCTCGGTCTGCCATTTGCCCTGCTCGCCGCTCGCGCTGCGCATGCGCAGGGGGCCTGGCCCGATCGCCCCATCCGCCTGATCGCGCCCTATCCGCCGGGCGGGCAGACCGACATCGTCGGCCGCTGGCTCTCGGAAAAGCTGCGCCCGCTGCTGCCGCAGCCAATCGTGGTGGAGAACCGCGCCGGCGCGCAGGGCATGATCGGCACGCAGGCCGCGCTGCAGGCGCCGGCGGATGGCTACACCGTGCTCTACGTCAACGCTTCCACCACGCTGATCAATCCGGTGATCCACGCCAATCCGGGCTACGACACCTTCCGCGACTTCGCCCCGGTTGTGCAGTTCGGCACGGCGGCGCTGGTGCTGACCGTGCGGCCTGATCGCGGGTTGAGGACGCTCGCCGACCTGATCGCCGAGGCGAAGCGCCGGCCGGGCGAGCTCTCCTACGCCAGCTTCGGCATCGGCTCCGCCAGTCACCTCTACAGCGCGATGCTGGAGAAGGTGGCGGGCATCCGCATGTCGCACATCCCCTATCGCGGCAGCGCGCCTGCCGTGCAGGACGTGGTGGCGGGCCACGCCTTCCTCTCCATCAACGACGAGGCCGTCAGCGTGCCGCAGATCCGCGACGGGCGGCTGGTGCCTCTGGCGGTCACCGGCCCGGTGCGCATCGACACCCTGCCGGAGGTGCCGACCTTCAAGGAGCTCGGCTACACCGGCGGGCTGGAGCTGCTGGGCTTCAATGGCCTGGTCATGCGCGCCGGCACGCCGCCCGCCGTCGTGCAGCGCTTCGCCGATGCGGTACTCTCCGTCGTGCGGTCGCCGGAGGGCAGGGAGCGTCTGCGCCAGATGGGGCTGGTGGCGACCGGCCTCGGTCCCGAGCAGTTCGCCGCGCAGCTGCGCCACGATGCGCCGATCTGGGCACAGGCGGCGCGGGACAGCGGGGCGCGGGTGGAGTAGCGCCCGCGGGGTGGCGCTGCTCGTCCACCACCGGGGATGTCTCGACCGACCGGGAGCACCAGGTCGGTCAGCCCCGTGTTGTGGATGGCATGCTCCATGCCCGGCGGGATGAGGACCACGTCATGGCCGCGCGCCGATCGGCGCCGATTTCCACCAGCCACTCGCCCCTCAAGCACGTAATAGATCTGCTCATCCACCCGGTCGCCGTGCCGGGCGACCAAGGCCCTGGGCTGGTAGGCGGAGATCCGGTGGTCGACATGACGCGAGCCGGCTGTCCGGCTGCACCAGCAGCTCGGCAGTGCGCCGCCATGATGGTCCGGAAGCTCCTCGCGGGGGGCTTCGGCGATGTTGCGGATCGAGGGCTGGCGTTCGGCCATGGCGGCATTCTCCAGCGGTTCGCGGCGCAGCGGGGCCGTGATGCCGGCCGCCGACGCCGGTGCGAACATTGCCTTGCGCCGCCTGCCGGTCGCCACCGGGACCGGTGGAGGCCGGCCGACCGTCAGGCTGCCGCCATCATCTCCTGGCTGCGATCCCAGAGGTTCGGGACCGCCACATTGGTATAGCCGGAGATGAAGCGCTTCTGCGCCCCGGTTGCGGGATCGAAGACGCTGCGCGCAACGGCGCCGATATTGCCGCCATAGGCATGGATGCTGATGCTCGCGCGGTCGGTGAAGGCATTCTCCACCACATGGATGTCGTAGGTGTCGGCGGACACCGCCACCACCTCGCCGGGCCGCAGCCGGTCCACGCGCCCGGGCTGCATCGGCGTCCCTGGCGCCCCGGGCACCATCTCGGTCGAGACCTCCTCGCCCCGCAGCATGCCCACCAGGCCCCAGATCGTGTGGTTGTGCACCGGCGTCCGCTGGCCTGGGCCCCAGACGAAGCTCACCACGCAGAAGCGTTCGGCCGGGTCGCAGTGCAGCAGGTACTGCCGATAGCTCGGGCCCGGTGCAGCGTATTCCTCGGGCAACCAGTCGTCCCGCGCGACGAGGCGGCGCAACAACTCCGCACCCTCGGTCAGGAAGCGGCGCTCCTCCGCGCCCTCATCGGCCAGCCGGGTCATCGCGCAAACGAAATCGCGCAAACGGGCGATATCGGCCATGTTTCTTCTCCCCGCCGCCAGTGGCGGAGCAAGATTATCCCCGTTGCGCGCCTGCGCAAACTGTTTGCTGCATTCGCCGTTGCCGCCCCGGAGGAGGAGTGCGCATGAGGCCCGAGACCTTCCTGCTCGCCGATGACGGCGAGATCCCGAACAATCCCCGTCTGCCGGTGCTGCTCTACCGTGCCGCCCTGCCGCCCGGCGACCCGGCGGCGGCCGAAGCGCTCTTCGCCCGTAACGGCTGGCCGCCGGCTTGGCGCAACGGCATCTATTCCTATCACCACTACCACCCGAACGCGCATGAAGCGCTGGCCGTCTCCCGCGGCGCCGTGCGGGTGCAACTCGGCGGCGCGCAGGGCCGCGTCCTCGAGCTTTCCGCCGGCGATGTGGTGGTGCTGCCCGCAGGCGTGGGCCACAGGAATCTGGGCGCCACCGAGGACCTGCTGGTGGTCGGCGCCTATCCGCCCGGGGCCTCGCCCGAGGAGTATCGCGGCCGCCCCGGCGAGCACGACCGGGCGGTCCACGCCATCACCGAGACGCCCGATCCGCCGAGCGATCCGGTGCGTGGCGGCGCCTGGCCCGGGCTCGACCGGGAGGCAGGCGCCGGCCCGGGTTGAGCCTCGGCGCGGCGTCGCCTTCCAGGGGGCGGGGCCCGCCACCCTTGCCCCTGCCACGGCGTGGCCATGGCAAGGGCCGGGTCATGCGGGCGGGCCATCGCCGGGCTCAACCCTGCGGCGCCGCCAGCGTGTCGCCGTACACGATCACCGCGTTGTCGCCACCGCCGAGCAGCCAGGCGTCCCGGCCGCGGGCACCCTGCGGCACCGGCTCGAGGTAGTACACCTCGGCACCACCACCATTGCCGAACAGCCGCGCCGCACGTCCCGGCTGCGCCGGGCCGCTCTCGGTCCGGACGATTACCGCGTTGCTGCCGCCGCCGATCAGTCGTGCCTCGCCGCCGCCGACCACATTGCCGGCCGAGGCCGGGACTTGGCCGGTGAAGTCCGAGGCAGGCAGGGCTTCCGCCCGGGCGGCGCCCGCCATGCCGAGCAGCGCGGCCGATGCCAGGATAGACTTGCGGAACATGGGATCTCTCCATTGCCGCGGCGGTGCAAGCACGATGCCCGCCCTCGCCGTAGCCATGGATCTACGCCCCCTGTGTTGCGACGATGTTCCGCGCCGCCGGCAGACGGGTTCCGTGTGTTGCAGCGCGCGTATCGCGGGTTTCGACGGATCCGCCCACCGGCCCCTCGCGCAACCGGTGCAACGCAGCATGCCACCGCCCGGGGGCTGGACCGCGCGCTGCGCGGCTGCCCCCGGCGCCGCAAGCGCGCCTCCTGCCGGCCGGAAGGCTCAGGCCGCCTCGCTGGTCAGCACCACCCGGCCGACGACCTTGCCCTCGCGCAGCCGGTTCAGCACGGCATCGGCGTTTCGCAACGGCTCCTTCGTGATCGGGATCGGTGGGATCTTGCCCTGCCTGGCGATGTCGATCAGCGCCCGCAACTCCTTCACATTGCCGACATAGCTGCCCTGCACCGTCAGCGCGCGGATCGGCATCAGTGGCAGCGGGATGGAGAGCTCGCCGCCGAACAGGCCGACCTGCACCAGCTTGCCACCCTTGCGCAGCGCGTCGAAGGCGAAGTGCGCTGTCTGCGTGCCGTTCACCAGGTCCACCACGCCCGCGACGGGCCCGCCGCAGGCATCGAGGATACGTTTCGTCGTGTCCTCGCCGGCGGCGAGGACGATGTCGGTCGCGCCCTGCTGCTTCGCCGCGTCCAGCTTCTTCTGGTCCACGTCCACCATGCAGATGCGCCGATGGCCGATCGCCTTCAGGATGGCGATGGCATTCATGCCGAGCCCGCCGGCGCCGACCAGCACGACCGGCTCCTCGGGTTCCAGCGGCATCAGCTTGTTGATCGCCGAATAAACGGTGACGCCGGAGCAGGCGTAGGTCGCGGCCAGCGCCGGATCCAACCCCTCGATGTCGATCAGGTGCTTGACATGCGAGGCCAGCACATGGGTGGCGTAGCCGCCGTTCTGGTAGACGCCGAGGCTCCGCGGCGTCAGGCACATATTCTCCTCGTCGCGCTGGCAGATGGCGCATTTGCCGCAGCCGACCCAGGGATAGACCACGCGCAGGTCGCCGACCTTCACGCCCTGGCCCTCGGCCTCCGGCCCCAGCTTGACCACGCGGCCGACGATCTCGTGGCCCATGGCCAGTGGCAGCACCACGCCGCGATCCGTCAGGCGCATCTTGCCGCGGCTGCCGAGGTCGTACTCGCCCTCCCAGATATGCAGGTCGGAGTGACAGACCCCGGCATGCGTCACTTCCAGCAGCACCTGCGCGCCGGTGGGCTCCGGCGTCGGCAGCTCGATCTCCTTCAATGGCTTCCCGGTTTCAACGACGGCCCAGGCACGCATGGGTATCCTCCCCGGCATGACGGTGTGTGGGCGCATGGGACAGCGCACAGCGGCAGGGGTCAAGCGGGGCAGGGCCGGGCAACGCGCCTCGGGCCCGGGCGTTGCGGCAGCTTGGGAGCAGGAGGTGGAGATGAGCGAGTTCCTGTCGCGCCTGGGCACCGCTGTGTCGCAAGGGCTGAAGGGTGGTGCGCCGCTTGATCAGATCCTGACCCACCTGACCGGCGGGCAGGGCGGCGCCGCGGGCCTCGGGACGCTGGTGGAGCGGCTGCGGGCGAGCGGCCTCGGAGACCGCGTGGACAGCTGGATCTCGACCGGCGCGAACCGCCCCGTCGCACCGGAAGAGCTGGAGCGCGCGCTCGGCCCGGAGGAGACGGATCGGGCGGCGCAGCAGGCGGGTATGGACCGGCCCGGCCTCCTGGGTCTGCTGGCCGGACTGCTGCCGCGGCTGGTGGACGGGCTCACGCCCAGCGGACGGCTACCTTCGCGCGAGGAGATGCCGCAAGGCGGCCTGGGCGAGATGCTGTCCGGCATACTGGGGCAGCTGGGCGGTGCAGGCGCCGCCAGCACCGGCCAGGGCATGGAGGGTGCCATCCCGCGCGGCGGCGTGGGCGCGACGCCCTATGGCGACACGGGCGGCGCGCCGGAGCACGCAGCCGGGCATGGCGCCGGCGGGGCGGCGGGGATGCCGCGTCTTTCCGAGGAGCCGCCGGGGCCGGATCTCGGCTCGGGCCCGGTCTCCGGCCATGGCGGTCCGCCCCCGTCCCGCGGCGGCGACGAAGGCTCCGGGCGCGGCTAAGCCCGCGCGATCGGCTGACGGCACGCCCGGAAGGAGTGATTTGGCCGCGGGGAGGCAGGCCCCCGATCGCGCGAGAGCGTGCCCGGAGGCGTGAATCGATCGGCGGGAGATTGGATAGACCCCGGCAGCGGCGACGGGATCACTCCGCCCGGATGTCGTTCTCGCGCACTACGCGGCCCCAGGTCCCGATCTGGCGGTCGAGGAAGCTGCGGAAGGCGTCCTGGCCCTGCGGCTCGAGATCGATGCGCAAGGCGGCGAAGCGCGCGCGCACCTCAGGCACTTCCAATGCCTTGCGCAGCGCGGCCTCCATGCGGGCGAGCACTGGCGCGGGCGTGCCGGCGGTGCCGAGGAAGCCCCAGAAGGCGCGTGCGTCCACCCCCACGATCCCGGTCTCGGCGAGGGTCGGCAGATCGGGCAGGCTGGCGGAGCGGGTGGCGCCGGTCTGCGCCAGGGCGCGCAGCGCTCCAGCCTCGACATGCTGGATCAGCACGGAAGGCGTGGCCACGGCGAGATCCACCTCGCCGGCGACCGCCGCCGTCTGGATCGGCCCGCCGCCCCGATAGGGGACATGCACCATCTTGAAGCCGCCGGCGCGCTGGGCGAGTTCCATCGCCAGATGCGCTAGGCTGCCATTGCCGATGCTGCCATAGGTGATGGTGTCGGGCTTCGCCCTCGCGGCCGCCACCACCTCCTGCATACGGTGCCAGGGGCGGGAGCCATGCGCGCAGACGATCATCGGCGCGGTGCCGAAGAGCAGCACCGGCGCCAGGTCCTTCTGCGTGTCGAAGCCGAGATTGGGGATCAGCGCCGGGTTCACCGCATGGGTGTCGAACACCAGCACCCAAGCATTGCCATCGGGCTGCGCGCGAGCGACCACGGAAGTGCCGAGCGCGCCCGAGGCTCCGGCGCGGTTCTCCACCACGACCGGCACACCGAACTCCTTCTGCAGGTGCGGCTGCAGCAGCCGCGCCAGCGCGTCCGTACTGCCCCCGGGCGGGAAGGGCGAGATGATGCGGATGGGAGCGTTCGGCCAGGCCTGCGCCCGAACGGGCCCGGGAAGGCCGAGGATCGGCGCGGCGAGCGCGGCAGCGGCACCGGCCAGCAGGGGGCGGCGAGGCGTGGACATGGCGGCGTTTCCCGAGTGTTCGGTCGCACACCAGAATGACCGTCGGCTGGAACCGGAGCAACGACCGATACAATGCGGCGCCGGATGAGCCCACAACCCCGCAGGCAGTCATGCCAGGCCCTGGTCCGGCCGGGGCGCCGGACCAGGGCTCCAGCCTATCGGGCCGGCGATTCCGTCGGTGGCGTCACTGCCGGCGCGCCGGTGGTCGCGGGCGGGGCGGTCGTCGGCGCCGTGGTGGTAGCGGCCGGCGGCGGAGCCTCCGCGATCTGGTCGTTCGTGCCCCAATCCCAGGCGAACCAGATGACGAGCAGCAGGACGATCACCGCGCCGATGGCCCACCCCCAGTTGGAGCGGCGGCGGTCGACAGGTGTCGTCGTCCCTGGCCGGGCGGTGGTGTTGGCCGCCGGATCGTAGGGATCACGGGGGTCGAGAGCCATGGAACCCTCCTTAAATCGCTCGGGGCGGAAAACGCCCGCGCTGGCGGAAGGTTCGGCCCTGCCGGTCGGGGGTGGACCCGACGGCCTCAGGCGGGGCTGCGCGGCACCGGCCCCGGCGCCCGGGCCGCGGTGAGCGCGCGGCGGATCTCGGCCTCCGCCTTCTCCAGCTCCCGTCCCGCTGCAGCACGCTGTACCTGCGCCTCCTGCGCGATGCGCAGGCTGTCCTCGATCGTGGCGACGAGGGAGGCATTGGCCTTCTTCACCGCCTCGATGTCGAAGACGCCGCGTTCGAGCTGCGTGCGCGCCTCGATATTGCCCTGGCGCAGCCGCTCGGCATTGGCGGTCAGCAGCTCGTTCGTCAGGTCGGTCGCCTCCTTCAGCGTGCGCCCGGCGTCGCGCATGCGCTGGATCGCCAGCGCCTGGGCAAGCTGCTGGCGCCACAGCGGCACGGTGTTGGCGATGACGCTCTGGATCTTGGCGGCCAGCGCCTTGTCGTTCTCCTGGATCAGCCGGATCGAGGGCAGCGCCTGCATCGCCACTTGGCGGGTGAGCTTGAGGTCGTGCACGCGCCGTTCCAGTTCGTCGCGCGCCGAGCGGAGATCGCGCAGCCGCTGCGCGGCGACGGAATCCCCGCCCTCGACCTCGCGCGCCATGGCCGGGATCGCCTCCTGGTCCACGCGCTTCAGCACCACCTCGCCGGCGGCGATGTGGTCGCCGAGGGCGTGGAACCATTCAAGCGTCGCGCCATACAGGCGCTCGAGCTTCTCGACGTCCTCGAGCAGCCGGGTGCGGTGGGTGTCGAGACGGTCGCCGATCTCCTCCACCTGGCCCTTGATGGTCTCGTAGCGTTGCACCACGCGCGCCGTCTCGGCGCGGGCACGACCGAAGAGGCGGGCAAAGAAGCCGGGCTGCTCGCCGAGCCCGCTCATGTCGAAGCCGCGCAGGGTGGCGAGCAGGGAGGAGAGCGTCGTCCCCGCCTCGCCGGCCTCACGGTTGCGCGCGCCCTCCAGCATGGCGTCGGCAGCGGCGGTGGCGCGGTTCTGCGCCTCCTGACCGAAGCGCAGGATGCTGCCGGGGTCGGCGATGTCCAGCCGTTCGGCCAGCCGCTCGATCTCAGGCCGGCGTTCCTCCGGCGTGCGCTCCACGGCCTCCGCCAGGGCAGCGGCGGTCGCGTCGCGCGCCGCCGCCGCGGCTGCCGTCGTCGGCGTTTCCTGCGGCATCTCCCGGGTCGTCTCGCTCATCAGTAGCCTTCCTCGCGCAGCCGGTCGGACATGACTTTCACCTGGATCTCCAGCGCCTCGCTCTCCTCCCGCCGCAGGCGCCCGCGCAGCTCCTCCGCCGTCGCGCGCAGATCGTCGAGCAGCACCGGCAGGGTCCCGGGCGGGGCGGCGCCGGCCTCGAGCCGCTCGGTGATGCGCTCGAGACCGTCGAGATGGACATTCAGGAAGCGCCGCGCCATGGGCAGCCGGTCGGGATGGGCGGAAAGGTCGTCCAGAACCCCCTCCATCGCGTCGGCGACGCTGCGCAGCCGGGGATCGGAGAGGCGGGTTGCGGCGGCCTCGACGCGGGCGAGGCGGAGCCGTGCCTCCTCAATCGGTCCGGGCGGCGGCGGGGGCGGAGTGGGCGGCGGCGGCGGGGCGGCCTCGGGCAGGCTGTCATACAGCAGCCGCGTCCCGATCAGCGCGCCGGCGCCCATCACGAAGGGCAGGATCGCCCCCATGCCGCCGGCCAGATGGGCGGCCAGCGCCGTGCCCACCGCCATCAGCCAGCTTGCCCGCCGCAGGTCGCCGCGGCGGCCGCGGCGGATCAGCCGGGCGGCGAGCACCGATCCGCCCATGCCGAGGGCGCAGCCCAGCACGATCCGCTCCCCGTCCTCGGCGAGGGCGGCGAGCAGGGCCGCAGGCAGTAGGGGCAGGGCGAAAAGCGGCAGCGCGAAGCCGCGGTAGCGCAGCCGCAGCCGGAGCCAGCCGGCCAGGAAGGCGTCGAACATCAGCCGATCAGCGCCTGCACGGCGCGGATGAGGGCGAAGATCCCGGTCAGCCACATCGTGGCGCCCAGCATCAGCGCCCCGCCGAACCAGGCGAGGGGCGCGCCGCGCGGCACGGGCGTGGCGGGGGTGGCATTGCTGCGGTCCATTGCGCGCCGTAGATCGGCGCAGAAGGGGGTGCGATCAAGCGCCTGCCGCATCGCGCGCTTCTGCGCGGGGAGGGACCGATGGACCGGATCGCAGTGGTTGGGGCAGGGCTGATCGGGCGCGCCTGGGCGATGGTCTTCGCCCGCGCGGGGCTGTCCGTCACCTTGTGGGACAAGCTGCCGGGCGTGGCTGATGGCGCGATGGGAACGATCCGTGACCGGTTGGCAGACCTGAAGGCGGCCGGGCTGGTGCAGGAGGCGCCGGAGGTGATCGCCGCGCGCATCACGCCGGTGGCTGCGCTCGCGGACTGCGTGGCGGGTGCGATGCATGTGCAGGAGAACGGACCGGAACGGCTGGCGCCCAAGCAGGAGCTGTTCGCCGAGCTCGACCGGCTCTGCCCGCCCGAGGTGACGCTCGCCTCCTCCACCAGCGGCATCCCGGCGAGCGAGTTCACAGGGAACCTGGCGGGGCGCGGCCGCTGCCTGGTCGCGCATCCGGTCAACCCTCCCTATCTCGTGCCGCTGGTGGAACTGGTCGGTGCGCCCTGGACCGACCCCGCGGTGGTGGCCCGTACCCGCGCGCTGATGGAGCGGGTGGGCCAGGTGCCGGTCACCGCCTTCAAGGAGACGAAGGGCTTTGTGCTGAACCGGCTGCAGGCGGCGCTGGTCGCCGAGGCCTTCCGCCTGGTGCGCGACGGGGTGATGAGCGTCGAGGACGTGGATCGCTGCGTGAGGGACGGGCTGGGCCTGCGCTGGTCCTTCATGGGGCCATTCGAGACCATCGACCTGAACGCGCCCGGGGGCGTGGCGGACTATGCCGAGCGTTTCGGCCCGCTGATGGGCGGCATCACCCAGGAACAGACACCCTACGACTATGACACGCCGACCGTCTCCGCCGTGACTGCGGAGCGGCGTGCGGCCCTGCCGCTCGACCGGATCGAGGAGCGCAGCGCCTGGCGCGATCGGCGGCTCATGGCGCTGGTGGCACATAAGCGGGGACAGCCCGGCTAGGCGCACGGCTCGCGCCGCATATGGAAGGCCCGGCGCTGCTGCACCGGCTGGGCGTGGCGCTGGCGATCGGGCTGCTGGTCGGCGCGGAGCGCCACTGGCGCGAGCGTGAGGAGCAATCCGGCCGCCGAACCGCCGGCGTGCGCACCTTCGGCCTCACGGGGCTGACGGGCGGCGTCGTGGCGGCGCTGGCGCTGGCGCTGCCGGGCGGCGGTGCCGGAGCGGCACTGCTGCTCGGCGCGGGCTTCCTCGGGCACGGTGTCGCCATGATGCTGTTCAAGCTGCGCGAGGCCGCGGCCGAAGGCAGCTTCAGCGTTACCACCGTGGTCGCGGCGCAGGCCACCTTCCTGCTTGGCGCCCTGGCGGTGCTGGGCGACATCCGCGTGGCCGGCGCGGGCGCCGTGGCGACGACGGCGCTGCTGGCGGCGCGCGAATCCCTGCACGGCTTCCTGGCACGCATCACCTGGGTGGAGCTGCGCTCCGCCGTGCTGCTGCTGGCGATGACGCTGGTTGCGCTGCCGCTGGTGCCGGACGAGCCGCTCGCGATGCTGGGCGGGCTGAACCCGGCGCGCATCTGGCTGCTGGCGGTGATCCTCGCGGCCGTATCCTTCCTCGGCTATGTGGCGATGCGGCTGTTCGGAGCCACGGCGGGCCAGGCGGTGGCGGGGGCTGCGGCCGGACTCGTCTCCTCCACCGCCGCGACCCTGGCCAATGCCCGCGCTTCCGTGGAGCGGCCGGAGGCGATGCGCGGGCTCGCCGCCGGCGCGCTGGTGGCGGGCGCCGTCTCCTACCTGCGAACGGCGGCATTGGCCTGGGCCGGCTCGGCGGCGGTCGGGGGCGTGCTGGCCCCTGCACTGCTGGCCGGGGCGGCGGCGCAGGGAGCTGCCGCCGGGCTGCTGATATGGCAGCAGAGGGGGGAGGTGCACTCGGCCGGCGCCGCCGTCGGCAACCCGTTCCAGCTCGGCGCGGTGCTGCAGCTCGCGCTGCTGCTGGCGGTGGTGAGCCTGGTGGCGGAGATCGCGTCGACCCGCTTCGGCGGGGCGGGGGCGATGGCGGTGGCGGCGATCACCGGCCTGGCCGATGTGGATGCGGTGACGCTCACCGTGCCGACCCTGGTGCCGGATCGGCTTTCGGCACCGCTGGCCGCTGTGACCGTAGCGGTGGCGGTGGCGGCCAATGGCGCTGCCAAATGCACCTATGCAATGGCGCTGGGTGCGCGCGGCTTCTGGCTGCGCTACGCCATCGCGACGCTGGCGGGGCTGGCGGTGACGGGGCTGGCGCTGCTGCGCGGCTGAGGGAGCGGTTTCGCGCATTGCCGGCGGCGGATATCGTGGCGGCGCGAGCGGACAGGGTCCGAAATGTTCAGCGCCCGTCGCTGCGTGCCGTGCCGACGCCCGGCATCCGCGCATGGCTGGCATCCCTGGACTCCACATTCTAGAATACATATTCTATTTGGCATGGTCAGGACGGCACGGTTCTCCGAGGAGACCTTCATCGACGCCGCGATTGCCCTGGTCGCGGAAGGGGGCCCCGCTGCCGCCACCATGCAGGCGATTGCGCGCAGAGTGGGGGCGCCCACCGGCTCGATCTATCACCGGTTCGAGTCCCGCTCGGCCATCCTCGGCACCGCCTGGAACGCGGCCTATGCCTCCTTCGTCGGCGCGCTGGCGCCCCTGTTGCGCACCGGCTGTTCCCGCGAGGCGGCCCTGGCCATCCTGTCATGGTCGGGGGAGGACGAGCGCCGCGCCCGTTTCCTGCTTCTGAACGATCCGGTCACGCTGTTCGAGGACGCTCCTCCGCCGGCGCCGCTGCGGGAGGAGCTCGAAAGGCTGGAGGACAAGCTCGACGGCGCTTTCCGGGCCTGCGTCGCCATTCGCGGGGACGGCACCGTCCGCGACGAGGAGCTGGCGAGGGCGAAGTTCCTGATCTTCGACGCGCCCATCGCGATCCTTCGTCCCCACCTCCTGAGGGGAGGCCCGGTGCCACCCTTCGTGGGACAGATGCTCGACGAGCTCCATGCCGGAATGCCCATTGCCGTCACGAAGGATGAGGGCATGCGGCCCACGCGCGTCGCGTGAGGACGCGGTCTCCCCCTTGCTTTGGATTGCTCATGAACGACTTCACTGAAAGCCGCCAGATCAAGCTGCACTCCCCGGAGGATTTCGCCGGGATGCGGGCCGCGGGGCGGCTCGCCGCAGCCGCACTGGACATGATCACCGCACATGTCCGGGAGGGGATCACGACGGCCGAGCTCGACCGCATCTGCCACGAATTCGTGCTGGACCACGGTGGCACGCCCGCCTCGCTGGGCTACCGCGGCTACTCCCACGCGACCTGCATCTCGCTCAACCATGTCGTTTGCCACGGCATACCCGGCGACCGACGGCTCGTGGAGGGCGACATCCTCAACATCGACCTGGCGGTGATCCTCGATGGCTGGCATGGCGACAGCAGCCGCATGTACGGGGTCGGCAAGGTCAGCACGCGGGCCACACGCCTGATGGACGTGACCTATGAGGCCATGATGCGTGGCATCGAGGCGATCCGCCCGGGAGCGACGATCGGGGACATCGGCTTCGCCATCCAGAAGCATGTGGAGGCGGCGCGTTTCAATGTCGTTCGCGACTTCTGCGGGCACGGGCTGGGGCGGGTCTATCACGACGCGCCGAACGTCCTGAACTACGGCCGCCGGGGCGAGGGCCCTGAGCTGCGCCCAGGCATGTTCCTGACGGTCGAGCCGATGGTGAATGCGGGGCGGGCGGACGTGAAGGTTCTGAGCGACGGCTGGACAGCGGTGACGCGCGACCGGGGCCTGTCGGCCCAGTTCGAGCACAGCGTCGGGGTTACCGAAACGGGCTACGAGATCTTCACGCTCTCACCTGCGAACCTCACCAAGCCACCCTATCCGACGGTTGGATAGGACACGGCGGCAGTCATCCAGTGGCATGATGATGAGCACGATCTTTTTCCGAGCTTGAGGCAAGCCTCCGCCTGGAACGCAGGCGGTCGGAGAGCGCCTTCCTGCACCGCGAGGGATTCCAGCCGGCCCGTTCCTCCTGCAAGAGTTGCCGACGCATGACGCGTGAGAGCTTCCATGCCAAGCGACTATTCCGCATCCCGTCCGCTCAGCAAGGCGGATATCGGCCATTTCATTCGCGATGGCTTCGTGAGGATCGCGGCGGCCTTCCCTCGGAAGGTCGCGGACGATGCGCGCGCCATTCTCTGGCGTGACACCGGCTGCGCTCCGGACGATCCCTCGACATGGACCAGGCCTGTCATCCGGCTTGGGGACTACGCTCACGAGCCATTCAGGATAGCGGCGAACACCGCTGTCCTGAGAGGTGCCTTCGACCAATTGGTCGGGGTCGGCCGGTGGCAGCCTCGCGGTAGCCTCGGCACTTTCCCGATCCGCTTCCCTTCATCCGACGATCCCGGAGATTGCGGCTGGCACATCGATGTCAGCTTCGGGACGGAGGTTCCTGACTTCATGGCCTGGCGGGCCAATGTCACATCGAGGGGGAGAGCGCTCCTGATGCTGTTCCTGTTCTCCGATGTCGGGGAGCAGGATGCACCGACACGCATCCGGGTCGGATCGCACCTGGATATCGCACGGCAACTGGCGCCTGCCGGTGCGGAGGGGCTCACGCTGCGGGAACTGGCGGCGGATGGCTTTGCCGGTTCAGCGCATCGCCCGGAGATCGCGGCGACGGGCGAGGCCGGAACCGTCTATCTGTGCCACCCCTTCCTGGTCCATGCCGCCCAGCCCCATCGGGGTACGCGGCCCCGTTTCATGGCGCAGCCGCCATTGCTTCCGGCCGAGCCGTTGCGGATCGAGCGGGAGACGGGCGACTATGCACCTGTCGAACAGGCGATCCGGCTCGCACTGGATGGCGCCGGCTGAAGGAAGCAAGGCTCGGCGTGGCGGCCGGGCCACTCCTTCCCCTTCGCGGGGCGTCGAGTCCGTCCACCGTGCCGAATTGATGAAGGCTGAGGTGGTGTTGCACGCCTGTCCTGGAGCACCAACTTGGCATCGGCCGAAAGGGCGGTGCCGGTGTGGTTGGTCCAGCCGCCCCCGCAAGGGGCACTGTCCGATGCCCGCGCATCAATCCGCAGGTTCCAAGACACCGCCGCGAGGCGGCCGCGAGAGAGGTACGCGCCTGTGCAGCAGCAGATTTCGGTCATCACGCTCGGCATCAGCGATATCGCACGGTCGCGCCGCTTCTATGTCGAGGGCTTTGGCTGGCAGCCCGTGTTCGAGAACGACGAAATCATCTTCTACCAGATGAACGGCTTCGTGCTTGGAACCTGGCTGCAGCCTGCTCTGGAAGCGGACATGCAGCGGAACGGTCTGGTGCGACCTGGATGCTTCTCGCTCGCGCACAATGTGCCAGGGGAGCAGGACGTCCAAAGGGTCATCGACAGGCTGGCTGCGGCCGGTGGGCGCGTGCTCAGACCTGCCGATGCACCGCCTCATGGCGGCATGCGCGGCTACATTGCCGATCCTGACGATCATGCCTGGGAGATCGCGTGGAATCCGGCCTGGGCCATCGACGATCGCGGGCTGGTGACCTTCGCTCCCTAGAGCGATCCATCCAGTTGGAATCGCCTGGATGGGTGAAGACGCGCGTGACGACAGGGAGCCGGAGCCTGTTCCGTTCGCCCCAACTCACGGCAAATGCTCCGCCGCCCGCCTCGGTGCGGGGAGCGCCCGGTCCGCTACCCACTCGGGGAGGTTGCTGATTCGGCTACCGTCCGTCCCACCGCTGCCGCTAGTCTGGCGTCGCGGATGGGAGGAACGCAGCCATGAGCGGCACAAGCAACATCGACGCGGTCCTGCGCGGTGCGGTGGAGCGGGGCGACGTCCCCGGCGTTGCAGCCGTGGCGGGCAACCGGGATGGCGTCCTCTATGCGGGCGCCTTCGGTCGCCGGGGCCTCGACCGGCAGGATCCGATGACGCCGGATACGGTGGCCTGGATCGCGTCCATGACCAAGGCGATCACCACCGTCGCGGCGCTGCAGCAGGTGGAGGCCGGGCGGCTCAGCCTGGATGCGCCGATCGCCCGGGTGCTGCCGGCCCTGGCCGAGCCCCAGGTGCTGGAAGGCTTCGCCGCGGACGGCACGCCGCGCCTTCGGCCGGCGCGCCGGCCCATCACGCTGCGCCATCTCATCACCCACACTTCCGGCTTCGCCTACGACATCTGGAGCGAGGCCATCGGCCGCTACATGGAGCGGCACAGCCTGCCGGGCATCATCACCTGCCAGCGCGCCGCGCTGACGGTTCCGCTGGTGGCCGATCCGGGCGAGCGATGGGAATACGGTATCGGCATCGACTGGGTCGGCCTGGCGGTGGAGGCGGTCACCGGCCAGCAGCTTGAGGCGGTGCTGCGCGAGCGCATCCTCGACCCCCTCGGCATGTCGGACACGGCCTTCTGCATGGGGGCGACGCAGCGCGCGCGCCTCGCCTCGATGCATGCGCGCGGGTCGGACGGGGCGCTCTCCGTCATTCCCTTCGAGGTGCCGCAGGAGCCGGAGTTCCACATGGGCGGTGGCGGGCTATACGGCACCGCGCTGGATTATCTGCGCTTCTGCCGCATGGTGCTGAACGGCGGCGCGCTCGACGGCGCGCGCATCCTCTCGCCGGAGACGGTGGCGGAGATGGGGCGCAGCCAGATCGGCGCCCTGAGCGTGGGCGCGCTCCGTACGGCGCTGCCGGCATCCTCCAATGACGCCGAGTTCTTTCCCGGCATGGCCAAGAGTTGGAGTCTGGCCTTCCTGATCAACGAGGAGGACGCGCCGGATGGCTGCCGCGCGGCGGGAAGCCTGGCCTGGGCGGGGCTGGCGAACACCTATTACTGGATCGACCCGAAGCGTGATGTCGCGGGGGTGATCGTCACGCAGATCCTGCCCTTCGCCGACCCGAAGGTGCTGGACCTGCTCGGCGCCTTCGAGCGAGCGGTCTACGCTGCCTCCTGAGATCACCGACGGTCGCTGCGCGGGTCCAGCGCATCCCGCATCCCGTCGCCCATCAGGTTGAAGGCCAGCACCACCAGGAAGATCGCCATCCCGGGAAAGACCGCGAGCCAGGGGGCATTGTCCAGGAAGCGCTGAGCGCTGTTCAGCATGCTGCCCCAGGAAGGCGCAGGGGGCTGCTGGCCGAGGCCAAGGAAGGACAGCGCGGCCTCGGCGATGATCGCCTCGGCGATCGCCAGCGTGGCCTGCACCAGCAGCGGCGGGACGATGTTCGGCAGCACATGCACCAGGCCGGTGCGCCAGGGTGGGTTGCCGAGGGCGTGCGCTGCTTCCACCCAGTCCGTCGCCCTGGCATCCATCGCCATGCCGCGGGTCAGGCGCACGAAGACCGGCGCGGCGGTGATGGCGATGGCGAGCATCGCATTCTCCAGCGCCGGGCCGAGAAAGGCAGCCAGTGCGATCGCCAGGATCAGGAAAGGCACGGAGAGCATCGCATCGGCGATGCGCGAGATGACGGTATCCGTCCATCCGCCGGCGAGGCCCGCGAGCATGCCCACGGGCACGCCGATCGCGATCGCCCCGAGCACGGAGACGACGCCCGCCATCAGCGAGGCCCGCGCCCCCCAGAGCACCCGCGAGAGCACGTCGCGCCCGTTCTCGTCCGTGCCGAACCAGTGCGTGGCGGAGGGTGGATTGCGGATGGCGCTCCAGGAGGTGGCGAGCGGATCCTGGGGGGCGAGCCAGGGGGCGAGGATCGCGGCCAGCACGAAGGCCACCACCACCACCAGGCCGAAGACCGCAAGCCGATGCCGCAGGAAGCGGCGCAGCGCGCGTCGGGCGGGGCTCTCGCCGCGCCCGATCACGGAAGGGCCGACCGTCGTGCTCATGCCTGCCTCAGCCGGGGATTGACCGCCATGTAGAGCAGGTCGGCGACCAGGCTGAGCAGGACGAAGATCAGCGCCGTGGCCATCACCACGCCCTGCACCACCGGATAGTCGCGGTTGAACACCGCATCCACCACCAGCTTGCCGAAGCCGGGGATGGAGAAGATCTGCTCGGTCAGCACAGCCCCGGCCAGCAGCCGCCCGAACTCGATGGTGCCGAGCGTGACCACGGGGATCAGGGCGTTGCGCAGCGCGTGCCTGCCTACCACCATGCGTTCCCTGACGCCCTTGGCGCGCGCGGTGCGGACATAGTCCTGCGCCAGCGCGGTCAGCATCGCCGCGCGGGTGTGGCGCATCAGCACGCTGGCGATGCCGGTGCCCAGCACGAAGGCCGGCATGATGGTCGTGGCCAGAGACTGCACGGGATCCTCGGTCAGCGGCACGTAGCCGGAGGGCGGCAGCCAGTTCAGCTCCACGCTGAACAGCAGGATCATGATGATGCCCAGCCAGAAATTCGGCATGGAGATGCCGAAGAGGGCGATGCCGCTCGCCACCCAGTCGGCCGGCCGGTCGCGCCGCACCGCGGAGAGGATGCCGGCCGGCACGCCGATGGCAACGCCGATCAGGAAGGCCATGCTGGCAAGCTGTGCCGTGACCGGCAGCTTTTCCAGGATCAGCTGCGCCACCGGCTCGCGGATGCGCCAGGAGAAGCCGAGATCACCCTGCAGCACGCGGCCGAGCCAGTGCAGGTACTGCTCCGGCAGGGGACGGTCGAGATGCAGCTCCGCCCGGATCTGCGCCAGCACCTGCGGATCGCCGCGCTCCTCCCCGGCCATGATCACCGCCGGGTCCCCGGGCATGAGCTGCTGCAGCCCGAAGATCAGCCCGGAGAGGATCAGCAGCGTCGGGACGATCTGCCCCAGCCGCCGCAGCAGCCACAGGGCCATGGATCAGCGCTCGGCCAGGCGCATCCCTTGCAGACGGATCAGGCCGTCCGGCACCGGCGCATAGCCCGTCAGTCGGGCGCTGTGCGCCATGATGTTCCTGGCATGCCAGAGGAAGATGCGCGGCCGGTCCTTGCGCAGCGCGATATCGTAGATCTGCGCGTAGATGGCGCGGCGCTTGGCGACATCGCTCTCCACCCGGGCCGCGTTCAGCAGCCGGTCCACCTCGGGGTTCGCGTATCGGCCGTCATTGCCCGGCGAGCCGCTGTGCAGGAAGCCATAGATGTTGCCGTCCGGGTCGGTGCGGCCGGACCAGCCGATCATGTAGGCCTCGAACTCCCCGCGCGTCGCTGCCTGCAGCGAGGAGGCGAACTCCATGGCGTTGATGCGCACATCGAACCCGGCCTCCCGCGCCATGGCCTGGATCACCTCGCCCACCTGGCGGTTGTCGGGATTGTTCGCCACGGTCAGCTCCACCGGCAGCGGCGTGGTCACGCCGGCTTCGCGCAGCAGGGCGCGCGCACGCTCGACATTGCGTGGCGGTGGCTGGAACTCCCGGATATGGAAGGGGGAGGAGGGTGGCACCGGCTGGGCGGTGATGGTGTAGACGCCGTCGAACACCACCTGGTTGATCGCGGCGCGGTCGATCGCCAGCTCGAAGGCCTCGCGCACCCGCGGATCCTGGCCCAGCGGCGTCCGGGCGCGCGCCCCGTTGTTCAGGTTGAACTGGATGCTCTGCCAGCCGAGGCTGTCCACCGGCACCACGCGCAGGCTGCGGTCGCGCTGCATGCGCGGCAGGTCGTCCGGCTCCATGCGTTCGCCGAACTCCACGGCGCCGGATTGCAGGTTCGCCAGGCGCACGGTGTTGTCCGGGATCGGGCGGTAGGTGACGCGCTCGATATGCACGCGGCCGGCGTCCCAGTACTCCGGAAAGCGTTCGACCACGATGCGGTCCTGCGCCACGCGCTCGACGAAGCGGAAGGGGCCGGCGCAGACCGGGCGGGTGCCGAAGTCGCGCCCCAGTGCTTCGGTCGCCTTGGGGCTCAGGATCATGCCGGCGCGGTCGGTCAGCACCGCCATGAAGGGCGAGGAGGGGGCGGAGAGGCGGATACGCACGGTCAGCGGATCCACGACCTCCACAGCGTTCATGCTGGCGAGCTCGGCGCGGCGGAAGCTGCCCTGGATGGTCTTGTGCCGCATCAGCGAGGTGCGCACCGCCTCGGCATCCATCCTCTCGCCGTCATGGAAGCGCACGCCTTCGCGCAGCGTGATGGCCAGGGTCTGCGGGTCCTCCCAGCGATATCCGGTGGCGAGCTGGGGCACGATCTCGAGCTTCTCGTTGATGTCGAACAGCTTGTCGCAGAGGGAGGCATAGACGATGCGGCCGACATAGGTGCGCGACAGGCTGGGATCGAGGATGTCCGGGTCCTCGCGCAGCGCGATGCGCAGGTCCTGCGCCTCGGCGCGGGCGGCGCCGAGCGTGGCGGTGCCGAGCGTGGTGGCAGCGAGCAGCGCCGCCATGAGTGTGGTGCGGATCATGCGGAAGCCCCTGTCGGTTCGGAATGCATGGCGGGCCGGACGGGTGCGGGCGCGCCGAAGCGGGCCTGCAGGCGGCGGAGGCGGTCCCCGCCGGGCTCCGCCTCGCGCGGCGGCACCGGGGGCGGCAGGCGGTCGGCCAGATGGCAGGCGGCGCGGTGCGCGGCGCCCGCAAGCTCCGGCACCACCTCCCGGCAGACCGCCTCGGCGAAGGGGCAGCGGGTATGGAAGCGGCAGGCAGGTGGCGGGGCGATCGGGCTCGGCACCTCGCCCTCCAGCAGGGCGGGCCTGGCGCCCTGGCCCGGCACCGAGGCGAGCAGCGCGCGGGTATAGGGGTGCCGCGGCGCGGTGAAGACGGCCTGCGCCGGCCCCTCCTCGACGATGCAGCCCAGATACATCACCGCCACCCGGTCGGCGACATGGCGCACCACGGCGAGGTCGTGGCTGATCAGCACGAAGGTCAGGCCGAGATCGCGGATCAGGTCCTGCAGCAGGTTCACCACCTGCGCCTGCACGGAGACGTCCAGTGCGCTGACCGGCTCGTCGCCGACGACCAGCTTCGGCCCGCTGGCCAGCGCACGGGCAATGGCGATGCGCTGGCGCTGGCCGCCGCTGAACTCATGCGGCCAGCGGCGCGCGTGCTCGGGGCGCAGGCCGACGCGCTCGAGCAGCGCCGCCACGCGGGCGCGCTCGCCCGCCCGGGGCAGGATGCGGTGCAGTCGCAGCGGCTCGGCCACCGCATCCTCCACCGTCATGCGCGGATCCAGGCTGGCGAAGGGATCCTGGAAGATCATCTGCATGTCGCGCCGGCGGGCGCGCAGCGCGGCCGGGGACAGGGCGCCGAGATCCTCGCCCATGAAGCGCACCGCGCCGGCATCGGGCGCGATCAGCCGCAGCGCCAGGCGGCCCAGGGTGGACTTGCCGCAGCCACTCTCGCCCACCACCGCCAGCACCTCGCCCGGCGCGACGGAGAGCGTGACGCCGTCCACCGCCCGCACCGTGCCCCGTGTGCGGCCGAGCGCGTCGCGCACCGCGAAATGCTTGCGCAGGTCGCGCAGCTCGAGCAGCGGCGCGGTCATGCTGCCGCCTCCAGCACGCCGTCCAGCGGTGCCCGCCAGCAGGCGGCCTCATGCGCAACGCCCACCGGGGCGAGCGGCGGCGCGGCCTCGCAGCGCGGGATGCGGAAGGGGCAGCGCGGGGCGAAGCGGCAACCCGCTGGCGGGTGCAGCATGTCGGGCACCGTGCCCTCGATGCTGGCCAGCCGCCCTCGTTTCCCTTCCAGGCTCGGGGCGGCGCCGAGCAGACCGACCGTGTAGGGATGCTCCGGCCGCGCGAAGAGCGTCGCCACCGGCGCCCGCTCGACGATCTGGCCAGCATACATCACCGCCACTTCCTCCGCATGGTCCGCGACCACGCCGAGATCGTGGGTGATCAGCACTACCGCCGTTCCCGTCTCGCGCTTCAGCGCGTCGAGCAGCGCCAGGATCTGCGCCTGCACCGTCACGTCCAGCGCCGTGGTCGGCTCGTCGGCGATCAGCAGGCGCGGGCGGCAGGCCAGTGCCATGGCGATCATCACCCGCTGGCGCATGCCGCCCGAGAGCTGGTGCGGGTATTGCCGTGCCCGCCGCGCCGCGTCGGGAATGCGCACATGCGCCAGCATCTCCACTGCACGGTCGAAGGCGGCGCGGGACGACAGGCCCTCATGCACCCGCAGCGCCTCGGCCACCTGCTCGCCGGCGGTGAAGGCCGGGTTGAGGCTGGTCATCGGCTCCTGGAACACCATCGCCATCTCGCGCCCGCGCCGCGCGCGCCAGGCCTCCGCCGGGAGGCCGAGGAGGTCTCGGCCGAGCAGACGGATCGTGCCGGACAGGCGCGCGCTGCCGGGCAGCAGCCCCATGACGGCGAGCGCGGTGACCGACTTGCCACAACCGCTCTCGCCGACGATCGCCAGTGTCCGGCCGGGGCGGACGGCGAAGCCGACCCCGTCCACCGCCCGCAGCCTTCCGCGGTCGGTAGCGAACTCCACCGCGAGGTCCCGTACCTCGAGGACCGGTGCGTCGCTCATGGCCGGCCCGCTCCGGCGATCGCCGCCTCGATCACCGCGCGGTCGAGCACGCCGGGATGATCGCGTCCCGGCAGGAAGCGACGGAACTGGACGAAGCGGCGATGCGCCACGCCATGCAGACGGCGCAATTCGGCCAGCGGATCCGGGTGGTCGTCGACGCGGAGATCGAGGTCGGGGTAGGGGTCGCGGCTCGCCACCTGCAACGCCGCGCTCTGCCGGCCGCGGCGGTCGCCGCCGGCATCCTGGCCGGCCTCCAGCGCCATGACGAGGCGTTCCGCCAGCGGCCGGCCGGCGGCGGCGAGGAAGGCGTCCAGCGTCGCCCGCACGACCTCCGGGCCGGCCAGCATGTTGCCGGCGACCGAAACCTCCGCAGCCGCGGCATGTCCGGCCCAGGGCACGCAGCCCGCGCCGGTGTA